>Ga0302180_10001155_pt1 | contig 21260 bp, 16 predicted proteins | sample I_Palsa_E3_2_FD_200575 | JGI IMG/M metagenome (GOLD analysis project Ga0302180, IMG submission 200575) | Peat permafrost microbial communities from Stordalen Mire near Abisko, Sweden - I_Palsa_E3_2 | ecosystem: Environmental > Terrestrial > Soil > Palsa > Peat permafrost | place: Sweden... | reverse complement strand
GAAAAAGCATCGGCGCGATCGTGGCCGTCGCCGCGATACAAACGCACAGAATGGCGGAGCGCCACGAAGATGCCGCTCCGGAATACGTTCTCTGCGGGAAAGCTTGAGTTGTCGGCCCAGCCAGGATTGAACTCCGCGCTCGAGGATTTGATTTACCGAGAATACAGAATCGAGCGGCTTGCCGCCACCGGGGTTGTCCTTCGTGCCGGATAGGAATGGATTAAATCCGGTCCCTTGCCACGCTCCGCTCGAACGGCTAGAGTAAACTGCGCTCGGCGAGAAATCCCAAAATAACTGCCCGAGCCGAGATCGCGCCTTCCCCGCAAATATCAGCGCAAGGATCAGAGAATGACCACCGAGGAACAGCGGCTCCAAGACAGCGACGAGAGGAAGGCACACTGGAATCGCTGGGGACCCTACCTTTCCGAACGCCAGTGGGGTACGGTCCGCGAAGATTACAGCCCGAACGGCGATGCCTGGAATTATCTCCCCCACGATCACGCACGTTCGCGCGCCTATCGCTGGGGTGAGGACGGCATCGGCGGCATCTGCGACCGCCACCAGCACATTTGTTTTGCGCTGGCGCTTTGGAACGAGAAGGACGCGATCCTGAAGGAGCGGCTTTTCGGCCTCACCAACAGGGAAGGGAATCACGGCGAGGACGTCAAGGAGCAGTACTACTATCTTGATGCCACGCCGACAAGTTCGTATCTGAAATTTCTGTACAAGTATCCCCAGGCGGCCTTTCCATACGCGCAGCTGGTCAGTGAAAACGCAAAGCGCACGCGCAATGTTCCCGAGTACGAGCTGATTGATACCGGAGTGTTCGGCGAGAATCGTTATTTCGACGTCTTCGTGGAATACGCCAAGGCCACGGCGGAAGATGTCCTCATCCGCATCACGGCATGGAACCGCGGTCCCGAACCCGCGCGGCTGCACATTCTTCCGACGCTGTGGTTTCGCAATCGCTGGTCCTGGGGCGAAGACTACGATCCGCCGCAGGTCTATCGCATGGATGCTCCCTCGGGCTGCGCGTTGATGGAATTGGACGAGTATCACTACGGCAAGCGCTGGCTGCTCATGGAAGGCGCGCCCGAGCTCCTCTTTACCGAGAACGAAACGAACATGGAGCGGCTTTTTCAGCAAAAGAGCCGCACGCCCTACGTGAAAGACGCGTTCCATCGTTATGTGATTGACGGCGAGCGCGGGGCTGTGAATCCTGCGATGAAAGGGACGAAATCGGCCGCGCATTACGCCGCGGAAATCGCTCCGGGCAAAGGCCGCACGATTCGCCTGCGCTTGCTGGATCACAATCCCGCGGAGGGTCCGCAGTCCAGCCAGAAATATTTCGGCGCCCCGTTTGACGGGATGTTCGACCAACGGCTGAGTGAAGCAAATGAGTTCTACGGCCAGCGCATTCATGTGGGGATGGGCGCTGACCCCCGAATGGTCCAGCGCCAGGCGTTCGCGGGTCTGCTCTGGGGAAAGCAGAGCTACCACTATGATGTCAGCCGTTGGCTAAGGGGAGATCCCACGCAGCCGAAGCCCGACCCGCAGCGCCTCGAGGGCCGGAATCATGAGTGGACTTATCTGCACAACTCAGACGTCGTTTCCATGCCGGACAAGTGGGAATACCCGTGGTACGCGGCGTGGGACTTGGCGTTCCATTGCGTGTCCATGGCACTGATTGACCCGAAATTCGCCAAGGATCAACTCGTTCTCTTCCTGCGCGAGTGGTACATGCATCCCAATGGGCAATTGCCGGCCTACGAATGGAATTTTTCGGATGTGAATCCGCCCGTGCACGCATGGGCTGCCTGGCGCGTCTATAAGATTGCCGGCCGCATTCAGGGGAGGCCGGACCGGGAGTTTCTCGAGCGGGTGTTTCATAAGCTGCTCCTGAATTTCACCTGGTGGGTGAATCGCAAGGACCCGGAGGGGAAGAACGTCTTCGAGGGCGGATTCCTCGGGCTGGACAATATTGGCGTTTTTGACCGGTCCCAGCCGCTGGGCCCTGGCAGCTTCGTCGAGCAATCGGACGGCACAAGTTGGATGGCGGTGTTTTGTCTCGATATGCTTTCCATGGCCATGGAGCTCGCTCACGACGACCCTGCGTACGAGGATGTCGCCAGCAAGTTTTTCGAGCATTTCGTTTACATTTCGCAGGCGATGAACCACATGGGAGCGGAGGGAATCGGCCTCTGGGACGAGAAGGATGGCTTTTACTACGACGTCCTGCACCTCGGCACGAGCCACGAGGACATTCCCATGAAGGTCCGCTCGATGGTCGGGCTCATTCCGCTTTTTGCCGTCGAGACATTTGATCCAGAAGACTTGGCGCGCCTCCCGAATTTCAAGCGCCGCATGGAGTGGTTTCTGCGGCATCACCCGGACGTGGCCGAGCACGTGGACATGAGCCGCGTCACCCCGCAAGGCCCGCGCTTGCTGCTGACCATCGCAAACCGGCAGAAGCTCGAGCGGATCTATCGCTACGTTTTCGATGAAAACGAGTTCTTTTCGCCGTTCGGCGTTCGCGCGCTTTCGAAATTCCATCTGGACCATCCGTATGTGCTCACCGTGGACGGCCAATCGCATTCGGTGAATTACGAACCCGCCGAATCTACAACGGATCTTTTCGGCGGCAATTCGAACTGGCGCGACCCCATCTGGTTTCCGACGAATTTTCTGCTGATCGAATCCATGCAGCGCGTCCACTATTATTACGGCGACGAATTCAAAGTGGAGGTTCCGACGGGCTCGGGCCAGAAGAAGACGCTGTGGAACGCCGCAGCAGAGCTATCGCGCCGGCTCTCGCACATTTTCCTCCGGCGCGATGGCCGGCGTCCCGTGCACGGCGATTTCGCGCTCCTGCAGAAGGACCCATACTGGCGCGACCTGATTCTCTTCTACGAATATTTTCACGGCGAAACCGGCGCGGGCCTGGGCGCAAGCCACCAGACCGGCTGGACCTCGCTCGTAGCCAAGCTCCTGGAACAAAGCGGCGAATGATGTTTGGAGGTTTTGTAGGGGCGTGGCACCGGTACGCCCGGCGCAGCGTGCTGCGCCCCTACGATTTTGGCGTTGGCTCCACAAGCTCGATCAAGACCTTCCCGCCGTCAGGTCTCGGCGCCAGGAAAAAATTGATGCGCGTGCCATCTGCCCCCGCGCGCGTCGCCGGATAAACTGGTTCCAGCTTAAATCGGGTGCGAAGAATCTCCGTTGCACGGTCCACATCGGTCACATTGATTTCGACCTGCTGAATTCCCTCACCGAATCTCAGAAGATATCGCGCGATGGCTCCTGCACCGCCGGGCTGGCGCGTCGTCAAGATGTCGATCCGCACGCCGCCCGGAAAATCCAGCTCGAACTCCTGCGCATCCTGGTCCGGGGGCACGTCCGCAAGGCGCGGCGATCCGTTCGCGGATCGCAGGCGCCCAAAAGTGTCCGGCTCAACGGCGATACCTACGGTGGTTTCAACGGCGCCGGATGGACCGTGGACCAGCAGACTCGCCAGCGGAGGATGCGCAAGCCATTCCTGCGCGGCGGCCCGCGCCATCCGAGATCCTCGCGTGAAGATTTCGGTTGCGGCAATGGCGCGCTTCGCCGGATCGGCAAGGCAAAGACTGCGGATCAGCGGCGCGATTTCGCCGGAATCAGCCACGGAGAGCCTCGGTCGGAGAAATTTTTACTTTGACCCTTGCGTCCGAATGGAGTTGGAATTTGAGAGCGTTATGTACTTCGTTTCGCCGGCTCGCAGCATGACGGGCATATCCCATCGCGGCCGTGCGTCGCCGACTGTGGCCGGGACATCGAGCGTACTGAGCCAGTATGTTCCCGCCGCGAGACCTCGCAGAAATCCCTGCCCCTGAAGATTCGTTTCCGTGCGCGCCACCAGGTAATTGGATTGCGCGAGGTCGAGTGTGCGCTGATGAATGGCTGTGACCCGTGCTCCCAGGATGCTGTTCCATTTTGGACTCGGATCGATTTTGTCCAGGCCGAGGTCAATTCCGTCAATACTCTCGGGATGCGCTTCAATATAATGGCGGATCGCTTCGACGTAGTCTGCGGAGAGCTTGTCGAATTTTGCGGGGTTTTTCACCTGGTCCGAAGCCTTGAACTTCGGTTGCGGGAAATCCGCCGATTGATCTCCTGAGTTTCGGTCCATGTATGCCGTTTTGAATTCCGGGACGTTCAGGATGTCGTCCGCGTGCAATTTATGGATGAAGTCCTCGCCGGAGAGCGCCACCCAATCGTTCTTTTTCATCCACGCCCGCAATTCCTTCGAGACGTCCTGCTTGGCAATGAACGCGTCCATATCCGGTTTCGGATATCCCGCGTCGGCTTCTTTCCCGATTTCCGCGAAGCTCTTGCTTAAAAGGAAGAAGGGAAAGCCGCGCACCGGCTCCTCGAGGCCGTCCGAAGGAGTCGCACGCACGACAAATTCGATCGAAGCACCCTGCGCAGCCGCGCGAGAGGCGTTCGCCGATGCGCCGGCGAGGATAAAAACTGACAGCCAGACGATGCCCCAAATTCTTTTCTTCATGCCGCTCATCGTAGCAGAAGGGTGAGTGCGCTGGCATGAATGGGTCCAGATGGTTAATGCTGCCGTGGAAAGGGGATGGAAGTCAGGGACGCTTGCGGCGGAAGTTTCAACGCGGTGCGCGTGCGTCAGTACAATTGGAACGTGACTTCGATGATCTGCCGCACAGAGGCTGGCTTGCCATCCGGACCCAGCGCCGGTTTCAGACGCCATGTGCGGACGGCGTCTATCGCTTTCTCGTCCAGTCCAAGCCCGAGACCCTTCGCCACGTGCACATCTGTCACGCGGCCGTCCGGCGTGATCACGGCGATCAATTCCACGACGCCCTGAACCTTCACCTTCATGGCCTCGTCGCTATAATCGGCTCGCGGGCAATAAAGACATGCAGGCGTTCCATATCCGCCCGTCCCCGCGTTCGGGGTGCCTCCGCCCGTGCCATATCCTTCGCCCGGCCCTACGCCGTTGCCATTTCCGTTGCCCACACCGCCGCCGTGCCCGTTGCCCATCGAATCATTCATGGAGTGCCCGAGCGGATCGCCCCAGTTATCCATCTTGTTGTTGGGCAGATGTATATCGGGATTCCCCAGAACCGTGGGAGTCACGGCAATTTCCGGGTGCTCCGGCGGATGTACCACGGGGTGTGAAAGCTGAATCAACGCAAACTTGGGCAGTTGGCCCTTGGACGCCGGGAGCTTGTCGGCTGCGCCTCCGCCGCCGCCCGCCTTTTTAGCCGCGGGCACAAGCTTGTTCGCATAGGGCGACACGGTAATATCGGTCGCCAGCTCTGGGCTGGAAGCCTTTGTCACCGGCGGCGAGATGTTTCCGTAAATCAGAAGGGGCAGAAGCACAACCAGTGCGATCGCCACCGCATGCACCAGAATAGACACCACCTGCACACGGCTGAACTGCTCGTTTTTCGACCAAATTTCGGGCACTGGAATCGGCTGACTCGTGGTCTTGAGCGGTGGCAACTTCCGGGGTGCGATCCAATCGCGCAAGTTCGCCCAGAGGCTGGGCTCCTCGTGCCAATCCACCAGCAGCGCTGACCGGACGTTACCTCGGGGCCCCGAGTGGAAGAATTCCTTCAGGTTTTCGCCCATCCCCGTGCCAAAGCGGGGAACATCGAACGCGGTAGGCGTGCCCGCGCGCAGCTTTACGGGGCGCTCGACCAAAAAATCTTTGAGATTCGAGAACAGGCTCTTCAGGTTTGATTCGCGGGAGGGCGAAGGCAGGCGCCCCAGCCGTAGCGATGTGTCGCTGACCTCGCGGCCTGTGTCGTTCAGTCTGGCGCTAGAGTCTGACATGAGTGTTACCTGCGTCCCTCACCGCTGCACTACAAATATTAGACGCATCCCTGCGAAAAAGGATGTCCGGGGCCGAGGCACGGCTGACATGCTTCAAGAATCATTGTAACATACGGGATGCGACGGCAATTTTCAGTTTCCACGGCGCAAACTTGTAGCACATGCAGCCATGCCCGCGCTACACAACGCGCTTGGGCTTCGAAGAAAGGGCTTCTCGATTCCCCAAGATGGCGACACCCTTCGATTCTAAAAGCACCCTGAACCTACCCAAAACTGATTTTCCGATGAAGGCGAAGCTTCCGGAGCGCGAGCCTGAACAATTGGCCGCCTGGGAGCAGATGGAGCTGTACGACCGCATTCTGGAATCGCGGGCGGGCAAGCCCTTATTCGTTCTGCACGACGGACCGCCCTACCCCACTGGCGAAATCCACCTCGGTACGGGGCTAAACAAGACCCTCAAGGACATGATCGTGAAGTCGAAGACCATGTCCGGCTTCCGCGCGCCGTACGTCCCCGGCTGGGATTGCCATGGGCTCCCCATCGAGACGCAGGTGGAGAAGGAACTTGGCGGGAAGACGACCAAAGTCTCGCCTCCGGAATTTCGCCGCATGTGCCGCGAATTCGCGGCGCGCTACGTGGAAATCCACAAGGTTGAGTTCAAGCGCCTCGGCGTCTTCGGCCGGTGGAATCAGCCGTACCTCACCATGAATCCGCACGACGAGGCCAGCATCGCCGGTGCATTTCTTGATTTCCTGGAAAAAGGCTACATCTATCGCGGTCTGAAACCCGTGTACTGGTGCATTTGCGACCGCACCGCGCTCGCCGAGGCCGAAGTCGAATACGAAGATCACACCAGCTCGTCGGTCTGGGTAAAATTTCCAATCGTCGCGAGCGAAAGATCCGCCAAGCTCGGCGCGGGCGTCAGCGCCCTCATCTGGACAACCACACCCTGGACGCTTCCCGCGAACCGCGCGCTGGCATTCCATCCCGAATTCGAATATGTCGTCGCGGAGACGCCCGCCGGCAAGCTCCTGCTCGCGAAGGAGCGCCTGAGAGCCCTCGCTGAGGAATCTAAGGTCGAGGCCGGCGAAATCTACGGCTCGTGGACGGGTAAAGAACTCGAAGGCATCCAATTCCAGCACCCGTTCCTGGACCTAAAGGTGCCCGCGGTCCTCGCCGACTACGTCACGCTCGATCAGGGGAGCGGCATCGTCCATACCGCCCCCGGCCACGGCGCAGACGATTTTCGCACTGGCGAAAAATACGGCCTAGACGCGTACGCGCCGATTGATGACGAAGGGCGCTTCGTCGAGGGCTTACCCGAATACAAGGGCAAGACCGTCTTCGAAGCGAATCCGATCATCATCGATTTGCTGAGGACACGCGGAGCGCTCGTCGCCGAAGGTAAGCTCCAGCACAGCTATCCGCACTGCTGGCGATGCCACAACCCGGTCATTTTCCGCGCCACCGAACAGTGGTTCATCGGCCTCGATCGGGAAAACCTGCGCCGGGATGCGCTAGCCGAAATCGAGAAAGTGAAATGGATCCCGGCGTGGGGGCGAGAACGCATGCACGAAATGGTCGCCGACCGGCCTGATTGGTGCATCTCGCGCCAGCGCTTCTGGGGCGTTCCGCTGATCGTTTTTTATTGCGATGCCTGCGGCAAGCAGCTCCGCGATTTTACTGCCCTGCGCCACGTGCTGCCGTTTTTCGAGCGCGAAGGTTCCGACACCTGGTACACGCATTCCGCGGAAGAACTTCTTCCGCCGGGAACGAAGTGTCCGTGCGGCGCCGCGAAGTGGCGGAAGGAATCCGACATTCTCGACGTCTGGTTCGAATCCGGCTCCACGCATCTCGCCGTCCTCAGCGAACAGAACGGCCTTCACTGGCCCGCGGACGTTTATCTCGAGGGCCCCGATCAGTTTCGCGGCTGGTTTCAGAGTTCGCTTCTCAACGCAATCGGCACGCGCGACCACGCGCCCTACCGCCAGGTCGTGACTCACGGTTGGACCCTCGACGATAAGGGCACGCCGATGTCGAAATCGCGCGGCAACGCCCTCTACCCCAAGGAAATCTGCGAGAAGTGGGGCGCGGATTTGCTGCGCCTCTGGGTCGTCTCGCAGGATTACACCTCGGACATGCGCAATTCGCCGGCCATGATGACCCAGCTCGCGGAAGCCTATCGCAAGATTCGCAATACGTTCCGGTTCGCGCTATCGAATCTTTACGATTTCGACCCCGCGCGCGACGTGGTCCACGACGCGGAGATGTGGGAAATAGACGCCTGGATGCTTCGCCGCACCGGAGCGCTCGTCCGCCAGTGTCTCGACTGGTACAAGGAATATGAATTTCACCGCGTCTATCACGCGCTGCACGATTTTTGCAGCGTGGACCTGAGCGCGTTTTATTTCGACGTGCTCAAGGACCGCTTGTACACGTTTGCGCCCAATAATCGCGGCCGCCGCTCCGCGCAGACGGCGATTCACCACATCGCGCGGGCGCTCGTCCGCCTGATCGCGCCGGTGCTCGTTTTCACTTCCGAGGAAGTCTGGAAGCATCTGCCGCAGCCCGCTTCCGCGGCAGCAAGCGTGCACATGGCTAATTTCCCCGCCGCCGAGCACTTCGAGAACGCGCTCGACGAAGCGCGCGCCAGGAATTGGGACAGCCTCCTGGCCGTGCGGGAAGAAGTGCTGAAAGCGCTCGAGCCGCTGCGCGCCGCGAAAACAATTTCCGCGAATCTTGAAGCGCGAGTCACGCTCGCGGCCACCGGCGATCTCGCCGCGCTGCTGCAGAAGTACGCCGCGCAACTGCCCGCATTCTTCATCGTCTCTCAGGTTGAAATCGCCTCCGGCGAAATTCACGGCGCGTCGCCCGCACCGGGCATCGAGGGCCTGCGGATTCGGGCCGAGCGCGCGCATGGCAAGAAGTGCGAGCGATGCTGGAACTATTCGACTCATGTTGGCGAGAGCGCCGACTATCCGACGCTCTGCGAGCGTTGTCTAGCGGCCATCGAAGAAATCGAGCGCGACCGCCTCGCTCGTGCGGGGGGCGCGACCTCGTGAGTACGCCGTCGTGAGCGTGGCATCGTGAGTCTAAATTCGCCGCGCCCGGGCTGGCTGCTGGCCGTCCTCGCTGGGGCCGTGCTAGTAGCTGATCAAGCGAGCAAGCACGCCGTTGAAAAGTTGACGGCCGCCGGTTCGAGCCGCGTGCTGATCCCTGGCCTGTTGAATTTCGTCCACAGCAGTAATCCTGGCGTCGCCTTTGGGCTGCTTGCGGATTCAAACACTCCCTGGCGGGCGCCGGTTTTGATTGTTTTTTCTGTGGCTGTGATCGGCCTGATCGCTTGCCTGCTCGTTTCGGGGCGAGCGGGCGGCTTGCTCGGCCAGTGCGGGATGACGCTGATCCTGGGCGGCGCGGCGGGTAATGTTCTCGACCGAATCCTGCAGCGCAGCGTCACTGATTTCATCGATTTTCATCTAGGCGACTACCACTGGTACACTTTTAACCTGGCCGATTCCGCGATCGTCCTCGGCGCTGTGCTGGTGATCCTCGAACTTTTGCGCGACTGGCGGCGTCCCAGCAGTGAACGGGTCTAGCGATGCATCCCATCCTTTTCCAAATTGGTTCGGTCACCATCTACAGCTACGGCGTACTGGCGGCAGTGGGTTTTCTGGCGGGGCTGTGGTACGCCTACCATCGCGCTTCGGTCGTGGGCCTCGATCCCAACCAGGTTTGGAACCTCGGCATTTACGGAATACTGGTCGCGCTGGCTGTTTCCAAAATCTGGCTCATCCTCAGCGCCTGGGACTACTACTCCGCGAACCCGCGCCAGATTTTCAGCATCGCCACATTCCAGTCAGCCGGTGTGTTCTATGGCGGGCTCGTCGGCGGGATTCTGTGGGTGATTTTGTACACGCATTTTCAGAAGATGTCGCTTCTCGCCGTTCTGGATCTGATGGCCGCTCCGGTTGCGCTGGGTCACGCCATCGGCCGCCTCGGATGTTTTGCCGCCGGTTGCTGCTACGGCAAGCCAACATCACTTTCGTGGGGAGTCACCTTCTCCAATCCCGTGGCTGAAAAGATCAGCGGCACGCCGCTGGACGTCGCGCTCCATCCGACGCAGCTGTACGAGTCCGGCGCAGAATTTCTGAATTTCGCCATACTGGTTTGGATGGGTGCGAAGCGGCGCCTCACCGGGCGGATCATCGGCGCGTATTTCATCCTTTACGGAATTGAGCGCGGCACCATCGAATTTTTCCGCGGCGACCCGGGCCGCACACTCCTGTTCCACGATCGCTTGTCGCTGATGCAGGTCGTGAGCGCTGCGTTGATCGTCACCGGCGCTTTCCTTTGGCTGCGCGGCCATGGAGCTGCCGCTGCAATTCCGCCCGCGAACCGGGCCCGCGCCGCGGCGGGCCGTTCGTAGCATAGAATCCACCGCCTAAATGAAATTCATTGTCACCTCCGAAGACGCCGCCCAACGACTCGACGTGTTCCTCGTCTCGCAGCTCCCCGCGCTGAGCCGCTCGCGCATTAAAGCGCTGATGGACGAAGGCCGCGTACAGGTTGACGGATCGGCGCGCAAGGCGTCGCATCATGTCGAGACCGGTGAAGCCGTTACCATCGAGTTCCCAGACGAATTGGCTCCTGGTGTCGAGCCTGAATCCATTCCTCTCGACGTTCTCTACGAAGACGAGGATGTCGCCGTCGTCAACAAGCCGGCCGGCATGATCGTCCATCCGGGCGCGGGCGTGACCAGCGGCACGATGGTCGCCGCGCTGCTGCATCGCTTCGGCGGAGTCGCGGGATTGTCTTCCATCGGCGGACCTTTGCGTCCTGGAATCGTGCACCGCCTCGACAAGGAGACCTCCGGCGCGATCGTGATCGCGCGCACCGACGACGTCCATCGCAAGCTCGTCGAAGACTTTCGAGACCGGCTAGTCGCAAAAACCTATGTCGCGCTACTTCACGGAAAGATCAAGGGAGACGCGGGCACTATCGCACTGCCTGTCGCGCGCGACCTGCGCCGCAGATCCCGGATGACCGCCCGCCGCCGCGAAGGCCGCGAGGCTCGCACGGACTGGCGCGCGCGTTTGCGCTTCGATGGAATTGTCCTGGTCGAAGCGGATTTGCACACCGGCCGCACGCATCAGATTCGCGTCCATTTTTCCGCTCTCGGATGTCCCGTGGTGGGCGACGCGCTTTACGGAGCGCCGCGACAGGAGCGCGTGAATTGCGAGCTTCTTGCGCCGCTCGATAGAAATTTTCTGCACGCTGCGCGCGTGGCCTTCGCGCACCCGCGGACAAACCGCCGGATCGAAGTTCGCGCGCCCCTGCCGCCTGAACTCATCGGCTATCTTGAGGTTCTCGGTCGCGCTGCCAAAGCCGACCCGGCATTGATTGACGCTGCACTGAAAGAGTTTCTATAATCGTCGCCTGGAGCGTCCTGCCACGATGAGCCTTCACGTAAGCTTGAAGAGCGCTTTTTGCCTCCCGAATAGGTTTGCGGGGCGCGCTATATTCGCGCTCGCCATGTCGCTCAGCGTTCCGGCGGGGCCTGCGCGGACGCAGGACTCCACGCCTCCCCCTCCTGCGCCGCCCGTTACTGCGCCGGCGGGGAATGATCAGAACCCGCAACGGCCGGCCGGTTCGCCTGTGGTACCTCCTATCACCACGACTACCGGGCTGGTGCACCTGGTCGTCACGGTTACGGACCACCACCACAATTTCATCACGGACCTCGATAAGGGCGATTTCAAAGTCCTCGAAAACGGAATGCCCCAGGAGATCAAGTTTTTCGGCCGGGAGACGGATTTGCCTCTCCGCATTGGTTTGCTCCTGGACACTTCCAACAGCATTCGCCCGCGCCTGGAATTTGAAAAGGATGCAGCGATAGACTTCCTCGGCAAGGTCATCCGCCGCAACAAGGATCTGGCATTTTTGATGACCTTCGACAACGAACCGGAAGTTATTCAGGATTATACCGGTGATCTCGACCTGCTCATGTCCGCAGTGCGGGCCCAGCGCGCCGGGGGAGGCACGGCCCTGAATGACGCCATCGTCATGGCTTCGGACAAACTGGCCCATCCGCCGCTTCCGAAGGGGCCAGAGACGGAAGTTCGCCGCGTCGTCGTGGTGATCACCGACGGCCAGGACAACTTGAGCGATCGCGCGCTCACCGACGCGATTGACGCTTCGATTCGTTCCGAGGCCGCCGTGTTTTCCGTGAGCACGAATACCGATTGGCTTGCGGTTGACGACGCCAGCAAGCCGACGAAGTACCACGTGGAGGCTGGCGACAAGGTGCTGCAGCAGTTCGCCGACCAGACCGGTGGTCACGCTTTCTTCCCCTACCGCATTGATGATCTCGCTCAGTCTTTCCTGGACATCGGCACCGAACTCCGCAGCCAGTATTTCATCGCGTATGCGCCCACCAATCCTCCGGCCACCGGCCAGTATCGCCCGATTGACGTGCAAACCAGCCGCAAGGGCCTGATCGTCAGCACGCGCAAGGGCTACTACGGCGCTGCTCCTCATCCCGTCCCCACCGGCAATTAGAATTTTTTGGGGCCTGCGTTTCTTCGCTTTGGTAGGAGCACAATCCGACGGAGTCGGATAGCCGGCGAACATGCTTGGCAACTGCGATCGAATTCATGGTCGCCTCCGCCTTGGTATTTTTCGTAGGGGCGCTGCTTGCTGCGCCCGCCTTTGCTTATGTTGGAGAAACGGCAATTCGGAGAGCAATCTTAAACTATCTCGACGGAGCGTAATATCCTCTTCGGGCGAGGACCTTGGTATCCGGGCGCGTTACTTCAACCTTGATCTTGCGAAACGTTCCGTCGCGGTTCACGTTCGTCGGCGAATAGCCGAGCACGTATTGCGAGCGCAGTTCCTCCGAGATCACATCGAACGCTTTTTCCAGCCCGCTCTCGTTTCGAACGCTGATCACCCGGCCGCCCGTTTCCTGGGCGAGGGATTGCGCGACTCCGTAACCGTATCCTTCCGTCGCCCGGGGATCGCTGATGAGAATGATATGAGCCACGGCGTCACCGCGCTCAACGGATTCGATCGCGTCACGCTCCGACAGTTTGCTGCCGTTGTCCTCGCAATCGCTGAGGATTACCAGAGCTTTGCGGCCTGCTTCCGGGCCAAGCTCATCGTGAGCGGCAAGGTAAACGGCGTCGTATAGATTCGTCCCGCCGCCATTCCTCTGTGGGATCGTCCCGCCAGTTCCGCCGACTCCCGTGGCATCCACGTTGATCTGGGCGCGGTGGATCGCGCTGGAGAGCACACCCGGGTCTTCCGTAAAGTCGGCCAGCAGATTTACGTCGGTGTCAAACGTCATCACGATCGCTTCGTCTTTCTTGTGCATCACTTCGCGGACAAACCGCGAGCCCGCGTCCTTTTCCGCGCCCAGCATATAGTACATGCTGCCGCTCGTGTCCATCATGATGGCGAGCGAAATGGGCAGGTTCACTTCTTTCGAGAAGTAGACAATTTTCTGCGGCGCGCCGTCCTCAGACACTTTGAAATCGTCCTGGGTCAGATCGCCGACAATGGCATTACGCTTGTCGCGGACAGTGGCAAACACGTTGACGATGGCGGTCTTGCTTTCCAGCGGATTCTGCGTTTGCGGAAGTTCCTGCGGGGGTTGCGGAGGGACCTCCGTCTGACTCCCGGGGGGCGGGCCACCGGCCGGGCCCATTGGCCCGCGGTCGGCTCCTTGAGGCGGCGTTCGGGGCGCGGCAATTGCGCGCGACGCGATCGAGTTGAGCGCCGGGTATACCGCCAAAGCCAGGATAAGAATACCCGCCGCGATGCTGGTCAGCCGCATTGTATAATCTCCTTGCAGAATAGCTCAGACGGATACGATGCAGGATACGCGCCGCCGGATGTTCGATTCAAGTTCGGTGGCGCTGCAGACAAGCGAAATCCCGCGGCCCTACCGGCGGGCAAGAAACGAGACGCTTCGATGACGCGAATGATTCCGTTCCTGACCCTGGTTCTGCTGTTTGGCGCAACTGCGGACGCACAGCCGCAAGCGCCGCCACCGACCGCCGCTCCGCAGCAAGCCGCATCCTCGCCGCAACAGGGCGCACGGCCCATCGTCATTCCCACCCGGCTGGTCATTGTTCCCGTCACGGTCAAGGATTCGCATGGCCAGCTCGTCGGCGATCTCGCAAAGGACGAGTTTCGCATCTTCGCGGATGGCGTCGAGCAGAAAATAAGCGGATTCTCCGCGGAAGCGGTTCCGCTTTCCGCCGTCGTTCTCCTCGACAACGATCTCAACGAGAGGGTGGCCTCGCAAGTACAGAAAAGCCTCGTCACGATTGCGGCCGGTTTCGGATCCTCGGACGAAGTGGCGCTTGTCACATACGATCAGTTTCCGGAAACCGTCTCGGACTTTTCGTTCAACAACGATGCGCTTTTCACGACGCTCAAGCGGCTCGAACTCGGCTCGCACAACTCGCAAGTGATCGCCGATCCGACCACCCAGGGCCCTATCGGTGCTGGCCCCCCTCCGTCAACGGCGGGCCCGATCGGCAGTGGACCGCCTCCGGCGGCCAGCGTGAGGCTTCACGGCACTCAGCGCTACAAAGTCACCGATGCACTCAACGACGCGCTCTTCGCCGCGGGGGACATGCTCAAGGCTCGCGGGCGCGATCGCCGCAAGATTATCTTCCTAATTTCGGATGGAACCAATGGAGGGAGCAACGAGCACAGTTTCGACGAAACGTTGCGCTCGTTGCTGGTTGACGACATTTCCGTCTATTCCATCTCGGTGACGCATTCGGTTCCCGTCGGCAAAGCTCTCCTCCAAAAAGGAGCCTTGGAGCTCCAAAAGTACGCTGCCGATACAGGCGGAGACACTTACTATGCCGGCAAGCAGCCTGAACTCGAGCGCCTCTATTCCGCGGTCACCGAACAGGCGCGCAACGAATATACGCTCACGTTTTCTCCCGAAGACATCACCAAGGGGCAGGATTATCATCCGATCGAGGTTCGGGTCCGGCGTCCGGACCTGAACATCGAGACTCGCGAAGGCTATTACGAAAGCGCCATCGCGCCTGGACGCTAAGGCCGCTCAAAATATTCCGCAGGATCGCTTTGCGGGGTGATTTCTATTCGCCTTTGGGTGCGGCGGGCTGGATCGAAATCAATTGTTCGTGCGCCGGGCAGAGCGGTTTGTAATCGCAATAGCCGCAGGCGAAGCCGGGCCTGGCCAAAAAATCTCCGGCGCGAATGCGGTCGGCCACTTCGGCAATTCGCGCCTTCGTCGCGCTCAGCGACTTCGCATCGCGCGTTGAGTGCACGGTTTCGTTGTTGACCAGGTTGTGGAACACGAGCCTTCCCGGCGCCAGTTCAAGTACTTCGCGCGCGGCCAGCGCGTAGATGCTGAGCTGCAGATCCTCGGCTGCTTTCTTAGCGTCGCGTGGCCTGCCGGTCTTATAGTCCACGATCTCGATTTCGAGTTCGCTCAGCCGATTTACCTGATCCATGCGGCCGGTGACGACCACGTTGTGCTCGAGCGGAAGCTCGAAAGTTTTTTCCTGGTGCAGCACTTCCGGAGGCGCGGCCGTGAACCTGCGGTGAAACGCCTCTAGTTGTTCGCGCCCCGCCTTGCGGTATTCTTCCTCCTGATATTCGTCCGGAAATCCCGCCGAAGACCATTCGCGCTCGTAGATCGCGATTACTTCGTCTATTTGCAGGCGACCGCGCTTGCGCACCTCGCCCACAAATTCACGGATCGTCGCGTGCATCACATTGCCAAACGTCATCTGCGCCTGTGGCCCGCCGCGAATATTCCAGACGTGCCGAAACATGTATTTCATAGGGCACTGCTCGTAAGTGTTGATCGCCGAAGCGCTCAATTGCAGCGGCTCGGGGCGCGGCGGATGAAACGCCTGAGCCCACAGCGCCACGCGCGAGTAGGCCCGGGCGTTCTCCGGGCTCGCGGGAAAAAGCCGCGTTGGGTCCGCCTCGGCCGGCGCCGGGCCGGCGATTTCCTCCGACGGCGGCACTTCGACTTTCGGCGCGGATTGTGCTACGTCTTTTTTCTGAATCTCCGCTTTCATCAGGAAATCGTCGAGAAATGGCGACGGTTTCTTGCGCCGGTTCACGATCGTCGAAAGCGTGAGCCGCTTCTCCGCGCGCGTGAGCGCCACGTAAAAAAGCCGCCGCTCCTCCTGAATGTGAAAATCCGCTTTCGGTTGCTCTTCTTTCATCAGTTCCGGAGGAAATTCGAACTCCGGCCGGCGCGCGCCGGAAGGGAAGTCGCTCTTACTGAGCCGTAGGATGAAGACGTGCGGAAACTCGAGGCCCTTCGAGGCGTGCACGGTCATCAATTGCACCGCGTCCTCGGAGAGCTCTTCCTCGATCTGGACGTCGCCATCCAGTTCGTCGAAGTAGCCGAGGTATTCGATGAAATCGCGAAGCTGTTTCGCTTCGTTTTTTCGCTCCCACTCCTTCACGAATTCGACCAGCCGGTCCAGGTACTGCCGGTCCGCCTCCGAAGCCAGAGGTGCGAGCCCGAGATTCCCGATCAATTCGTCGAGTAACGCACTCGCTTTCTTGCTCCGCGCGCTCTGCCTCATCTGGTTCAGGAGTTGCACCAATTCCGGTAAACGCACCCCCTCGCGGTTGAGCGGTGACTCGCGGTGTGCTGCCTCCACTTCGTCCCAGAGCGGCCGCCGGTGATTCTTCTCCGCGCGCTCGGCCAGCCGGACCAGATCGCGCGGTTCAAGTCCCCAGTAGGGCGCCGCCAGCACGCGCGCACACGCCACGTTGTCCGCAGGCACTGCGATCAGGCGCATCCACGCGAGCAGGTCGCGCACCAGCGTGCACGATAGAATTGAAAACCTGCGTATGACGAACGGAATTCCCCGTCGCCGCAGGGCGTCGAGCAATTGAGCGCGGTGCGTGTGCTTGCGGTAGAGCACGGCAAAGCTGCGCCACGCCGCCCCGGCCTCGTGCAGGCGTTCAATCTCGGATGCGACCCAATGCGCCTCTTCCTCGAACGCAGCGAATTCGACCACACGAATCTTTTCGCCGTCCGGATTGCCCGTCGTCAGATTCTTAGGAGGCAGCAGCGGCGATTTCTCGTTGTGCGAAATCATCTCTCCCGCCACGCGCAGAATCCTACGCGTGGAACGGTAGTTCTGCGAAAGCGAGACGAGCGCCTTCCTGGTCGCTGCGGCAGGCAGCGCGCCGCCCGCTCCGCAGAATCGTTCGAGGAATATAGTGAAGCTCCCGAACGATGCGCCGCGGAATCGGTAAATGGCCTGATCGTCGTCGCCAACCGCAAGAATATTGCGCCGGTCGCCCGCCAGCAGCCAGAGCAGTTCCAGCTGCGCGATGTTCGTGTCCTGAAATTCGTCCACGAGGATGTAGCGGTATTGATCGCGCATCCGGGCCAGCAGGTCAGCGTCCGCGCGCAACAATTGGACTGCCTGTAAGAGTTGGGCGCCGAAGGTGTACAGATTTCGCTCGCGCAGCAGACGCTCGCTCACGCGATAGACGCGCGCGAGTTCCTCTTGGCGCGCAACCACTTCTTCCGCAATCGCCAGCGCGTCCGGTTCGAACGAGTTCTTTCGCCCGTCGTGTGCGCGGCGTAGCACGTCCACGTATCGCTGATAATCGTCCGGCGTCACCAGTTCGTCCTGGCAGCGCGAAAAAAATGCCTGAAAATCCTTCAGGAATTCCGCGGGCTCGGCCAGCCGCCGGAACAAAACCAGGCCAAGCTCGGCGATATTGCGGCGCAGCAGGATGCGGTGGTCTATCTCATCGAGCGGTTGAATCTGCGGATTGGCCGCGCGCAGGATTTTTTCGAGGCAGAACGAATGAAACGTGCTGAGCCACACGCCTTCGGCGCGGTCCCCCGCGGCCTTCACGACGCGACTTTTCATCTGGCCCGCGGCTTTGTTGGTAAACGTGAGCCCGAGAATATTTTCGCCCGCGAGCGTGGAATCAGATTCGAGCAGATTGCGGATGCGCTCGGTGATGACGCGCGTCTTGCCGGTGCCGGCGCCTGCGACGACCAGCAGCGGCCCTTCTCCGTGCTCGACGGCCGCGCGCTGCTCGGCGTTTAGGGGAAAGCCTGTCTCGGCGGCTCCCGGCGAAATTGGCATTTGCGACATGGTGCGGCGAGGCAATTGTAGCAGAGTCGGAAGTAGGCGAACATGAGGCGAAGAAAAAGACAAACCGTGGTGTGCCGACGTAGCGAGCGCCAGTTTCGACGACGTCTTTCGTAATTCATCGCTGCATTCCCACGCTACCACACGATGGAAATCGGGATCCGCGCACGCGTTTGCAAATCCCGTCCCATGCGCGCGTTGCAGACGTTCTAATCCCCAACCGATTTGCGATTAGAGATGAGGAATGGCGGGGCGCGATCGGTTGCGACGAAGGAAGTGGTTTTTCACTTGAGGAGGCGAACGAGCCGGTGTGTGCTCTCTTGCACAGACAGCACTGTTTCAACTTGGCATGATGATGCCTCGACCCGGATATCTGGCAATAGTGTCTTACCCGCAACGGAGGTAACAATTATGAAGCGACTCGGAATCGGCAGCACAGCACTGACGCTCCTGCTTTTCGGAGCCACCTATTCTTTTGCGCAGGACAAACCCGCTCAGCACGAGGAAGAGAATAAGGGCTCCCACGAGACACAGCCGGCGAAGCAAGCGCCGGCCGCGCAGCACACGGAAAAGGCGCCACCCGCCCAGCACGAAGAAAAGGCAGCGCCAGTACAGCATGCGGAGAAGGCTCCGCCTGCACAGCACACAGAAAAGGCGCAGCCTGCGGAGCACGCACAAAAGGCGCCACCCGCGCAGCACACAGAGAAGGCGCCGGCGGCGGAGACCGCAAAACGCACTGAGCCCGCGAAGACTGCCAAGCCCACGGAGCGCACCGCCAAGACGGAACAGGTCAAGCCGGCTAAGGAACCCTCCCGGACTGCGATGCGCACTGCGCCAAGCACGCGACCCGCGGAGAACACCCGAACCACCGCGACCACGCGCACCACGGACAACCCACGTACCTCGACGAACACGCGCACGGAACAGGCGCACAACTTCGGCGGGCACGGCGGCGGGCACATTACGGATGCACGGTTCCAGGCCAGTTTCGGCAACTCACACCGTTTCCACATGAACCGCCCCACCATGTATGAGGGCTATTCGCGCTTCAATTATGGCGGATATTATTTCGGATTCTATGATCCGTGGCCTTCGGACTGGGGATATTCGGACGACGTTTACGTAGATTACATTGATGGCCAGTATTTCTTGATCGACCCGGAACATCCCGGGCCGCGCCTGATGATCAACGTCGTAATCTAACGCAGCTCCCGGCGTACCTCCGCTGGCGTCTGCCCGGCGGCAACAGCCGACGCTCCTAAAGGGCGCTCCATTCTTCCTGTCGGACCGGGGAGGGATGGGGCGCGCCGATTTCACGGCGCTCCGCGTCTGATAGCGGCCGCAGATCCTAAACCAACCGCACCAATTTCAAATTTGTCCCATTTCGCACAGATAGCCGGGCCGCTTTCTTGATTGAATTGGCAGGGAATCGCAGTGGGCAACCAGTTGCGAGATTTATCTCAGCGGGCATGAAGTTTCACCTAAAAAATTCGGGCGGCCCTTGGTGCCAGTCAGGATCGAAATGAGCGGGAAGAGCACTCAAGTGGTGCGGGCAGGCGAACGGACCAACGCAGAGGGGAAGCCGGTAAGCAACAAGGTGCTTTTGTACACGCCCGACAATGAATACCGGTTGATGCGCTCTTACTTGAAGTATCTCGATCTGCCCAGTCATCTCAGCCTTCACGAGCCGGCTCAAAGTATTGAGTTTGTCTATTTTCTAAATCATGGGATGGTTTCTCAAGTTGTGGTTACGAAAGACGGTCGAACCGTGGAAGTCGGCGTGGTGGGGAACGAGGGCTATGTCGGGGCAGGATTGGCAGTTGGGTTGAGCAGAAGTTCAGTGCGGGAAGTGCTCCAGATCGCCGGAAATGGCTTTCAAATGAGGGGCAACGAGCTGGAACGCATCATGCGTTTGGCTCCGCAATTGCGAATGATATTAGGCAAGCACACGGGCCTCCAGGGGATGCAGGTCGCGCAAACCGCGGCGTGCAATCGGCTGCACGACATACAGCAGCGCCTCTCGCGGTGGCTGCTGATGGCTCAGGACAGAGCGGATTCGGGGGTCCTCGCGATCACCCACGATTTCATTGCGACAATGATGGGCACCGACCGGACCACGGTGAGCACCGCAGCCGCAGCAATGCAAAAGCAGGGAATCATTGAGTACGTCCGTGGCGCGGTGAATATTGTGAACCGCAAGAAGCTCGAAAGATCCGCCTGTGAGTGCTACGCCGTAATTCAAGAGTTAGAGAACGACCTCGGATTGAAATAGCAATTCTTGGCAGTGTCGGATACCCCACAGACAGCGGTTTTCCCAATCGCTAGCATCCGGGTCCTGTCTCCTTACTTCCATTTTGGCGTGCCTTTGAAGCGCGATGGCCTGGGCGGAATCTCGCCTCAAGACACAGAACAAACAGCCTTTGTCGTCGCACGGTGTTCGAAAACCAATGTTGATCAACCTTCATGAAGGGATAGCCGCACCAAATCGGGAGATGTGCAATGGAGGAGAGGCGCCGCAAGCTGATATGGGTCGAGCGAAAGAATTTTCACGGCTGGGCTTGCTCCGAATGCGCCTGGCAGCTCAACTCTGCGAGTCCACCCGTTGGGCAATCGCTGGAGGAGATGCAACTTAACTACGAAAAGCGGCGCGACAAGGAGTTCGCGTCTCATGTCTGCACCGCGAACCCCGCCACGCGAACGACAAAGTAGTTTCATCTCTCCCGCTAAAAAAAGGTCCCGAGCAGCGTAATCAAGGAGACACACGATGCCTGCCCGCCGCAAGGCTCATCGCCCTCGCGAGTCTGAAAAGGACCGGGAATTCGAAAAGCTTCTGCGCGCGGCTTCCCGCCTGCAGGGCAGCCCCCGGACGTTGCCTCGAATCAAAACTCCCCGGAGCGAGCCGAATAAGCCGATTAAGTGATTCAGCTGCAGATTTGAGAGACGAGCGGCGGAGGCTCTCTAAACAGATTCCGCGAAGAACAGAGTTTTCTCTGCAGCCATGGGCACTCGATGTCCGTACGCCAGAGACTGTTGGCCAAGCGATTAAGTAATTTTCGGCCAGCAATGGTAGGGTGCCCTACAGACGGGATGAACTGGATGTGGTACTCGTTTGCTCCTCTAGACCCCCTTGATTGAGAGATGCGGGACAGAGGCAAATGGACCGCGAATACGATCTATTCGAAGAGCTTCCTGACGGCTCGGTGCTGTGGCGCGCAGTCGTGCCGGGACTCGAGAACGCTCTTGCGAAACTGAAGGAGTTAGGGAGACTTTCCCCTAACGGGC
>Ga0302180_10001151_pt1 | contig 21292 bp, 23 predicted proteins | sample I_Palsa_E3_2_FD_200575 | JGI IMG/M metagenome (GOLD analysis project Ga0302180, IMG submission 200575) | Peat permafrost microbial communities from Stordalen Mire near Abisko, Sweden - I_Palsa_E3_2 | ecosystem: Environmental > Terrestrial > Soil > Palsa > Peat permafrost | place: Sweden... | reverse complement strand
TGCATGACGAGGGCCGAACCAACCTTCTCCCGTACCATCGCGGCCGCGGCCTCCGCGACCGGGCTGTCCGCGCTGGTTGATACTGGCCGCGGGTGGGCCAGTTCTCCGACCGTGAGAGCCCGGCGGCCGACCTCAGCCACTTTCGCCGATTTCGAAAAGCTCTGAGTCGTCATGCGGACGGGACGGGCCGGCTAGCTCTTCGGACAGCAGGCGCCACAGGGAACCCGACCACGCCGACAGCTGCGGCCACCGCATCCAGAACAGCTGCAGAGTCGTCTGATCGAAATCCGCTTGTGCCTGCTCCGGGGATACCGTGCGCGTGAAGTCCTCAAGTTGATGGATGAGATCCAGGAACCGGTCGGCGCTGCCATCCATTCGATCACCTCCCAGGGAGCTGCGGCGTCGGCCGCGACATATAGGCCGAGAACGTCATAAGACGCTAAGTGGGGTGATCCATACCCCGAAAGCGCGGTGTGCAAGAGGCTAGCCGCTGCCTATTATTCTCCTCGCGGAGGCAAAGGTATAGACCGTTCCTACTGAACTAGCAGGAGATGGTCCTGCCTAGCCGGCGGCCCCGGACGGTCCTGGGCTGCCTGGTCGGGCTGGCGTGTCCGGGTGCCGTCGCGGTCTTGCGCCACCGGGGTGGCTGCCGCGGGGCCTGGCCGGGCCTGCCGTTCCTAGATCGTTGACCGGGGAATCCAGGCAGGTCAGCTGGCCTTAGTGAGGCGGTACGGCTGGCGGGCGCGTCGGCCAGCGTACTCGTGCGGGCCGGGCAGATGGCCAGGGAGGATGGCTATCGGCCTGACTCCAGCGGGGCGGCCGGGGAGTAGGTGACCAGGGTCTGGTCCGGGTGGTCGGCGACCTGGAGGACCACGTGGGAGTACTCGGCGGGGCCGAGCCGGGGATGGCGGAGCTTCTTTGAGCCGCTGCCCCCGATGGCGGCGACGTCGTGGCGCGGCCACCAGTCCCGGATGTGCTCGCTGTCGCGCTGGAGCTCGGCGATCAGGGTGCGGACATCGGGGTCGTCCGGGTACCGGGCGGTGGACAGCCGGAAACGGCCGAGCATGGCCCGGGCCTCCGGCTCCCACTCCAGGTAGACCTCCCGGGCCTGGTCGGTGGTGAACATCCAGCGCACCAGGTTGCGCTCGCCTGGGGCCCCCGCCGCCCAGTCGGCGAACAGCTCGCGCGCGGCGGGGTTGGCGGTCAGGACGTCCCAGCGGCGGCCCTTGACCAGGGTCGGGAACGGCTCGAGCCGCTGGACCAGGTCGGCCACGGCGGGATCAAGCTGCTCGGGCGGGGCCGACGCGGCCGCGGCTGGACCGCTGGCACCGTAGGCCAGGACGTGCAGGTAGCGGCGCTCGGCGGCGGACATCCGCAGCGCGGAGGCCAGTGCGTCCAGAACCTGCGCCGAAGGCCGCACTGGGCGGCCTTGTTCCATGAACGTGTAGTAGGTGGCGGACAGGTTGGCCAGCAGGGCGACTTCCTCGCGGCGCAGGCCGGCCGTGCGCCGGCGGCGCCCCGCAGACAAGCCCACGTCGGCGGGCACGAGGCGCTCGCGCCGTGACCTGAGCAGCTGGCCCAGCGCCGCGGGATCTCCGCCGGAAGTCATGGTCCTAAGAGTACTCATGCCGGTACCAGTAAAAAGCCGCTGTGGTTACCACTGTCCGGGGAGCCGACGATAGGAACTATGACAACCATCAAGATCCCCGTCGAAGACGCCACCACCTTGCCCGCGTATCTGGCCCGGCCCGCGGCGGCCCCGGCACCGGTCGGCGTGATCGTGGCGCACGAGCTGTTCGGGGTGAACCCGGACATCCGCGGGGTAGCCGACGACCTGGCCGGGGCCGGGTTCCTGACCATCGCGCCGGAGTTCTACCACCGGGACGCCGCACCGGGCCGCTGGCTGGAACGCGATGACGCCGGGCGGCAGGAGGGCTTCGGCTACCTGCACCGGCTGCGGCGCGACCAGGCGCTGGCCGACGTCGCGGCGGCCCTGGAGTGGCTGAGGTCGGAGCCGGGGATCGAGCGGGTCGCGGTGGTCGGGTTCAGCGCCGGGGGCCACCTGAGCTACCTGGCGGCCTGCCGGCTGCCGGTAAGCCGGACCGCCGTGCTGTATGGCGGCTGGCTGCCCAGCACCGACATCCCGATGAGCCAGCCCACGCCCACGTTGGACCTGACCCCGGGAATCACCGGCCGGATCCTGTATCTGGCAGGCGAGGACGATGCGCTGATCGACGCCGGGCAGCGGGAGCAGATCCGCACCGCGCTGGCCGCCGCAGGCGTGGACCACGAGCTGGTCAGCTACCCCGGGGTCGGGCACGCGTTCTTCTGGCCGAGCACGCCGCCATTCAGCCGGGAGGCCCGGGACGACGCCTGGCGCAGGATCGTGGAGTTGCTCGCGTCCTAGCGGCGGGGATTCGTCGCTGGCCAGGCTGTTGTCCAACGACAGGCCGTAGGGTCCGTGACTTGTAAGTGAAGATGTCCAGGAACAGGCGGGCCGCCTCCCACTGCTCCCGGCACTGAACGGAGCTGTGACCGGGCGCAGCGGCGAGGTTCAGGCCGTCAGGACGAGGCTAAGGGCGAGACGGTGACCAGGGAGCCGTAGGTGAGGTAGGGCCAGGCCTGCGCCGCCGCGGCCAGCGGGAGCTCGACACAGCCCAGGCTCTGCGGAAAGCCGTAGGAGTATCTGGGGAAGTAGTGGACCGCCTCGCCGGCCTGGAAATACGAGACGTACTGGACTGGGTCGGCGTAGTGGGTGCCGTCAGGATTGATGCCCTGCATCACCTGGAACCGGTAGCGCAGGTAGACCGGAAAGGTGCCGTCTGACGTGGGTGCGACGGGGATCCCGGTGTTCGCGAGGCTGCTGACTACCTCGTACCCGTCGTGCCAGATGGTTAGCGTCTCCGGCAGGGTCTCGCCGGCGATTGCGTAGGTGTAGCCGTCCGGGTTGTCCTGCTGTGTCTCGGCGGCCCGGAGCAGGTCCGTCCACACCTTCGGGCCGGCCACTCCGTCAAGGGCCAGCCCTTGGTCGGATTCGAACGCCATGATCGCGCCGGTGTCGATCAGGTTGGCCACGCCTTGCTGCCAGAAGCTGGCCAGGCTGGACGGGTAGCCGCTGACCCAGGTGAACCGGCCGCCCGGCGGCTGGTAGGCGGCTGAGAGCTGGGCCTCGGCACCGTCGGGAATGATGGTACCGCCAGGCATGATGGCGCCGTCGGGAATGATGGTACCGCCAGGCATGATGGCGCCGTCGGGCATGATGGCACCGTCGAAGTGGGGGGACCAGGTGAGCGGAAGATAGCCGAGCTGGGCCAAGAGCTGCTGCAGGCGCAGCGTGGAATACGAGGCCGTGCTGAAGCTGAAAGTCCACCCGGCCGAGCCGTTCACGCGATCCTGGCCGTGCCCGCGACGACCGGGCACGGAGATCGTCACCTGGGTGTCCTCGGGGAAGCCGGCCGAGGGGGTGAAGATCAGGCTGGTACCGCTGTGGCTCCAGGTTCCCGGCACCGAGGGGGAGAGGTGGGGGAGCGGCGAACTAGCCGCAGGGACACCGGACAGGGTCAGCCGGATTGGCTGCGTGCCGTCCACGTCGCGTGCGCCCGCACTCGGTATGGAGGACACTACTCTCAGCGCCTGCAGTGCCGTGGCCGTCTGGGCGCCGCGACGGTTCGCGTCTGAGCCGGAAGTCACCGTGCTTGCCGCATGATCGCTATGGTGCGCGCGAAGCGCCATCACGATTCCGCCGGCCATCACGATGGCCGCGGTCAGCCCGGTAACCCAGAGGACTGCGCGCCTGCCCCTGCTCAAGGATATTTCCCCTAGCTGCCACGAATTGCGACTCTCGTCTGTCACTTATAGTAACTGACAATTGTCTCTCTGTAGCGTAAGGGTCAGCTTCGTGGTTGACATTGCCGGGATCAGCGGTAAGTTGCTGCTCAGTCCAGCACCAGGGCTGGCTAGCCGGACCGGCAGCCTCGTCAGGTTCGGGCTACGTCATGGTGAGGGCGCGCGCATCCAGCCGCCCTCGTGGCTAGGCGTGGCACCGAAGGGGCTGCGGCGCTCATCCGGCTGGACGGGGGTTGGGCCTGGAAAGGGCCCGGGCACCCAGTAGACAACGGAGACCAAGCCTGTTGCCAACGGGATGGACTTCGGTCCGAAGGCGCTGCCCGGGTCCTTTTCCTCATCCGCTGCCCCCCTCCTCCCACGAGGAGCAGCCAACCCACGGAGCAGCCGTGAACCTGGCCGGGGCACGAATCTCAGGGCCGGTTCGTTGTTAGCTGAAGAAAATCGTTGTCAGCTGAAGAAAAGCAGAGCGTGTGCTGCTGACCGGGAAACCGCGCGTCGGGACGTCGGCGCGCGCAGGGATATCATGGCCTGCACCGTCCGTGACGAGTTGCCTGAGAAGTACCGCCTGTTCAACCAGACGCAGCGATAGGCAGGGGTCGTGATAGAGCCAAATCCATCCGCCGAACCGTCGGCCGGCCGGATCGTCATCGTCATGCCGACGTACAACGAACGGCAGAACCTTGAGTCCATCGCGGGCCGGGTCAGGGCGGCGCTCCCGGCGGCCGATCTGCTGGTCGTCGACGACAGCAGCCCGGATGGCACCGGCGACATCGCGGACAAGCTGGCCGAGGCCGACCCGCACGTGCAGGTCATGCACCGGACGGAGAAGGCGGGCCTGGGCAAGGCGTACATCGCCGCTTTCGGCTGGGCGCTCGAGCGCGGCTACGACGTGATCGTGGAGATGGACGCGGACGGCTCGCATCAGCCGGAGCACCTGCCCAGCCTGGTAAGCGCGCTGGCCCACGCGGACCTGTCCATCGGCTCCCGGTGGATGCGCGGCGGCAAGGTCGTGAACTGGCCCAAGTCCCGCGAGCTGCTCTCTCGCGGCGCCAATATCTACACTCGGCTCATGCTCGGCCTCGGCGTCCGGGACGCCACCGCGGGCTTCCGCGCCTATCGTGCCTCCACGCTGGCGAAGATCAGCCTGAACGAGGTCGAGTCGACGGGATACTGCTTCCAGATTGACTTGACCATCAGGGTCGCCCGGGCAGGCATGAAGATCGTCGAGGTGCCGATCACGTTCGTGGAGCGTGAGCACGGCGCCTCCAAGATGAGCAGCAACATCATGCTTGAGGCATTCTGGCGGGTCGCGCAGTGGGGCATGGCGAGACGGCTACGGCAGCTCAGCTCGCACGTAGAAGCCCGGAACCTGCGTCAGGGCAGGTAAGAGCTAGGCGCTCCGGCGCTGCGTGCGGTGGGTGCTGACGTCCTGGCCGCGATCGGTGCCGCGGCGCTCCCTGATGACCTGAAGGCGCTCGGCCAGCACGGCCTCGAGGTCTTCCACGGTCCGCCGCTCCATCAGCATGTCCCAGTGACTGCGCGGCGGCTTCGCCTTCTTCGGAGACGGCGATTCCCCGCTGGCAGCGATCGCCACCGCCCCGCAGACACGACACTCCCACGTACCAGGAAGTTCCGCCTCAGCTGCGAAAGGCACGCTAAAATGGTGCCCATTCGGGCAGTCGAAAGCGACATCCTGACGGGGCGCGAGGTCAGTGTTACGGTCATTCTCGTAACTTGTCGCACCGAGCCGGGTGCCGCGAAGTGCGCGTTCAGCCATGCTTGCTGCCTCCCAGGCGGTCAGCGGTATTACTCATCAACGCTGAATACCCGGACAAGATTCCCCCTGCGGGCGTTACCCAATCGTGTTTCGGCAAGAAGATCGCAGTTATCGGGTCGTAGGCTACCGCCACCGTCCGCCGAAGGCGTTCTGCTACTGGCTCCGGGGGTGCCATTGACCCCGCTCGATGAGGACATCGCGAAGCATTTCGATGTCGTCGGTCATGACCCCGTCGGCGCCCAGATCCAGGAACCTGGTCATCTCGGCCCGGTCGTTGATGGTCCATACGTGCACGTCGAGGCCGAGTGCGTGCGCCCGGCGTACGAATGAACCGGTAGCCACCCGCCCCGGAACCTGAGCGCAGCGCACATCCGACCGTGACAGCCTGGTGGCGAGCAAGCGGATCTGCGGGCCCCGGTGGGTTGTGCCGATCGTGCACCGGACGGCGGCGATCGTGGCTGGCGAGGTGCTCATGCACACCGGCCGCTCGAGGAGCCCGCGCGCGGCCCGGAGCCTGCTGCCGGAAAAGGAGGTCACGCAGACCCGGTCCCACGCACCGGTCCGGCGCAGCACGCCGGGCAGCAGGGAAATCCCGGGATCATCCTTGAGGTCGATGTTGAAGCGCACGTCGGGCCATGCGCCGAGTAGGTCCTCGATGAGCGGTATCGGCTCCGAGCCCGCTATCCGCAGGTCGGTGACCTCACGGTAGGAGCGTGCGCCGATCGGGCCGGACGCATCGGTCATCCGGTCGAGCGTCCGGTCATGGAACGCCATCAGCATCCCGTCACAGGTCGCGCGGGCATCGGTCTCCAGGTACGCGTAACCCAGCTTGACCGCATGCTCGAAGGCGGCCCAGGAGTTCTCAGGCGCGTGGGCCGCCCCGCCTCGGTGCGCGAAAGCGATGGGGTGCGGCTGCTCAAGGAACGGTACGACCACGATGGCTAGTATGCCTGTTCCCGGCACTGACCTGGTGAACTACGGCTGTCCGGCAGATGCCGGATTACTCATCACGCTCCTTCTCGTCCCGCGGATCGGGCGAAAACGGCGCGACGGCAGCGGTCCAATTCCGCCGCCGGACCTCGGCCATCGCCACCGCCGCCGCCACCGCCACGTTCAGCGACCCGACACGACCAGGCTGCGGGATGTAGGTGACCGCGTCGGCGACGGCGAGCAGCGCCGCCGTACAGCCATGATCCTCGTTACCGACCGCGAGGCAGACATCGCCGTCCAGCGGAGCCTCGTGCAGCGGGACAGCACCGGCCGCCAGCTCGACCGCCACCACGCGCAGGCCCAGCGCCGCCGCCGCCTTGGCCGCGGCAACCGGGTCCGGCTCCTGGGTGGCGCGGACCAACCGCTGGGTGCCGAGCGCGGTCTTGCCCACTCCCGGATGGCCGAACGGCGCCGTGTTACCGCACAGCCACAGCTGCTCGGCTCCGAAGGCGGCAGCGGAGCGGACGATGGAACCCACGTTGAACGGCTGGCTCACCGAATCGAGCAGCACGGCCAGGCGCGATCCGCTGGACCGCCGCCACTCGCGGTTGAGCCGCTTGACTTCGGTGGGGCGGAGCTGCCGCGGACCGGCCTGGTCTTTGGGTGTGCCGCCGCCGGGCACCGACGCGGTCACGGAGGACTCACCACGGTTCGTTCGGGCAGATAATCGACCTGCAGCAGCCGGTAGCCGCTCCGTGCGGCCAGCCGCGTCACGGACCAGCCCTGCTCGGCGAGCCAGCGGTGCAGGGAGTCGGCGCCGAGGTTGCGCCCGGCCACTAGATGCGCCTGGCTCCCGGGGGCCAGGCAGCCTAGCCAGCGGCCCAGCAGCTCGTGCAGCGCCTGCTTGCCGACGCGGATGGGCGGGTTGGACCAGATCCCGGCGAAGCGGGCCGGCACCGAGGGGTCCTCCGGGGTGATGCAGCGCACGTTGGTCAGTCCGGCGGTGGCCGCGTTCCGCGCGCACAAGTCGAGGGCCCGCTCGTTGACGTCGACCGCCCACACGATGGCGCCCGGCGAGCGGGCCGCCAGCACGCAGGCAATCGGCCCATAGCCGCAGCCCAGGTCGAGCAGGTCACCGGAGGCCGGCGGCGCGGGGGCCTCGTCAAGCAGCAGGCGGGTGCCCGGGTCGAGACGCTCGGGAGAGAACATCCCGGCGTCGGTCGCCAGTTCCAGGTACACGCCGGGCAGGATCACCCGCACCTGGCCGGGGTGGTGTCCCGCCTGCGGATGCGGCGAGAAATAATGGTCCGTCACCGGCTCATGAGGCCCGGGGGCTTACCGGTTCGGCCGTTTCGGCCTGGCTGGCGAGCGCGGGGGTGATGAAGCGGCGGGTGATCCACCGCTCGACGATGAACGTCATGATCGGGACCGTGCCCGCCAGCAGCATGATCACGGTCGGCTTGTTCGCCAGCTGGAGTTTCCTGGACAGGATCCAGGCGAATACCAGGTAGATGATGTACAAGATGCCGTGCACCACGCCGACATTGTTGGCTACGGCGGGATGCCCTGCGACCTGCAGCGGGATGCCGACGAAACACAAGAACACCAGCACCACGCCGGTGATGTAGGCCATAACCCGGTACCGGAGCACCGCTGCTTCCACGACTTTCATCTCCTGATCGTCCCGAGACCGCTTTATCGCAGTCCGTGCCACCTGCCATGGTTCTTGACCTCGGCGTTGAGCCGGGTCAGGTAGGCGTTGTAGGCGCTGAGCTCCGGGTCTTCATCGTCGGCGGGCGTCGCGGACTGGGCCGCGCGGGCCTGGATCATCCCGACCCCGAAGGGAAGGCTTTCGGCTTCCTCGGCGGAACCAGTGAGCGTCTCACCGCGTTTGATGCGGAACTCATCCCTGATCGTCTTGGTCCAGAACACCACGGCGAAACCGGCGAACAGCGGCCATTCGAACGTGTAAGCCCAGCTCAGCGCGTTGCCTGACAGGGCCCGGTGGAACTGCCAGTCACCGAGCCACAACATGCCCCAGAAGGAGACGGCCATGAGCAGGTGCCACCCCAGCCACCGGGGCGCGACGAGGAATCGCCACCCGGGACCGGAAGGCGCCGGGGCGGCAGCCGCCGCCAGGCCAGTGCCGTCCGCGGGGCCAGCGCCGTCCGCCAGGCCAGTGCCCTCGATCGGGGCAGCGTTTTCCATGCCATGAGGGTAGCGCTGGAAGCTGAATGCCCAAGGGCGGACCATCGCGATCTGGTCAACTGGGTCGCGCTGGCGGCCCGGACCTGGATAATTCCTCCATGAGTCTCACCGCGGCCATCACCGGTCCGGTCAGGCGGCTGCCTGACCGGCTCGAAGACCTGCACGGCCCGTGGCAGGGGGTGGTGGTGCTGCCCGTACACCTGACCTGGCACGAGCTGCGCGAGTTCGACGTTGCCCGCCAGAAGCCCCGGCTGCTGCTGTACAGCATCGTGATCAGCCAGGGCCGTCGGAACGACGTCGCCCGATTCCTCAACGCGCAGCGGCTGCGCGAGGACTGGCCGCAGCTGCGGCCGCTGGTCAGCGCCAGGATGCGGCGGGCCCTGGAACGCAAGCTCGGGCTCTCCCTGTCCTGACGGACTGTCGTAGTCTGCAAATCGGGATTACCTCAGCAGGAGAGGACGGGGCCGGATGCAGGCCTTGGCTTGGCTCGGGTTCGTGATCGGTCTCGGCGTGCTGCTGATCACCGGCTCCAGCGTCATCAAGACCCTGCTGATCCCGCGCAACCTGAGTTCGGTCATCGGCACTGCGGTCGCGGCGAGCGTGTTCGCCGTCTACCGGATGGTCACGGCCAGGATCCACGACGACGTGACACGGCGGGAACGCATCTACGCCAGCGGCGCCCCGACCTACCTGTTCGCCCTGCTGGTCTGCTGGATCATCTGCCTGTACGTCGCTTACACGCTGATGCTGCTGCCGTTCTCCCGCCACAGTGTGGACTTCGCGCTGCGGCTCTCCGGATCGTCGCTGTTCACCCTGGGCTTCGCGGATCCGGCCGGGGCGGCGCCCTACGGCATCGTATTCGCCGCCGCTATCAGCGGGCTCGGCGTGATCGCCCTGATGATCGGCTACCTGCCCACGCTGTACGCCGCGTACAACCGGCGGGAGACCCTGGTGATCATGCTGGAGGCTCTGTCGGGCAAGCCCCCGTGGGGACCCGAGCTGCTGGCCCGGCAGCAGCTGATCAGGAACACCTCTTACCTGCCCAGGCTCTACGAGCGATGGACCGAGTGGGCGGCCGACATATCGGAAAGCCACACTACGTACCAGACCCTGATCTACTTCAGGTCCCGCTACGCCGAGCAGGCCTGGCCGCTGGCCCTGCTGGCCGTCCTGGACGCTGCCGCGCTGCACCTGTCGCTGAACCCCGAGTCGGCCCCCGCTGAGATCAGGCCGTTCCTGCGGGTGGGATATATCACCATGCGCTCGATCGCCGGCACCCTGGGCTTCGAGGTGAACAACGACCCGCACCCGGACGATCCGCTGGTCCTGACCAGGGAGGACTTCGATGAGGGCGTGCGGCACGTGGCCGAGGCGGGCTGGGAGTTTGAGCGGCCGCCGGACGAGGCGTGGGCGCATTTCCGTGGCTGGCGGGTGAATTACGAGGCGGCTGCGTACGACATCGCCGCCCATCTGGACCTGCCGCCTGCGATGTGGTCGGGGCCGCGGTCCCGGCTCGGGATAGCCGCCATGCCCGAGCGGCCCGCGCACCGCGAACCCCGGGCCCCCGAGGCCACCGAGAGTTCTCCCGATCCTGGCGAGAGCTCTTCTGCCGCCCCGGAGGGCACGGACGCCCCCTCGCGTATGCCAGGCTGATGATATGCGCAAGTACGTGATCATGGGGGTGCAGGGCAGCGGCAAGGGCACGCAGAGCCAGATGCTCGCCGACCTGGACATCGTGCACATCAGCGTGGGTGACATATTCCGCTGGAATGTGCAGAACCACACCAAGATAGGTGCGCAGGTGCGGCGGGTCATGGCGGCGGGCGAGCTGGTCGGCGATGACATGGTGGAGTCGGTGGTCAGCGACCGGCTCACCGGGCATGACTGGAACTACGGCTTCATCATCGACGGATTCCCGCGGAACCGGCGGCAGGCCGAGTTCTTCCTGGAGACCTACGACATCGACGGCGTCATCGAGCTTGACCTGCCGGACTCCGAGGTCCGCCGCCGGGTGCTCAACCGCAGGCTGTGCGCCAACTGCGGGGTTGACTACAACCTGATCGCGAACAGCCCGAAGGTTCCCGGCCGGTGCGACCTGTGCGGCGGAGAGCTCATCACCAGGGAGGATGACACCGAGGAGGCGCTGGAGGTCCGGCTGCGGGACTATCACGAGCAGACCAACCCGGCCCTGGACCTATTCCGGCGCAAGGAGTACGTCGTTACGGTGGACGCCAGGCCGGAGCCCGAGGTCGTCCAACGGACCATCAGGCAGCGTCTCGGCCTGCCGCCAATGGCCAAGTCCGCGGACCAGGCCCATGAGGAAGCCGCGAGTGCGTGAGATCGCGGTATTCGGCGGCAGCGCTCACCCCGCCCTGACCGCCGAGATCTGCGCGTTCTTGTCCGTGCCGCAGCGTCCGGTGCGGCTGCAGCGGTTCGCCAACGACTGCCTCGGGGTCCAGCTGCAGTCCAACTGCCGGGAACGGGACGTCTTCCTGATCCAGCCGCTGGTGCCGCCGGTGCAGGAGCACCTGGTCGAGCTGCTGCTGATGGCAGACGCGGCCCGGGGTGCGTCGGCGGCGCGGGTGACCGCGGTGATGCCGCACTATGCGTACGCCCGGTCGGACAAGAAGGACGAGTCGAGGATTTCCATCGGGGCTCGACTGGTCGCGGACCTGCTGGTCACGGCCGGCGTCGACCGGGTGCTCACGCTCACCCTGCACTCGCCTCAGGTGCATGGATTCTTCTCGGTGCCGGTCGATCACCTGCACGCGCTGCGCGAGCTTGCCGTCCACTTCCGCGACCGGGATCTGTCCCGGTCCATCGTGGTCTCCCCGGACCTGGGCAACGCCAGGAGTGCCGCAGCGTTCGCCCGCAGGCTCGGCGTGCCGGTCGCGGCCGGCGCCAAGGAGCGGCTCAGCGACTCACAAGTGGCGATCAACGCCCTCATCGGCGACGTGACCGGGCGGGACGTAATCGTTCTGGACGACGAGATCGCGCGCGGCACCACCGTGCTCGAGCTGCTGAACCTGCTGCGGGAACAGGGCGCCCGTTCGGTCATCGTGGCTTGTACCCACGGTATTTTCGCCGACGGCGCACTGGGCAAGCTGGCCGCCACCGACGTGACCGAGATCGTCTGCACGAATTCCGTGCCCGTCCCCGCCAAGCACGACAAGCTGCGCGTCCTTTCGGTTGCCCCGGCGCTGGCCGAGGCCATGAACCGCATCCACAACGGCGAGTCGGTCAGCTCCCTGTTCGATCACTAGCGGTGGTCACGATCCAGGCCAGCACGAGGGCTTCCTCCCGCCACGCGTCGTAGCGGCCGCTCCGGCCGCCGTGGCCCGCCTCCATCTCAGTCTTGAACAGGAACGGGCCGCCCTTGGCCACCAAACGCAGGCGGGCGATCCACTTGGCGGGCTCGTGATAGGTCACCCGGGTGTCGTTCAGCCCGGTCAGCGCGAAGATCGGCGGATACACCTGGCCGGTGACGTTTTCATACGGCGTGTACGACTTCATATACGCGTAGACCTCGGGGTCGTGCAGCGGGTCGCCCCACTCCTCCCACTCGGTGACGGTCAGCGGCAGCGACGGGTCCAGGATCGTGGTCAGCGCGTCCACGAACGGCACGTGCGCCACGATGCCCGCGAAGGCCTCGGGGGCCATGTTGGCGACCGCGCCCATCAGCAGCCCGCCCGCCGAGCCGCCCCGCGCGATGAGCCGGTCCGATGACGTCCAGCCTTGCCGAACCAGGTGCTGGGCGCAGGCGATGAAGTCGGTGAAGGTGTTCTTCTTGCGGAGCAGCTTCCCGTCGGTGTACCAGGACCTGCCCATCTCACCGCCGCCCCTGATGTGCGCGATCGCATACACGAAACCCCGGTCGAGCAGCGATAGGACGGGAATGGAGAAGCTCGGGTCCCGGGACATCTCGTAGCTGCCGTACCCGTACAGCAGGGCGGGCGCGCTGCCGTCGCGCGGCGTGCCCCGGCGGCAGACCAGCGAGATCGGGATGCGCGTGCCGTCGGCGGCCACGGCCCACTCCCGGTACTGCTCAAAGTCCTCGGGCCGGTAGTCCTCCCCGGCGGCCGAGGGCAGCACCGGCTGGCGCTTGAGCAGGGTCAGCTCGCCGGTGGCCATGTCGCAGTCATAGACCGAACCCGGGGTCACCAGCGAGGTGTAGGACAGGCGGAACCGGCTGGCCTGGTACTCGGGGTTCGCGCCGGGCCCGACCCGGTAGACCGGCTCGGGGAAGGCGATCTCGTGCTCCCCGCTCCCGTCCCGCCGCAGGACCCGCAGCCCGGTCAGCCCGTCCCGCCTGAAGTACACCACGATGAAGTCCGCGAATGCGTCCACGCCGAGCAGCCGGGTGTCGGCCCGGTGCGGGACCAGCGGCATCCAGGCCGCGGGCTCCGTCACCGGCGCGGTCGCGATCTCGAAGTTCTCCGCCCCGTCGTTGTGCAGGATGAGCAACTGATCCCCGGCGTCCTCCACGTCGTAGTCCAGGCCCTGCCGGCGGGGCGTCACCACCGAGAACGAGGCCTGCGGTGTCGCCGCGTCGCACATCCACACCTCGGTGGTCAGCACGCTGGCGGACTTGATGAGCACGAAGCGCTCGCTTCGGGTCAGGCCGAGGTAGACGTGGAAGCGCTCGTCGGGTTCGGTGAACACCATCGCGTCCTGCTCGGCCGGCGTGCCGACCCGGTGCCGCCACACCCGATAGGGCCGCCAGGCGGCATCGACGGTCACGTAGAACAAGGTGGAGGCGTCACGCGACCAGGCGCAGCCTGCGAAGGTGTCAGGGATCTCGTCGGGCAGAGTCTGGCCCGTTTCCAGGTCCTTGATCCTGATCGTGAACCGCTCGTTGCCTGAGAAGTCGGTGGAGTAGGCCAGCAGGCGCTGATCCGGGCTGGACCGGAACGCGCCGAGGGAGAAGAAATCGTGGCCGACGGCAAGCTCGTTGCCGTCGAGCAGCTCTTCCTCCCCCTCCAGCGGCTGGCCGTCGGCGGCCATCGGCGGGATGACCTCGCCAGGCGCCACGGCGCGGCGGCAGTGCACCCCGTACTGCTTGCCCTCCACCGTCCGGGAGTAATGCCACCATTCGCCCTTGCGCACCGGGACCGACAGATCGCTCTCCTGGGTGCGCGCCTTGATCTCGTCGAAGATCTGGTCCCTGAGCGAGTCCAGGCCGGCCGTGGCCGCCTCGGCGTAAGCGTTCTCGGCCCTGAGGTAGTCGATCGTGTCCGGGTCCTCTTTGCCGGCGAGCCAGGCGTACTCGTCGGTGACGGTGTCTCCGTGAAAGGTGCGCTGGCTGGGGATCTGCTTGGCCGATGGTGGCTCGGGGAGGAGGTCGGTGCTCATGAAGGCCCAGTCTATGTACGCCGGGCGGACTGCCTTTGGCACCATGGACTCGTGCAAGGACACCTGATTCTCACGAACTGCCTGACGGACGAGGTCACCCGGCCCAATATCGAGCGCGCCCTGAAAGAGGACGACCTGCTCTGGCTGGACCTGCAAGACACCGGCCCGGACACGATCGCCTTGCTGCGCGAGGTGTTCAAGATCCACCCGCTCGCGGTCGAGGACGCGCAGGAGTTCAATCAGCGGCCGAAGATCGAGGACTACGACGACTTCGTTTCCCTGGTGGCCTACGGCGCGCGCGGCCTGGATCAGCCGCTGGCCGAGGTACACGCCTTCTACGCCGAGCATTTCCTGGTCACCGTGCACCGCGAAGCCATGCCGGCCATCGAGAACGCCTGTCACACCCTGACCCGGGTGCCGACGCCCCGGCGTCTGGTCGCGCTCTACCGGGTGCTCGATGCTCTGGTGGACAGCATGTTCCCGTTCCTGGCCGCACTCGATGACCGCATCGACGACCTGCAGGATGAGATCTTCGTGAGCCCCAAGCAGGAACAGCTCTCCTCGCTGTTCGCGCTGAAGCGCCAGCTAGTGGACATGCGCAAGCTCGTCACCCCGCAGCGGGACATGGTGTCCTCGATGCTCACTCAGGTGATCCCGATCCCCGGCATGACCGCGGAAACCGAACGCTACGTCCGTGACCTGTACGACCATCTGATCCGGATCAGCGACTTGGTGGACAGCTACCGCGACCTGCTCAGCGGATCGCTGGACGCCTACATGTCGATGGTGTCCAACCGGCTCAACGACCAGATGAAGCAGCTGACGATCATCGCCACCGTGTTCCTGCCGCTGTCGTTCCTGACCGGATTCTTCGGCCAGAACCTCGGCTGGCTGGTGAACCGCGAAGGGTCCCTGACCGCCTTCCTCATCTTCGGTGTCGGCACCGAGGTCGCGGCCGTCCTCGGGCTGCTCGTCCTGTTCAAGAAACGAGGCTGGATGTAGGGGCCGCCCGGGCTGGGGTGGCGTCGCAGCGTTAACCTTTCGTGTGGCAGGCTTGGGACTCCCGAAGATGCATGGTGCCCGCTCGGCGCTGACGCAACTGCTAGCGGACGAGGGGGAGGGAGGGCCGGGTCGTGACGGAGTGGTCACAGGTTCCGGCGGTCGCGCGGCCCTTGCCTGAACCCGAGCCGCAGCCCGTGCTGGCCCCGCTCACCGCGGCCGCGATCTTCCTGGTGCTGACGATCGATCCCGGCGGCGAGGCGGCGACCAGGGACCTGCTCAGCGACTGGGCCGGCCTGCAGCGGGCGGTCGGCTTCCGCAATCCTGGTGCTCCGTTGGCCTGCGTGGCCGGGGTGGGGTCGCAGGCGTGGGACCGGCTATTCGCCGGGCCGCGGCCGGCCGAACTGCATCCGTTCCGCGAACTCACCGGGACCGTGCACCGCGCCGTGTCCACACCCGGAGATCTGCTCTTTCACGTCCGGCACGAGCGCATGGACCTGTGCTTCGAGTTCGTAACCCAGGTCATGAGCAGGCTGGCCACGGCGGTCACGGTGGTGGACGAGGTACATGGGTTCAAGTATTTCGACGAGCGCGACCTGCTCGGTTTCGTCGACGGAACTGAGAACCCGGTCGGCCGGGAGGCTGGGGAGGCCGCCCTGACCGGCGACGCGGATCCCGGTTTCGCCGGCGGCAGCTACGTCATCGTGCAGAAATACGTGCACAACATGGCGGCCTGGAACGCCCTGACCGTCGAGGACCAGGAAAGGGCGATCGGGCGCTCCAAGCTGTCCGACATCGAGATGGCCGACGATGTCAAGCCGGCCAACTCCCACGTCGCGCTGAACACGATTGTCGGTCCCGACGGTGAGGAGCGGTCGATCCTGCGGGCGAACATGCCCTTCGGCGAGGTGGGGCGAGGAGAGTTCGGCACGTACTACATCGGCTACGCCGCCACGCCGAGCGTGACCGAGCAGATGCTGGTCAACATGTTTATCGGCAGCCCGCCAGGTAACTACGACCGCATCCTTGACTTTTCCACGGCAGTCACCGGCAGCCTGTTCTTCGCCCCGTCGGCGGACTTCCTCGACGACCTTCCGGATCCGCCAAGCCCGGCCGGTTCTGAAGCGGCGGCCGGGTCGGCGGATAACGGTTCCCTGGGCATCGGCAGCTTGAAGAGGAGCAATTAGCAATGAACAACCTGCACCGCGAACTCGCTCCGATCTCCGATGCCGCCTGGGCGGACATCGAAACGGAGGCGCGCCGCACGTTCGAGCAGAACGTTGCCGCGCGGCGGGTGGTGGATCTGGCCGGGCCTGACGGCCTCGGGCTGGCCAGCGTGAACACTGGCCACCTCAGTGACGTCGACCCCCCCGCGGACGGGGTCATCGCCAAGCTGCGTACGTCGCAGCCGCTGGTCCAGCTCCGGGTCCCGTTCACGGTCAACCGGCAGGATGTGGACGACGTCGGGCGCGGTGCGCAGGACCCCGACTGGCAGCCGGTGAAAGACGCCGCCAAGAAGATCGCCTTCGCCGAGGACCGGGCGATTCTCGAGGGGTATGCGGCCGCCGGGATCACCGGGATCAGGGAGAGCTCGTCCAACCCGGCGCTCACGCTGCCCGCCGAGGCCCGCGACTACCCGAACGCGGTCAGCCAGGCGGTGAGCGCGCTCCGGCTAGCCGGCGTCGGAGGGCCCTTCTCGCTACTGTTGTCGGCCGGCGCCTACACGATGGTCAGCGAGACCTCCGACCATGGCTATCCGATCCGCGAGCACCTGGCCCGGGTGATCGACGGAGAGATCATCTGGGCGCCGGCGATAGACGGGGCATTGCTGATTTCCGCACGCGGCGGCGACTTCGAGCTGCGGCTGGGCCAGGATCTGTCGATCGGCTACCTGTCGCACGACGCGGACAGCGTGCAGCTGTACTTCCAGGAGTCTCTGACGTCCCTGGTCTACACCGCCGAGGCCAGCGTGTCGCTCGCCGTGGCCCCGGCCGCCATAGGGCGGTAACCCGTCATTCGTACCGGGTGGGCGGGAACGGGTCGCGCTCGCCCTTGACCCGCAGCTCGTCCTTGTCGTACTCGCGGCGGATCTCCGCCCGCTCCTCTTGCCACTGCTCGGTCTGGGTGATGTCTTCTGGCTGCGGCGGCGTGTCCGTGGCCGGCGGCACCTCGTCCGGGTCATAGGCGTCCAGGCCGGCGGCGACGCGCTCTTCCTCGGTCAGCTGGGCGAGCTGGTCATCGTCTAGGTGCTCGGGCGCGCCCCCGTGCTCCCGGCGGTCCCGGTGGAATCGCTCGGCGAACTCATCCGAATCTTCCCGCGGCATGGCGCCTCCTGGAGTTAGCGGCACGGCCTGGCCGGTGCCTGCGGTTTGAACATTATCTCCTGCGAGCCTACGGTGGACCTAAGGCAAGACCGACCCGGAGGGTGACAGTTCCCATGCTTCTCAGCCTGATATGAGGTGGCGATCGCGGCGCGGGAACGTCATCATCATGAGCGCACGGGCCCCGATTCACCGGTCCGGTGGTTCCAGGCGGCTTGCCCGCCGCCGGAGGTTTAGGGGCATGCGCATCGGTGCGCTGCTCGCCGTCCTCGCGGTGATCCGGCTAGCTCAGGCCATGCGGCCACGCTGGCGGCTCATCACCGGGCTCGCGGGTTTCGGAATCGAGGTCGTCGGTTTCAACGTGTTCAGCGGCGGCATGCAGGACGCCTCGTCGTTCGTGGGAATGGCGCTTCTGTTGTTCGCCCTGATGAAAGATGCCCAGCAGTGCAGTGGCCGCCAGGTGGGGATCCCGCAGGCCACGCGCCCGCCGTTCTGACGCCCAGCGGGACCACCTGGGCGGTTTCCTGAACATTGCGACCACGCCAACGATCAGCCCAGGTCCCAGCGCACGCGAAGATCCGGCGGCTTGCGGAAGACCAGGCCCCGCACGGCGCTGCCGTGCCGCGGGTCCAGGTGCAGCCGGGGGAGTCGCTGCAGCACGGTGTCGACCGCAACCTGCGCCTCGAGGCGGGCTAGGTGAGCGCCGATACAGAAATGCGAGCCTTGGGCAAACGCCAGGTGCCGAGCGGCGTTGGGACGGCCGACGTCGAATGCGTCCGGGTCGGGGAAGACCGAGGGGTCGCGATTAGCCGCGGCGATGGACACCGTGACCTGGTCGCCGGCCCGAATGGGGGTGCCGGCCAGGACCGCATCCGCGGTCGCGTACCGGTCGACGACGGCCGCGGCGGGTTCGAGCCGCAGCGATTCCTCGATCGCGGCTGGTATCAGGCCGCGGTCGGTGCGGATCAGCTCGAGTCCGCAGGGGTTCCAGAGCAGGTGCAGCAGTGCGTTGGCGATCATTCCCTCGGTCGTCTCGATGCCGCCGAACATCAGGACGGCCGCGTTGGAGATGGCCTCAGTTTCGGTCAGTGGGCCGGACCCCTCAGGCCCCCCAGGCCCCCCAGACCCCCCAGCCACCCTGGCCAGCAGCGACGTGCCATCATGAGCGGCGATGACCTCGCGCAGGCGACCGGCCAGTTCGGCGAACGCGGCCAGGCCGGCCGGATCCGCAGCGGCGCCGGCCAGGCCGCCCTCGGTCTTCGCCGCCTCGGCCTGCACCGCAGCCGCTATCCCGTCGTACCAGGTGAGGATCTTCGCCGGATCGGCCTGGCCGAGGCCAAGGACCTCAGCTATGACGGCGGCGGCTAGGGGCCCGGCGACGGCACGCCGGAGCTCGGCTTCACCGTACGGCTGGATGACCGAGACCAGGCGGTCGGCCTCGGCCCGGATGAAGGCGGCCAGCCGGGGGTGAATCTCATCGGACCGGAAGGTGCGGGTGAACGGGGCCCGGTGGCGTGCGTGCTGCGGACCGTCCAGCGAGAGCATGCTGGGGCCCACTACCGTGGCCGTGGAGAACCGGGGGTCGTCGACCGTGAACGTCCGTGCGTCACGCAGCACCGTGACCGCCTCGCCGTACCCGGTGACCAGCCAGGCGCCGAGGACCGGCACCCAGGTAACCGGCGCGGCGGCCCGCAGCCGCGCGAGCACCGGATGAGGATCAGTTTCCAGGGCGGCCAGCGTGACTGCCTCCGCCGGAGCTTCTGACACGTGTGACCTATCCGTTCGGTCTCGGCCTCATACCCGAGCGGATCCGGCTGGCGACCGCGGGGCCTGCTGCTGGCCCCTCCACCATCGCCAGCAGGCGCCGAAGCTACTGACCAGCATCACTCGCCGGTCATCCGCCGACGCATGGCGCGTGACCATTCCGGCCCGCTCGCGCAGCTGCAGCAGCAAAAGCTCCTGGCCCGCGTAGAGCCCGAGCGGGCGCAGCAGATCGCTGGCCATGCTCCGGTTCTTGCGCGAGATGCGGATATGGCATGCACGATCGGTCCGCGCTGTTCCGCGACGTCGCTAGGAGTCGGCCACCAGTCGGTCCGCTCGGCGCGGGCGGCCTCGGCCGGTACCGCCGTGCGCTCCCGGGGCTTGGTCTCGTGTGCTGTCACGAGATCATCGTGGCACCGATCGGCCTGACCGGCGAAACCGTGGGGGCGCCGCTGAGGCGACCTCAACGGATACCACGGTGCCGCCCCGATCCGCGATGTAGACTTCGTGACGCTCGCGGACTTCCCCCGATACCGAAGCCATTCCGAACGGGGGCCTAGGCGGACTTGGAGAAGGGCTGCCGCCCGCGTCCCGTTCAATATCCGTCAGCTGACCGATGTATTGCAGTGCAAGTTGCAGAAGTATTTGCGATGCAACAGGCACCTAGCACGTCAGCTGAGGAACCGGATAGACGCGATGGCACCGATTCGTCCGACCGAACTGCACCAACGTCGCTTCCGGCTGACCAGGGAACCAACCGCAGCGGCCGAAGCCCGCAGCCAGGTCCGCGCGGTCATCCGGGCCTGGAAGGTCCCCGTCGATCCCGACATCGCGGTCCTGCTCACTAGCGACTTGGTGACCAGTGTCATCATGCACGGCAACGGTGAGACCGTCATGCTTGTCATTAGGTGCCCTCGCGGTCTTCCGCTCGCGTTCCAGCTCGATCTGCCCGGTAGTTGCACATCCAGGAAAAGACACCAACCAGTGAAGAGGTAACGTGGGAAGCACCACCCTCAGGAGTCCGCACGAACGGCCGAGTTCAGGTTTTTACTGGATTAAGAGCTCCCTGAGTTACGCTAACGGCAACTGCGTCGAGGTGGCGAGCCTGCCCAGTGGCGAGATCGGCGTTCGCAACAGCAGGGACTCCGTAGGGCCAGTCCTCCGGTTCACATCAGACGAGTGGCACGCCTTTCTCGGAGGCGTCCGAAACGGGGAATTCGACGGTTTCGGCAGTTAGCACCAGCCAGACCAGGGCATCGGGGTGGCCATCGACATCACCTGACCAGGCGGTGACGTCCAGCATCCACGGGCGGGCGGCGCTCAGATAGGGCCGCGGTCCGAGGTGATGGCGACCTCGTCGCCGACGTGGTCGGCCCATCCGCACTGCGGGCAGGAAGCGCGGTCGTCGCCCCCGCCGTCATTGCGGTGGTGCCAGCCGCGGGCTGTTTTCTCCATTGCGACGATTTTCGGGAAACGCGAGATTTGCTGGCTACTCCGCAAATAACGTGAAATAACGGCATGCCTCACAACCGTCCAGGGAACTAACGGATGATGCCTATGTGACTCGACGGGCGGCCCTTGTCTCGAGTTACAGAATGAGCAACTCGTTATTGTTACGGGCCTGTTCGCCATAACTGAAATTTCTTAATCCCGAAAGAGCCCAAAGATGATGGCAAGACGTCAGGCCGGCGAGCTCCGGCTTCCTGGCGAGCCGGTGTGTGGCGTGCAGCTACCAAGAGATCAGCAGCCAAGGCAGCACGTGTAATAACAATGGCACCAGTCTGCGAAAACCACGCTACGCGCCGCATTAACAACAAACACACCATAAACTTGCCGACGCTGCAGCGAACGCTGATTAACCGGAATTACGCCAAGCTGTGGTATGGCCAGGCCGTGTCCGCGGTCGGGGACACCGTCTTCGGCACGACGCTCGTGCTGTGGGTGTCGCAGGTTCTCGCGGGCGGCCGGTCTTGGGCCCCCGCCGCGGTCAGCGGGATCCTAGTCGCCGCGACCGCCGCGTTTGCCCTGGTCGGGCCGGTCGCCGGGGTTTTCGTGGACCGGTGGAACCGGAAGTCGACGATGATGCGGACCGAGGTGA
>Ga0302180_10001150_pt1 | contig 21292 bp, 18 predicted proteins | sample I_Palsa_E3_2_FD_200575 | JGI IMG/M metagenome (GOLD analysis project Ga0302180, IMG submission 200575) | Peat permafrost microbial communities from Stordalen Mire near Abisko, Sweden - I_Palsa_E3_2 | ecosystem: Environmental > Terrestrial > Soil > Palsa > Peat permafrost | place: Sweden... | reverse complement strand
TCCCAGCTTGTCAGACACCCGGCCGAAGAAAAGTGCGCCGATGACCTCGCCGATCAGGTACCAAGTGGCGATGTCGGAGACCCCTCCTGCCGACATGTGCAGCGTGCTCTTCTGCGTCAGGTCGGAGCCGACGCGAGCTGATATATTTAGCTCTGTGAACGATATGGTTGAACATCCGCCGCGACCTGCGGAAGGAACGCTGGCGCTGGCGACTGAGCTGCTGGGCGCGATCAGCGCGATCCGGCGGATCGCCCGGCGGGCGGCTCGGCTTGCTTGGCAGGACGAGCCGCTTCCGCCGGCCCAGTCCGAGTTGCTCAGGCTGGCCGCGACGCGGCCCGGCCTGTCCGTCGCCGACGCGGCGCACGAGCTGCGGCTCGCGCCTAACACGGTGAGCACGCTGGTCGGACGGCTAACCGCCGCGGGCCTGCTGGACCGGGCCCGGGCGGTATCGGACGGGCGTTCGGTGCGGCTGAGCGTGACCGACAAGGCCAGAAGGCGCATCGCCGGCTGGCGCGACCTGCGCGCCGAGCTGGGCGCCCGGGCCCTGGACCGGCTCTCTGCATGCGACCGTGACACCCTCGCGGCCGCCCTGCCCGCGCTGCGACGTTTCGCCGCCCAGCTAGAGGAGGGGAACACGTGACCGAGCCGCGCGGGCGGTGGTCGGCGGGGACTCGGCGCGGTATCGCTTCTTGCGCGCGAGGTATCAGGGTAGGTGCTTGCGAGGCTCGTCCGCGCGGCCAGGAACGCCGCTGGCTGATTCCCGCCCCGGTGGCCCGGGCTGGGAATGCGCCTACAGTTCACACCGTGAAGCCGCCGTCGACTGCGATGGCAGCGCCGGTGACGTACCATGCTTGCGCGCTTGCTACGGACTGATCCCACCAGTGGACACCAGTGCCGCAGCGGGGTAGGGTCAAAATATCACTCCGGACCCCGGTAGCTGCACTCGCGCAATAGCGCGGGAGCAGCGCAGGATCCGGATTTTTGCGTTCGGGCCGGCGCCGGGAACGGCGCAGCGGCCCAGAAAAGGGCAAGAGCCCGCAGGAGTTACTTTCTCCCACCGCGATCTATCGCGCAGGACCGGCTACCCCGTACGCCAGATTTCGTCACTGACAGAGAACCGGTTATGAGCATCATAGGCACGGCGCAGACCCCGGCCAGGTTGACATCTCCGCCGCCGTGATCCGCATCTTCGAACGCCTCGGCTGGGCCACCAAGGTGCGCTGGCCGACCCCCGGCCGGGGCCAGGCACAGCCCGCCCTGTCGCCCGGGCGACCCCGGACGGGACGGCCGGCGGTCCCGTCCCGCCGGCTGTCACCGCTGCCCGCCAGCAGGAACCGGATCCGGTGAAGGCCATTGCTGAACCGTCAGCCGCCGCGATCACGTCCTCGGGCCTGCTCACCGCCCCTGGGACCGGTCCCGGCCGCGGTGCCATACAGCAGCCACAAACCGCCCGACCGCGGCTGCGGAGGCGAACACGGTCGGGTGAAGGACTCCCAGGCGCAAGGCGGGACAGCCCGGACGGCCCTGGACACAGCTGCAGTGTCCATGGCCAGGGGTGCGTCCGGGATCTGGCTGCGGGCGGGGTCCCGGTTCGGTCTGGCCTGCCGCGGCGCGGTGTACCTCCTGGTCGGCTACCTCGCTTTCCGCCTGGCGCTCGCCTCGCACGGGCGAACTGGCGCGCCTGCGAGCAGCGCCGGAGCGGTGCAGGCGGCCGTCGCCGGCGCGGGGGGACGTATCCCGCTGGTGCTGCTCGTCACCGGGCTCGCCGCATACGCGCTCACCCAGCTGCTTGAAGCCGTGTTCCGGGCTGCCCACGCCACAAGCACAATAGGCACGTGGCGGCAGCGTGCGGTGTCGTCGTGGGGATTCCTGCTGTACTCAGCCTTCTGCCTGAGCACCGCCCGGCTCCTGGTGGAAACCCCTGCGAAGCAGACGGCCCAGTCCGAGCAGCGGCAGGATACGGAGATGGCCGCGGACTTGCTGCGCATGGGATGGGGCAAGGCGCTGCTCGCCGTGGCGGGGATCCTTGTCGTGGCGGGCGGCCTGGAGGCGGGCCGCCGTGCGGTCCGGCTCGATTTCCGGGAGCGGTTCACCGCAGAGCACATATCCCGGGCGCTGGCCATGGTCACGCGGGCCCTTGGCGCGTTCGGCTCGGTCGCGCGCGCTGTCGTGTTTGTCCTGACCGGTGTCTTCCTGATCAAGGCCGCGGTGCTGTCCAGCGCGGACCAGGCGAAGGGGCTAGACGCGATCTTCCGCTCGGTGGCTAGCGCACAGTACGGTCCGTGGCTGCTGGCGCTGCTCGCGTCCGGCCTGTTCTGCTACGGCCTTTACTGCCTGCTCGAGGCCCGGTACCGCGACCTGACACCAGGGCAATAAGCCACCACTGCAGAAGCGTGACCGACCGCCCGGCTGCGTGGCAGTGGCGCATGGGGCGGAGACGCGTGATGGTCCAGATTCTGGCTGCTCGGGATCGGTGAGCCGCCAGTGCGGCGAGCCGTCCCGCAGGAGTTGCCAGGCGCCGCGATGCTAGCCCGGGAGCGGCAGGCTTCTGCTCCTCAGGCTGACCGAGTGTCACCGCCGCGCTCTCAAAAGAGCCATTATGGACGGCGGAGCGCCCTATCCGCGAGATGGGGTGAGGCGTACCATTTAGAAGTACTGCTCCGGACCCGGCAGCTGCAGTTACCGCGATACTCGCGGTAACGCAGCGGGGTCCGGTTTTTCGTGCACGGAACGGTGCCGGCAAAGACGCCACGGCCACAGGACGGTGAGAAACCCGGGAGAATTCCTCTCCCATCGCGATCTACCCAGCATGACCGACTGCCGCGTACGTCACTTCGCTGACAAAGGAGCCGGTAATGGGCATCATCGCCAACATGCTGATCCCTGGCAGGAGATCACAGGGCTTTATCATCACCTGCGTGATGGGCATCGCCGGGGCGGCCGTTTTGTGCTTGGCCCCCATTGGGACCATCCAGCGGGTCCCACCTGTTCGCCCGCCGCTGAGCCGACTCAGGGTTATGCGTGGTGATCGAGCCCGGTGGCCTGCCTGGCGGCATGGCGCCGCAGCCCGGCGTAACGGGGGCTGCACGGGGATCGAGGAGCCATGACCAGGACAGGTAATCCGGCGCCCCCGGCAGCGCCGCTGTCGTCGGGCACTATCCACCGCCATGTCGTGTGGGGCGCGGCGATCACCGCTCTCGGCGGCCTGCTGTTCGGCTACGACACCGGTGTCATTTCCGGGGCGCTGCTGTTCATCGGCAAGGACTTTCACGGCCTGACGTCTTTCGACAAGGAACTGCTGACCAGCATCTTGCTGATCGGGGCACTGGCCGGTGCCCTGGCCGCAGGCAAGATCGCCGACCGGGTAGGGCGCCGGCCCACGGTGCTGGGAACTGCGGCGCTGTTCGTCGCCGGGGTGATGCTCGCCGCGTTCTCTCCTAGTTACGCCGTCCTGGTGGGGGCCCGGGTCGTCATCGGGCTGGCGGTCGGCTCGGCGTCGATGGTCGTGCCGCTCTACATCGGCGAGGTTGCTCCGCCGCGGGTCCGCGGCGCCCTGGTCAGCTTCAACCAGCTGGCCATCACCTCCGGCATCCTCGTCTCCTACCTCGTGGACTACGGGCTATCGTCCAGCCAGAACTGGCGGCTGATGTTCGGGCTGGCCGCGGTCCCGGCGATCTTGATGTTCACCGGCATGCTCTTCCAGCACGAGAGCCCGCACTGGCTGGTCGCCCAGGGCCGCGAGGACGAGGCACGTAAAGTCCTGCACCGAGTGCGCGGCGAGGCTGACATCGACGCTGAGATCGCCGAGGTGCGCGAACTGTCCGAGCGCAACTCCAGCTTCCGCGAGGTGCTCAGCCCGGCGGTACGCCACGTCATGATCATCGGTGTGACGCTGGCGGTGTTCCAGCAGATCACCGGCATCAACACGATCATCTACTACGCCCCCACCCTGCTGAAATCAGCCGGTCTCGGCAGCTCCGCCGCGCTGCTGGCCAACGTCGTCAATGGTGCCGTTAACGTCGCCATGACGATTGTCGCGATCCGGCTGCTGGACCGTACCGGCCGACGCCCGCTGCTGCTGGGGGGCACCGCGGGAATGGCGGCGGGAATGGTCGTCGTCGCCCTTACCTTCCTCCTGGGCGGTGATCAGCTGCACGGGGGCACTGCCTACATCGCGATCGCCGGGCTGCTGATCTACACCGGATCCTTCGCCATCGGGCTGGGCCCGGTGTTCTGGCTGCTGATCAGCGAGATCTACCCGGTCAAGATCCGCGGTCAGGCCATGAGCGTCGCGACCATGGCCAACTGGGGCGCGAACTTCGTGGTCACCATCTCCTTCCTCACGCTGCTGGGCGCCATCGGAAACGCCGGGACCTTCTTCCTGTTCGGCGGGCTGTCCATCGTCGCCGTGGTCTACTTCCAGCGGCAGGTCCCCGAGACCAGGAACCGCAGCCTGCAAGACATCGAGCGCGAGCTCGGCCTCCCCCGCGGCGCGATAGCCGACACCGCTGCCCAGGTGCCGGCTCAGGTGCCAGAGCCGGACGTCTAAGGATGAGACGACCATGACCGTGCGGTCCGCGTTGATCCGCTGTCAGCCGTCAACGGCGTCGGCGCGATGACTATCTGGTCCTGCCTGGTGGGCGCTTGCAGTCTCGCTTGGTGAGGTCATTTCGTCAGCTCCTGAGGGTCCGATCCATTGACATGCTGGCGGGCGGGGACAGGATCGCCGGCGGCCTTGGCGCGGGCTACCGCGGCGTACACGTCACCGTCCCTGGGAGTCACGGCATCCGCCGCGATGATCTGCTCGGGTTCGGTCGCCGTCGGCTCGGGCCCCGCGTCAGCGGGCTCGCCGAGGAGGTCACCGAACAGGGCACGGTAGTGGATCATGGCTTGCCGCAGGTCCTCCGTGGAGGCCGTGCCGGCAGCGGCGCTGCCGCTGATTTCCTCGGCCGCCCGGTAGTGGCCCAGGGTATCTGAGTGCTCGACGGACAGGTCGGCAAGAACCTGGTCTTGATGTTCGGTCGGGTAGCCGCGGTCGGTCATCACGGCGGTGACAAGCAGCTGTGAGCCTGCCACAGCGTCCGCTGGCGCGTCGACGAACCGCTCCTGGACATCTGCCCACTGAGCCGCGTAACTGGCGCGCGCCGCATCCGTGAGCGGCTGGATGTCAAGATCCCGGACCCGGCGCTCGCGCTCGGCCAGCTCCGAATCCGCTTTGAGCTTGCTATCACGCGCACCTGCCACCCGGTCGTATTCCGGGCCGAAGCGCTGCTGAAGCCGGCGGCGGCGCATGATCGCCATCCCGCCGGTCACCAGGGCTGCGACCACGATGACGGCCACAACGATAACCACGATGATCCCGGTTGACATGAGGATTACCTGCTTTCTCGATAGAGAGTGCCGCGCCGCAGCCCGGATGCCGGGGAGGGCGCGAGGATGACGGCACGCTGGTACGCGCCAAGAATGAGGCCATGAGCATGGCGAGGCTGAACGCGGCGGCGTCGTTCGTACCGCGTCGCGCCGCGGAGTGCAGCTCCGATAGCGGACTTGACGGCGCCGGTGCGTGTTTTTGCGCCGCGAGCGGCGATCGTGGGCTGATAGCCGCGGAGTGGGATCAGGCCGCACCCTGCGTGCCGCGGTTTCGGCGCCAGCACGCCAGCGGCGGCCATGGCCCGGTCATGCCTGGCGGCGCTGCGCCGAACGATAACCTGCTCATCGCTGGCAGCCAGCGGGATCCGCTGGCGGATAGGTGCTGTCATGGCGCCGACCTGGCTCACCTGGGATTGTCAGGTACCGCCGGGGTCCAGAGCAGCAGGAATCGCAATCTCACGTGCGGGCAGGCACGATAAGGACGATAGTCCTGCTTGTGACGGTACGCCCGATTCGCGAGGGCGGCAAACGCTGCGGCAGCCCAGGCAAGACACCCGCTCCCGCCAGCCCTGGGGGGCAAGGCCGCATGTCCCGTGGTTCGCAGCTGCCGGCGCACTTCGCGAGCGGGCCACTGGCTCCGGCTAACAGCGAGGGCGCGACCTGGCGTCCCGGCCGGTACCCGCAGACTTCATCCGCGACACGGACGCGGTTGGACCGGCGTTATCTTGCTCATCATCGGGTCGATTGCGAAGGTCGCCATCATCTGGACGATCGGCTTTATTGTCGTCGTGGTCGGCGCCATCCTGGCTTTGCTCGGGGATGACCGGCCATGCCGTCCGCGGCCGGAGGCATTACTTCTGAGTCGCGCCGACCTGTTATCCCTTGCGACACCGCCCCGGCTCCGTCAGGGGAGCCGCCACTGGGGACTGCCGGGAGCTGCTTGCCCGATCGGCCGACGCTCCCAGTCCGGGCTGCCATGGGGGCGGTGCGAGGCTGCCGCTGTAGCCGGCCCTCTTTGTCCGCCACACCGAGTTACCCGCCTCATTCGCGACAAGTTACCGGCGAGGCCCCGGTGGCAGATCATGGCTCCGCCGGAGGTGTGGCGGTGCGCGAAGCACTGACTCTGCGGTGGGGTACCGCTGATGCGGGTGACCGATCCGATCAGCAAGCAGCTTGCCGAGCTCCAGCTGACCCTGGGAAAAGGACCATCGCAGGATGGGTCCGCCTCCGGCGGACCTGTTCTGGCCTCGGACCTTGGCGCCGCGGAAGCCGGGCGCCGCTGGCCGGCTTTCGCCCCCGCGGCACGTCAGGCCGGAGCCGGCGCGATCTTCGCGTTCCCGCTGCGGATCGGCGCCGCGATCCGGGTCGGCGTGCTCGGCCTGTACCGGGCCTGGCCCGGCCCGGCCCGGCCCGCACATTCCAGCTGGTTGACGCGCTGGTCTTCGCCGACACCGCGACCCTGCTGCTGCCCGGCGGCCAGGATGACACGCCGGGGAGCCTCGTCGGCGGGGATCGTCCCCGGCGGGCAGCCTGCGGACCTCGCACTGCACCGGGCCGAGCGGGGATGGACGGACAACTGCTGTCGGCGACGTTCGTCGAGCTGACTGACACCATGGTCGCCGACTTCGACGTGATCGACTTCCTGCACGTGCTCACCGACCGCAGCGTGCAGCTGCTTGATGTCTCCGCCGCAGGGCTGCTGCTGGCAGACCCGCGCGGTGAGCTGCGCGTGGTGGCGGCCTCCAGCGAAGCCGCCCGCCTGCTGGAGCTGTTCCAGCTGCAGAACGACCAGGGTCCCTGCCTGGACTGCTTCCGGGGTGGCCAGCCCGTCACCGTCGCCGACCTGAACGCGGAAGCGCAGCGCTGACCCCGGTTTACCGCTGCCGCCCGGCAGGCCGGGTTCGCGGCCGTGCAGGCATTGCCGATGCGGCTGCGCAGCAGGTCATCGGCGCGCTGAACCTCTTCCGCGCCGCCCCGGGTGCCTTCGATCCCGCGAACGTGCGCGTCGGGCAGGCCCTGGCCGACGTGGCCACCATCAGCCTGCTGCACGAGCGCGGCATGCGCCGCAGCGACACCCTCCACGAGCAGCTGCAGGCCGCGCTGAACAGCCGGGCCATCATCGAGCAGGCCAAGGGTAAGCTCGCGGAGCGGCTCGGCATCGACACGACCGAGGCATTCAGCATCCTGCGCAGCTACGCCCGTAACCGCAACCTCCGCCTGGCCGACCTGGCCGGGGCTTTCATCGACGGGACCGAACCCCTCATCGGCCAGACCCGACCAGGTCACCGGGCGATCGCTGAGCTTCCACAGTCCGGGTGAGCTGTGCCTGCGCGGCAGGGACGTAAGATCGCGGCGTCCATGGCAGCGATGACGCGCCGGACCGGAGTGGGATGACTTCTCCACGACGCGGATGACGGGCAGCTTCCGCCTTCCCCGCGAACGCTTGCATCAAGGGATGATCGGGGGAACTACCTGGCCGGGCGCCTGCCGGGCCGCCGCCGTATCCGCAGGGCACCCAGAACAAGAGCACCGAGGAACACTGGAAACCCGGCCAAGGACGCCGGGCAGAGACCTCGCCTTGTATCGGCCTTACGGGGCCGTCTGGTGGAGGTACCGTAGAGCAGGTGCTGTCGTGCCGGGTAGGCCCTGGCCGCAGCCTCGTTGCTCCAGACCCTGGCGACGTAAGCCCTGAGCGGTGTGCTCGGGAGACGCCCAGAAGGGACAGAGCGATGAAGACAACAGCACCCGGCTTTGTTGCCCTGCCGTCCGGCCGCGCCTCAGCTGCAGACGGGCTGCCTGCGGCCGTCGATCCTTCGACGGCTAGCTTTCGCGCACTGGCGCTGCAGGTACGAACGATGGGCCTGCTCGACCGCAGGCCCGGCTATTACCGGGTGAAGATCACCCTGACGATCTTCGCCTTCTTCGCTGGATGGGCCCTGTTCGTCATCGTGGGCAACTCGTGGACGACCCTCGCCGTCGCCCCGTTGGTGGGGATGATGTTCACCCAACTGGGCTTCATCGGCCATGATGCGGGGCACAACCAGGTTTTCGGCACGCGCCGACGCAATCGCATGCTCGGGCTCACCGTGGCGAACGCGCTCATCGGGCTGAGCTTTGGCTGGTGGGTTCCCAAGCACAACGCTCACCATGCGCATCCCAACGAGATGGGCCGCGATCCCGATATCGGCGAAGGAGTCGCCTTGGCCTCGTCTGGCGCGCCGGGAAACGGGCGCGGCCCTCTCGCATCGTGGCTGGCACGCTGGCAGGCGCCGCTCTTCTTCCCCCTCATGCTGCTGCGAAGCGGCGGCATGCACGTACTCGGGATCAATCGGCTTGTGCGGCGACGAGACCATGCCTCGGCGATAGAAGCCTCTCTCATCATGCTGCATGCCGCGCTGTACCTGACGGTGGTGCTGCTGGTACTCTCCCCGCTCAAGGCAATCGCCTTCGTCGCCGTGCAGCAGGCGGTCTTCTCGCTGTACCTGGGCATCAGTTTCGCGCCCAACCACAAGGGAATGCCGATCATCGAATCCGCAACGGCGACCGGCTTCGCCCGCCGTCAGGTGGTCACTGCCCGGAATATCAGCGGCGGCCCGTTTACCACCTTTATGCTCGGCGGCCTTAACCGCCAAATCGAGCACCATCTATTCCCATCGATGCCCCGGCCCAATCTGCGACGGGTCCAGGGCCTCGTCAGGGACTTCTGCGTAGCGACCGATCTCGGCTACCGCGAAGAAAGCTTCGTCGAGTCATTCCGCCAGATCGTCCATCACCTTAGCGACGCCGGAGCAGCCGCCAGCCGCCGTCCTGACTGATTACCGTAATCTGACCGGGAAGACCGGGGATCTTGAGCACAGCAGTTGATGGGTGGCGATCCACGTCGATCCCAACGCCGATCGTCTTGGCAACGGCGTCGATGATGCCTCAGCGCGGCAGGTCGGGTGGTTGGCCGGCGGGCCGTATAACCGGCGTCAGCCGGCCTGTCGGTAGCGGGCGCGGATCTCGGCACCCAACCGCGGTGCCGAGGCGCCGATGACCGACAAGATGCGGTGAGGCACGCCGTCATCCATTGCAAGGAGTGCGAGGGCGATGTGCTCTGCACCGAGATGGCCGCTGGAGTGCGCTTGTGCCTCGCGGAGCGAACTCTCAAGGCATTTCTTCGCTCGGCGGGTGAGCGGGATGTGTCCGGTGACGCGACCGGGCCCCCGGCCGGGGCGCGATCGTCGCCATCGGCGTGGCGCCGGAGCGTCCGGGGCCAGGGCGGCCGGCCCGAATGCCGCCTCGATCCGCTCCCGCACCGTGTCGAGGTCGATGCCGATCGTGGTCAACGCGTCGCGATCGAGGGTGTCGAACAGACTGCCGCTGGCTGTGTTCTCCGGGCCGATCAGGCGGACGAACTCCGCCTCGACGCGCTCAGGTGTGACGCCCCGCTCGCGCAGCACCGCACCGACCTCGCCGTCGCCGGAGGCAAGGCCGTACAACAGGTGCTCGCCGCCGATGAACCCGTGCCCGAGGCGGCGTGCCTGCTCGGACGCGCAAACAACAACCTGCCGGGCGTCGCCAGTGAACTGTTTGGGCATTATCGCCTCCCTATCCGGTGGCCGTGCTTGCGGTGCACAGTCTGCTTGGTGACGCCGAGCCGGGTGGCGATGTCCTGCCACGACCATCCCAGTTTCCGCGCGTTGTCGACCTGGAGGATCTCCAGCCGTTCCGTGAGTGCCCGCAGGGCGGCTACCGCCCGCAACCCGATGTCCGGGTCGTTGTTGGCCGCGTCCTCCGCGATTTCGAGTGTGCTCTGCATGTCCGTCAGCATATGCTGACAATCTCTCTCGCGTCAACATATGCTGACGGTCCGCGGCTGGGGCTCTCACCGGGCTTGAGCGGCATCCTCCTGGCTGGCGGCATGCGGGCGTGGTTATGTCATTTGGCCAGTCCGGATACGAGGTTAATCGACGTCGCGATGATCACGGCACCCAGCGGAAACGACAGCCACGCGTGCCGCAGTGCCGTCCGCCGGATCTGTTTGGACTCGATGTTGGTGTCAGAGACCTGGAACGTCATGCCGATCGTGAAGGACAGGTAGGCGAAGTCGGCGTAGTCGGGAGCGCCGGCCTCGTTGAAGTCGATCCCCCCGGGAGTGCCGGAGTAGTAAAGGCGCGCGTATTTCAAGGTGAACACCGTATGGATGAGGGTCCAGGACACGAACACGGAGAAGAGCGCGAGGCCCGCCTCGACATACTTCAGGTCCCCGCTGGCACCGCCGGCTCCGAGCAGCACCACCCCCACCGCGATCAGGCTGGCGATCGCCGCGCCGAGCAGCGCCAGGTCAGCCAGGTCGCGGCTGGGTTCCTCCTGGCTGGTGTGCCTGGCCGTCGACTCCGCATCGAGCCTCCATACGGTGGACCACACCCACCCGCAGAAAACCAGCGCCAGGATGTCCCACCCGATCAGCGGCGCTGCCCGGCCCGCCCCCGCCGCCGCAGCGACCGCACCCCCGGCGATCGCCGCGCCGAAGGACACGAGCAGTTTCCTCCGGGCCGATGACAACCCCAGGGGGACGGCTTTAGGTTCAGGCATGGCACCAGGGTGGCAGTTCAACGCGCTCAGCGCGGCACCGGGGCTGCCCTCCGGAGGTGCAAAAAGCGCCTGGTTCAATGGTTGCAGCGGCGAGAGCTATCGCCGGTCCCGGCGCAAGAAGCCGTACCCTCGCGGCATCGGCCTCCAGGTCACGCGTCGTGATAGGAGAGCCGGCCGGGCCGGGCAGCGGGCGCCGCGGCTGACACGCTGGCACCACGATCACCCGGTAGCGGTTTGCAGCCAGGCAGTGCCCCGGCCGTAGTACGGCACTGCCGCACCCGGCGGGTGCAGCGGCGGTGCCCGGATGGTCACAAGATGCGCCGTGGCGGTTCGTTCAGTTTGCCGTATGGCCGGTGGTCGCTGTGGCCAGATCCGCGACCTGCACGCCCTCCAGCCCGGCGAACCGGTTACGCCGAGTCCGTGTCCGGCCCATCCGTACTCCCTAGGATTACCCGCTGGATAACGCGGCATCGGTGCCGCCACGATTGGTAGCGACACAGTCCGCCCAGCCGCGCACTTGTCCCTGTCGGCCGGGTGAAGATCGGCCAGCCGGTCTAGGGCGCCACCGCGTTCGTCTCCGGTACCTCGATCACGGTGACGTCCGAGGACGCGCCGCCGGGATCTACGAGGCGCCGGCTGGCGAGGAGTTCAGGGAAGGTGCCCGCGCTCGCGGCGGCATCCTGGCAGGCCTCACCCGTGCCCGGCATCGGGGTGAGCTCATCTGGGAGAGCCTCGACAGCGCCATGCTCGCCGGGAAGATCCACATGGGCTGGTCTCCACGGCACTACCCTCTGTGGCAGCGGCCCGCCCTGGGTGCGTCTGCGTGCTGCACCGGAATGGCCGCCGCATGCCGGCCTGGGAGTAGGTGGCGATCCCGGACGGGTCGTCGTCGGACGCGCCGGTAACCAGTCCCGGTCCCATGGCCCGCAGGTACTGGCGCCAGACCGGTCCCACGTTCTGCCTGGTGAGATCGAGTTCCGATCTCCGCGTCGTTGACGGGCCGGCACTGGTTTTGGCTGGTGCCGCCGCGGGTTCCTCCTGGGCAAGGCCGCATGTCCCGTGGTTCGCAGTTGCCGGCGCACTTCGCGAGCGGGCCACTGGCTCCGGCTAACAGTGAGGGCGCGATCTGGCGTCCCGGCCGGTACCCGCAGACTTCATCCGCGACACGGACCCGGTTGGACCGGCCGTAAGCGCACGCCAGGGCGTATGCTCAAGCTAGTACTTGCTCCGGCAGCCTGAACGAGTTCCCGATCGGGTCTAGACCATACGCCAGTCCCGGCATCGCCTCGCTGCAATTCCCAGCTTCGCGAGGCGGGACTGATGACCGCAGCCATAGTGACAGCACGACCTGACGGCGCTGGGTCTTCCCCGGCGGCCAGCACCTGCATGGCCGGGGACCTGGAACTCCCCCGGCCGCTGCGGCTGCTGCTCACAGCGGGCTGGAACCTGACCGAGTCCGTTGGGCTGCCCGTGGCCGCGTACGTGGTTGCCGCCTGGCTCGGCGGTCGCGACGCGGGCCTGATCTCGGCGCTTGCGGTCATCTGGCTCACGGCGGTCATCCGCAAGGTCGTGACTGGATCTGTGCCCAGCCTGCTGACGATTTCGGCGGTGGTACTCACGTTGCAGACCGCGGTGGTGCTCGCCACCGGCGAGCTCTGGCTCTTCCTGCTGCAGTTCCCGCTCGCGAACCTGTGCATGTGCGTCCTGTTTGCCCAGACGGCAAGCGGCCCGAACCCGCTCGTGGCCCGGCTGGCCGCTGAGGTCGTCGCGCTGCGGCAGCCGGCCACCCATCACCCGGGCATGCACCGCTTCTTCCAGGGTGCGACCTGGCTGTGGGCGGGGATCTTCCTGCTGCTCACGGTCGGCCTGGCGGTGATGATGGTCACCGAGCCGACCAAGATGTTCCTGCTGCTCTCGACCGCCGTGACCGCCGCGCTCGTCGTCGCCGGGATCGGCGTGTCCACACTGTGGTTCCTCTCGGTGCTGCGCAGGCTCGGCCTCAGGCTCCGTTTCGCCCCAGCCTGAACCCGGGCCCCAGTGGTCCGGCAGCTGGTTGACCTCGTCCAGGCGGGTGACCTGGCGGCGGGGCCGGGTCCCCGGTGACCTCCACCAGGAACTGGCGCCGGATCGTCTCGGACGTCCTCTCGGCCCTGCCTCTGCCCCGGCGCCCGGGCCACCCTTGCCTGCGGTTCTGGCCGCTCGGCGGTCAGGTCGCCGAGCTGGCGGCCTGGCAGGCGCGGCGGGCGAGCTCGGCGCCGTAGTCCGTCCAGATGCCCTGGCCCCAGTAGCGGTAGCAGCTGGTTTCACAGGCCAGTAGGTAGAACAGCGCGCGGCGGTAGCGAGAGTCGCTGGCCGGCACGCCCGGGACAAGCAAGTGCCTGCCGAAGAGCGAGCTCGCGCGCTCCATGGGCGCTAGCACGTTGTCGTACCCGCGTATCCACGAGATGTCGCTGGTCCAGCTGCCGCCCTCCATGCTGAACCGGTCGTCTTCGGCGCTGAGCTGGCCGATGACCGCGGTGAGCCGTTCGGGTCCCTCGCCGGGCTCGAAACGCTCCCAGACCCGATGCTGGAGCAGCGGCTGCAAAGGTGGCAGGTCCTCGCGGCTGATCCCCCGCCCGGCCAGCGCTTCGAGGTACTCGGTGACGTTCACAGCAGGGGTGGGCGACCCCGAGCACTCCTTCATGACCTCCAGATACTTGAAGGGAAACTCGTTCATCATGACGCCGCCGTTCTCGCCGTCGGCGATCTGGGTGACCAGCGGCGGGACCCGCCGGCCGGCCAGCTCCACGGGCCCGAGGCCCTTGGCTTCGTAGTAGGGCTGCATCTGGCCCACGAGCTTGGTGTCGCTGCCCTGGGTCTTGATGACCGCGATGATGCTGGCCTTGTTGCCGTAGGAGTCTGTGCAGACGAGCCGGTGCGCCAGATGCGGCCGCTCAACACCACCGCCGCCAGGTCGTTCCACGGTGTGTTCCTGAACCAGCACCCACTCGTAGCCGCAGTCAAGCAGCGTGCGGACAAACTGGTAGGCGACATCGGGCTGGTTGGGCAGCGCCATCTCGGCCGGGGAGAATCCCCGGATCCGCCCGAGCGCCTCCAGGCCGAAGATGGCAGCGAAGTGGTGCTGCCAGGCACGCACGTGCAGCCGGTAATCCTGGACCGGCGTCGATGGGGCCACCGCGTGGCCCCAGGTGGAACCGAGCCACTCGGTGGTCTGGCGGGCCCGGCCGTCGTGAGTGAGGTAGCCGAGCGCGTCGAACACGTCGTCCAGGCCCATCTGCCGCATTCCGTGCAGCAAGGTGCCCGAATAGTCGAGCATCACCCGGGGCTGGCAACCTGCACCCAGAAGCCGGGGGATGAACTCGCCCATGCGCTTGTAGCACCGCACGAACACTGGAGCGTTGTGGCTGTCACCGAGGTCCGGATGCGCCATCATCCACGCCAGATTGCTGATGATCCGGGCTGAGCGCAGGTCGTCGCCATCGGCGGGGATGAGCGGCTGATGCATGTGTAGCGCCACCGCGAACGTGCTGGCCGCGCGCTCGATGTCCGCACCTCCCGGGAACACCGGACGCTGCCGGCCCGCCTCGATGGCCTCGCTGATGAGCGGCTCCTGCCCGCACAGGCTGGGCAGGCCATCGACGTACTCGGCCAGGGTGTCCATGGGCTCGCCTCCCGGTAGATTCACTTGCGGCGGATACACCCGCAGATGCTCAGGTACTCCTGACCGGGCCAGGTCCGCGAGTGGCCGACCCGCCTGGAGTTCACCGCGAGCCGACGGAATTTCGGCCGGTCAGCCGAACCACTGTCCCAGCGAACGGCTCAACACAGGACTCGACGGCCAGGTTGTCAGCCTGGAAAAACCCATGTGAGCTCCGCTAGTCGCCTGCGGACGGGCTCAGGCCTTCTTCGCCGCCGGCGCGGAAGATGGCTTCGGCGGGCTTCGCTATGACGGAGAGCGGTCTGGCGACGTCCTCCAGAGACTTGCCTTCGGCGTCGACGGCGAAGAACACCGCCACCAGGCCGCCCACGATCATCGCCCCGGCGCCGATGAGGTAGCCGACGTAGAGATGGTCCCGGTCGCTCCCGTTACCGATCAGGTGACCGTACAGGTGCGATCCCAGCGAGCCGAAGCACTGCGCGATCGCGAAGAACACCGCGATGGCCTTGGCCCGGACCTCCAGCGGGAAGATCTCGCTGACGGTCAGGTACCCGGCGCTCGCGCCCGCCGAGGCGAAGAAGAAGATCACGGTCCAGCAGAGCGTCTGGGTGGTGGCGTTGAGATCGCCGTCCTTGAACAGCTGCGCGCTGCCGATCAGCAGCACGCCGGAGATGAGGTAGGTGCCCGAGATCATCTTCTTCCGGCCGACCGTGTCGAACAGGCGCCCGAGAACCAGCGGGCCGGCCAGGTTCCCGACCGCGAACGCGAGGAAGTAGTAGCCGGTATCGGTGGGCTTGACGTGGAAGAAGATCAGAAGCACGAGCCCGTAGGTGAAGAAGATCGCGTTGTACAGGAATGACTGGGTGATCATCAGCGCCGCGCCGAGCACCGAGCGGCCCGGGTAGTGCACGAACAGCACCCGGATCAGGGCCAGGTACCCGATCTGCTTGGTCGGCGTTATCTCAAGCTCCTTGCTCGGGTCCACCGGCGGGAGCGCGCCCTTGGTCCTTTCGACGTCGGCTTCGATCTCGGCCATGGAGGCCTCGGCTGCCTCCTCCCGGCCGTGCATGATCTGCCAGCGGGGACTTTCCGGCAGGTTCTTCCGAACGTAGATGATGACCAGCGCCAGCACCGGGCCGACAAGGTACGCCAGACGCCAGCCCAGCTTGGCAGCGATGTGGTTCAGGATGAATAGCGTGACAACGGTGCCGAGGATGGCGCCGGCCCAGTAGGTGCCGTTCACCGCGAGGTCCACCCGGCCCCGGTACTTCGCCGGGATCATCTCATCGATCGCGGAGTTGATGGCCGCGTACTCGCCGCCGATGCCGGCTCCGGCGACGATCCTGGTGCCGTAGAGGAACAGGAACCAGTGACCCCCTGCGGGTGTCGCCGCCGTCAGGCCGCTGCCCACCAGGTAAACCCCGAGCGTCACCATGAACAAGTTCCGCCGCCCGAGCTTGTCGGACAGCCGGCCGAAGAAGAGCGCGCCGATGACCTCGCCGATCAGGTACCAGGTAGCGATGTCGGAGACCGCGCCAGGCGACATGTTCAGCGTGGTCTTCTGGGTCAGGTCCGCGCCGACGTTGCTGGCGATCGTGATCTCCAGCCCGTCCAGGATCCAGGCCACGCCGAGCGCCATCACTAGGTGGGTGTGGAACCTTGACCATGGCAGCCTGTCGATCCGGGCGGGAATCAGGCTGCGAATCAACGGGCTGCTGGCAGTATCGGGCGTAACGGCCATCGCGCGCCCTCCGTTCTTGCGCCGCTGCACGCGGGGGCGTCCATCCCTGGTTGTATGCCGCTTACCCGCACAGACCAATTTGTAACCAAGCACATCAAAACGAGCTAATAAGTAGCTCTGTGAACGACATTCTTGGCGAACGAGCGGTGACCAGTGAGTGGCCTCATGTCGAGGACCTGGGATCCGGGGCACTTAGCACGCTGGCCGGACGGCTGACCATCGCGGGCCGAGGGATACAAGAAGTACAGCGACGGCGCCGCAGCTCAGCCGAACGCGGACGGGGGCACCGCGTGCTCAGCATGCATCGCGCGGACGGGGGCACCGCGCGGCGCGACGCCGCCGCATAGCGTCACGATACAAGCTCCCCCATACCGATACAAGTCGTGACCACCAAGACACGCGGTTTGTTTCTCCCGAACTTCGGCTCGTCACCGCCGGTTTCGGCCCAATTGCCGCCCGGGGCCTTCGGAATCAGTGGGGCTACAGATCCTGCCGGGGATTACAGTTCTTCGGCCCCTGGCCGGTTCGGCTGCGCTCGAGCCGGCCTAAGCTGGGCACCGGAAACTGGGCCAGCAACAGACAGGGCCAGCACGAAACAGGTTCAGGACCACACGAGAGGCTGAGGCGCGTGCCTGAGTTCACCTACACCGACCTGCTTCCGCTGGGCGCGGACGGCACCAGTTACCGGAAGCTGACAGGTGACGGACTGACGCAGCACGTCTCGTTCGGCCGAAATTTCCTTGAGGTAGAGCCGCAGCTGCTCACCGGGCTGACCGCCGCGGCCATGGGTGACATCGCGCACCTGCTGCGGCCCGGCCACCTCCGCCAGCTACGGTCCATCCTGGACGACCCGGAAGCGAGCCCCAATGACCGGTACGTGGCCCGTGACCTGCTGAAGAACGCGTGCATCGCGGCCGGGCGGGTGCTGCCCATGTGCCAGGACACCGGCACCGCCATCGTGATGGGCAAACGCGGCCAGCACGTGCTCACCGACGGACGCGACGAGGAGCACATCTCCCGCGGCATCTACGACGCGTACACCACGCTGAACCTGCGGTACTCCCAGCTCGCGCCGCTGACCATGTGGGACGAGCGGAACACCGGCAGCAACCTGCCCGCCCAGGTGGAGATCTACGCCACCGGCGGGGATGAGTACAAGTTCCTGTTCATGGCCAAGGGCGGCGGCTCGGCCAACAAGTCCTTCCTGTACCAGGAGACCAAGGCGGTGCTGAACCCGGCCCGGATGATGACTTTCCTCGAGGAGAAGATCCGGTCCCTGGGCACCGCCGCCTGCCCGCCGTACCACCTGGCCATCGTGGTCGGCGGGACCAGCGCCGAGTTCGCGCTGAAGACGGCCAAGTACGCGTCGGCGAAGTACCTGGACGGGCTGCCGGCGGCCGGCTCGGCGGCCGGGGGCGGGTTCCGGGATCGCGAGCTCGAGGAGCAGGTGCTCGGCATCACCCGGCGGATCGGCATCGGCGCGCAGTTCGGCGGCAAGTACTTCTGCCACGACGTTAGGGTGATCCGGCTGCCCAGGCACGGGGCGTCCTGCCCGGTCGCGATCGCGGTGTCGTGTTCGGCGGACCGGCAGGCGCTGGGGAAGATCACCGCCGACGGGGTGTTCCTCGAGCGGCTGGAGACCGACCCGGCGAAGTACCTGCCGGACCCGGCCGGGCTGGAAGACGAGGGCGAGGTGGTCGCCATCGACCTGAACCAGCCCATGGACGCCATCCGCGCCGAGCTGACGAAATACCCGGTCCGCACCCGGGTCTCGCTGACCGGTCCGCTGGTGGTGGCGCGGGACATCGCGCACGCCAAGATCGCCGAACGGCTGGACGCGGGCGAGCCCATGCCGGCCTACCTGCGCGACCATCCGGTCTACTACGCCGGGCCCGCCAAGACGCCGGAAGGCTACGCGTCGGGGTCGTTCGGGCCGACGACGGCAGGACGGATGGATTCGTACGTGGACCGGTTCCAGGCGGCGGGCGGGTCGCTGGTCATGCTGGCCAAGGGGAATCGCTCGGCCGCCGTGACCGCGGCCTGCAAGAAGTACGGCGGGTTCTACCTCGGCTCCATCGGCGGCGCGGCCGCCCGGCTGGCGCAGGACTGCATCACCCGTGTTTGCGTGCTCGAGTACGAAGAGCTCGGGATGGAAGCGGTGTGGCAGATCGAGGTCCGCGACTTCCCCGCTTTCATCGTGGTCGACGACAAGGGCAACGACTTCTTCACCGACCCGTCCGGCCCGGTGTTGAGCATCGGACCCCACCCGTGAGTACTCCCGCGCCAAAGGGCCGCGGCCCGGCCTGGACTGAGGAGCGAAGCGGAGAGGGAAGCGGCGAGGGAAGGCCGGGCCTTAAGAGCGGCCCGGAGGCGCAAAGCAAGCAGAGCCCGGCGGCGCAAAGTAAACACAGAACAGAGCATGACTCGATGGGCGAGGTCCTCGTCCCGGCGGAGGCGCTGTGGGGGGCGCAGACGCAGCGGGCGGTGGAGAACTTCCCGGTGTCCGGGGAGCGGATCGGACGGGACATGATCGGGGCGCTCGGGGCCATCAAGGGCACCGCGGCCCGGGTCAACGCGGAGCTTGGCGTGCTCGACGCCGACATGGCGGACGCGATTCATGCCGCGGCCGCCGCGGTGGCGCGGGGGGAGCACGACGAGGAGTTCCCGGTCGACGTGTTCCAGACCGGATCGGGAACCTCGAGCAACATGAACGCCAACGAGGTCATCGCGGCGCTGGCCGCTCGCCGACTCGGGCGGGCGGTGCACCCGAACGACCACGTCAACGCGTCCCAGTCCTCCAACGACGTGTTCCCGTCGGCGATTCACCTGGCCGCCACCAGGCTGCTGGCGGGTGAGCTCATCCCGGCGCTTGACCACCTGGCGGCGGTGTTCGAGACCAAGGCGGCGGAGTTCGCCACCGTGGTCAAGGTCGGGCGCACCCACCTGATGGATGCGGTGCCGGTGACGCTTGGCCAGGAGTTCGGCGGCTACGCGGCGGCGATTCGTCATGACGCGGAACGGACGGTGGCGATCCTCCCCCGGCTCGGCGAACTGCCCCTCGGGGGGACGGCCACGGGAACCGGACTCAACGCGCCGCCTGGGTTCGCGCGGCGGGTGAACGAGCGGCTGGCCTCGTCGATGAAACTGCCGCTGACCGAGGCGCGGAACCACTTCGAGGCGGCCGGGGCGCGGGACGCGCTGGTGGAGGCCAGCGGGGTTTTGCGGGTCACCGCCGTCAGCCTGTACAAGATCTGCAACGACCTGCGCTGGATGGGATCGGGGCCGCGGGCCGGGCTGGCCGAGATCTCGATCCCGGACCTGCAGCCGGGCTCCTCGATCATGCCGGGCAAGGTCAACCCGGTCATCTGCGAGGCGGTTGGCCAGGTGTGCACGCAGGTGATCGGGAACGACGCGGCGGTGGCGTTCGGCGGGGCGGCGGGAAATTTCGAGCTGAACGTGATGATGCCGGTGATCGCGCGCAACCTGCTCGCCTCGGCCCGGCTGCTGGCGGCGGTGGTGCCGCTGCTGGCCGACCGCTGCGTGGCCGGAATCACCGCGTCCGCGGACCGGCTGCGGCGGCTGGCCGAGTCGTCGCCGGTCATCGTCACCGCGCTGAACTCCTACATCGGTTATGAGGCGGCGGCGCAGGTGGCGCACGAGGCGCTGGAGACCGGTGAGACCATCCGCTCGATAGTGCTTTCCCGTGGCTATGTCTCACGAGGCGAGATCACCGAGGCGCAGCTCGACGCGGCCCTGGACGTGCTGGCGATGACGCACGCTGAGCGAGCCGAAGGCGAGTGAGAATCACAGAGCACAGTCTGGTGACACTTAATCAATGCTTAGCCGTCTGCCAGAGACCTTTCAACGAACACCGTGTATGGTCCGCCTATGCACCCTTTGGCGGACACCGGGCGAGTCATCGCCGGGCGGTACCGTCTGCAGGCTCCCATCGGCCGCGGTGCCATGGGGGTCGTGTGGCGTGCCCGCGATCAGCTCCTTGACCGCGACGTCGCGGTCAAGGAAGTCCAGATAGCCGACACCCTCACCGACCAAGAGCGGGCGCACGCCTACCAGCGGACGCTGCGCGAGGCCAAGACCGCGGCCCGGCTCAACCACCCGGCGGTGGTGACCGTCTACGACGTCGCCGAGGACGAAGGCCGCCCCTGGATCGTCATGCAGCTGATCAACGCGCAATCCCTGGACCAGGTGCTCGCGACGTCCGGTCCGCTATCGCCGCGGCGGGTCGCCGAGATCGGCCGCCAGCTGCTCTCCGCGCTGACCGTCGCGCACGCCGCCGGGGTGATGCACCGGGACGTCAAGCCGAGCAACGTCCTGCTCGGCCGCGATGACCGGGCCGTGCTGACCGACTTCGGCATCGCCACCATCTAGGACGACCCCAAGCTCACCCAGACCGGCATGGTGATGGGCTCGCCCGGGTTCACCGCACCCGAGCGGATCCGCGGCGAAGACGCCTCCCCCGCGTCCGACCTGTGGTCACTCGGCGCGACCCTGTTCGCGGCCGTCGAAGGACACGGCCCGTTCGAGAAGCGCGGCGGGGCGCTCACCACGATGTCCGCCATCATCAACGAAGACGCCCCCGAGGCGGCGACCGCGGGCGCGCTAGGACCGGTGATCGCCGCGCTGCTGCGACGTGAGCCCAGTGACCGGCCGGACGCGGGGAAGGCCGCGCGGATGATCACCGAGGTGCTGCCGCTGCTGGCCGACCGGGCCGGCGGCGCGCCGACCGGTTACGCGCCCACCGCCCTGTCCGCGGCCCCGCCGAGACCGTCCCAGCCCGGTGCAGGCCAGCCCGGTGCAGGCCAGCCCGGTGCAGGCCAGCCCGGTGCAGGCCAGCCCGGCGCAGGCCAGCCCGGCGCGGTTCCGGCGTCGGCGGGGCCGCCCAGGGCGCCCCAGCCGAGCGAGACCGCACTGGATGTCGCCTCGGC
>Ga0302180_10001147_pt1 | contig 21306 bp, 16 predicted proteins | sample I_Palsa_E3_2_FD_200575 | JGI IMG/M metagenome (GOLD analysis project Ga0302180, IMG submission 200575) | Peat permafrost microbial communities from Stordalen Mire near Abisko, Sweden - I_Palsa_E3_2 | ecosystem: Environmental > Terrestrial > Soil > Palsa > Peat permafrost | place: Sweden... | reverse complement strand
GGTGGTGCTGGTCGGTGCGGGATTCGGCGGATTGTACGCCGCAAAGGCGCTGAAGGGCGCGCCCATCGATCTGACGGTGATCGACCGGCGCAACTTTCATCTGTTCCAGCCGCTGCTATATCAAGTTGCCACCGGCGGTCTATCGCCCGGCGAAATCGCTTCCCCGGTGCGGCACGTGCTAAGCCGCCAGCGGAACGCGCGCGTCTGGCTGGCCGAAGTGCGAGACATCCAGGCGGACCGCCGCACAGTGCTGTTGGACGACGGAGAAGCGCCCTACGACACACTGATTCTGGCCACCGGCTCGCATGATTCTTATTTCGGTCACGACGATTGGGAGCGTCTGGCGCCAGGGCTGAAGACCATCGAAGACGCCACCGAGATCCGCCGCCGGATTCTGTTGGCCTTCGAATGCGCCGAGCGCGAGCCGGACGCCGCGGAACGGCGCGCATGGCTGACTTTTGTGATTGTAGGCGGGGGGCCTACTGGTGTGGAACTGGCGGGGGCGCTGGGAGAGATCGCCAACGATACCTTGCGGCACGACTTTCGCCATATCAACCCGGCGGAGGCAGTCATCCTGCTGGTGGAGGGCACCGATCGCTTGCTGCCGACGTTCCCGCCGGACCTGTCCGCCAAAGCCGAGCGCGCCCTGACGGGCCTGGGAGTGCGTACGCGGACCCACACCATGGTCACCGAATTAGACCGCGCGGGCGTCAGCGTTCGCACCGGAGGCTCGGTCGAGCGCATACCGGCCAAGACCGTCCTGTGGGCGGCGGGCGTGGAGGCTTCGGAACTGGGGAAAATCGTCTCGGAGCGCACCGGCGCGCCGCTCGACCGTTCCGGCCGCCTGGTGGTCGGGCCGGATCTTACAGTGCCCGGCCATCCCGAAATCTTTGTCATCGGCGACCTGGCCAACTTCAGCCACCAGACGGGCCAGCCGCTGCCGGGCGTGGCGCCAGTGGCCATGGCGGAAGGCCGATACGTGGCGCGCGCGATCCGGACCCGGTTGCGTGGAGAGACGCCGCCTCCCTTCCATTACTTCGATAAGGGCACGCTAGCGACGATCGGACGCAACCAGGCGGTAGCTGCGTTTGGCCGGCTGCACCTCTCGGGACCCATCGCGTGGTTCGTGTGGCTGTTCGTGCACCTGATGTATCTGGTGGAATTCGACAACCGGCTGCTGGTGCTGGTCGAGTGGATCTACGACTACATTACGCGGAATCGTGGCGCCCGGTTGATTACCGGCGGACAAGAGCGGAGCTAGCGCCACGACTTCGGTCCCCGTTCCGTGGCGTGAGCGGATGGAAAGTGACCCTCCGACGGCCCGCAGGCGTTCCCGCATGGCCAGGATTCCCAAGCCCGATCCAGGGTCGACTGCCACCGGATCAAAACCGGCGCCGTCGTCGCGGATGGCCAGCCGGATGCCCTTCGCGGTCTTGCTCAGAGTCACCCAGGTTTCTTTCGCGCAGGCATGTTTGGCGACGTTCCCGAGGGCCTCTTCGGCGATGCGATACAGAGTGGAAGCCGTGCGCCCGGGCAGGCAGGCTGAGATTCCGCGGTGAACGTAATTGACCGGAATGCCGCCCTTACGGGTGAATTCCGCGCAGTATTCGCGCAGGGCCACGGCCAAACCGAGCTGATCCAGCGTGGCCGGATGCAAAGCGCCGGCGAGGCGGCGCAGGTCGCGATCCAGGCCGGCTATACAATCCTGAAAGACGTCGGTCGATTGGCCGGCGGCGGCGCGGGCAGCCATGTGCGCAGCGCGCAGGCCCATGAGCGCCAGCCGCTGGCTTAAGTTGCCGTTCATCTCCGCGGCCACTCGCCGGCGTTCTTCTTCCTGCTCGCGGAACAAGCGGGCTGCCAGCGCTTGCAGTTCCTCGCGGCCGCGCGCCATGGCGTTCTGCTGGGCCCGCAGGGCCTTTTCAGCTAATTTTTGAGACGTGATGTCGCGCGAATTCAAAATAATGTCGCCTTCCGAACCGGCCAGGAGTTTCCGGGCGGCGCTCTCCAGCGTCCGCCAGGAGCCGTCGCGATTGCGGAAGCGGTATTCGCAATTATGCTTGCGATGCGCGTATCGCAGGCAGTCGCACAGGACTTTGCGGACAGCGTCCGAATCGTCCGCGTGCACGAAATCGAAGATCGGCCGACCCACCAGTTCCTCGGGCCGGATCCCGAAAATGCCCTCCGACGCGGGACTCTGGAATCGAATATTTCCGTTGGCAGCCAGCACCGTGGCGGCATCTACCGGATTCTCCAATAGCGCGCCGCAATGCGCCTGGGTGCGGCGAAGTTTCTCCGCAAGCATTACCTGGCTGGTGATCTCGGAGTGCAAAATGACGACGCCACTACGGGGCCGGGCCAGCGGCCGGGCGGTCAGCCGGAACCATGCTTTCCGGGAAGCGTTAGGGCACGGGTAATCCAGAGTGAATTGGGGAGCCGCGCCGCGCAACACGGTCTCGATCCCGATGGCCGCCTCGAAGGCGCGTTCTGAGAACGCACCCGTGGCAGTCCGGCAGACTTGCAGGTAGTTGACGCCTGTCCCGCAACGGCCCGGTCCGGCGCCGTTTTCGCGGGCGGACTGACTCCAGGCCTGGTTGGTCAGGACGATCGACCCGTCACGATCCAGAACGCAAATCCGTTCGGGAAGCGAGTCGAATGCCATCTGAACCAGTTCGTCAGGCTGGATGACTTGACTTAGGGCGTACATGCGGACAAGCCCGGGACCGCTCCCCCCATCACGCGCGTAACCGCTCGCGGCTAACCGCGCGCTGGGCTCGCAGCCAGTCCTCTTGGGGCGATCCGTTTCGAAAACCGCGTGCGAGCCAAAGTTTGTATGCCAGAGCGGCTATTTCCCGTTGTTTTGCCGGCGCGATAATGCGTGGCGCTAAACGATCGCAGACCTTCGTGGTAATACGCGTCACTTTTGCCATGAAGTTCCCCTCTCATTCATTGAAACTAGGCCAATCAAACAGCCTGTGTTTGATGTTCCTCTAACTAACTAAATAGACCAAGTTCAAGCCGTCTTGTCTGGTCAGAATTGCTCATGGCTTCCGCAATAATGCGGTCAGGATTGCTCAGCCCCCGCGGGCTTGAGATGCACTGTGTAAAAACGCTACAGCTCGGCAGCTGGGTGCGCTCGTTTAGACAAAACTTAGCTAATTATTTTAGTCGTGTAGGACGATATTCAGAAGCGAATTGTGAACTTCAATTCCGTGATTGTAGTCTATAAGACCGAGTTTGCGGAATCTATTCATAAAAAAACTGACCCGCGACCGGGTAGTTCCAACGAGACCCGCCAAGGTTTCCTGGCTGATATCGGGAATGACCCCCGCCGGAGCGCCCTCCTTCCCGAAGTTGGCCAGCAGCAGAAGGACCCGCGCCAGCCGCTTCTCGCTGGAATTGAAAAGCTGATCCACCAGGTCCTCTTCAATCCGAATGTTACGAGTAAGCACATAGGCGAGCAGCAGCCTGGCAAAAGCGTTATCGTCGCGCAGCAGACGCATCATGGCCGGCTTCGCCAGCCGCACGATCAAAGACTCGGTCATGGCCGATGCAGTCGCCAGCCGTACCGGCTGCTGGCCCACCAGGCAAGCCTCGCCGACCAGGTCGCCCGGAACCAGAATTGCAATCACCGCTTCTTTGTTCTGTTTGGAAATTACCGTGAGTTTGACTTTGCCTTTCTGGATCGAAAACACGGCATCCGATGGATCGCCTTGCGAGAAAAGTACTTGGCCTTTTCGGTAGGGAACGGTGGTCCCTTCGCGGCCGATAGTGGCCAGAAGGGAATCGGAATCTGAATTCGGTTTCATGCCTGCCTCTTGTTGGGCTCGCCCCTCGACATGCTGACGGAAGGCGCCCGCGAGACTCGCCTCTGTTTTGCAGTTTAGCTCAGTTGATATTCACGCCGCAAGGCCGTGGGAATTGGCTGTTGGAATTGGAAACGGCAAATCGCCATTTCTGTTGCCATTTTCCGGCGCGGCGGACCGGCCCGAGGTTCGGCTATAAGGGGACAAAGGAGAGCAGCCGGGATCAGCGCAAGGCGCCGCTCACGAGCCGGAGATGGGCGACCAGCCAGCCCGCGGCGCAGGACAGACAAGCGAACTCGCCGCGATGCGGACAACAGGATCGGGGGACGGCCAGCCCCACCCTTTCAGCCAGCGATACCAGTTGTACTTTCGATTCGCGCAAGCGATGACGCTCTTGCGCAAGGTCCTTGGGCGTCACTCTTGCCTGACGCGCCCCGGCATGGTTCAATTTGTGTACCATTTATCCCCCTGCCACCATGCGGTGGTTACAGTCACTACATTGTGATTTCGCACGCGGCCAGGCGCAAGCGATTGAAGTCGGATTTGTTTGTCGTACGGAACGCCGGGCCGCATCGTGGTTTGTCCTACACAAATGTGATTGATGTAACCTAATCGACAAGGTGATTATGCATGGCGTAATGCATCAACTCAGCGGTGGTAGTCATATTCATCTTTTCGAGAATGCGGGCGCGATAGGTGCTGACGGTAGTAACTCCCAGGTGCAGTTCTTCTGCAATCTGGCTAACGGTTTTGCCGGCCGCGATCATGCGCAGAACTTCAAACTCGCGGTCGGACAATACTTCGTGGATGGGCCGGCCGGTATCGACGCTCAGGTCGGAAGCCAGCTTTTCGGCCAGCGCGGCGCTCACATAGCGGCCGCCGGCCAGCACCTTGCGTACGGCTTTGACCAGCTCTTCGGGGGCGCTTTCCTTGTTCATGTAGCCGGAGGCGCCGGCTTTCAGAATGCGTTTGGCATACTGGTCTTCCGGGTGCATACTCAAGACCAACACGGGCAGCTTGGGCCGCGCGGCCTTCAGCTCCCGGAGCACGTCCAGGCCGCTGCGGCCGGGCATGGTGATGTCCAGGATCGCCAAATCCCATTCGCCCTCTTGAATCCGGGCAATAATCTCGATCGCATCTTTAGCTTCGCCGCAGACCACGCCATCCAGCTCGCGCATCAGGATCTCTTTCAAGCCGCGGCGCAGGATGGCGTGATCGTCGGCGATCAGGACTCTGATCACTGGCTGGCCGCCAGCCCGCGACCGGCGCAGGGAATCCGCACGCGCACGGTGGTGCCGTTTTCAGGGTCGCCGGCGATGGTGAACTCTCCTCCCAGCAGCACAGCGCGCTCGCGCATTCCCCGAATGCCCAGCGAGCCGGCGTCGAAGAATTGGTCCGCGCCGATGCCGCGTCCGTTATCGCTAACTTTCAGTGAAACGTTGCCGCTCTCGTGGGACAGGCCGATGCTCACATGCGTAGCGCCGGCGTGCCGCGCGATATTGGTCAAGGTCTCCTGGAAGATACGAAAGATCGCTGTGGAGCGCTCGGGATCGATAGCCGGATTCATCTCGGGGATGCTGACTTGGCACTGAATTCCGGTACGCGCCTGAAAATCTTCCGCGGCCCACTCCACGGCGGCCAACAAGCCAAGGTGATCCAGGATTCCCGGCCGGAGTTCGGTCGAGATTCTGCGAACCGAATGAATCGTCTCATCGACCAAGCCCAGGATGCCGTCGATACGCGGCGACTGTTGGTCCCGCCCAGGTGGGCTCTTCAACGCGGCCACGCCGATCTTGATGGCGGTCAGAGACTGTCCCAATTCGTCGTGCAACTCCCGCGCCAGCCTGGTTCTTTCTTCTTCCCGCACGCTCTGCAGTTGGGCGTTGAGAACTTGCAACTCCAGATAGGAACGTTGCAACTCCAGTTCCCCCCGCTTCCGCTCGGTAACGTCCTCCAAGATCCCGGCTATACGATCCACGCCCGCGGGACCTTCGATGGGAAAGTATGTTATGAACTGATCCCGCCGGCCGAGTTTGGAAGACGTAAATGCCGCCTCGTATCTAACCACCCGGCCCTCGAAACACTCATCCAATTTGCATTTGACAATCTGCTCGAACGTCTCCTGCCCCAATACCTCCACGACAAAATGGCCGATCACCTCTTCCCGTTGCAAGCCCCGATACTTGAGGAATGCCTGATTCGCAATCAGGTAACGGTACTCGCGGTCGATCACGGCAATCATTTCCGAGGAACTTTCGACGACCTTCTCGTATTCCAACAACTTGGCTTCAGCCCGCTTCTGCTCGGTAACGTCCTCGAAGACCATGGCTATGCGATCTACGCCGGCGGGACCTTCGATGGGAAAGTACGACACGGATATGTTGCGCTCGCCCAGCCGTGGGTAGGTTACGGCAAGCTCGTACGTGACGGCGCTGCCGTGGAAACATTCATCTATTCTGCTTTTGACCTTCTCGAAGATCTCCTGCCCCAATACTTCCGACACCAGATGACCGACCACCTGTTCGCGGTCCAGGTTGCGATATTTGAGATAGGCCTGATTCGCGATCAGGTAACGGTAATCGCGGTCGACGACCACGATCATTTCCTGTACACCTTCCACAACCTTTTCGTATTCTAACAACCTGGCTTCAGTCCTCTTGCGCTCGGTGATATCCTCGACCACGGCGATGCCAAAAGGAGGTACGGTTCCCAGACCTCCCGAAACTGTGGCCCTCACCCAAATCGACCGGCCATCTTTACGCCGGTAGCGCTTCTCCATAGGAAATTGCGGCAGGCGGCCGGCCCACAACTCCGCGACCAGCGCGGCGTTTAGCGGGCGGTCTTCTTCCCGTGTAATGTCCATGAAAGATATCGCCTGAAGTTCTTCCGCCGAGTATCCCACCATTTCCCGATAAGCTCGATTGGTGGCGATGTACCGGCCTTGCGGATCCGTCATGGCAATGCCCATGGCGGAGCTTTCGAAGATGGCGCGCCAACGTCTATCACTGGCCTGTTGGGCCTCCTCCGCGCGCCGGCGTTCCGTGACGTCGCGGTAAATTGTGTATACGGCCGGCGCCTGGCCGGGTGCGGAGAAGGGCGCGCAGACGATGGCGGCAGGGAAGCGGCTACCATCCTGGCGGCAGCGAATGCCTTCTGCGTCTACCCGCTGGCCCTGCGACAGGATCTGCACTTGTCTTCGATACTCGTCTTGCGACTCGCCGGGGACGATCAACTCGCCGACGCGGCGTCCGATGGCGGCTTGCGGAGTATAGCCGAAAATGCGCGTGAAGCCCCGGTTGATGCGGATGATCCGGGAGTCCATGGTGGTGAGGGCCACGGCGTGCGGCGCTTGTTCGAACAATTCGTTGAGTAGAGTCTTCTGCACTCGAAGCCGATGCATCAGGTAGGCCAGCAGTGCGGCCACGAGTACGAGGACGACGCAAAATGAAGTGACTACGGCGTTGGATGGATTCGGAACGATGGCCGCAGGCAAGAAAGCGGCGCCCATCGGCAATGCGCCGGGTGCGCCGGCGGCACGGACGGGACGGAATTGGTCGACTGTATTAGTTAGCATTTGCTAGGACCACAACAAGAGACGTTCACCGTAGGAACCGATCATAACTAGAGGCAAGCGAATTCACTATCATGACGGTAGTTAGTAGACAAACTCGAGAAATGATGGGCAACCTTGTTGTTACTGGACGTTACTGGAATTGTCGCGACTCCCTTGACCGTCCAAGAGTAATGCCGGCTGTAGTGTACGGCAATCCACACAGGGCTAACGGTCGAATTTGGGCAGTGAACGGAAGCCGGCAGACGTTGAATCGGGATTATTTGCATTGTGGCATTTTTCAACAGGCGGAGGTGGCCGGGCGTCTTCGCGAGCAGCAGAACGTTAGTGAAGGGCAGGATTCAGGATTAGTGGAGAATTCCCACAGCTTCCCCATACGTGGCCGCTTCCCGGACCTGCCATTGCGAAAGTTGAGGATAATGCGCAGCGCGGAAACTCTCAGGATTTCCGGCACGCATCCCGCAGCCCCCTACGTGGCGCGATGTATATTAGAATCAGCGTGAGGACTTGCATGAAAACCCTGTTAGTCATGCTGGCGGCGGTAACCTTGGTTTCCTGTAGCCGGGACCCCAATGTCGCCAAGAAGCGTTATCTGGAAAACGGGAACAAGTATTTCGCAAAGGGTAAGTTCAAAGAAGCTTCGATCATGTACCGCAACGCCCTGCAAAAGGACCAGCGGTACGGGTCCGCCTATTACCATCTGGCGTTGACGGATCTGAAACTCGGCCGTATTCCGAATGCCCTGGGGGAACTGCGGCGTGCCATCGAGCTGATTCCCACGGACCAGCCGGAGTATCTGGATTCGCAAGTCCGCCTGGCCGAGATCTACGTCGCGTACACTCGCGAAAGCCAGTTCCTGATGGAGGTGGAAAGCATTACCAAGGAGATTTTGCAGCGCGATCCCAATTCGTTCGACGGACACCGGCTAGCCGCGGACCTGGATTTCGTGAGAGCGCAAAGCGCATTGCAGGCCGGCCACCCGGAGCAGACCGAAGCGCTGCTGGCCGCAGCCATCGCGGAGTACCGCAAAGCCATTTCCATCAGGACGCCGGAGCCGCCCCTCAAGATGCAACTGGCACGGGCGCTGGCCGGCGACCGGCAGTTTGCGGAGGCCGAGCGGACTTACAAGGAGCTGATCGATCGGGATAAGACCTTTGTCCCCGCTTATAACGAGTTATATCGGATTTATCTGGTGCAGAACAAAAGGGCCGAGGCGGAGCAGATTCTAAAGACGGGCGCCGCCAACAATCCCAAACAGATATCGTTCCTGGTGTCGCTGGCCGGATATTATTCCGGCTCGAAACGCCACGACGACATGGTAGCGACGCTCAATCAAATCAAGGTCCACGCAAAGGATTTCGATCGCGCGTACCTGGTGGTGGGCGACTTCTATCTTCGCAACGGGGACTTGCCGGAGGCTCTCAACCAGTATCAGGAGGGGATGGCCGCGGACCCTAAGGAGAAGACCACCTATCGGAAGCGCATGATCGAACTACTGATGCGCCAGAACAGGCGCTCCGAGGCATCCGACATCGATGCCGCGATTCTGAAGGACAATCCCAAAGATGCGGATGCGCGGGGATTGCAGGCATCCTTGCTGCTCGACCGCGGCGACGTGCAGAAGGCCATCTCGGAGTTGCAGTCGGTGGTGAACGCGGCGCCGGACAATTTTGTGGCGCGCTACAACCTGGGGCGGGCGCACCTGGCGCGCAGTGAATGGGAGCAGGCCCGCCAGCAGTTCACGGAGGCGATCCGCCTGCGGCGCGATTTCCTGCCGGCCCGCCTGGCGCTGGCGCAACTCCAGGTGTCGCGGTCGGAGTTCGAGCCGGCTCTCGAATCCGTCGCTGGAATTCTGCAGATCGACAAGAAAAACTTTCCTGCGCGCATGATTGAAGCGGCGGCGCTGATGGACGAAAAGAAATACCCCGAGGCGCGGCAGGTGCTGGAAGACCTCCGGCAAGCCAATCCCAACACCGCGGACGTCGATTTCTCGCTGGCAATGTTGGCCATGAGGCAGGGCAACGTGAAAGAGGCGGAGGGGATTTTCCGCAAATCCTACGCTGCCAATCCCAAGGATTCCCGCAACTTAGTCGGGCTGGTGGAGACGCTGGCCGCGCAAGGCCACATGGACCAAGCCATGCAACTGCTGCAATCGGAGCTGGCCAAGAGCCCCACCCGCAACGATCTGCGAGTCGCGCTGGGCAATCTGGCGGTGCGCACGGGAAATTTAGATCTGGCGATCAACCAGTTTCAGACCGCGCTCAACGGGCTGGACAAGAATTCCAAAGCGCGCGGCGACATTTACTTGCGGCTGGGCCTCTCGTTGCGCCAGAAGGGAGACCTGAAGGACGCGATACAGGCGCTCTACAGTGCCCGCGAGTCGCTGCCCGGCAATGCCTTGGTAGTCGACGAGCTGGCGCTATCGTTGGGGCGGGCCGACCGGAAAAAAGAAGCCCGGGACATCTACGAGCAGGCCATCAAGGAGAATCCGCAGGACGGCATGGCCTTGAACAATCTGGCATTTATGATGGCCGAGGGCGGCTCCGGAGACCTGGACCAGGCTCTGACGTACGCCCAGCGCGCCAAGCAGGTGCTTCCGAACCTGGGCGAAGTGTCCGATACGCTTGGCTGGATTTATTTGAAGAAGAACATGAGCGACAATGCCATGGATGTCTTCCAGGCGCTGGTGAACCAGAAGCCGGACAACTCCACATACCGGTTCCACCTGGGCATGGCATTCGCCCAAAAGGGCGACAAGCCGAAGGCCCTCCGGGAGTTGGACCGCGCGCTGCACAGCGCTCCGTCGAAGGACGAGGAAAACAAGATCAAGGATCTGATCAGCAAGCTGCAGGCATAGCTGTTCGCCCAGGGCTTCGGCGAAAAACCGGCTTCCGTTTTCGGGCAGGCAGGCGCATAATTGAGTAAACACGCCAGGAGGCAGGTATGGGTTGCCGAAAATGGGTACGGGCGGTGCTGCTGTTGGCCGCCTGGGTTGAGGCGAGCGGCCAGAATCCCGGACAAGCCCAAATCGACAAGAGCGCCGAGCGCGTTGTCTTCTTCACCGGCAGCGTGATGTTGGACGATGGGTCGCCGCCAGCCGACTCCGTGCGCATCGAGCGGGTCTGCAATGGCCGCACAAGTTTCGAAACCTGGACCGACGTGAAGGGTCACTTTGGGTTCAAGGTGTCGTCCAGCGGGAGCGATACCACGTCGGGCGACGCCAGCCTACCCGCCACGCAGCGGAGCGACGAATTGAACAAAGCCATGAATGCCAGCTCCACTCAGTATTCCATGCCGATTACCCAGGCGCTGAGGAACTGCGAGCTGCGCGCGGTCCTTTCAGGGTACCGTTCCGAGAGCGTCAGCATGGCCATCAAGAGCACTATGGACGATGCCCGCTTAGGCACCATCATCCTGCATCCGATTTCGCGCGCCAGCTCTCTGGTGATCAGCGCCACTACGCTCGAAGCTCCTTCGAATGCCAGGAAGTCTTACGAAAAGGGCATGGAAGCCCTGCACGCCGAAAAGTGGGATGCCGCGGCAACCGAACTTGGCAGGGCGGTCAAAGTCTATCCGAAGTTCGCCATCGCATGGTACCAGCTCGGAATGGCGCGGCAGGGACGGAATGACGCGGCCGGCGCCGTGGCGGCCTGGAAGGAAGCTCAGCAAAGCGACCCTCGCTACATTAAACCGTATGAGAACCTGACCGTGGCCGCCGACCACCGGGGCGATTGGGCCGAGTCCGAAAAGTACTCGCACTTGTGGATCGAGCTGGATCCCGAGGACTTCCCGGGAGCCTACCTGCTGAATGCGGTGGCCAACGCCAGGCTGAACAAGCCGGAGGAGGCCGAGCGGGCCGCGCGCGAGGGATTGCGCGTGGACAAGGACCAGAAAATTCCGCGCTTGAACTATGCGCTGGGCCTCATTCTGATGGATAAGAAGGCATACGCCGAGTCCGCCAGGTGTTTCCGCAAGTACCTGGAGCTCGCGCCCAACGCCAACGACGCAGCCATAGTGCGGGAGCAACTGCCTAAGCTCGAGGAATTGGCTGCCAATCCGCAGGCGAAGTGAGACGCCGTGGCAGGATTTGCCAACTTGACATTTTCTCGTGGATGATGGTTTCATCAATGTTGCCGATTCAGGGAGTACAACATGACCATAACTATCGAAAGGCCAAAGCTCAGCTCGGCGGCTGAGACGTTCTTAGCGAAGGAACTGAAGCTGTTCATCGACGGGAAATGGGTTGCCGCGAAAAGCGGCAAGACTTTTCCCGTGGAAGACCCGGCCACCGAAGAGACGATCGCGCATGTGCCGGCCGGGGACAAGGCCGATATCGACCTGGCGGTAGCGGCAGCCCGCCGGGCCTTCGAAGCGGGGCCGTGGTCGCGTATTTCACCTGCCGACCGATCGCGCCTGGTTTGGCGTCTGGGCGACCTGCTGGAACAGCACATCGACGAGTTCGCCGAACTGGAGGCGCTCGACAACGGCAAGCCGGTGACAAATGCCCGCAAGGGCGACGTGCAGGGATCGATCGGCATGTTCCGCTACATGGCGGGATGGGCGACGCGTTTGAACGGCGAGACAATTCCGGTTTCGAGCGCCGGTAATTGGCATGCATATACGCTGCGGGAGCCGGTGGGCGTCGTCGGCCAGATCATCCCCTGGAATTTCCCGCTGATGATGGCGGCCTGGAAGCTTGCGCCGGCACTGGCGGCCGGGTGCACCATCGTGCTCAAGCCAGCCGAGCAGACTCCACTTACCGCCCTGCGTTTTGGCGAGCTCATCCAGGAAGCGGGTATCCCGGACGGCGTGGTCAACATCGTTACTGGCTTCGGCGAGACTGCGGGCGCCGCCCTGGCTGAGCATCCGGACGTCGATAAGATAGCTTTCACCGGCTCGACGGAAGTTGGGAAGCTGATCGTCAAGGCTGCCGCCGGAAACCTGAAGCGGGTCACGCTGGAACTCGGGGGTAAGTCACCGGCGATCATCTTTCCGGATGCCGATCTGGATCTCGCCATTGCCGGTACCGCCGATGCCATTTTCTACAATCAGGGTCAGTGCTGCACGGCGGGCTCGCGGCTCTTTGCCCACAAATCCGTCTACGACCGGGTTGTCGATGGCGTGGTGGCTGAGGCCGGCAAGTTGAAAATGGGTCATGGGCTCGATCCGACCGTTAATCTTGGACCACTTGTTTCGAAAGAGCAGCATCAGCGGGTGACGGGCTTCATCAGTTCAGGCCGCAGCCAAGGCGCGGAGGTTGTTACAGGTGGAAAGGTCGCCGGCAATCACGGCTATTTCGTGGAGCCAACAGTGCTCGCAAAGACCAACCGTGACATGCGCGTGGTCCGTGAGGAAATCTTTGGTCCAGTGGTCTGCGTGCAGTCGTTCGACGACGATAATCTCGATGCGGTAGCCAAGTTTGCCAATGATACCGAATACGGTCTGCAGGCCAGCGTCTGGACGCGGAACCTGAGCGTTGCCCACCGCATGGCCCGCAAGATCAAGGCGGGCACCATCTGCATCAATGCCCATAACTATGGCGATCCCGCGTGGCCCTTCGGCGGATATAAGCAGTCCGGCTGGGGCCGCGAGATGGGAAAAGAAGTTATGGAGCACTACACCGAAACCAAGTCGGTCGCGGCCAGGCTCTGAAATCGCGTGACGCTGCCCGACTGCGCCTGGCTCGCGGGAATTGTGCTGGCGTTGGCCGGTTCCCTGGCCGGCGGGCCCCTTCCCCCGGCGCACATTGACGACTTTGCCGGACACCCCCGCGTTCTGGTCATCAGCGACATTGGCAACGAACCCGACGATCAGATGTCGCTCGTGCGTTTGTTGCTGTACTCGAACGAGATCGACATTGAAGCACTGGTGGCCTCCACGTCGACGTGGCAGAAGACAGCCGTGCACCCCGAAACGATGCGCGCGCTGATTCAGGCGTACAAGCTGTCGCGGCCGAATCTGCTCCAACACGCCAAGGGTTGGCCGAGTGCGGAGGATCTCGATAGCCGCGTATTTACAGGGCAGCGTGGATACGGCATGGCAGCCACCGGTCCGGAACAGCACTCCGAAGGAGCGGAAGCGATCATCCGGGCCGCCGGGCACGACAGCCGCCCGTTGTGGATCTGTATCTGGGGCGGCGCAAACACTCTGGCTCAGGCGCTGTTGCGCGTGCGCGCGACCCGGCCGCCCGGCGAAGTGGAGAAATTTGTCGAGAAGCTGCGCGTGTATTCCATCTCCGACCAGGATGATGCGGGACCGTGGATCCGCCGCGAGTTTCCCGACTTGTTCTACATCGTTCAGCCCTCCACACAGGACGGAGACGAATACTACTACGCGGCCTGGACCGGCATCAGCGGCGACCGATACTATCGCAACGGTGCGGGCGCCGACCCTCAGACTGTCACGAATGAATGGCTGGAGGCGAACATCCGCAGCAAAGGCCCCATGGGCAAAATGTATCCCCGGTTCAAATTCATCATGGAAGGCGACACGCCGTCCTTTCTCGGCTTGATCGACAACGGACTTGCCGCGTGGCGCAGGCCCGATTGGGGTGGTTGGGGCGGGCGCTACATCCACCGTCAACCGCATGGCGAAACCCATCCCATTTGGACCCAAGGCGGCGACCTCTTCTCGCGCGTGACCTCACAGGACACCGTGCACGGATTGGATGGCCAAGAGTACACTTCCGACCAGGCCACCATCTGGCGCTGGCGCGAAGCATTTCAAAACGATTTCGCCGCCCGCATGGATTGGACCATTGCGGATTACCGGCACGCCAATCACAACCCGGTGGTGGAAGTGAACGGTCAGCTCGGAACCGCGCCCATCGCGATTGAGGCGGAAGCCGGCAAAGCCGTGCTGTTAGATGCCAGCCAGAGCCACGATCCGGATGGCCAGGGCATGCATTACAACTGGTTCCACTACGCTGAAGCCGGCAGCACGGGCGCGAGCCTTGCGGCAGTCACCATCGCCGGCGCCGATACGGCCAGGGCGGTTGTAACGCCAACCTCGGCCTGCCGTCCGGACTGGTTCGCGATGCCTGTGCATTGTGCGGGAACCGGCACGGCGCACATCATTCTGGCCGTTACCGACGATGGCTCGCCGCGGCTGACCTCTTACCGGCGGATCATCCTGAATGTGCACGCCGCGACTGGCCAATAGCTGGAGTTAAACCGCGCGACGGACTGCGGCGCCTGCGGAAAACCTTGGAAAGGAAGATTTATGACGATGTTGGGTAAGCTGGCGGTTGCAGGAGTCGTCGTATTTGCAGTGCTGCAGACGGTGCGGCCCGGCATTCCAACTAAGTCGGCGACAGCCGAGGTGCAAGCGGTTCCCGAAGTGAGAAACATACTCGACAAACACTGCTACAGTTGCCACTCCGACGCTCGGCGGCTTTCATGGTTCGATCAGATCGTGCCGGGGTATTGGCTGGTGCGGCGCGACATCTTGACCGCGCGGGAACACCTCAATTTTTCGACGCTGGGCTCGAAACCTGCTGCCGTCCAGAAAGCGGCACTTTACGAGGCTGTAAACATGATCCAGCTTGGGGCGATGCCGCTGCCGGCCTTCTTGAAGCTGCACCCCGGGGCGAAGGTGACGCGGGAGCAGTTGGCGAACCTGAAAGCCTACCTCGCGCCATGGTCTCAGGTGCCGAACCAAGCGCCCGGCGCACCGGCAAACACCGATGCCGATCGAGTTCCCGAGCCTGTTTCTCTCTCAACGGTGCAGCCGGAATTCAACGGATTTCCGTTCGATCCGAACTTCGAGAGCTGGAGACTGATCAGCACCACCGATCGCGGTGACAACAATACTTTTCGGTTTATTCTGGGCAATGACATTGCGGTCAAAGCGGCTCAGTCGGGCAATTTCTCTCCCTGGCCGGATGGAGCGCGCTTCGCCAAGGTTGCCTGGCAACAGTCGCCCGGCGCGGACGGCGTGATGCAGCCAGGCAAGTTCATACAAGTGGAGTTGATGTTGAAGAACGCTCAGCGCTACAAAGACACCGATGGCTGGGGGTGGGGCCGATGGCGCGGCCTGGACCTGAAGCCCTATGGCACGGATGCCGGTTTCGTGGCCGAGTGCACAGGCTGCCACCAGCCGATGCGCGGCAACGACTACGTCTACACGCTGCCGATCACGACGGCCAAGGTCACAGGCGATGACGCGGTGAACAGCGCTGCCGCCCTGCCGGCAAGCTTGCCTTATCAGCCGTTCGGATGGAGCCCGATCACAATGTACGTCGATCGGAAAACCGGCACGATGGCAACGCTCTACGGTAACGACGCAGCCATGCAGACTGTCCAGGCCCGTGGTGCCGGTGAGGCTGCCGGACCCAACGGCCCGGCGTATGCGGCGGGGGCGGCGCTGGCACTGGTCACATGGGCGCAGCGCGACGACCCGCATTGGTTCGGGGCACGCATCCCCGCTGCGCCGCGATCCGTGGAGTTCGTGCAGCTGGCGGCGGCGAGCCAGACGGGTGGTTACCGCCGCTTCGCTGGCGCGGGGCTCGCGGAGGATCGACCCGCGGCTGGCGCAGCGGCGCAGCGGACCAGCTTCGTGCTGGGCCTCACTCCAGCGCGGCTGCCGTAGTCAAAGAATGTCATGCGATGATGTAGATGGCATGGGGTGCGGCATCTCTGAACCGGGTTCTCTCGCGGACCTCTCCGCCCGTCTTGTCCGCCGCGCGGCGATCGAAGCCGCACACCACAAGGCGCGGGGGGCACACGGGCGCGGCGATTTCTTCCTCCAGCATGACGATCTTCTGCGGCCCATCGTGAAGTGGTCACTGAAGGCTGCGGGTCTGTACGCCGCCGGTCTGCGCGCGGCGCTACAGCCGGTGGTCCGCTCGCTCTGCTTCGAATTTGACTCGCTGCCAGCCGCGTTCCACGGCTTTCGGATACTGCACCTGTCGGATCTACACATCGATGGCACCGACGGTTTGGCGGAGAAAACCGCCGAGATCGTCAGCGGCCTCCCGGTCGATGTCTGCGTGATGACCGGTGACTACCGCTTCGAGGTTTACGGCCCGTGTGACCGCGTTTACCCGCGCATGAATTTAATCCTGAGAGCCATCCGCGCGAAATACGGTGTCTTGGGGATTCTGGGCAACCACGACCTGGCGGCGATAGCGATAGAACTGGCACGGATGGGCGTCCACATGCTCGTCAACGATTCGGCGGAACTGCGCTCCGGCGAATCGGCAATTTGGATCGCCGGTGTGGACGACCCCCATTACTACGGCTGCGACGACCTGGCCCAAGCCACGTCGGGAATCCCCAAAGGCGGCTTCCAGGTACTGCTCGCGCACAGTCCCGAACTGTACGATCAGGCCGCTGCCCTCGGCATAGATCTCTATCTGTGCGGCCACACCCACGGCGGACAGATCCGCCTGCCCGAACCGTTCCGCGGGCGGTGGGCGACGCCCATTCGGAATGCCGCTTGCCCGTTCGAGTATACCCACGGCGAATGGCGGCATCGGGGTTTGCAGGGATATACGACAGCAGGTGTGGGAACATCGCTTCTGCCAATCAGGTACAATTGCCCGTCGGAGATCGTGGTGATAGAACTTCGCAGCCGCCTTCCGCTATGAACAAGCTATCGACGTCTCTCTTCGCAGCCGCCGCGCTGTCGATCGGCGCTGCCCATCCAGCCGCGGCCCAACACTCTTCGCGCGTATTGCGCACGGCCGAGTATCGTGCGCTGCAACAGAAGCTGTGTCGTGGCTGGAACACGTGGAGCGCGAACAGCGTCCTGGCGCACGTCTACCTGCCCGACGGCTTCGCGCTGACCCTGGGCCTGAAGAGCGCCGGCATGGGCCACAGCTACCAGAACACGTTCTTCCAGGCCAATGCGACGGCAAGGCGGCCGGAGAAGATTCGCCTGGGCCCGCACGCCGACGACGGCTCGTATACCGAGCTCACGCTGGAGTGGAACACGGGCGGCGCCGATTCCAAGAACGTGGCGCTGGTGCAAAGCGCTACGGAAAACGGCGAGGAATACATCCTGGTGAGCGTGGAGCGGCGCGCCGTCTTGCGGGCCGAGCATCTGATCGTGGAGGCGGGCTACTACTGGAACCGGCCGGGCGCCGTGCGGCGCGATGGCGCAATGCTGAAGGCGGAGCCGGGGCGCGCAGGCGGCCGCGCCTTTGCAGTGCGAACCACGGCGCGCGAAGTGAACGATCCGTTCGTAACGGCCAACGCGCCGTATCTTTCGGTGGCGCTGGACGGGCGCATCGCCGTATATACAGGTGCGGAGAAGACGCTGGAACAGGTGGTCGCGATTATAGAGACGCACCGCGCGGCGCAGATGAAGCGGTTGGCGGACTCGGGCGATGCGCACGAAGTTTTCACCGCGATGCAGACTATTCTTGCATGGAACCTGACCTACGACCCGGAAAACGACCGCGCCATCGCGCCGGTGAGCCGCATGTGGAGTGCTTACTGGGGCGGCTACGTGCTGTTCGACTGGGACACCTACTTTGCGTCGTTCATGTACGGCCTGTACAACCAGGATCTGGCCTTCGCGAACGCGGTGGAAGTGACCAAAGGCATCACCCGCCGCGGCTTCATTCCGAATTCGTCGTCGGCCTACGACATTCAAAGCGACGACCGCTCGCAACCGCCGGTGGGCAGCCTGATGGTGCGCGAGATCTATAAGCGCCACAAAGAGCGTTGGTTCCTCGCCGAAGTTTACGACGAGCTGCTGCGCTGGAATCGTTGGTGGCCGGGCGCCCGCGACACCAAGGGGTTGCTCGCCTGGGGTTCGGACAACCAGCCGCAGTTGGTGGACGGCACGTTCCACAATTTTCAAGCGGCATTGTTCGAGTCGGGGCTGGACAACTCGCCGATGTACGATGGAGTGCCGTTCAACGCGCGGACCAACCAGCTGGAAATGGCCGACGTCGGGCTGAACGCATTGTATGTGGCCGATTGCCGTGCGCTGGCTGAAATTGCCGGCGTGTTGGGTAAGACCGGAGAGCAGCGCGAATTGCTCGCGCGCGGCGATCAGTACGCCGCGGCCCTGGGCACACTGTGGGACGAGACGGCCGGCATCTACCTGAATAAACGTACCGACACCGGCGAGAGCTCACCGCGGCTTTCGCCCACCAATTTCTATCCGCTGATCGCGAAAGTGGCCACGGCGGAGCAGGCCGCGCGCATGGTGCGCGAGCATTATTTCAACCCGCGCGAGTTCCACGGCGAGTGGGTGATGCCCTCGATCGCGCGCAACGTGCCGGGTTTCGAGGATCAGAACTACTGGCGTGGGCGCATTTGGGGACCGATGAATTTTCTGGTTTACCTGGGCATGCGGAACTACGATCTCGGACCGGCGCGCACCGATCTTGCCGAGCGCTCGCACAAGCTGCTGATGAAATCGTGGCAGAGCGACGGCGCGATCTACGAGAATTACAACTCGATCACGGGCGCAGGCAACGACGTGACCAGCAGCGATGCCTACTATCATTGGGGTGCGTTGCTGGGTGTCATCGGCATGATGGAGCACGGCTACTAGTTGGAGGGCGGGCAATCATGCCTGTCGAGAATGAAAGCCTTGTGGGGCAGGCTCTCAGCCTGCGGCGGCCTCTCAGGCCGCCCCGTCTGTTTTTCAACAACTTACGGTGGGCTTTCGACCGTGCAGCCGCTTTCAGCCGGCTGCGGCCAAGATGGGCGCCCGCCGATCATAGCGAAGCTGAACAGCGTTCTGTAACCTAAATATGCGAGACTCATTAAACTGTACGATGTATTGGTATGTGACTTATGCCAAATCACGAGCCAGACAAAGACCTGGGCATGCGCCGCCCAATCGCCCGCCGCGATTTCCTGAACGGTGCGGCGATGGCCGCCGGCACCGCCGCCTGGCTTCTCGGCATGGAGGAGCCCTCGAGCGCCGCGCAACAAGACGCCCGCGGCTATTATCCACCGGCGCTCACCGGCATGCGCGGCAGTCCGGATGGATCGTTCGAAGCGGCTCACGCGCTGCGTGACGGAACGTTCTGGAAGACGGCGGGGCCGCCCGTCGATGCGCGTGAAACGTACGATCTGATCGTCATCGGTGGCGGAATCAGCGGCCTGGCCGCGGCATATTTCTACCGCGCGCGCACCAGCCCGTCGGCGCGCATCCTCATCCTGGACAATCACGACGACTTTGGCGGACATGCCAAACGCAACGAGATCCGCACCGGTGGACGCATGCTGCTGGCCAACGGCGGTACGCTCGCGATCGAATCGCCGTATCGCTACAGCAAGGAATCCCGCGGCCTGATGACGGACCTGGGCATCGATCCGGCCGCGCTTGAGGCTAAGTGCGCCGATCGCAATGTTTATCGCGGACTGGGCGCGGCTACCTTCTTCGACAAAGAAACTTTCGGCGCCGACCGCCTGGTAAACGGACAGGCGAGCGGCAGCACATTAGCCGGCTTTCTGGCCATGGCGCCGCTTTCGGCCGCTGCGAAGGATGACATCGCTCGCCTCCAGAACGCGAAGGTGGACTACCTGCCGGGCCTCTCCCAGGCGGAGAAAAAGGACCGGCTCTCGCGCATGAGTTACAAAGACTTTCTGTTGAATCTGGTCAAGGCCGACGCTCAGGTGGTCCAGTTCTACCAGACGCGCCCGCACGGCCTCTTTGGCGTGGGCATCGATGCTGTATCGGCCCTGGATTGCTGGGCCATGCGTTATGCCGGATTTCAGGGAATGAACCTCGATCGCGTGCCAACGCCGCGCGTCGATTTCACCCCTGGCGGCGATCTGGTGCAGGACCCCGAGCCGTACTATTTCCACTTTCCCGATGGCAACGCGTCGATTGCGCGCCTGCTGGTGAGAACACTCGTGCCGGGTGTCGCGCCCGGAGCGACAGCGGAGGATGTGGTCACGGCAAAGTTCGACTACAGCCGCCTCGACCACCAAGACTCGCCCGTGCGCATTCGTTTGAATAGCACGGCGGTGCGCGCACGCCACCTGGGCGATCCGGCGACTTCGAAAGAAGTGGAGATCGCTTACGCCCGCGAAAAGCAGGTCTACAGGGTGCGAGCGAAGGCGGCGATCATGGCGTGTTGGAACATGGCGATCCCGTATCTGTGCCCGGAATTACCGGACGGCCAGAAGCGCGCTCTCGAATACGGCGCGAAAGTCCCGCTGGTCTACACCGTCGTCGCCGCGCGAAACTGGACGGCGTTTCGGAAACTGGGCGTGCGCAGCGTGTCGTCACCCGGCATGTACCACACCGGAGTCCACCTCGATCAGCCGGTGAGCATCGGCGGGTACCACTGCCCGCAGTCGCCCGAGGAGCCTGTCTTACTGCGCATGACCCGCACACCTTGCCAGCCTGGATTGCCGGAGCGGGAGCAGCACCGCGCCGGACGCGTGGAATTGTTGACCACGCCGTTCGCCACCTTCGAACGGAAAATCCGGGATCAACTGGGCCGGATTCTGGGGCCCGGCGGATTCGATCCGGCGCGCGACATCACCGCGATCACCGTCAACCGCTGGCCCCACGGCTACGCTTACGAGTACAACGCGCTATGGGACCCGGATTGGCCAGAGGGCCAACGGCCGTGCGAACTGGGACGAAAGCGTTTCGGCCGTATTGCGATTGCTAACTCCGACGCCGCCGCGGCAGCTTACACCGACCAGGCCATCGATCAGGGCTATCGGGCCGTGGAGGAGTTGTTACACGGTGGTCCCGCCTAGGCTCAATACCGTTCACTTTGGTGGGGCAGACCATCGCCGCTTGGCCAGGGGGGCACTCTATACCAGCTTCGCGCTGTCCGCGAATGCCGCCGGGCGGTGGAAACGGGAAGGTCGATTTCGAAGGAACTGCATGCGCCAAAGCCGGCGTCCGCGTGCGACCCTCCCAATCGTGCTTCTCCCACAGTCCTTTGAAAAACCCTGCCACAAACGCACGCAGAATGAGACACTTAGGGATTTGCCTTCGAGT
>Ga0302180_10001146_pt1 | contig 21313 bp, 17 predicted proteins | sample I_Palsa_E3_2_FD_200575 | JGI IMG/M metagenome (GOLD analysis project Ga0302180, IMG submission 200575) | Peat permafrost microbial communities from Stordalen Mire near Abisko, Sweden - I_Palsa_E3_2 | ecosystem: Environmental > Terrestrial > Soil > Palsa > Peat permafrost | place: Sweden... | reverse complement strand
GGAAATATATCCACGAAGTCGTGAACCATGCGGAGACCTATGTTCGCGGACAGGTTCACACAAACGGGCTGGAAAACTTCTGGAGTCTGCTGAAACGGAATCTCAAAGGCACCTACGTTTGCGTGGAGCCGTTCCACCTTGAGCGATACGTTGATGAGCAGGTTTTCCGCTATAACAACCGAGCCACGAAAGACAATCCACTCAAGGACTCAGACCGCTTTCTGCTGGCACTCTCGCAAGTTGCCGGGAAGCGTCTCACGTTTGCCGAACTCACAGGTAAGGACAAGGAAATACCGTTCTAAGCCTTACTATCGGCAACGCGGCCCGAAACGGAAGAACCCGGCTTAGGTCCGGGTTTTCGTTTTACCTGGCGTCGTATTTTCTCGGCATCGGCAAGCCTCTGGGTTAGATCGTCTTTCGAGACTGTGAGCACGCGGCGAAGTGCGTTCTGGAAGCGCGAGAACTTTTGCTCTGGCGTAGTCGTGGGATCGAGTTTCGCTTTCATGCGCTCATCATAGCATCGGCGTATAATTCGCGGCGAGATGCGACCTCTGGTAGCTTCTATGGAAGAGCAACGATTCTGGGTTGTCCACTGCAAAATCTGCGGCAAGGTACACATGGGCCAACCCATCATTCCGCATTCTGGGACTTATCTGGAGAACACGATGCCACTGGAAGGGAAGGTTGAGTGTCCCGAGAATCCCGGTCAGTGGCGAGAGTATCTTGGTTACGAGTGGACCGCGCTGACACAATCTGAGCTAGATGCTCTGCTGAAAAAGTGAGCGCAGGTTCGTTGAAGTGCCATACTTCTTGAGCATCCCGCCACATTTGCTCAGTTCGCCCGGTAACGATTCGTTCTTGCATTGAACACACTCCTATGGCATGATCTGAGTGTCCAACGCAGACCTACTAAGCTCCGACTGACATCGGGGCTTTTACTTTTTATGTCAGCCCCATTCGCAAGTTCACGGCAGAAGTTCGCACGGGCTGAGAAACATTTCGCCGATCTCGAAAGGGAGATCGAAGCCTTCGGCCAGAAACAGCCGTACAAAAGAGTGACTGAGCCGCATCCTGACAAACCGGGGCACTTTATTTTCAAGATCAAGATGACTGAAGAACTCCCACCAGTCATCGCGGACACAACCGCCGACATCGTGAGCAGTCTCCGCAGCGCCCTCGATAATGCCGGGTATGCCATCGCGGTCGCGGCGGGCGTTAAGGAGCCGAAGAACTCCGCGTTCCCGTTCGCAGGAACTCTCACTCAAATGCCAAATGCCCTCGGACGGGCCAAGGATATTCCTGAGCCAATCCACTCTCTTTTTTGCGGGTTCCAACCTTACAAAGGAGGGAATGACCTTCTCTGGGCACTCAACCAAGTAGCGATTACCGACAAGCATAAAGTCGTGGTTCCCATCGGCCAAGGATTCGTCCGCAACCGGGCCAGCGCTCAGGGTCGGGGGTTTGTCAGTATTCCCGATCCTCCTGTCTGGGATCGAACGAAAAATGAGATGGTAATTCTCGAACTCGGGCCGGGTGCGGAGTGCGACTACGATTTCGATTTCACATTTTTTGTAGCGTTTAACGAAATCGCGCTCATTGACGGTAAGCCAATTCTCACAATCCTCCCTCAGTTTGGCAGCATAGTCGAGCGCGTCCTGACCGCTATGGAAGCGGAGTGCAGACGGCTCAAGATTTTCAAATAAGGAAACCACCCTTCAGAACTAGCACGGGGTTCGGGTAAGTTTGGGTAAGGCAAGTCTATTAGTGCCCCGCTAAAGTGATGATTCCAGAGATTTTGCAAAAAGGTGGGGAGGGGGGGCCATCACTAGATTTTACGATTTCGGCCCCGACCCGCAACCGATCCGGAGCTTCCATCGTGCTCGCCGAATATTTATTTTCGAGCAGAGATCAAAAGGGCTCATCGGCGAGTACCGGCAGCACGCCCCCGAGATTCGAGGAGAAGCAAAGCGTAGCAGCATGAAAAAGGGCGCGCCGTTTAGCACGCCCTTCTCACCGCCAACCCTTACGCTATCGAAATCGTCGGGCTTAGTGATGCCCTCCGCCACCACCACCACCGCCGCCCGAATGTCCGCCGCCTCCGCTGGAGGGATGGCTGCCACCACCGCTCGGCGCGCTATGCGAACCTCCGCCAGAGCTGCCGTGGCTGCCGCCGTAGCCTCCCGAGCCGCGCGGCTGCGCGATGGGCTGCCTCATGTTGAGCTGCGGGCGGGAGTAGCCGTTGCGTCCGGTCGCGCCGGATTCGCGCGAGGAGTTCGAGCTTGAGGCGGTTCGATTCCAAAAGCTCCCACTCTCGGCGCGGCCCGCTGATTCGGTGCCGTTCTCGCCACGCGTCGCAGATTCGTTGCTGTGCGATTCCGGCGTGAACGACTTCCACTCGCCGCTATTCGATTCAGTGTGAGCAGAGGCCGACTCCGCTCCCTTCGCATCAGATGCCGCGCCAGCAGCCGCGTTCGAAGACCCGCTGCGATTTTCATTTTCACTCGCAGGAGCCTGAGTCGCGGCACTTTTCGCGGCAGAACTATTCGTCTCTTTACTCGACGCAGTTGAAGCGCCGGTCTTTCCCGTTGCCGATCCTGCTGCCGCAGAGCTTGGACCTGTCGCGCGCGCGCCAGCGGCAACTGGCGAGAAGTGCGCCTGCTGCATGGATTGCTGCAAACGCGCCGTCTGCTGCTGGAATGATTCTGTATGCGACGTGCTCTGCGTCCCATAGAAGTGCTGCGCCGCGCTGCCATGAATTGTGGAAGGCGCAGCAGCGCGTCCGCTGGCCGATAAGCTCGCGCGCGAAGGAACCACGGGCATGTTGCCGGTCATCATGCGCGCGCCACTTAACTGCGCGTGAGTAGCTGCAACAGCGGTTGTTCGACCAGCTCCGAACTTGCCAGCAGCCACGCTCGAGAGCGCGCCGCCAACATGCGCATCATTGAGATGCGCCACATTCGAGTACGCAGTCCCAGCATGCAAAGGCGCAACGCCACCGAAGCGGTTCAGCGTGCCGAATCGGTTGACGCCGACAACACCAAAGCGTCCGCCATATCCGCCCCACCACGGGAAGAAACGGTCACAAGGCCCAATCGGCAGCCACCCAAAACCGCCCCAACCTCCCCATCCAAAGCCAAGTCCCCAACCGCCTCCGAATCCGAAGAACGACACATAAGCCGGAGCCCAGAATGGACGATAGAACCCGCCCCACACCGGTCCCGGCCACCACGCCCACGCACCGCCATACCACATCCAGCGGCCATAATGGTAAGGAGCCCAACCCCAAGGCTCGTAGCCAACCCATGTCCAGCCGTAGTAGGGTTCCCATACCCAGTTGCCATCGCGGTATGGAACCCAACCGTCGGGCTCATTCGGCACCCAGACTTGGCCGTAGTCAGCGGCGTCTTCCCATTTGCCGTTGGCGTCGAGGTCTTCGGCGCCGACGTAATACTTGTTGGTATGTTTCCACGCCGCAGCTTCGTGAATCATGCGGTCGCGGTCGATGTTCCAGCGATCCCAATCATCGCGTTCGGGAGCGGGAGTGATTTTGTACTTTGCGTCGGCGCCGGAGCCGCGGACCGTCGCCATCTCGCCCGCCTTCACCTGGCCAATGCCCTGCGGAGTTGAAATCTCAGCTTCACCTTTGCGGACGATCACGATCGAGTCGCCATCGGGGCGAACCTCAATGCGGAAGATGCCATCTTTGTGCGCGGGATGAACCGCGACATTCGGCGTGTCGATTTCGGGTTCAGCCTCGCTCTCGCCAAAGACGGAGTAGTTCGCCAAGCCCTGCCCGACTTGAACTTGAATGTATTTGTCGGTGAAGCGCGCGATAGTCGCTTGTGCGTTCGATCCCAAGCGGACAATGTTCGCGAAGTCGAGTTGCACTTCGGCTCGTGCGCCAGCGCCAGTGGAAACTTTGTCGCCGGTCAGCACGGGCTGATTCAAAATAGCCGCGGACCATGTGCCCGAGTCTCCGCGCTGCGTCGAGACCTCGCCATGAATCATGCTGACGCGGCCCACACCCTTATCGGACTTAGCAGGCGCTTCGCCAGACGGCAGTGCTTTGCTATCGTCTGCCGCTTTCGGCGCGTCGGCATCCGGCGCGACAGGCGCGGGTTGAGTTGGTGCGGCCTGGGCTGGTTGCGCGGATTTCTCCTGTCCGATTTCCATCGGAGCGCTGGGCTGCTCGGAGGGTCCGGCGCCTTCCTGCGTGGTTTGAGCCCTCACGCTAATTGACAGCGCGCCTGCCAGCGCGAGCGTCAAGACTGCGAAGCTTGCTATGAATTTACTTTTCATAATTACCTCCCCCCGAACTGTCGCAGAGTGATTGAAACTGAAACTAAGGGATTGCCTCAATGGTTCAAAGCAAGTGCCATGCCAAAAGTGCGGTGCGGAAACGCTCGGTAACTCTTTTGTTTTCAGGAGAAAAAGCGCGGCGCTTGATGGAAGTACAAACGTTAAGCTTGAGGCGGTGGCTACGCTGAGCCAAGGTGGTGGTTTTCAGCCAGCGGTAGTCAAGACTCGCGGCCTACAAAAGCCGCGAGGCTCGAAAATACAGAGGCCCCGATAGTCAGTCGGGGCCACGATAGAAAACTAGTACCGGACGCTGTCCTTCACACACCCCAAGCATAACTCCAACAGCAGCATTGTCAAGCAATTAATATGTCGTCGAGTGACTGGCGGAGAGCGAGGGAGTCGAACCCTAGTGGCTGACTAAGCCACTCGACTGGTGTGAAAAACAGCGTCCAGTACCCACTGGCAACACTCTCCAGACATTGCCTCTCAGAAACGATTGTATGTGCAAGCAAACCAGAGCTGACGACAATCTGTTATTTCGAACTCGGAACTGTCCCGAAACAGGACCTCGAACTAAGTTTCTTTCTCCCCCTCATCCGCAATCCCAATCTTCGACAGCCGATAGCGCAGCGCATTGCGCGACAAGCCTAGCAACCGCGCTGCCTGACTCTTATTTCCATTTGCTCGCCGCAGCGCTTCGCGGATCATTTCATCTTCCCAGTGCTCCAGCGTCATACCCTCGGGAAGGAATCCGCTCGTACCGTTCGCGGCCTTGGCCGGACGCACGTCCAGATGAATGTCCGCCGCTTCGAGTACCGTGCCCTTTGCGAGTGCGCAGGCGCGCTCGATGATGTTCTGCAACTCGCGCACATTTCCCGGCCAGTGGTAGTTCACCAGAATTTGCATCGCCTCCGGCGTAATGCTTTTCACGGGCTTGCCTGAATCTGCGGCGAAGCGCGAGATAAAAAGATTCACGAGCTCCGGGATGTCTTCCTTGCGCTGGCGGAGCGGCGCGATGTCGATGGGGACAACGTTCAAGCGATAATAAAGGTCCTCGCGAAACGTACCTTGCTCGAGCGCCTCGCGCAGATCGCGGTTGGTGGCCGCAATCAGCCGGACGTCCACCTTCACCGTGCGCGTGCCACCCAGCCGTTCAAACTCACGCTCTTGCAGCACGCGCAGCAGCTTCACTTGAGTCGCCGGCGGCACATCGCCAATCTCGTCGAGAAACAAAGTCCCCTTGTCAGCCAGCTCGAACTTTCCTGGCTTGCTGTTGTTTGCCCCGGTGAAGGCGCCCTTCTCGTATCCGAACAGTTCGCTCTCCAAGAGATTCTCAGGAATAGCTGTGCTGTTGATCTTGATAAACGGCCCCGACGCACGCCGCGATTTCTCATGAATAGCGCGAGCAATCAAATCCTTGCCAACGCCGCTCTCTCCACCGAGCAGCACCGTCGAATTTGTGGGCGCGACGCGCTCAAGCATCGCCAACACCTCTTGCATCTTCGGGCTGCGCGCCACAATGTTTGGGTGCGCGTAGCGTTTGCCCAGCGCTTCGCGCAGCGACCGATTTTCCTCGCGCAGGTTGTGGACGTCCAGTTCCTTGCGGATCACCATGCGCATCTCGCCGAGCGAAAATGGTTTCAGCACGTAGTCGCTGGCTCCGGCTTTCATGGCTTCGACGGCCGTCTCTACCGAACCAAAGGCCGTCATTACCACCACTGGCATCGCCGCGTTTTGGCGTTTTATTGTTTGCAGGAATTCCAGGCCGTTCATGCCCGGCAGCTTGAGATCGGTGACCACGAGGTCAACTGTGTTTTCGCGCAGAAGTTTCAGCCCAGACTCTGCGTCGCCGGCGGAGAGCGTGGTGAAGCCGTCCTCGCCGAGATTCAATTCGAGCAGGCGCCGCATCTTGGCTTCGTCTTCGACAATTAAGATCGTTGGCATACCGTTGCAAATGCGCTTCGAACAATGGGCTACGAACTAAGATGCTTGCTGGGCCGCTTCGCCGCCTGCGGGAAAAAATACCACAAAGCTGGCGCCCTGCTGACCGCTTCCGGCGGCTTCAACGCGAATCGTTCCATGATGGCCGTCGATAATCCTAGAGACAATCGAGAGACCGAGGCCCACGCCGGTTTTCTTGGTGGTCACAAACGGATTGAAGATCTGCTCCCGCAGTTCCCCTGGAACTCCCGGCCCTGAGTCCTCAATTCGCACTTCCACTCCGTCGCGACCTGAATTCGTCGCCCTCGTCGCCACCACCCGCAGTGTTCCACCACTGCTGCCCATTGCATCATAAGCATTTTGAATCAGATTCACGAACGCCTGCTCGCTGAGACTTTCGTCCAATGGAACGAGCGGTAAGTTCGCTTCGAACTGTCGTTCCACTCGCACCGGCCCGTCCTGGTGCATTAATGCGACATCGTGCAGCGCACGTTCGAGCACCGCAGTAATTTCAGCCGGAGACAGCTCGGCATGCAGCGGCCGCGCGAAATCAAGGAAGCGCGTCACCAGCGCGCTCAAGCGGTTGGTCTCACTGGAAATATAACCGGCGAGTTCGCTGGCCAGCGGATTCGATTCTCCCAACTTCTGATGAAGCATCTCAGCCGAACCCTTGATCACGCCCAGCGGGTTGCGAATTTCATGCGCCAGCCCGGCGGACATTTGTCCTAGCGCGGCCAGACGTTCTGAACGTCGAGCTTCATCCTGCGCCTGCTCCAGTCTGCGGTTGGTTTCCGCGAGAGTCCCGGCCAATTCCTGATAGCGCTGAGTCTGGCGCCTACTCTCGACTACAAAGCGGTTGACGACCATCGCCGCGAGAAAGAAAAAAACGATTCGGATGGCAAGTCGCCCATAGTCTTCCGCGGTGATCTCGTACTCCTGCAACGCGGGATAAAGATACGAACAGTAGGCGCCAGAGGCCAGCGAAGTCCATAGCAGCGTGGCCCATGGACCGAAATATTCTGCCGCCGTGACTGCGGGCAGGTAGTAGATGGGATAGTAATAGCTGTTGATGGGGATCTCGCCCGTGTGATCGAGCAACAATGTGGCGAGGGCGATCTTTAACATGACGACGTAAACCGGGCCGCGGCGTGGAAGCCGCGCGATGAACCGGCCTTCGTTGAATTGAAGAATGCCGAAACCGAGCAAGATCAGCTGCTTGTGATATTCGCGCACGGGCGGCAGGACGGCGAGTAAGGCCAGTAACACTAGCCAGAGCACGTCCATCCAGTTGATCGCCGGGCGCTTCGGTTCGCTCATGGCAGTAGCACCTTGCAGCACGTGCGAACCTATCAGACCGCAGGCAGGCGCTTCGCGTCAATGTTCTTATGCTAGGGAGTCAGTGCGACCTACAGGCGCGGACATCTTGATCAGTGTGCCGCTGGCTTCGCCGAGATTTCATCCAACGTGAGATTTAATTCCAGGACGTTCACCCTCGGCTCGCCGAGAAATCCGAACTGACGTGACTCTGTGTGCTGGCGTACGGCTTCGCGAACTACATCGTCGCTTAGCTTGCGTTCTTTCGCGATGCGCGGCACTTGGAATTCTGCGGCCTCCGGCGAGATGTGCGGATCGAGGCCGGAGCCTGACGTGGTTAGCAAATCCATTGGGATTGCGGCACCGGGATTTTCTGCCTGCAGCCGGTCAGCATCGCCCTGCACTCGCGCGATAAGCGATTGATTTGTGGGCCCAAGGTTCGATCCGCTGGAATTGGCCGCGTCATAGCCCGTCCCGGCGCTCGATGGACGCGAGTGAAAATATCCCGGCGAGGTGAATGACTGCCCGATCAATCGCGATCCCACGACTTTTCCATTTCGCGTGAGCAACTCTCCGTTGGCCTGCTTCGGAAACAAAACTTGCGCGAGCGCGGTGATTAACAGTGGAAACAACAGACCGAAGAATATTGTGGTCACCACCGTCATCAATACTGCCGTGATCAGATTCTTCTTCATAATTGCCTCTACGCCGGTCGTTATTACGCTAAACCAGCCCGCACAATCAGCAAGTCGATCAGCTTGATTCCGATAAACGGCACGATCACTCCGCCACAGCCATAGACCAGCAGATTGCGGCGCAACAGCACGGCCGCGCCCTGCGGAACATATTTCACTCCGCGTAACGCGAGAGGAATCAGCGCAACGATTATTAGCGCATTAAAGATGACGGCAGATAAGATTGCCGATTGCGGCGTGGCTAGCCGCATCACGTTGAGTGCCTGCAGGACGGGAAATGTTCCGGCGAACATCGCGGGGATGATCGCGAAATATTTGGCCACATCATTGGAAATCGAAAACGTGGTGAGCGCGCCCCGCGTCATCAGCAACTGCTTGCCGATTTCCACGATCTCAATCAGCTTGGTCGGATTCGAATCGAGGTCGACCATGTTGCCGGCTTCTTTCGCCGCCTGTGTGCCGGTGTTCATGGCGACGCCTACGTCGGCCTGCGCGAGAGCCGGCGCATCGTTGGTGCCATCACCAGTCATCGCAACCAGCTTGCCCTGGCCTTGCTCGCGTCGAATCAAGTCCAGCTTGTCTTTCGGCGTAGCTTGCGCCAGAAAGTCATCGACCCCGGCCTCGCTCGCAATGGCCGCCGCCGTCAACGGATTGTCTCCCGTGATCATCACCGTCTTGATTCCCATCGCGCGCAGCTGATCGAAACGCTGCCGCATGCCGCCTTTCACAATATCTTTGAGTTGAATCACGCCCATTGCCCGGCCGTTTTCCGCCACTACCAGCGGAGTTCCTCCCGCTCGCGAAATCACCTCCACCGCGGCGCGCACTTCTGCGGGAAGCGAACCACCCTGGTCTTCCAAATACTTGGCAACTGCCTCGGTCGCGCCTTTGCGGATGGCGCGCCCGTCAAGATTCACGCCGGACATGCGAGTCATCGCGCTGAAGGGAATAAATTCGGCGTCGTGCGAACTCATCTCGCGCCCGCGCAATCCATATTTTTCTTTGGCGAGAACCACAATCGAGCGTCCCTCGGGAGTCTCGTCCGCCAGCGAAGAGAGCTGAGCCGAATCCGCCAGCATCGCTTCGGTTACGCCCGGCGCGGTCACGAACTCGGTGGCCTGGCGATTGCCCAGCGTGATGGTGCCAGTCTTATCGAGAAGAAGTGTATTCACATCGCCGGCAGCTTCTACCGCGCGTCCTGACATCGCCAGCACGTTGTGCTGCACGAGGCGGTCCATGCCCGCGATGCCGATCGCGGAAAGCAAGCCGCCGATTGTGGTTGGAATCAGGCACACTAGCAGCGACACCAGCACAAACACCGTTTGCGGCGCGCCCGCATAAATCGCAAACGGCTGCAGCGTGACCACGGCCAGCAGAAACACAATCGTCAGCCCCGCCAGCAGAATGTTCAGCGCAATTTCGTTGGGAGTCTTTTGCCGCTCCGCGCCTTCAACCAGCGCGATCATACGATCGAGAAAAGTTTCTCCGGGATTCGAGGTGATCTTTATCTTCACCCAGTCCGAAAGCACGCGTGTTCCACCCGTGACTGCCGAGCGGTCACCGCCCGCTTCACGAATTACCGGCGCCGACTCGCCCGTGATCGCCGACTCGTCCACAGACGCCACGCCTTCCACAATCTCGCCATCGCCGGGAACGAATTCTCCGGCCTCTACCAGAACCATATCTCCCGAGCGCAATTTTGAACCGGGCACGGTCTCCGTTTTTCCGTCCGGAAGCAGGCGGTTCGCCATGGTCTCGGCTTTCGCGCGGCGCAACGCATCGGCCTGCGCCTTGCCACGGCCTTCCGCCATGGCCTCGGCGAAGTTTGCGAACAACACGGTAAACCACAACCACAGCGTGATCTGGAGATTGAATCCGAATCCAGGCTCACCGTGCATTCGTTCCACAATAAGGAGCACGGTAGTTACGACGCTGCCGACCTCGACGACGAACATCACCGGATTGCGCATCATGGTCACGGGATGCAGCTTTACCAGCGAATCCCACGACGCGCGACGCACGATATTCACATCCCACAAGCTGCGTTTTGATTTCTTGCTTACCATATTTACCTAGTAAACCTGTCTAGAAAGTCTTCCCTGCCATCATCAGCAGGTGTTCGAGAATCGGTCCGAGACTCAGTGCCGGGAAAAATGTCAGGGCGCCCACAATCACCACCACGCCGATCAGCAGAACCGTAAACAACGGCCCGGTCACGGGGAACGTCCCCAGCGTTGCGGGAACCTGTTTCTTGCCGGCCAGACTTCCGGCAATCGCCAGCATCGGCAGAATCATCATGAAGCGCCCCAGCAGCATCGCTATACCGAGCGACGTGTTGTACCAGGGCGTGTTCCCGCTAAATCCGCCGAAAGCCGAGCCGTTGTTAGCCACGGCAGAGGTGAAGGCGTACAGCACCTGGCTGAATCCGTGCGGGCCTGCATTCGACATGGCGGAAGTGCCGAAGCTATATAAAACCGAGATTGCGGTGAACACTAGAATGGCGAGCGGGAATATCAGGATCACGAGCATCGCCATCTTCACGTCGTAGGCTTCGATCTTTTTGCCTAGATACTCCGGCGTGCGCCCCACCATCAGTCCTGCAATAAAGACGGAAAGAATGACGAAGACCAACATTCCATACATCCCGGCGCCCACTCCGCCGAAGATCACTTCGCTGAGCATGAGGTTGATCAGCGGAATCATTCCACCCAGCGGAGTGAACGAATCATGCATGGCGTTGACCGCGCCGCAACTCGTGTCAGTCGTCACCGTCGCGAACAGTGCAGAGTTCGCCACACCGAAGCGCACTTCTTTCCCTTCGAGGTTGCCCGTGGCCTGCACCGAAGCCGAATGCTGAGTACTGTGCTGCGCCGCGGCCGTGACCAGAGGATTGCCTCGCGCTTCGGCCCAATACGCCGTGGTGACTCCCGCCAGAAACAACAACGCCATCGCTGCCCACACCGCCCATCCATGTCGCGGCGAACCCGTCATCTTCCCAAGCGTGTAAGTAAAGGCGGAAGGAATCGCGAGGATGCAGAACATCTCCAGAAAGTTCGTGAACGGCGTGGGATTTTCAAACGGATGCGCGCTGTTCACATTGAAGAAGCCACCACCATTGGTGCCCAGCTCTTTGATAATCTCCTGCGAAGCCGTCGGTCCTTGCGCGATCACTTGCTGACTTACCGTCTGCATCAATGGTTTACCGTCAGGTCCGTTCACAGGCTTGCCATCGGCGCCCAGTTGCGGCGTCTGGTACGGATCGAGAACCTGCACCGTGTCGTAAGGCTTCAGGTTCTGCACCACGCCCTGCGAAACCAGCACCAACGCCCCAATGAGGCAGAGCGGCGCCAGCACCCACAACGTCCCGCGAACGAGATCGACCCAGAAATTTCCGATCGTCTTTTGTTCGCGCCGCGCAATCCCGCGAATAAAAGCAATCGCCAGCGCCATGCCTGCCGCTGCCGAAACCCAATTGTGATACGCCAGAGCCACCATCTGCGTCAGATAACTCATGGTGGTCTCGGGCACGTAGTTCTGCCAGTTCGTGTTTGTGGTGAACGAAGCCGCGGTGTTGAACGCCAGCGCCGGAGCCACTCCCGCAAGCTTCTGCGGATTCCACGGCAGCCACAACTGCACCCGCTGTAGCACATACAGCAGGATCATCGAAACCCCGCTGAACAAAAGCAGGGCTAGGGCGTATTCCTTCCACTCCATCTCGTGACTTTCGTCCACGCCCGTAAGCTTGTAAAGAATTCGCTCCACCGGCCGCATCACTGGATCGAGCCACGTGCGCTCGCGGCCGAACACCCGCGCCATGAACCCGCCCAGCGGTTTCGTGACCAGCAACACGACAAGCAGCAAGAACAGAATTTGCAGCCATCCATTTGCCGTCATCAGAATTTCTCCGGCCGCAACATGGCGTATACGAGATACGCCAGCAGCCCCGCGCAAATGACCAGCATAATGATCGGTCCAGAATTCATATCGGCCTCAGCGAACCCGCTCGCAGAAAATCAAATAGGCGAGCGACACTACAAAGAATAAAATCGTCACCGTCAGGAAAATCGCATCTTCCATCGCAAACCTCTCGGCTTAGAACTTGACCATGATATCAATGTCGATCAACTGCTGGTCGCGTCTCAGATCGGGCGTCCAGAGGCTGCTGCCTTGGGATGCGCAGGCGGTTTGCGCGAGCTCTTCGTTTGCTGACAGTGACAGCCCCGAATTGTCCCCAAAGCCAGTGTTGCCTCCGTTCATGCACGCGTAGAACTGAGGAGATCCGTTATTCGTATAGGGAACTCCTCCCGAACCCGGCGGCGTAACTCCGCCCTTGCCAGACCAGTAAGGCACACTCGCATGCCGGTAATCGTACTCCCAGCGAAACGTCAGCCACTGCCGCGGCATGTAATCGTAGGTAAGCGACATATCCCAGGCCTTGAATCTGTCGCCAGGATTCCCCGTAAAGTATGGCGCGTTAATCGCCGCCGAGGATGCGGTTTCGCCATTGATAGGAGGATCCAGAACCAGATAGCGACCGGGATTATTAATCTGCCCGCCGCCAATCGTCACAGCGTACCGGTCCTTTTTGAACCAGGTACGGTCGTAAAGCATGTAGCCGACAAAGCTCTGCTTGGGATCGATTCCTCCCTGCGGAAAATTAGCGCTCGCTTGCGCCAGTGGGTCCCTCTTGTTGCCATGGCAACTCACGCCCGCCAATGTGGTCGTGCTGGGGCCGAATTCGCAACCCAAATCGCCCGTAAACGTGAACGCCATCTTGTCGAGAGCCTTCTCCGGATGATCGTAATACTTGATCTCAATGCTGTTATCAGTGTGCAGGCGGCCGCGGTTCGGTATGTACAGATCGTCATGACCCAGGCCGTAATCGTTCGAGAGGATGTTCATCCAGGGATACGGCGTCCATTTAATCTGCCCGCCCAGCCCCTTCCTCGAATTGGCCGAGCCATACGATTGCCAACCATTGATGATCCAAGGCTCAATCTTCAGATGGGGAGTCGGGAAAATCTGTATCCGCAGGCCCTCGAAAAACCAGGGCGTGTTTGAGGAGACATAGGACGGCTGGTAGGCCCAATTATCGAAATTGTAATAACTGAAGAGACCGACATACGACATGAAAATACCAGCGTCAATATTAATGCCATTTAACACGTCAAGGTGATAACCGCCGTACGCTTCCGCTAAATAACGATCTGCATCTGCGATATTCCACTGCCCCTTGGAGTAGCTGGGATCATTGCGAATCGTCGCCGTGGAATACATTCCGAACTGAGTCATAAACCTGGCGCGAACGTTGTCGAGATGAAAATCGCCGCCGAGGCCGAGTTGCTCCAACTGAATTTCGTTCGAGCGAAACAGTTCGCTCGATCCGCCCATCGAGTCATCGACTGGCTTGTTGAAGGAATAGCTATAGGTGACGTCGGCCCTGATTTCAGGCGTGAAGAACTTTGAATCGAAAGCCGTGTCTTTGTTACGCGGGTTGCCGTTCAGCCAGGTCCAGTCCCAGTCCGAGAAGGGCACGATCTTTCCCTTCTTTGCCGGCGCGGCATCGGAAGAAGGAGTTGGAGTTTGCGCTACCAACTCGCTAGGTGCGGCAGTGGAGGGAGCAGCGCTAGTAGCGACAGGGGCATGGGCGAAGTTCGACGCAGTGACAGCGGGAACGGTCGGCCCAGACACGGTCTTGTCTGGCGCTGGCGCCGCCTCGTTGCCATTGGATGACGACGCCGGGCTCTTCTGCCCCTCCACTTCCGCGCGCAGGCGCTCCACCTCGGCTCGCAATGCTTTCAACTCATCGCGCATTTCCTGCCGTTCGCTGGATGCAGACGAACTAGGGCCGGTGCTCGCGGAAGAAGTAGCCTGGCCTTGGGCGGATTGAGCGCCGGCCCAAGTCCCCAGAAGCAGGACGAACATCGAGAGCGATAAGACCCGAAGAGCACTCTTTCTTCGCATAATTTCCGTTCTCCAATAACTCCTCGTAATATTCCCCGCACTTGCATTCCGCTGTCCGGGAATCATCTTCCACATAGTCGTCGCTCCAAGCCCCAACAACTTCTCGAAGCGCTTCAGTTCGGGCCGGCACTACCAAGTAGCAAACCGATGGCGCACGCTCACCCAGAAAGGCAATCAGAACTCTGAGCATGAACGCAGCCCCTGCTAACGCGATGGCTGCAACGATCCAGGCTGCCCACATAGCCTTGCCTCCAACACATTAATGCGCGGTCTGCTGCACCAGCGCCTCAGTAAAACATTTCAGGCATAAGAAGGGGGTAAGAGATTCCTAAAGAATTCGTAAAGGCGCAAAGGTTGTTCCCGCAATGACAACATTCCTACATCGGTGGAAAAAGTGGATGCCCCAACGCCGACCTTGCCTCGACGACCAGAATCCGCAATCTCTCGGCGCTCTGGTCAACGAAACCTAGCAGCCCCACTCAGCTTCGCCCGGCTGGGCAAAATACTGCCGGGACACTGCCCGTTCGCTGGTCATCGATTGCAGTTCGAGCAATGCCAACCGCGCGGCCGCGACCAGTCTGCTCTTTAACTGGGGAGAAACTTCCTTCCATGAGTCGTGGCTCTCGCTGCCTTTACCCGATGTCTCCGGCGTCAATGCCTGATGATAGTGATGGAAGAGTTCTGCTAACCGCTCCGGCGCAACTTCATTAACCCACATAAGATTGATCTCCACGAACCGCATTCGATGAAGTTCAAGACTGTTTTGCGGCCCTTAATCATTGGACACGGAATCGCAGAAAATCCGAATAAAGGGTTCATTAAATGTTTATAAAGGCTTCGGATTATTGAAGCAGGCGATCGAAGCAGGTTGGGAACTTACGAGCCGGGCTCGAAACGGTAGCCCACCCAGGGTTCGGTAAGCAGGTACTTCGGCGAGGAAGGATCGGTCTCTATTTTCTTACGCAGTTGTCCCACGAACACGCGCAGATATTCCGGCTGCTCTGTGCTATTAGGCCCCCAGATGGCGGCCAACAGTGTGCGATGCGTCACTACTTTTCCCGGACGTTGCGCCAGATACACGAGTAAATCAAATTCTTTCGGCGTGAGATGAACCTCATGCCCGGTCACTTTGACGGATCGCGCATCCAGGTCAATGGAAAAATCGCCAGCCGTAATTTTGGTGGGATGCTCCTCGATCGCTGGAGTCCGTCGCAACTGTGCGCGGATGCGCGCCAGCAGTTCGTTCATGCTGAAAGGTTTAGTGACGTAGTCATCGGCGCCGGCATCCAGGGCTTCCACTTTCGAACGATCCTGCCCGCGCACCGAGAGGACGATGATCGGCACCTGCGACATCTTGCGCACGCTCCGGCACAATTCGACGCCGTCGAGATTCGGCATGGCAAGGTCTGTCACCACCACATGTGGCGTCCAGTTCTTCATCAACTCGAGCGCCATCTCGCCATCATTGGCCACGCGAATGTCGTATCCCTGGGCCGAGAGCGTGGTGCGCAGCACCCGCGTAATCTGCGCTTCGTCATCGACCACCAGGATTCGCTTGTGCTCGGTCGTCATCTTTCTTTCGTCAATCGCGCTTTCGTCAGTCCCGCCTTAGCCAATCGCGTTCGCCAACCCCGCTCATCGCATTTCCTGCGTCACGATGTGCACGTCCACCGCGGGAGTATCGCGCAGAAACTTGTGAATCGCCGAAAGATAAAAATATCTTTTCCACCCCTTCGTCGCGGAGCGTCCGAAAACGACCTGAGTGATGTGATTTTCGCGAACGAATTCCGCAACTTTTTCCGCGACCACCTTCCCCTCAGTCTTCACCACCTTCGCGCCCACACTCTCAGCAAAGCGCACATTGTCGGCCAGCGTTCGCTGGTTCTCGTCACTCTCATCGGCACCGGTGTCGATGTAAAGCACATACAAGTCGCCATCGAGCGCCTGAGCCATGCGCGCGCCGCGCGCGATCAGATACTGTGCCGCTGGGTTCGAGCTGATGCAGACTGCAATCCGTTCCCGGACCTGCAACAGTTGTCCGTCTTCGTTCTTGAGTTCCGAAAGCGTGCGGTCGACGGCCTGCGTCACCTGCCGCAGAGCCAACTCTCGCAGTGCCACCAGGTTTGTATTCCGGAAGAAATTCGCCAGTGCCCGTTCCACTCGTTCCAGCGGATAAATGTCGCCGCGCTTCATGCGCGTCTGCAACGCTTGCGGAGTGAGATCTGCCATCACAATTTCGCCCGCGCGCCGGATCACCCAGTCCGGTACGGTCTCGCGCACCTGCACTCCAGTCAGGCCTCGAATCGTCGGCGCCAGGCTCTCAATGTGCTGCACATTCAGCGTGGAAACAACGTCGATCCCCGCATCCAGCAACTCAAACACATCTTCATAGCGTTTCGCGTGCTTGCTGCCTTCAATGTTGGTGTGCGCCAGTTCATCCACCAGCACAACGTGCGGCTTGCTCGCGAGGATCGCATCGACATCCATCTCTTCAAAAACGGTCGCCTTGTATTCGAGCTTCTTGCGCGGAACCGTTTCCAGCCGCGAAGAAAGCTCAACAATCGGTTTGCGCCCGTGCGTTTCCACCACGCCGATCACCACTTCTTCGCCGCGGCTTGCCCGGCGCACGCCTTCGCTAAGCATGGCGTAGGTTTTTCCCACGCCGGGGGCGTAGCCCAGAAACAACTTGAACACCGCCGGGCGCTTGGCGGTATCGCATTCCTTAAGCCATTCTTCAGGACTCTTGGTCATCGCCGCTTATTGTCCACGCCGGAGCAGAAATTGTCGAATCGGAACGAAAGCAGGTTTCAAGGTCTCAAGGTTTCCAAGGCCATCGCCGCTGTGAAACCTTGAAACTTTGAAACTCTGAAACCTTGATTCCGGTTACAATCGTGCCCGTGAAAGCCCGCTGGCCTCAACATGTGTTTCGCTATGCCGCCTGCATAGTAGCGACGGGAGTGGTAGTTCAGATCTACCGTCACCTCATCCACGTCAATCCCACCACCGTGGCCCTGACGTTCCTGCTGATGGTGTTATGGCTTGCGGCGTATTGGGGATTTCGCTTTTCTGTTTTTCTCGCGATACTTGCCACGCTAGCCTTCAATTATTATTTTCTTCCCCCCATCGGAACGTTCACCGTAGCCGATCCGCAGAATTGGGTCGCGCTATTCGCATTTCTTGTGACGGCCGGCATCGCGAGCCAGCTCGCAGACCGCGCCCGCCGCCAGACTGCCGATGCCAATCAGCGCCGCCGCGACGTGGAGAGGCTATACGCTTTCAGCCAGCGCCTGCTCGCCACCGACAACGTAGCCGAGTTGCTGAATGCGATTCCTGCCTACGTGTGCGAGGGATTCAGCGCCAAAGCCGCCGCCATCTACTTGCTCAGTTCGCAGCAGGTCTATCGCACCGACCCCAATGCCACCTGGCTTGCCTTGCAGGATCTTCAGATGGTTAGCTCGCGCGGCGAGCCGGTGATCGATTCCAAGCGCGGAGTTTCTCTGACTCCGTTGCATCTGGGAACGCGCACCACTGGATCTGTCGGCATCGCCGGACCAGCCCTCTCGCGCGCCACTTTGGAAGCTCTGGGCAGCATGATCGGCATCGCCATCGAGCGCGCCGGCGCCATTGAAAAGCTTTCGCAGACCGAAGCTGCGCACCAGAGCGAAAACCTGCGCGCCGTCCTGCTCGATTCCGTAACTCACGAGCTGCGTACACCGCTCACTGGAATCAAGGCCGCAGTCACCGGTTTGCTCTCAGACTACAATCTCGACGAAGCCCAGCGGAAGGAATTGCTGACTGTCATCAATGAAGAAACCGATCGCCTCGACCGCCTGGTCGGCGAAGCCACGGAGATGGCTCAGCTCGATGCGCACAAGGTTGAACTCCACATGGCTTCCGTGGATATCGCCACCGTGATCGAGTCTGCGGTCGAAGAATCCAGAACGGTTCTGGCTCAGCATCCGCTCGAGGTGCGCGTAGCTCCTTCGCTGCCCAAGGTGCGTGTAGATTCCGACCGCATCGCCGAAGTGCTCAAGCAGTTGCTGGAGAACGCCGCCAAGTATTCGCCGCCCACCTCGCCCATCGCCATTACCGCCGAGTGCAAGGGAGACCGCGTCGTCACCAGCGTCACCGACCACGGCCCCGGCATTGACGATTTCGAGCTATCCATGGTCTTCGATAAGTTTTACCGAGGGCGCGACCAGCGGTACAGCGTGCAAGGCACTGGCATGGGACTCGCCATCGCAAAAGCCATAGTCGAAGCTCACAACGGATCGGTCAGCGTGACCAGCCAGCTCGGCCGCGGCTCGGTATTTTCGTTCGACTTGCCCGCTGCGTGATCGCTGAACGCTTCGGGCGCAGCTTACAAATCTTTGCAAAACTCTGGCGTTTCCATAGCAACCCGGCCTTACACTTAAGATTCTTATGCCAATAGAAAGACGGTCAGAAGTAATAATGAAGTTCAAAACCGCGAAAGCCCTCATGTGCCGCCGGTTCTACCAGGCGTGCTTGTTCTCCGTGTTCCTGTCCATCGTTCCATTGCGAGCGCAGGACCTTCAGGAAAAGATCACGGTCGATGACGTCTCCCGCAACTTCTTGGTGCACTTGCCCAAGGGCTACGACGCGCAGCAACACTACCCGGTGGTCATCCTTTTTCACGGACGCAACCAGAGTGCCGACGATATGGCGCGGCTTAGCCACTTCAACCAGCTCGCCGATAAGAACGGCGTGATTGCCGTGTATCCCAATGCCGCGCGCGCCGATTGGAATATCGGAGTGCGGCCTGAGTCGACATCCACCGCGATGGGCCCGCGTGGCGGACGTCGCGGAGGGTTCGGTTATCCCGGCGGCGGTGGAGGGTATCCCGGTGGCGGCGGTGGATATCCAGGGGGCGGACGAAGCGGCGGGCAGAATCCCGATGACGATACTAAGAAGAAGCCTGAGCCTGCGGATGATGTGGCTTTTCTTACTCAAATGCTCGATCAACTAGAACTGAAGTACTCCGTTGACCCTCGCCGCATTTACGCGACAGGCCTGGGAGATGGCGGCTTCATGGCATTGCGGACCGGATGCTCCATCGCAGATCGCGTGGCCGCCGTGGCTGCGGTCAGCGCGACGCTGCCGAAAACCATGATCTGCCTGCCCTCGCGTCCGGTTCCCGCGTTGTATATGGAAGGCACAGAGGACCCCATCAATTCTTACAATGGAGGCACCTACAAACCTGGCCGCTTCGCCGTGCTCTCCGCCGAAGACAGCGCCAAGGCGTGGGCCAAGTTCGACCGCTGTGGAGAAAAGCCCGCGCAAGGCAAACTGCCATCCTCAGAAAAAGGCAAGGAAATCAAAACGTTCACCTTCAGCGGCTGCCAGGCCGACGCACAGGTCATTCTATACAGCATCAAAGGCGGTGGCGACACTTGGCCCGGTGGCGAACAATATATGAGCGAAAAAGAAGTCGGCAAGACCAGCAACCTGAATGCCAACGAGATTATCTGGGGCTTCCTCTCTACACAGAAGATCGCGGGTGACACGGGAAAATAATTACTTCTCTCACTCCAGATTCGGGTGCGCATCCGGATAAAACTTCGCGATCATGCGCCCGGTCATCAGTCCGCCTTCATATTCTGGAATGATTACTTCGTCCGCGCCCGAGTTGCGCATGGCCTGCGCATACCGCGACTGCCCGGCCCGCGTAATGATGCGCGCTTTGGGGTTGAGCGCTTTCGCAGTCACCGTGATGTAGAGATTGTCGGCGTCGTTGTCGATCACAATGCACACTCCGCGCGCACGCTTAATTCCGGCAGACTGCAGCACGTCGTGCCGCTTCGCGTCGCCCTGAATGCTAAGCACTTTATCTTTAAGCAGTTCGCGGCACAGTCCCTCATTGGTTTCGATGAGCACAAAAGGAATCTTGAGGCGATTGAGCTGGTCCACCACCGTTCGCCCCACCTGCCCGTAGCCGCAGATAATGAAATGATCTTGCAGTTTTTCGATGCTGACGTCGTTCACCATGGTTCTCCATACCTCCATCCCTTGCCGGTGGAAGATGGTGACGGCCACGCGCTCCGCCACCCAGATCTGAAAAGCAAACACGCCCATATACACGAACAGCGAAAATATCTTGGTTGCGTTGCGAACGTGTTTGGGATCGATGGCATGCGGCTGAATCATCCAGAACAGCGCATCCTGCCAGCTCAAACCTTCCAACCGCTGGTATACCAGCACACACATCAGGCTGAATGCGGCAAACACCACCAGCGGCAGCCACAGCCGGCGCAAGAACAACAGCAGGACTCGCAGCATGAGGGAGCGATACTAACGCAAGTCTAGTTGCGGAACAACGTGCGGGCCACTGAAAAACCAATGGCCCGCATCGTTATCCTCGATTGCTTGTTCTAACTTGCTTCAAAAATAAAACCGCCCGCCTTCGCGCGTGTTGCGACGAGGCGGGCGGTAAAGTATGTGCTGACTCGGAACCTGCTTTACTGCAGCCACAGATTCAGAGTGTTGGTGGCGTCATCCACGTAGTAAAGCCCTTGCCCCGGCACATGCACTAACCCGAACAGCGCACCGCTTCCCGGAGGAGTGCCGTTGTCGTCCAGCAGCTTCTGTTCCTGCTGCCAGCCGCTGGTTGAAAATCCCAGGAGGTATCCGTTGTTCCCGTTTACTGTCAGCACGCTGCCATCTGTCAGCACCGTGAGCCCGAGAGGATCGTTAAGCGTCGTGTCCGCAGTCAGAGTCGTGCCCGTTCCGCCAGAGGTCGTGCGCGTCACTGGATCGGAAATCCATTGCACCCGGTTGTTGATGCTGTCGGCGACGTAAATCGTGCTGCTGTCGGGACTCAGGCCAACGCCCGTCGGCCCAATCACCAGCGCTGCTGAATTGGTTTCCTCAGCAAACCCAGAGCCAATCGTGGTGATCGATTCCAGAGTCGGCATCGCTCCGGACAAACCGGTGAGATTCAGGCGCACCACGGTTCCACCCCAAACCACGTTTCCGCCCGCAGCCACAGTTCCGTTCAGAACGTTGGTGACGAATAGATTCGCGGTGCTACCCGCGTCAAGCGCTGTCATATCCCACGGGCCATTAATCAATGATCCATAAAA
>Ga0302180_10001144_pt1 | contig 21335 bp, 17 predicted proteins | sample I_Palsa_E3_2_FD_200575 | JGI IMG/M metagenome (GOLD analysis project Ga0302180, IMG submission 200575) | Peat permafrost microbial communities from Stordalen Mire near Abisko, Sweden - I_Palsa_E3_2 | ecosystem: Environmental > Terrestrial > Soil > Palsa > Peat permafrost | place: Sweden... | reverse complement strand
ACCACTGGCCTTCTTGATAAGGGCATTTCTCGAAGCGGACAGGCCGCAGTTGGGTTGTCGGAAGACTTTAATGCGCTCCCCGTATTCGCGCACCAAGGAACTGGTTCCGTCTGTGCTGCCGTCATCCATCACCAGGATCTCAAACGGCGGCGTCGTCTGCTGAAAAACGGAATCGAGGGTCTCCCCGATGGTTTGCCGGGCGTTGAATGCGGGTATGACCACGCTGATCTTGATGTCGGCGATGCTATTCATCGGAAGTTTGTCGACGGATTCGAGCAAGTCCATCCCTACCGTTACAGCTCCTGACGGCTGACGGAACGCGGCCGAGGAAGGTTCAGCCACTGCTTTCCAAGTTTCACCAGGTATTGCGATTTTGCGACCCAATCGTAACCCCCGTTCAGCTTGGCCTCATAAAGGGAATCATCATCGCAGGAGTTGATCGGCAGCCGCGGCATGAAAAGCGGGTCGCTGCCGAAGTTCGCCAAACCCACGGTCGTACACACGCCGGTTTGGTAACCGGCGGAGCGAAGAGTATCGCGCAAAATTGTTTTGAACTGATCGTCGGTTTCAGGAAACGCATACGGGTAGGCGAATGAATCCACGGCGCATCCTAGTTTCTGCTCGATCGTTTCGCGGGAGATCACCACCTCTTCTCGGATTTTCGGCGAACTCAGTTCGTAGAGCTGGGGATGAGTCACGGTGTGCGATCCGAATAAGATTCCGAGCCGACTGAGTTCTCGGACCTCCGCCCAAGTCAGGCAATCTCTTCCCTTGAAAGAGACAGCGTCATCTCCGACGTAAGCCGTGGGTAGAAAAACCGTTGCGCTAAAGCCATGACGATCGAGCAGGGGAAACGCTTGCTGGTAAAAGTCCCGGTATCCGTCATCGAAGGTAATCACCGCCAGCTTCGGGTGTGCTCGCGATCGCTGTTGCAGTTGCCGGAGGGCTTGCGTCAGACTGCAGGTGTGGTACCCGTTTTCCTTCAAATACCCCATGTGCGACGCAAAAGTTGTCGCGGACGTTCTCGTCCGATAATAAGGGTGAACCTCAGACTCGTCCTCGTCCGAGATGCTGTGATACATCAAAATTGGCACGGATGGTTCTGTGCCTTGGGTAAGGCGCACAAACGGCGACATCAAATACAGAGTAACCAGCCGATCCAAACGGGTATCCATTTTCTAGGTTTGGTGTTCTAAGTTCGGTCCGTGCCACCGTCCCAGGCGGGAACTTCCTGAGCGCGGTTGACACCTGGGCCGGAAGAATCGACCTTCGCGGCAACCGACTGCTGCAAAGGTAGAGCATCCTTTCGCCCAATGCTGACATAACGGAATCCGTGTTTGCTGATCTCCTCCGGAGCGAACAGATTTCGTCCGTCGATGATCAACGGCTGATCGATGGCCGCCAGCACGCGCTTCCAATCCAGGTCGCGAAATTCATCCCATTCGGTCACGATCAAGACGGCATCGGCTCCTTCCGCCGCTTGATAGGGGTCGGTGCAGTAGGTGGCTTCGGGAAGAACCACCCTCGCATTCTCGATCGCTTCCGGGTCGTAGGCCCGAACCTCAGCCCCTTCGGCCAGCAACGATTTCAACAGCGCAATCGACGGGGCGAAGCGGACGTCGTCCGTGTTCGGTTTGAATGCCAGGCCCCATACCGCGACTTTCTTACCCCGCAGGACCCACAGCTCTTTGCGAATCTTGTCGACAAAACGTTCGATTCGAAGTTGGTTGATCCTCTCCACTTCTTTCAGCAGAGAAAAGTCGCATCCCGATTTCTCCGCGATCCGGATGAACGCCTGCACATCCTTGGGGAAGCAGAATCCGCCAAACCCTATTCCCGGGTTCAAAAACGAGGAACCGATTCGAGGATCGAGCCCCATCCCCTGGGCCACCTGGGTGACGTCTGCGCCGACCGCTTCGCACAAATTCGCCACCATGTTAATAAACGAAATTTTCATCGCCAGAAAAGAATTGGAGGCATGCTTGATGAGCTCGGCGGAATTGATGTCCGTCGCCTGGAAGATCGGATTCTTGCGGCCCGCACAGTCGGAGTGCAATGGGCAAGTGAAGCTTTGACGAATAATCGGTTCGTAGATTTGCCGCAGCAGGTTTTCGGCGCGAGGCGATTCCACCCCGACCACAATCCGGTCGGGATGAAGAAAATCCTGCACCGAAGACCCTTCCCGAAGAAACTCGGGATTTGAAGCCACGTCGTAGCTGAAACCGATTCTGCTATGAACGGAAAGGTGCTTCTGAAGCTGTGCTCCGGTCTGCACCGGCACCGTGCTTTTTTCGATGACCAGTCGGTATCCGGATGCATTTTTTGCAATCGCTCGCGCTACTGCTTCGATGGCGGAAAGGTCAGCGTCGCCGTTCGCCAGAGGCGGGGTTCCTACACAAATAAAGATTGCGTCTCCCCAGGCGACTGCCTCCGCGGTGGAACCGAAAGCAAGTCGGCCCGCCTTGAGCCCGGCCTTGATCACATCCTCCAAGTGGGGCTCAAACAGTGGCATTTCATTATTCTGCAGTTTCCGGAGCTTTTCGAGGTCGTTCTCACTGCAGAATACTTCGTGTCCAATCTGCGCGAGGCACGCCGCGGTGGTGAGACCCACATATCCGGCGCCAATCACTGAGAGTTTCATATCAAGTTGTTTTCGGGGTGCGAATCTTACGCTCGGCGAGTCGCCGCCGTCAGAGAAGCGGTTTCCCTCTCGACCTGCTTCCCGCTCCTCGAGGTGAAGCTGAAGATCTCGTTCACCACCCGCGCTTGCTGCTCGCCTGTGAGCTGGGGGAACATCGGCAGAGAGACGATTTCCGCCGCTGCTTTCTCCGTGGCCGGGAAGTCTCCTTTGCGGTAATTCATGGCGGCGTAGGCCTTCTGCAGGTGCAACGGAACGGGATAGTGGATTCCAGTTCCGATGGCAGCCTTCTTGAGATGCTCCATCAAACCTTCGCGATCGGCGGTGCGTACCACGTACAGGTGATACACGGCGCGCGATCGAGCGGACTCATAGGGTGCAACCACCAAACCCGGTGCCGCCTTCAGCAGCCGATTGTATTCGGCGGCCCGTTCGCGCCGCTCGGCGTTCCATTTCGCCAGATGATTCAACTTGACGAGCAACAGGCCGGCCTGCAGCGCGTCGAGCCGTCCGTTGTAGCCTTCGATGTCGTGATAGTACTTGGTGGCCTGGCCGTGGTCGCGGAGCATCTTCATCGTCTTCGCGATCGCGGCGTCGTTGGTGGTGGCGGCACCGGCTTCGCCGCAGGCTCCCAGATTTTTCCCGGGATAGAAGCTGAACGCCGCGGCGCGTCCCATCGATCCCGCCTTCATCCAGCGCCCGTGCCGGCGCGAGAAATATTCCGCGCCATGCGCCTGGCACGCGTCTTCCGCCACAATCAAACCGTACTGCTCCGCCAGTTCGAGGATAGGATCCATGTCGGCCATCTGGCCATAGAGATGAACCGGGACCACGGCAGTGACCGGCCGGCCGCTGCGCCGACTCACCAGCTTTCCGGCGTCGTTCACGGTGCAGCATTGTTCGAGATAGGCGGCGAGCTTGGCAGGATCCATGTTATAGGTCTGCTCGTCGATGTCGACGAACTCGGGGAGTGCGCCGGCCTGTGAGATGGCCTCCGTCGTAGCGATAAAAGTGTGCGGCACGGTGACGACTACATCGCCCGGTTTCACGCCGCTGGCCATAAGAGCGAAGCGCAAGGCATCGGTACCGCTGCTGACGGCGACCGATTGACCGGCGTCGCAAAAGGCGGCGAATGCCTTCTCGAATTCTTCCACCATCGGCCCGCCGATGAATCCGGCGGTGCGCAGGGTCTGGTGAAATACCGCCGTCAACTCCTGCTCCAGCTCGAGGTGCGGCGTGACCAAATCAAGAAAAGGAATGCTGTTTGCAACCGTATGAGAACTGCTCACTTTGAGGCCTCCGTTGTTTGTCCGATGGGACGTAAAACCTTGGCGGGATTGCCCGCCACGATGGTGTTTGGTGGTACGTCTTTGGTCACCACGCTGCCGGCGCCCACGATGGCGTTTTCTCCGACGCTGACGTTTGAGAGAATGGTGGCGCCGGAGCCAATCGACGCGCCCTTTTTGATCACCGTTCGTTCGACCTTCCAATCGGCTTCGGTCTGGAGATTTCCGTCGCCGGCGGTAGCTCGTGGATAACTGTCATTGATGAACATGACGCCGTGGCCGATGAAGACGTTGTCTTCGATGGTCACGCCTTCGCAGATGAAGGTGTGACTCGAGATCTTGCAGCGTTTGCCCACGGTCGCATTCTTTTGGATCTCGACGAAGGCGCCAATCTTCGATTCATCGCCGACCTCGCATCCGTAAAGATTGATGAACTTGGCGAGCTTCACATCCCGTCCCAGCTTCACGTCCGGTGCGATGCACACGTAAGAATCCATAGAAGGAAGAATGACCTTTCGAGCGGTTACCGGCAAGCGTCCAACCTCAACTCGCCGCCCGGCTGAGAACGATCTTGCTCAATCGGCATCGACGTAAGGGCGCTCCGGTTCGCAGCACCAGGCCGCCGGACTCGCCGCCGAGGCGGCCTCGGAAGCGGCCTTCGCATTCACCGCGCCCAGTTGAAATTCCCGGTGGGTAGTGACCAGCGCCGCCCGCATGTCGGCTCTCGACACAACAAAAGAAAGATTGCACTCCGAAGAGCCCTGCACGATCGCGATGACGTTGACACCCGCCCGTCCGAGCGCGCCGAACGTGCGTCCGACGACTTCGGATCCCCTCATGTTTTGGCCCACCACGGTGACCATCGAAACGGTGGAATCAAGCCTGACGTGTTCCACTTTTTCGTGCGCCAGATCCGGCGTGAACTCGCGGCGCAGCGCCTCGACGGTGGCTGACGCGTGCGCCGAGGAAACCACCAGGCAAATATCGTTTTGCGAAGACGATTGCGAAATCAGCAGGATATTGGCCCGAACCGCGGCGGTGGTGGCGAAGGTGCGTCCCAGAACATCCGGCACTCCCGCCATGCCCGGACCGCCTACGGTGATCAGCGCGACGTCGCGGATGGCAGTGAGTCCTTTGACGCCGCCGGCGTTCGACGGCGCGGCGGAGGTGATTTTTGTTCCTGCCCGTTCCGGCGCAAAAGTGTTGCGGATCCAGAGTGGGATGCCGCATTGCGTCACCGCGCGAAGAGTTTTGGGATGGAGCACCTTGGCCCCGAAGTGGGCCAGTTCGGCGGACTCGCGATAGGAGATTTCCTCGATGGTGCAGGCGTCTGGCACTAGGCGCGGGTCGGCGGTCATCATGCCGTCGACGTCGGTCCAAATGAAGATCTCGTCCGCATCGAGAGCCGCCCCCAGGATGGTCGCGGAATAATCCGAGCCGCCGCGTCCGAGGGTTGTGAGCACTCCTTCCGCGGTCGCGCCGATGAAGCCCGGCACCACGGGAACGACGCCCTTGCGCAACAGCGGATGCAAGCGCCTTTGGCAGCGTTCCCGGGTCCGATCCATGCACGGATCTGCGGCGCCGTGGCAGGAGTCGGTCTGAATCAGGTCGGTGGCATCGATCGCCTCGCTCGCCACTTCGCTCTCCGCGAGCACGGCCGCGACCAGGGGAGCGGAGAGGCGCTCGCCGAGACTCGAGATCGAATCCCGCGCCCGCAACGTCAACTCTCGCAGCAGTGCCGTGCCTTGGCACAGCCGTTCGCCCTCGTGAAAAACTTTTTCTGCTTCCGCGCTGATGCGGCTCCGCGACGGAGCCGAATGGATCAACGCGGTGAGCACGGCGTGGTGTCGCTCGCGCAGCCGCTTGAAAATCGTCTCCACCGCATCGCCATTCCCCGCCTCTGATTGCGTGGCGGCTTCCACCAGTTGATCGGTCACGCCACTCATGGCCGAGACCACGACCGCCAGATCAGTTTCGCGGGAAGCGTGGCGAATGATCTCAACCACTTTGTGGATGGAGGGTGCATCGCCAACCGAGGTACCACCGAACTTCATGATCTGAAGCGGCCTCTTTCCAGGGTTCAAAAATTGCCGGTTCATAGCGCGCGCCTACTTGCCGCTCCAATCTAGTCCTACGGCGCGACTCTTCGCCGGGGCGGCGATTGGTTCGGCGCTCGGAGCGGCAAACGGTGTCTGTCTCGGCCCGGACCGGGAGTACCAGCCGGTTTGCTTCTCGCGACTGTTGACGCCATCCCGAGTCAAATCGGGTTCTTGCCAGGGAACATCGTGATAGGCCGAGCGCAGGAACGGGCTTTCAGGGTCTCGTATCCATTCCTGCGGGAATAGAGCAATCGTGTCCTTCTCCGTAACTTTCGGAGCCGGCTGTGCCGCTCGATTCGACAAGACCGCGTACAAGGCCGCGGGAATATCGCGTCCAGGTCCCAGGCTGAGGTGTCCGACCTGAGTGGCTCGGGGATTGATTTCGATGAGGTAGGCGTTCCCCGTGTCGGCTTCGAGCATGAAATCGAAGCCATACAGCCCGGAAAGTCCGAGCCGGGAAGCCACCTTTTCCGCTGCGCCCGACATCTCGCCGTTTTCGATCAAGCGCAGCACCGTGGCGTGCCCGGCCGCGCACGCCTTGTGGATCACTTCGAAATGCAGGCTCGCGAGCACGGCGCCCTTCCAGCAAAACACCGCGCTGGTTGCCTCCCGCCCTGCCACAAAGGCCTGGACATTGACCACGGCCCGACGCCGCAACAAGGACGGCCAAAGCAAAGTCTTATCCTGGTCGACTAGCGCCCGCTTCAGCGCCCGGGTCAGTAATGGAGGAGCCTGGAGCTTTACAAAAGCGCGTTCCGCCTCGGCCAGCGTATGCGCGATCCGCACTCCGTCCCCGCCAGAAGTGCCGTCGGCTTTGAGGACGGCGGGAAGGCCCATGCGGACGACCCATTTTCTAAGGTCATCGCTGTCCCGGAGGGCTTGGGTGGAAGGAACGCGAAGGCCTTCCTCCGCGGCCACATTCATGAAGGCAGCTCGAGCGCTCACGATCGGGAAGCTCTCCGGGGAGCCGAACGAGCGCTCAATGAGGGCGCCAATCGAAGGGTCGCTACCCCCGCCGTGCTCTCGGGCATGCAGACACTGCAGATGCCACGTGGCCAGGTCGTCCCCCGAAACGATGAAATCGGGCCGGGTGATTGCGATGCTGCGCGCCAACGAGGCCAACGGCGCTAGACCGTGGTAAGCGTGAGCCTGGCCAATCGATCTCGTCTTGCGCAGCGGATGGCGCGCCGGGCACACCGCCTCGACCTTACAGCCTGCGTCGGCCAAAGCCATCGCCAGCCGGGCGGCCGGATACCAGCGGGAAGTCGTCGCTAACAAGACCGTGGGTTTCACCGTTATACAAACCTTCCAGCTGCCGGACGATGATGCTTCGCCGAGACCACAAAACACGAAAGCATGATTGAGAGTTGAATCAACTTTGAAAAACCGATGATGGCGGGCGAGAAACGACCGGGCAGCAGTGAATCAGAGATGGATCAAGGTTCCCCGCTTGCGGATAGACTCGTTCGCCGCCTCGAGCATTCTTACCACTCGCAGGCCAGCTTCACCGTCATTGATGGGAGTCTTATTTTTTGCGATGCATTCGACGAAGTAGGCTAGCTCCCGGGTCAGGGCTTCGACCTGCTCGATCTGCGGCGACCACATGTCACCCGAGCGATAGTGCACCAGCAAGTCATAGAGACCTTCGCGACTGGTCACCTTTACGCCCTTATCGTAGATCTTGATCTTTTCGTCCACCTCCAGGTCATTCCACACCAGCATTTTTTTCTCGCCGCCGATGAGCGTGGTCCGAACCTTCACCGGCGAAAGCCAGTTCACGTTGATGTGGGCGATCACCTTGTCGGGAAAGTACACGGTGATGAAGGCAACGTCTTCGTGTCCGTTGAGATGGGTCTGCCCGGTCGCGGAAATGGCTTCAGGAGACTGCTGGATCAAGTGGTCGATGATCGACAGATCGTGCGGGGCAAGGTCCCACACCACGTTCACGTCATGCTGAAACAATCCCAGATTTACCCGGGTGGAGTCGTAATAGTACAACTTGCCGAGCGCACCTTCCTGTAGCAACTGTTTGATCTTGGTGACCGCTCCGGTAAACAGGAAGGTGTGGTCCACCATGATTTTCAGATTTTTTCGCGCCGCCAGTTCGATCAACTCCTGCGCCTGGGCGGTATTGCTGGTGAACGGCTTCTCGACGAAGATGTGCTTGCCGTTCTGCAACGCAGCCTTTGCCAGTTCATAGTGAGTCCAGACCGGCGTGACCACGGCGATGGCGTCGATTTCCGGGGAAGACATCAGCTCGGCAGCATCGTCTGTCACCATCACGCCGGGATAGGCCTTGGCCACCTTCCGCCGGGCCGCCGGGCTTTTGTCGCATACCGCCAGCACTTTGGCTTCCTCAAGCCGGTCGAGGTTGCGGACCACATTCGGTCCCCAGTACCCGTAACCGACCACTCCGAACTTCACCATAGCTGTGCTCCCATGTTCCTGTGTCACGCTCGCATTCCGCGGTCTTGCCAAATATGTGACCATTTTTTGCACCTCAAGAAGGAAACAGGGGAAGGGGGGAATGGGTTAGTGCGCGCCTTCGCCGAGCATGACCGCGGCGGGCGTGCGCACCAGGATTTTGATGTCCATCCAAGGGGACCAGGTACGCGCGTATCGCAGATCAAGGCGTACCATGTCGTCAAAGGTCACGCGGCTGCGTCCGCTCACCTGCCAGAGTCCGGTGATTCCCGGTTTGGCTTCGAGCAGCCGCCGGCGATGCCAAATGTCATAGGCCTCGACTTCGTAGGGAACCGGAGGCCGGGGCCCGACCAGTGACATTTCTCCGCGCAATACGTTGACGAACTGGGGAAGCTCGTCCAGGCTGGTCTTTCTGAGGAAGGCTCCGACGCGGGTGATGCGGGGATCCTTGGTCAGTTTGTAGACGCCTTGACCATTCCCGCTCACCTGCGGGTCCGCTTTACCGGCGATCAATTGCGTGACGTACTCGCGATGGGCTCCCGCGTCGTTGTTCACATACATCGAGCGGAATTTAAGAAAGACAAACGGCTGGCCATGCTGGCCGATGCGGCGCTGCCGGAAGAAAACCGGACCCTCCGATGTCGCTTTGATGGCACAGGCGATGATCAGAAGAATGGGCGCGAAAAAAACCAGCGCCAACACGCTCCCCAGGATATCCATCATCCGCTTGGTCATGCGGAATCCTTTCCTGGCATCATCCCTTGTCGACAAGTCAGGATACAGCGTAGGGTTGCTCGGCCGCTGCGGCTGATCGTGATCCCAGTCCTCGGGAAAAACGTGGAAGGAAAGACTCAACCGGTTGAACTGCTCCAAACTCAGATTGGCGCGAAGCGTTTCCGTGACCCTACCAATGATCGTGCTCGGGACCGAGCGGCCATCGTCGTCGGAGATTTCGGTGAACATCACTCCCACCACGCAGTCCTGGGCGTACCACCCGGTGATGTCGGTTTCGCGGGTCGCGAGCGCGAGCGCCGACAGTATTTTCGCCAAAGTCTTGCCATTTTTCTCCGAGCGAAGGTGTTCGCCCATGTCGAGAAGCAGCAGCATGAAAGGCTTGCGCGAACGCTCGCTTCTCTTTCTTTCGAGGGTGATCATCCGCCGAAAAGCTTCCGCGTCGAAGATGCTGCGCTCGCCGGGCGCCGAGGCCTTGGAGAACGGGCTTAAGCTTACGCCGTTGCTGGAACGTCTTACGTTCACAAATTCCCTCCGCTTGTTCTGCTCGCCGCTGGGGGTAGAGTCAAGCGAACTGCTAATGCCAAGTGATTGAGATGGGGGAGTGTGCTACCAGAAAAACCACAGCCGCCGGGGGCCGTTTCTTGCTTGAATCTGGTCAACCTTGAATCTAATCGACCTTGGACTGGTCAGCCGGGGGAGAGCTGTACCGTTGATAATAATCGCTATGGGCCACGTTCGAACTGCTGTTAACCAATGCCCCGAGCAACTTCGACCGCTCGAGCGCTTCGAGTCCTCGCTGCAGTTGTTGTTTTTCGGTTATGCCTTTACGCGTCACCAGCAGGATGCCGTCCGCCAACCGCGACCAGATGCTAGCATCGGCCAGGGGCAGCACCGGGGGAGAGTCGATCACGATCCAGTCAAACCAGGCTTCGAGTTGCTCCATCAGGGGCGCTAGCTTTCCGGACTGCATCAACTCCAGAGGATTTTCCGGCGCGGTTCCGGCCGGCAAGATCCAGAGGCCAAGACTCTCCAGCCGGTAGATGTTGATGGTTTCAGTCTTTCCACTGAGCCAGTCGCACAGACCGGGAAGCCTGCCCAAGCCAAATTTCTCGGCCACCGCGGGGCGCCGCAGATCGCCTTCGAGCAGCAAAGTTTTGTGCTGCTTTCTGCGCGCCAGCGTGCAAGCCAGATTGGCGGCGACCGTGCTCTTGCCTTCCTGCGGAATGGTGCTGGTAATCAGAATTTTTTTCAACGTCCGGCTTTGCCGCAGCTGCCGCAAACGAACCGCCAGGAAGCGGAACTTTTCCGCTCCCAGGCTTTCTTCCGCGGCCACCGATACCAGGCGGCTGCTCGGCAGGATGGAGACGGGCAGAGAGGGGAACTGATCCAGAAAATTCGAGTAATCCTGCCGGATATTCGTGCTCGCCACGTTGACCGGGGCCAAGCCGGCGGCCGTGCTGCTGGCCGCGCCTGCCGCCCTCACCTTTCGCTCGGCGAGCTGCAGCAGTTCGGTGGCGAGAGGCAAAGAGGAGGATGGGGCACGGGACGCCCCGGTCCGGGCGCTCTCCGTGTCCGCGCTTTCCGCTTCCGATCTTTGTAATGCGTCAAATATATGGCTCATGTTGGTTCACTGTTTCAGTCGCTATGTCTCGATCCCACGTTTCCTTACTGCTTCGTAACCGGTTCCGTCACCCGCAGGGGCACGCGGGTGGTCAGCTCCTCCTCCCGCGTCTGCTCGGCCTGCAGGTGGGCATAGAGTTCCAGCAATGTTTTGGCCGCCTTCTTCAAGTCGACATCGTCAAGCGGACCGTTTTTTTTTGTGCGGGTGCTTTGCACCCCCAGGCGGAAGTCAATGGCGATGGCATCGATGATCTCCGGAGTCACACTGGCTGTCTGCTTCGCGTAAGCTGCGATCAATGCGTTTTCGCAGATCGTATTGATCAGCCGCGGAACTCCCAAAGAATGAAAATGAACCCTCGCGGTGGTTTCCTTAGGAAACAGCACAGCCGGGTCGGGATTTCCCGCCAGTTGGAGCCGGCGCTCGATGTAGCCCCGGGTTTCGTTCAGGTCGAGGGAGGCCAGATGCGAGCGCAGCGCGATACGCTGCTTCAATTGCCGCAATTCGACCGAGTCCAGTTTCTCATCCAGTTCGGGCTGCCCGACCAGAAGAATCTGCAGCAGCTTCTCGTCCGCGGTTTCCAGGTTCGTCAGCAGCCGGATCTCTTCGAGAATGTCGGTTGAAAGGTGGTGGGCTTCATCGACCACCAGAACGGTCGTAAGTTTCTTCTCGCCGCGCGAGACCACGTAATTGGCCAGCAGGAGCAACAGTTCGCTTTTATTCTTGCCCGAGGCCGGCAGCCCCAGATCGCCGGCAATGTATTGCAGGAACTCCAGCGGCGTAAGCCGTCCGTTGAAGACATAGGCGTACTTGACGTCAGTGCTTTGCTTCAGCAGTTGCAGCAGGCAGCGCAGCAGAAGGGTTTTGCCGGTGCCCACTTCTCCGGTAAGCACGACGAATCCCTTGTGCCGCCTGACCCCGTAATATAGCGCCGCCAAAGCTTCGTTGTGCCTCTTGGTCGGAAACAGGAACGAAGGATCCGGAGTGATCTCAAAAGGATTGCGTTTCAAGCTGTAAAAGGCTTTGTACATTTGTAGTATCGCTAGCCGCGCAGATAACTTAGCGCCGATCCCAGCAAAATCATAACTGATACCAAGGCCGCCGTCGCCCATCCCACCCACAGACGCTTGCGCTCATTTTGCTCGTCGACCGCCGAGCTAATCGTCGGGATCTCGGAAATCACCGCCACCGGCAACAGCTTTTGCAGATCCGACTCTTCGTAAACCCGGTCGTCGAGCATCTCAAAGGCTCCAGCCACCACCAATCCCAGCGCCAATCCTATGCCCAGGCCGAGGCCACAGAATTTCAGCCGGTTGGGGAAGTCGGGCTTCAAGGGCAGGCTGGGGGGATCGATAATCCGGAAGCGCTCCCCCTGCTGCAGCAACTCCATGCTGGTGGCCATGGCCGATTCGTTCTTCTTTTTCAGCAGGTCGTCATAGTTCGCTTTGGACTGCTCGTATCCACGGGTCAGGTCGGAGAGCTGCTGCTCCCGCACCGGCTCTTGATTCAGCCGCGCCTGATAGTCCGTAACCTTGGCCTGCAATTCTGCGATGGCACGCTCACGGTTGGATATTTCGACCTTATTGGCCTGCACCTGTCCCTGCAGCTGCGCCATGGGGGACGACGGATCCTTCAAGTCAATCGCATCCGCCGCTTTCCCGGCGCCCGCGTCGGCCTGCGCGCTGGCGGCTTTGGCCTTCAAGTCGGCGGCGATCTGGTCCCTCATCTTTTCCGTCCGCGCAATCTGGTCCTTGAGCTTTCTGACGTCAGGATGGCGGTCCGTGTAGTGCGAGCTGAGATCGGCCAGTTGGGCTCTGAGCTTATCCAATTCCGCATCCAAAGCCGGCAAACCTACCGGCGCCCCGCTCTCGCTCTTGGGCGAACCTTGCTGCGCTCGGTACTGATTCAGCAGCGTCTCGAGGTAAACCCGCTGCTGCTTCGCGCTGTTCAGCGCGTCTTCGTCATTTTGTAACTGGGACTGCAGGCCGGCCAGGATCTGGAGGTTGCTGGCAACTTGTGCCGGCATCTCTCCGACGTGCTGCCCTTTGAACTCGCGGATCTTCTCTTCCTGATCCGACAAGGTTTTCCGGGCGGCTTCGAGCTGACTCTCGAGAAATTTGGTGGTACCCTCCGACTGCTGCTGTCGCACTTCGATGTTCTCGCTGATGAACAGGTTGGTCAGCTCGCTGGTCACCCGCTGCGCCAGTTGAGGATCGGTGGAGGTGTAGGAAACGTTGAATGCGCTGACCCGATTCTGGGGGTCACGCACCAGTTCGATCTCGACCTGGCTGCGCATGCTCTCGACCTTCTCGTCCGGGGTAAGGTGCCCGCGAGGATCGGCGTACAGGTTCAGCTGATCGATGATGTGCAACAGACGGGTCCGGCTAAGAATCTGCTGGGTGATGCTGCGCAGCCGATCTTGTAAATCGTCGTTCACGTTGGGCGTGACGTAATCCTTCGGCATGGTCGGCTGCTCCACCAGAATCAGCGTGGTCGAGCGATAGCGCGAGGGCAGAAACCAGCTTGCGCCCCATACCACCAGCCATCCCAGAAGCAGCGGGATCAGGAATGCCAGGTGGCGGCGGCGCACGACGCCCAGGTAGCGCGGCAGGTCGAAACCGCCCTTTGAACTTTTTTCTTCGAGCTCTTCAGCCATAAATGATCTTTATATCCCGATCTTCAACGTCTGCATTCTCAGCCTGGGTGCGCCTTCTGCTCATCTGCCGAGCGCTCTGGCAAACTGATAGGAAACGGAAATAAATTCGCGATTCGTGTTGGGCGTCGCCGCCAGCACCGCCACCGACCCGTAGTCCTGGTGCAGCCGGGTGTAGCCGAGCTGCAGGTTGAAGTGCTGGCCAAACTGTTGCTGCAGCGAGGCGGTTCCGGAAATCGAGTGCCCGTTCCCGCTGTTCAGCGGCGCGGATGCTAACAGGTCGTTCTGCGCGTAGCCGCCGGTCAACCACCCGGTTAGCCGGGGCAAGATTTGCTGCCGGACCGAGGCGGCGGCGCTGTCACTCAGCACGGCCCCGATCAGACCGCCGCCGCTTGAGATCACGCGCGCGTAGCTCACCGCCAGATTGCTTCGCCGCGCCTGCCAGCTCAGGCTGGCTCCGGCCGCCGGGTTCCAGCTGTTGGAGCCGGGCACGGGTGCCGCTCCGATCGCTGCATATTGCGGGCCGACCTCCGCATACTGCGGGCCCCCAAAGGCGGAGAGGGAGACTCTCGAGTTCACATAGAGGGTATAGAAAGCCAGCAGCGCGTGCGTCTGCGTCAGATTTGTCTTCGCCCCCGGAAACGAGAGCAATCGCTGGTACTCGTAGGTGGCGCCGATGTAGTGCATCCTCGAGACCCGGACCGCATAGAAAGCCGATCCTCCCTGCGCTTCGGAATCAAACAAGCCGGGAACCTCGGACGGATTCGGGTAGTGCAGGTTGGCAAAGGTTCCGCTCGCTCCCACCATGGTATTGGCCGCGAATTGATAGCTCAGACCCACATTTCCGCTGTTGCTGAGCTGGTCGGCAATGGGCGCGATCACCGACTGATTGGGCTCGGCGATCCCTCCAGAAACCGCTTGCGCCGCTCCCGGATCAGGCTGATTAAACACGCTGGAGCTTTTCTGAAATGCGTCCCGCGCGGACAACGTCACGTGCGGGCTCAGGCGGTACTGAAAGTTCAGCGACAGAGTTTGATCGGCTTCGTTGTAGCTGCTCTCGCGCTGATAGAAAGTGAATCCCGGCGCATACGACAACACCCAATGCAGCCGGGACAGGTTCTGGTCGATGGCGATCGTGGGCCAGACCGAATAACTGATATCACTCGCCGGATGGCCGCTGGCGGTGGTTCCCAGCACGTTGTCGGAGTAGGCGCTATTGAAGGCGACGCCACCACGCAGATAATTGGATCGCTGCTCCGAAGTGAAAGAAACTGGGTAGCTGGCTCCGCTCATCGGGGGCGGAGTCAGCATGCGATCTGTATCCTGAGGGCTGTTCACGGAGTCATTGATCCCCGGGTCCAAACTGCCGCCGCCGGTCACCGCCGGCACGGGAGCCGTCGGCGCCTCCTGCGACCAACCCGGCGCGCTGGAGAGCAGGATCAAACCCAACCCGAAAGAATTGAAGATTCTGCTCACGGAACGATAATGGTGTCGCGCGGCTGCAGCTTGATATTCTGCGCCATATTCTTGCCGTGGACGACTTCCTTGTAATTAAAAGGGAGGCGCGACTCCCCATCTGGGCCCTGGCGGAGAACATAGATGGATTTTTGTTTGGCGAAATCGCGGAAACCTCCGGCCAGCGCAATGGCATCGAGCACCGTGGGAGAATTGGCAATCACGTACGCTCCCGGCCGCGCAACTTGTCCCAGAATATTAAATTTCTGGCTGTTGACCTGCTGCACAATCACCGTCACTTCGGGCTCGGAAATGTAATTCTTCAGTTTGCTGGCGATTTCCTTTTCAAGGGCTAACGGAGTCTGCCCCGCGGCCTGCACTTCGCCCACCAGAGGCAGCGAAATCTTGCCATCGGAGCGGACCGGAATCGAGCGCGAGATGTCCGGCTCCTTCCAGACGTTGATGGCCAGCACATCGTCATTGCCAATCACGAACGTGGCATCATGAGGCTTGGCGGCGGACGCATCTGCGGCGGACTGACCGTCCGAGGGACCGTTTGAAACCGTTTTGGCCGACGCGCGGTTGGCGCTCGGGCTGCCGGAGACGGTTTGCGCCCAGAGTGTTCCGCATAGCAGAGCGCAGACCAGAGCGCACGCCGGGAACGCAGCCACGCCCGTGTGCTGGCTTCCGGTGTTATTGCCGATCGCGTTGGTCATGGATTTCAACTTGCCTTTCCGTTGCCCTTGGTCCCGTTGCCTTGCACCGAAAAATCCTCCACCGGCAAGCGGGGAAGAAAGGGCTCTGGCGCATGCATATGGTATTGCTCGATTTTATACAACAATGTGCGATAACTCACTCGCAGCAGACGCGCTGCTGCTTTTCGGTTCCATCCGGTTCGTTTCAGGGCCGCCCCGATCGCATTCTGTTCGGCTTCCGATTTGATGCCTTGAATCAGGGACTTCAGCGACTCCGGTTCGGCTTCGGTCTGCCCCAGCTCCCGCTCCTCTTCGCGTTCTTCTTCTCTTTCATCTTGTTCTCTTTCATCTTGTGGTCCATCTTGCCGCCCTCCCCAGGGTGCTGCTGCCACTGACACCAGCCGGCCGGAGCTATGTTTGGTCGCGTCCGCGGCGCCTTCCATCGAGTTTAAACCCATCGAGTCCAGTCCCATTTCACTCAGCGTGAACTCGTGGTCGCCCGCCACCAGGTAGCGCTTCACGAAGGTCTCGAGCTCCTGCAGATTCCCCGGCCAGGAGTAGCGCTGACAGGCATGCAGCACGGAAGAGGAAAATCCCCGCGGAGGAAGGTTGTAGTGCTTGGCCAGCTTGTGCATTAAGTAACGCAGCAGGATTGCAATCTCATCCTTACGCTGGCGCAGTGGAGGCACCTGCATGGTGAAAGCGCTCAGGCGATAGTACAGATCTTCGCGCAGCCGCTTCTCTGCCAGGGCGCGTCCCAAGTGAGCGCTGCTGGCCGCCAGGATCCTGACATCGGCCGGGGCTGCCCCAGCGTTGCGCAATGACTTATTTTGCAAGCTGTGATTTTGCAAACCATGATTTTGCAAACCACGATTTTGCAAACCGTGGGTTTGCAACCTTTCCCCTGGTAAACCGTGGTTTTGCAAACTCTGGTCTGGCAAACCGGGGTGCAGCAAGCCCTGATTCTGCAAACTCTGATTCTGCAACACCTGCAACAGGCGGGCTTGCAGAGACGCCGGCATCTCGGTGATTTCGTCCAGATAAATCGTGCCCTTTTCCCCCGCGGCGAACTTTCCCACACTCGTTCCGCGGACAGCGGAAGAGGAAGCGGACTCCTCCCCAAACAGTTCGGCCTCAAGCAGCGTCTCCGGCACTTCCGCGCAATTCACCTTGAGCAGCCGGAAACCGGAGCGGACGGAGAGCTTATGAATCAGACTGGCGACCGTGTATTTCCCGGTTCCAGCCTCGCCCAGGATGAGCACCGGCACATCGGCCTGCGCCAGCAACTCCGCCTGGGCGCGCAGCTTCTGCATTATGGGGCTTGAACTGACGAAGAATCCCGCCGGGCCCAGGGTTTCGAACTTTTCCCGCGCCATGTCCCCGACACCGTTCACCGCCGGCGTCAGATGCCGCCGCATCGCGGCCTCGATTTGATGCTCATTGAAGGGGGCGATCAGAATGTCCTCCGCACCCAGGCGGGCGGCTTCTTTTCCGCTGCCGGCATCTTCCGGGTGGCACAGCACGGCAAGAGAAAGGTCGGGACGAAGCCGGCGCAACCAGCGCAACAGATGCAGGCTATCGGCGTCGCCGCGAGGTAAGTCGAGCACCAGCAATTGGGGTGACGCGCCGGATTGCAGGCGCTCCATCGCATCCCAGCCACTGGCCGCGGTATCCAGATGCCACGCGTTCGATTCTGCAATCGACCACAGCAGCCGAAGAACCGCCGGCTCTTTGCTCACGACCAGCAGGTGAATTGATTCCATTCTGTTTTCCGTCAAGGGTAGATGGGTCAGTCCGTGCTTGGGGGAAAAGAACTATCGCACAACAACCATGTCAGACAGGTTCAACTTCATACAGGCTCAACTTCGTAGCCTTCGACGCGAACCGCCAGCGATCGCTGAATTGCGTCCACCGAAATCACCAGCGTACGGTCTCCATTGCGGGAAACCAGTATGCCTTCCAAACCATCGAGCGCCCCGCTGCGGATCCGTACACGCTGCCCGATTTTGAGAAAGGGATGAGAGGACCACGGCAGCTGGCCTTCGACCAGACTCCGCACCGCATGGATTTGATCGTCCGGGATGGGCACGCCTTCGCCCCGGGCCCCCACCAGGCTGAAAACTCCATCCACCCGCAGGACCCGCAAACGATCCGCGCGGTTCGGAACAAACTTCGCGAACACGTAACAACTGAACAGCGGCATCTGCACCGATTTTTTGCGGTCGCTCCAGCGGTGCACCTCAGTCACCAGAGGCAGGAATGTCGTCACTCCTCTTTCCTCGAGTCGCTGGGCTACAATTCTTTCGTGGCGCGGGCGAGTCTGCAGCCCATACCAGTTTTCGGCTCCCATTTCGATGGGTGACGACTGCGTAGAATCCCACGACAAACTGCCGATGCCCATAGCTTCGCCCTCTAAGTCACGTCCAGGGTGACCCCAAAATGAGTTACGACACGATTCCTGTCTCGATCCCGGTCAAGGGATCCAAGGGGGATTACACTTAGGCAGAATTAGGGGGGAACTCACGCTTCTGCTCTCTCGCCTGCCAATCACATGGTTGCTCAGTGCGACTTTTCGTTTCATCGCCTCGTCCAAGGCCTTCTCGTCTGCCTTGAAGGACTAAAAAACCTGCGCCCTAACCACCACTTCTGGAAACTCACAAACTTATCAACTGCCTGTGCGTCCACACAACTAGGGTGAGTGAAGTTCATCGGGGCTCGGGGGGAGAAAGCCAATACCGCTGTTAAGAGTCGGTCGCCCTGATGTTGATTTAGCTTACACATCGTTGCAGACTTCTGCAAGAGCCACTCGTACCCAACGCAGGGTTACTCCTGTTCTATACCGCTAGTAGTTTGCGATGATGAGAATAATAGACCAGAGAAGTAACTCTCTTCTGGGCCAACCTCGGTCGAGCTCGCACCCCCGTACCAGCTACCCTCTCCCATTCCCATTCACAAGCTAACTTACTTATTCAATTGCCTTTCAGCGATAGGCATCACTTCGCCAAACTTCGCAACAGGGATCCGCTTCTAACTCCCGAGGGTCCATGACCTTGCGTGCAAAGCATTGCAGCCGGTCGCAAACACTTGCGACTCCAATCCGAATCGGGACTTGCGCCATCCCGAAGAAAGTCGTTAGAATTTGGTGCCGTCTTCGTTTGAGGCTGTCCACCAGAGATTAGTGATCAGTGATTAGTGATCAGAGATCAGTGATCAGTGATCAGTGATCAGTGATCGCGCTCGGGGGGAAGCCTTTCAGAATCCAGAGCAAAGGTTGCCATGCACCTCGACCAGGGCTTCCGGGAACCTTCCATTCGAGTATTGGTTGCCGACAGTTCTAGCATTCACACTCATCTCCTTGCCAACGCGCTGAAACGCGACTCTCAGCTGGAAGTCATGCCTTTCGACTCCGACAGTCGTGGTTTGGTTGCGGCTGTGATGGCCCTGCAAATCGACGTGCTTGTGATCAGCTCCGATTTGGAGGATGAACCGTCGCGCGGCTTCGAAACCCTGCACGAACTGCGCGCTGCGCATCCCATCACTCGAGCCGTGGTTCTGGTGAATCTGTCAAAGCATGAAGTTGTCTTAAATGCCTTTCGTGCGGGCGCCAAGGGCGTATTCAGCCGAAGCGAACCGGTTGACCTTCTCGGCAAGTGCGTTCGCTGCGTTCATCAGGGTCAGATCTGGGCGAGCAGCCGCGAGTTAACCATGGCGGTCGAGGCTTTGGCCGGCGCTCCCGCCGTGCGCGCGGTGAACGCCGAGGGCATGAGTCTGCTTTCCAAACGTGAATTGCAGATCGTTCGTTGTCTCGCCGAGGGGCTCACCAACCGCGAGATCGCGGAGCGCTTAAGCCTGAGTCAGCACACGGTCAAGAATTATCTTTTCCGGGTCTTCGACAAACTGGGAGTCTCCAGCCGGGTTGAGCTTTTGTTCATGACGCTAAGCCAGCCTGCTCCGAAGCACGCCATGAGCGCAGATGCACCGAGCCTCGTCGGACGCGCCGACTCGCCCGAGGAATTGGCTTTGCTTCAGAAAGCGGCTACCGCCGGATTGCCGGCGGCGCAGCTGGCACTGGCACACATGCATCTGGCCCGGCGAACCGCACCCGAGGATATCGTCAACGCCTACATGTGGTATCTGGTCGCCACGGAGCGCGCGACCCAAGCGAAGGGGCTTATCAGCAAACTCATGACCGCCGCGCAGATCGAAGAAGCTCGACGAAGCGCAAGCGCCTGGCTTTCCCGCCTGGAAAATACTCCGCTGCCCGGGCTGGAAGATCGCTCCTTTCCTGGCGAGCAAACCCCCGTGGCGACCGAGTATGGGGAACCCCGGACGGGCCGCGCTTTGCACAGGACAAGCAAGGAGAACAAGTTGGGATGAGTTGGCAGGGCCGGCTTAACGATAGGGTGCCAAGGAAGCAGACATAAAAAGACGGCGCGCCTGATATCGGCACGCCGTCTCTAATCTAATAAACCGAACTGAATATAAACTCCTGAGCTAGCTGTTTATCTGCGCGGCTTTCACTTCTTGCGCGCCGACTTTTCGACGTGAACGCAGAGTGATCGCTCCAAAGCAGACGACGCCTGCAAGCAGGATATACATCAAACCGGTTCCGCCTTCGGGTACAGTTTGGCAGTTGCCGCCACCATTGTTGCCACCCTGGCCCCACCATCCCCAACCCCAACCATTATTGCCGCCTTTCCCTTGACTGCAGCCATTGTTGCCACCATTGCCGCCGTTACCCCAAGGGTTTCCGCGTCCTCCGTCGAACACGAAGGTCAGGAAGCCAGGCATCGCGTGCAGGCCAGCAACCGCGTTCGAGTGAGCCGGGCTTTGACCGAACGCGAATGGCGCGAAAGACAAGAGGACCGCTAAAACTATCCCCGCTGAGAGCTTGTTCAACGACTTCTTCATCGACGTTTCTCCTCGTCGGTCCCGGATAGCAGTGGGGGAAGACTGCTTAGAAATATCTGGCGCGTGGCGCCGATACGACCGTACTGCCACTCTAGCTTAACTTTCATCCCTGTCAAGACTGATAATTGTTGCCACAACCTTGCAGACGATTGCAACTGGGAGGCAACTATCCCGCCGTGAACAAGATAACGGCCCAGCCCCCAGGCGAGCATGGTCCAAATAGTTCGAAAAAGGTTCGAGACTGGCCCGGCCTTCCGCGGACTCTACGGGGCAGGAATCGTGGCGGCGACAGGGGTAGAGCGCGCGCTTTCTTCATCGCTCGAATTCATCGCTGTCGTCTCGTAGTAGTAAGTCGCACCGTCGAGGACCGAAGTGTCGGTGTAGGAGGTAATGCCGTCCAGTCCACGATTGATCTGCTCGTATTTCCCGTTCGCGCCGGTGTTGCTGCGGTAGATGTTGTAGCCCACGACGTTCGGGGATTTACTCGGGGCCCAGGAAAGAACCACCGTATGCGCGGGCGCCGCCACTCCGGTGCCGGTCAAGGTTGCGGCCGCGGGCGAGTTCGCTGCATCGCTTGTAAATGAGGCGTCCACGGACGCGATCCCACTGGTCTCGGGCGTAAACGTAACCGTAAAGTTCACGCTCTGCCCTGCCGGTATGGTCACGGGAAACGACAAACCGCTAATCACAAATTCGGACCCGGCCACACTGGCGGAAGAGACGGCTATGCTGGCGCCGGTCGCGGTCAAAGTCCCGCTTTGAGTTCCAGTGGTCCCAACCGTAACGCTGCCCGTGTTGATGGTGGCGGGGGTGACGCTCAA
>Ga0302180_10001139_pt1 | contig 21372 bp, 16 predicted proteins | sample I_Palsa_E3_2_FD_200575 | JGI IMG/M metagenome (GOLD analysis project Ga0302180, IMG submission 200575) | Peat permafrost microbial communities from Stordalen Mire near Abisko, Sweden - I_Palsa_E3_2 | ecosystem: Environmental > Terrestrial > Soil > Palsa > Peat permafrost | place: Sweden... | reverse complement strand
AGGTTTGCCCGGTCGCGATTGGGAATCGTGCATGACAATCAACGATACTTGGGGATATAAATCCCACGACGCAAACTTTAAATCTACTGAGACGCTTCTACATAACCTCATCGATATCGCCAGTAAGGGCGGTAACTACCTTCTGAACGTTGGCCCCGATTCTCATGGTATCGTGCCCGGACCGGAGGTGCAGCGCCTTCTAACGATAGGCAAGTGGTTGTCGGTTAACGGCGAAGCCATCTACGGCACGGGACCCACGCTCTTTGGTGCGGAGGCTGGCTCCTTCAGTTCGACGGAGAAAGACGAAAACGGGAAACCTGTATTCGTTCCAAATTGGTCCTGGAGATCCACCACAGCGCACGGGAAGATCTATATAGAGATTTTTCAGTGGCCCAGTGGTTCCTTTCATCTAGATACTCTGCCTCGCAAGATCATTAGTGCCTATCTGCTTGCCGACAAAACTCGCAAACCGTTGCCCATTTCATCTAGTGCTAAGGGAATCGACATCCGACTCCCGGAAAGGCCAGTCGACCCAATAGCTACGGTGGTCGTCCTCGATACCGATTAGATTGTCGAAGGCGTTGTCACGTGATTGTTTGGCGAGAGATCGCTTCACCCAATTTCCCGAACCGTTTCTAGGAGAGCAAAAGTGAATCGTCGGGAGTTCATGATCTCATCGAGTGCAGCGGGATTCGTTCGGCTATGCAACCCACCGCAACTGCTGGTCAAAGTTCCTTCTCCGTTAGGAACGCAAACTTTCACTTGGAGGACTCCTTCACTTCGTCTTGATTTTTTGGTTGAAGGTGGGAGTCTGCGACAGGGAGCGCTTTTGCCAGCCGATTACAAAATAGACGTCAATCGAGATTCGTTTACGCAATCATACGGCCCAGAGGTGGCTCTTCAATGTACAGGCGAGAATTCGATCGATGCAGCTATGAAGCAGGCGGCAGGAAATCCAGGACTTCGACTGAAGTACATGGGCAAGCGCGAAGAGGATTTGCTACTTGTTCTTGAACATGCAGATGATCAAACAGGCCTGAAAGTCGAATCCTTCTATCAGACATTTGCGAATTCACCCGTGTTGCGACGACATACTCGCATTTCAAACATGGGCACTGCAGCAGTCGGTATCGAATTCCTCAGCTCTGCGATGCTGCATGGATTGGCAGATCCATTCCGGTATAACAACCAACTGAGGATTCATCTCGCATACAACAGTTGGATGTCAGAGGGACAGTGGCACACGCTGCGGCCATCTGACATGGGCTTTGTTGAGAATGAGCGTGCGAGTTGGTCAGAGGCGTCGGCCGATGGGATCGGTACATGGTCAACTGAAAAATACCTGGCTATGGCGGGGGCCGAAAACAAAGAACTAGGTCTGACTACATTCTGGCAGATCGAGCACAATGGGTCTTGGCATTGGGAAATATCGAACGCGTCTTCCCGTGGCAACCTGGCTGACGATGTATATGGCTATCTAGGAGGCCCCGATGCTCTACATGCTCAGGCGTGGAAACAGCTTGAGCCCGGCGCGGTATATGAGACGGTTCCGGTAGCGGTCGGATGCGTTCGCGGCGGCTTTGAGGAAATGGTCACCGCACTCACTCAGTATCGAAGAAATGATTGTGTGCGACCGCGGCCTGATCGCAACCGCAGTTGTCCGGTCATCTTTAATGATTATATGAATTGTCTTGAGGGTGATCCAACGGAGGAGAAGGAGAGGCCGCTCATTGCTGCTGCAGCTGCAATGGGTTGCGAGTACTTCGTAATCGATGCGGGCTGGTATGCAGAGAGGAATGAGAATTGGAGTGAGACGGTCGGGCTTTGGCAGCCGGCGCAAAGCCGCTGGCCACAGGGGCTAAAGTACACGCTTGATCAGATTCGCTCTGCTGGTATGACTCCTGGGTTGTGGCTTGAGCCAGAGGTGGCGGGCATGCATTCTTCACTGGCGCAAAAGCCTGACAGCTGGTTTTTCATGCGGCATGGTCGGCGTGTGATCAAAAATTCACGTTTATTGCTCGATTTTCGACATCCGGACGTTTGCGCATATCTGGATGGCGTGCTGCATCGTCTGGTCAAGGACTATGGCGCCGGTTATATCAAGATGGATTACAACACGGATGGTCTGGAGGGAACTGAAACCGATGCAGAAAGCTTTGGACAAGGTTTGCTGGAGCATAATCGAGCGTTCCTTGCGTGGCTTGATGCGGTACTGGAACGATATCCGGAGCTAATCATCGAGAACTGCGGCAGTGGAGGTGGGCGTATGGATTACGCAATGTTGTCGCGGCTACAATTGCAATCCTGCAGTGACCAAGAAGAATACGTAAACTTCCCAGCAATCGCGACGGGAGCCTCGGCGGCAGTACTTCCTGAGCAGCTTGCGGTTTGGTCCTATCCTACAGAGCAATCCAATGCCGAGGCGGCCAGCTTCAATATGGTGAACGCTATGCTGCTTCGTATCCATCAAAGCGGACACCTGGCCCAACTCACTCCCGAAGCAAAGGAGCAAGTAAAACAGGGACTCTTTGTGTATAAGTCCAGGATCAGGATGCATATTGCAAATGCCACGCCTTTTTATCCTCTCGGTATGCCCGACGTCACAAACCGCCAAAGGCCCGTTGCATTAGGTATGCGTGGTCCGGGAGCCACGTTTATGGCAGTATGGCGCCTCGGTGGGATCGACGAAGTGCAAATACCATCTCTTGCGCATGAAGTTGAGCTGCTGTATCCCACGAACCTTGGCATATCTGTTCGGCAAGGGAAAGGAAAAGTTATTATGCGATTCCCTAAGCCGCAGATGGGATGTATCTTGTCGCTCCGCACATAAATTTCGAGTGCTGGAATTTGCGGAAACGGCCATGTATCTGGCGCAACAAATATGGAAAGAGAAAGAGAATATGAAAAGTTCGGGCGGAAAGCCCCTATATCTTGCTCTAGCCTGCACGAGTTTTATATGGCTTGTGAGTGTTCGTGCTCAGTCGCAGTCTGCTTCTGATACAGCTTGGGATAATGGAAAATTTCATATTGATGTGGCTAGTGTCATAAGCCGTTCGAATATCGTTTTGGACGCGCCGAATATTCAGGCCAGAGAGGCCATGCCACTTGGGAATGGCAGTCTAGGAGCTGCTGTCTGGTCTGCAAATGGATTTACTGCACAGCTGAACCGCGCCGATACTTTGCCTTACCGCTACTCTTTGGGACAGGTGGAAATACCGGGACTAATATCCTTGACGAATGCGAGAGACTATTCTGGGCGCCTTGATCTTTACAGTGGAGAATTTCGAGAGAGCGGCGGTGGGATGACAGCCACCGTCTATATGCAACCCCATACAGACACGATGATCGTTGATGTGACGGGTGCGGACCCGGATCATGCTCAGACCGCCAAGTTGGACCTCTGGCCACCACGCAGTCCGCACGCATCGGCTGCAGGCAAAACGGGCATACTCTCTCAAGTGTGGAGTGATAATAAAGCTCCCGGCGCTTCAGGCCAATCTTTTGGCACACTCTCAGCCATAACGGCGGAGGGCCGAGGTCTTTCCGTCACGATTACAGATCCACGCACGATCACACTTTCCTTCGAGCCATATCCCGATGGCCATTTCAGGATCATCATTGCAGGACCGCATTACGACGGGAGCCAGATTGCGCAGGATGCTGTCACTCCGGCGCTAACACAGACGAATGAAGGCGAGCATAAGCGTTGGTGGCATGCCTTCTGGCACAAGGCCGCAACGATAAAGATTACTTCAGCAGATGGAGTTGGAGCCTATATGGAGAATCTCCGAGATATCTATCTGTACGCGGCTGCTGCTGAAAAAGGAAAGGAGTACCCTGGCACGCAAGCCGGGGTTGCAGATATGCTTTCCTCTGGCAGAGATGCTCATCACTGGGATTCATCTGCGTTTTGGCATTGGAACCTAAGAATGCAGGTAGCGGCAAATCTTGGCGCGGGTTTGTCAGAGCTGAACGCTCCGTACTTCAATCTCTACAGAGAAAATCTCGCGAACATAGAAGACTGGACAAAAAAGCATATGCTTGGGCGCCCAGGCGCTTGTATTGCGGAAACCATGCGTTTCAACGGGCAGGGAGTCGAATACGAACCAAGCTGGCCGCCCAATCAGCCGTCTCTTCAGGTAGCCTACGACTGCGACGCACAGTTCCAGCCCTATGCGAACTCGCGCACGGTCTCGACAGGAGCGGAGATATCGCTGTGGGTATGGCAACAGTATCTGGCGACCAATGACCGAAGTTTTCTTATCAGTAACTATCCGATAATGGCGGCTTCGGCGCGATTCCTTCTTGCGTATCAAAAAGTCGGCCCTGACGGACTCTTGCATACGGGCCCGTCCAATGCACATGAGACTCAGTGGGATGTGACCGATCCAACCACCGATATTGCCGCGTGCCTAGCCTTATATCCGGCGACGATTCAGGCAGCCAACCTTCTCGGCAAGGACACTGACCTCGTTGAACAGCTCAAAGCGGCGTTGCTGAAAATTCCTCCTTATCCACGTGCGCAGGTGACGAGCCCGCAGACCTTAGTAAAACCTGCGGCAGACGCTGAGGGACAGGATATGATCGTGGATTCTTACCTTCCAGCCACAATCAACCATAACAACGAAAATATCGGCCTTGAGCCAGTGTGGCCGTACAATCTCATCGGCCCAGAATCACTCCTGTTCCCGCTCGCACTGCGTACCTATACTCATCGTCCATATCCTGCAACAGCGGATTGGAGCTACGACCCCATTCAGGCTGCACGGCTCGGCTTGGGTAAGGAGGTTGGAGAAACGTTAGCTTCGATCACAGAGAAGTATCAAGACTCGATCAATGGTTTCGCCAATTGGGACCAACAGTATGGCGAGTTCTATGTTGAATTGGGTGGTATTGTCGCAACCTCTCTTCAGGAAGCACTGGTCCAGGATTACGACGGCCTTATCCGAATCGCACCTGCCATACCTCCAGGGTGGGATTTCGATGGCAGCGTGTATATTCGCGGAAATACGAAGGTGGACGTGCAGGTGAGGCACGGCGTTCCGACAACTGTTGCCATTGAAGCGGGTACGACTCAACAATTGAGGATTCGCAATCCATGGTCAAATGAAAAGATCGAGGTTGTGTCCGGAAGCGGTGTGCGAACAGAGAACCAAGTAATGGGCTCAATAGTGACATTCAAAGCAGTTGCAGGAAGAAGCTACCTTATCAAGAGAGCCGACGCAGAAGCAACCGTTCTACGCTTTGTGCCTGTGACAGGTATACCTGCGCGCTCAGCGAAAAAGCTAGGTGCAGTTCAGATCGGCCTCTTTGGCCGTAGCCAATAAACGTGAAACTTGTTGCACTACTGAAAATCAGATGCGTCGTCCCGGTCACTTCGCGTTCCAGGACCTTCTTGTATAGAACCTAATCTGCTTTGTTTTACGACCACAAACCCGAGACTTGCCATGTTCACTCGAAATCTAATGGAATTCATCTTATCGCGCACGAGTCAATTATTCGTCATCGCGTTTGCACCAGCATTATTCCCAACCTTCATGCAAGCTGCAGATCATGGCCCCCCTGTGCGGATACAACAAGCCCCTAATACTTTCTATGTCTCACCTATGGGAAACGACGATAACCCAGGCACCAAAGCCTCTCCTTTTCATACGATTCAGAAGGCTCGCGATGCCGTGGCGGGTCGTACCGGACTCATGCAGAAAGACATTTATATCTACCTTCGCGGCGGTGTCTACCCTATTACTGCTCCAATTACATTCACTCCTGCCGATTCTGGCACCAACGGCCACACTATTCACTATCTCGCTTATAAGAATGAAAGGCCAATGGTCAGCGGCGGAAGACAGATCACCGGCTGGACTAAATATGAGGGCAACATTTACAAGGCGAGCCTCGATAGAACGGAAAAGCTGCGGCAGCTTTATGTTAATGGTCAGCGATCGTCTATGGCTCGTGGCAAAGATTTTACCTATAGCTCAGAGATTCAAGGTGTCGGCACTTTCAGAATAGAGGGTACTGAACCGTGGGCGTTGACGTCTGGCACACGCTTCGCCGGATTTACATTCAGCAGAGATAACCTAGGGCAATATGACAATCCTGAAGATGTAGAATTAACCAGCAAAGCTGGCTTCGGATATCACATCGTTAGCCTCAGCAATATTCAGATGCTTGGCACAAAATCTGTTGCCACCCTTCAGGAACCGATCGGTGCTATTGCGCAATCTATACCTCAATATGGATGCGCGTTCATCAGCAATAAACCGGAACTTAAAGCTGTTTCCCAGTTCCATTTTCAGAATGCTCTCGAACTGTTGACCACCGAAGGCGAGTTCTATTTCGACCGGCATAGCAAGACACTCTACTATTACAAGCGCGCTAGCGAAGACCTGAATACCGCAGTAGTGATTGCTCCGCTATCGGAGGGCTTGATGGTCTTAAAAGGCTCGTCAACGGAGCGTCGAATTGCCAATGTTGAATTTCGTGGAATTACGTTTGCCTACTCGCATTATTCCCTAATGAACGTCGGTAACTCCTATGGAGACACCACCGTACAATCAATTGCTTTATATACGAAATACACTGACGCCGGCGTGAATCACACGGTAAAGTATATCGATAATACTTTGCAAAGGGCGGCCGTTGAATGCGAAAACTCTAAGAATATTGACTTCATCGGCGATATCTTTGAACATATCGGCGCGGTCGGCCTATCTCTTGGCAATGACTCAAGCAACTCAAGCGTTATTGGGTCAGTGTTTTATGACATAGGTAGCTCGGCCATCAACATTGGAGACCCGAGAAATGTTTACGTTGATGATGGTGATTTTCCTCCTGGGGTAGAAAGTGTTCCGACCAATAATGTTGTGCAGAATAACTCGCTAAGGAATTTGGCTGTAGAATCGTTGCAAGCGCCGGCTGTCTCCATTTTTTACACAAAGAATCTTGACCTCTCGCATAATGAAATATCCGGTGCACCCTATACAGGCATAAGTGTCGGATGGGGATGGACGTCTTTCACGCGGATTACTAAACCCGATAGCTTCAGTCAATCCAGCACAGGCAATCGAATTGATTACAACAGGATTTCCAATGTCATGTTGAGGATGCATGATGGGGCCGGTATCTACGTACTCGGAGAGCAACCCAATTCAGAGATAGCAGGAAACTACTTTGGCAACATTGGCGGATTTTCACAAGGATCAGCAATCTACCTTGACCAAGGTAGTCGATTCCTAGCAATTACGAACAACTTCAGCGACGATCCCAATGGTTGGTTTTTTGTTTGGGGCAAGGCCGCCCAAGTCTACAATATATCGTCCTCAAATAACTATAGTTCTGTGGTCAGAGGTAACGAAGCTGATAATCTTAATGACTCGCCGAACTTCAAGAACGCAAGATCAAAGCCTACTGATGTGGACCAAAAGAACAGGGCTCATGCGGGTCTTGAACGCCGCTTCAGGAAATTGCGGGAGGAAGAATAGGGTTCTTAGACTTCTCAGGCAGCCTACCTGGGAGGTCTGCTTGCGAGATGACGGCTATCTGCTGCCGCATAGGCGGTCGGAACAGCTTCCTCATGTTTATTGTGGTCGGCGGCCAGCGCCAGTGTTTTCTTTTCGCGCCCGGTGCTCGGGTCTGCCCAGCCGATCCTGGTCTAATTATTCTGCCCTAGTCACCACTCATTTGGTCTTGTCCCGGGTTGAAGCGCCTTCGGTTCCTGTTGCGGAGGTGTTGCTGTCTCTATCCAGGGTAGGCTTCATCGTTGTCGACCCGAATAGTCAAGCAAGTGGTATCGATGATCGGCTGCTCGGTACCGATGATCCAGGTTGCGTCAGATTTCAATGTCGCTGAGCCAAGACCCTATAATGAATACAAACTTGGTTTGGTCCCTTTGCTCCCTAGTCGTCTGATGTAGTAGCGTTTATTGCGCTCCAGTTCTGTAGCCAAGTGTAAATTTAGATTAGCGATGCAGGATAAGTATGCCTAAGAATCGAACCGTGGGATCTTCAGCAAAGTCGACGAAGACACTAACCTATGCGACCCCCGCCCTAGACAAAGGGCTTGATATTATTGAGCTCTTAGCGCATCAATCCGCTGGTCTAACAAAGAGTCAGTTGGCCCGTGAGTTGAAGCGGACGATATCGGAAATCTTTCGCATGTTGCTATGCCTGGAGCGGCGTGGTTATATCGCGCAGGTCGAGGAGGAGCGATATTCCCTAACCTTGAAGATGTTCAAGCTGGTGCAGGAACATCCGCCCACCGAACGCTTGATCGTCGATGCGCTTCCTGTTATGAATCGATTGGCCCATGTCACGTTGCAATCTTGCCATATGGGCGTGCTGGAAGGGAGCCGCGTGGTCTTTCTGGCGCAGGTCAACGCCCCGACGGATCTTGGCTTTTTTGTGAAATTGGGATCAACCGTCGACATTATGGAATCTGGGAGCGGATACGTCATCCTTGCCCACCAGGTAGCAGCTCAGCGCGAGCGAACATTAGCGGAGTGGAGCCGGGAGACCGGTAAGAAGCCCCCTCGCGACCTTGAGGTGCATCTTGAGCGCATTCGCAAGGCGGGTTATGAGAAGCGAGCGAGCTATTTGGTCAAAGGCATTGTTAATATCAGCTTTCCGATCTTCGACGATAGGGGTTCGCCTCTTGGAGCGTTGACTGTGCCCCATATTCAATACAACGAATCAACAAAGCGCAGTATCCAAGTGATCAAGCTTTTGCGCGAAGCTGCGGAGCAGATTACATTATCTATTGGCGGCAAACGCCCCCTCGGGTGATGGTGAACTTAGATTGGCAGGGGAACGGTGAGTGCTTCGGTGCTGGATCGGGCATTTAGGCTGTAGATTGCGACGACAAGGTAGCAGGCTGAAACTACCGTGTATCCCAACGCATAGCTTCCGGAACGCTTGGCGACTAGTCCGAGAATAGGGGGAATCATTCCGGCACCGACGACCGACATCACGATCAAAGAGCCTCCCAACTTTGTGTCTGGACCAAGACCCTTGATACCCATTGCGAATATGGTGGGGAACATAATCGACATAAAGAAGCTCGTGAGCAGAATTGCGCCTGCACCAAGGCCTCCGGGGTGAAGAATGGTGACCGTGAGCAGCAGAATATTGATGCTGGCGTACGCACCCATCATGCGGGCAGGATTGAACCAACGCATCAGTCCGGTGGAGGTCAAACGGCCGATTGCGAGCGCGACTAGATTACCTGTCAGCAATAAGCCGGCGGTTCGTTCACTGGAGTGGGTGTATTGTCTCACATAAGGAATGAAGGCAGACCATGTACTGACTTGTGCGCCACAGTAACAAAACTGCGCCAGGATCGACGCACGAAGTCTTGGCACGCGTAGCAACGAGATGATTTGACGAAGGAGAGGACCAGCTTGTTTCGTGCCGTGTTCTTGGGGCGCGTCGGGAAATTTTGTGAATCCGATGATGACCGCAAGTAGAAAGACAGCGCAGCCGAGCGAAACGTAAGTGGGAACCACACGCATGATTTCGCCGTGAAGATAGCCGGCATATGTGCCTTGAGATTTCATCAACGTAACCTTCGCGGCTGACAGCTCAATGCCTGAAAAGATGAAGAAAGTGCCAATTAGGACACCGGTGATCGTGCCTGGTGGGTTGAATGCTTGGGAAAAATTCAGGCGCCGTTCGGAGGTAGCAGAAGGTCCTGATTCGGCGATGAATGGGTTGGCAGCTGTCTCGAGTGTGGCTGAACCACAACCAACGACAAATAATGCAGCCAGCATTAGCCAGTACCGGCCTATGACTGCTGCAGGCCAAAACATTAGAGTGCCCGACCCAAATAGACATAAGCCGGCGAGGATGCCGAATTTGTAGCCCCATCGGCGCATGCAGATCGCGGCCGGGAGTGCCATGCAAAAGTAACCAAAGAAGACGGCTGTCTGTACAAGCTGTGCCTGCACTGGTGAGAGTTCAAAAGACTTCCTAAACTGCTGCACCAAAATGTCGGTCAGATTGTTCGACATTCCCCAAATAAAAAACAGTACGGTGACAAGAATGAAGGGAAGCAAATGACCACGCGGAAAAAGATCCGGCCTCGGATCATTTGCACTTCGAGGGTTTGCAGGCGATGGTTTGCCGATCGCACTATTCAAGATGAAACCCCGAGGTCAGCAGAAAGGCGATAAAACTCTATAGCGTTCTCGCCGAAGACGAGCCGAACCTCATCCTGGTTGAAGTCAGCAAAGTAACGCGCGAGTAGATCCCACCATTGTGAATAGGCAGAAGCCACTAGACACACCGGCCAGTCGGATCCGGCGAGAAGTCGATTCGGCCCGAAGGCCTCCACGCATACATCTAGATAGGGACGCAACGATTCCAGCGTCCAATGCTGCCAATTGGCTTCCGTCACAAGGCCGGAGATCTTACAGGACACATTTGGACGACGCGCCAATTCAAGAAGATGCGTCTTCCACGGTTCGAGTTCATTTTTAGAGATCTTCGGTTTCGCTGCGTGATCGAGTACAAATCGTTGGTAAGGGTGTTGGTCGACGAGCCGTGTCGCTTCTATCAACTGCCGTTCCTGGATGAGGATATCGTATGTCAGGCTCAGACTCGTGAGTTGTCTGACGCCGCGATTGAACTCTGACCGGTCAAGATATCCATCGGGCTTTGCCTGAACGATCTCACGTAAACCGACGAGTTTGGCAGCATCGTCGAAACTGTTCAAGATTTCTGCAAGGTTGCTCGCTTCAAGAGGAGCCCAGCCCACAACTCCTCGTATGATCGGCGCAGACCGTGCGCATTCCAGCAGCCAGCGTGTCTCTTCGAGAGATTCACGCGCTTGCACGGCAACGGTGGCATCTATCTTAGCTGTCAGCAGCTCTCGGTAAAGTTCGTTCACCAGGAAGTCACGACGTAGAGTCACCATATCTTCGTCGATCCAGCTAAACTCCGTCGGGTGATAGTGCCAAAGATGATGGTGTGCGTCGATTCTTAGCGGAAGCATCGACGTGGTTGGCTTAGGAGACGAAGATGTCTGGAACGGATTATTCATAAGGCTTTGTGCTTAAGCCGATTCCAAGATTATGTTTGAGTACGGCGTCGTATCTGCAGTGCGAATGAGTCCAATCGCAGAGGGTACCCGGCGTTTGAATTCGATATGTGTTTCAAATTCAATTGAAGGCAGTAGCATCTTGAATGCGCTTAGGGTCGTCGGCGAGACCCATTCACGGAATTCAACCGCCATCCAGGCTCTTCCTATGACGAAGTTCGCGGCTACCGCGTTGAGAACATTAAGCACCGTCGGAATGTCATCGACCAGAGAGAGATCGACAGTTTCAATCTGAGGCCAGAAAGGGAAGCCGCGGTCAGCTATGACCAACGTGTTGGTATGACGGACACGACTGAGCAAGGAGTTGATCTGCGGGTTGAGAATGCCGGTTTTAAGCATAGCTTTTTTGAACGTTAGTTGATTAAACGTGTACGGTTGCGCAACATTCCGATCCGTTCAATATCGATGATCATCTCTTCACCGTCGCGTAACCAGCGTTGCGGGGTACGACCTAGTCCAACTCCCGGCGGCGTGCCAGTACTGATAATGTCTCCAGGCAAGAGGGGAACGATACTTGAGAGATAGGCGATTAGATCGGGAATGCGGAAGATAAGGTCGCGGGTGTTTGCAGACTGCATGAGTTCACCGCCGAGGGTCAACCGTATATCAAGTTGGTGAGGATCTGGAACTTCGTCGCGAGTTGTAATGGATGGTCCCATCGGAGTAAATGTAGGGAAACTCTTTCCTAATGTCCACTGAGAAGTTGAAAGCTGTACACCGCGGGCACTCACATCATTGATGATGGTGTATCCGAAAACATGTTGCTCCCAGTCGTTAGGCCCAATGCGATGACCAGCTTTACCTATGACTACGGCGAGTTCGGCTTCATAGTCTGGATCAGTTGCTTCGGGCGGTAAGAGCACATCGGCTTCCGGGCCTACGATCGAAGAGGCAAGTTTCATAAACACGGTAGGAACAGACTGCACCACCATCCTGGATTCAACTGCGTGCTCTCGGTAGTTCAGACCAATGCCAAAGATTCGGGGAGGCCTCTGCAGAGGGGCCATCAATGTAATCTCATCCAAAGGAATTGGGTTTCCCTCGAATACAGGTGATGCAGCACCGCTTATGATGTGTGCGAGTACATCATCCTCTTGTGAATGACGAAGCGGCTGGACCAACTGATCCTGCAACAGTCCACCATGAATCACTCCGTCGTTATGCGTGAATGAAACTAATTTCATCCGACTGTTCCCTCCAAACTTCTCCATTGGGATATTCAAACCGTTCAAGCGATGCAGGAAGGATTTCACAACTGTAGCCGGACTCTTGAGGCACCATGTAATGACCTCTTCGAATCGTTACAGGGTACCGAAAGTGCTCATGGAGATGGTCTACAAATTCGATCACGCGATTCTCCAAAGTACGGGAGACGCCAAGAAAATCAAAGATCGCGAGATGCTGCACATATTCACATAGTCCAACCCCACCTGCGTGGGGACAAACTGGGATGCCAAACTTTGCTGCCATGAGAAGAATAGCCAGGTTTTCATTGATTCCGGCAACGCGGCAGCTGTCAATCTGACAAACATCGATGGCCTCAGCCTGAAATAGTTGTTTGAACATGATGCTATTGTGGCAATGCTCCCCGGAGGCAATGCGTACGGGGGTAGCCTCGCGACGGATGCGCGCGTGCCCCAGGATATCGTCCGGGCTGGTCGGCTCTTCCATCCAATAGGGCTTAAGTTGGCCCAGCAGGAGTGTGCGTTGAATCGCCTCCTCAACTCCCCATTTCTGGTTGGCATCCACCATCATGTGACAATCCCATCCGATTTCCTCGCGCATGAGCTGCCCACGCCGCAAATCGTCCTCCGGAGTGCCTCCCACCTTCAGTTTGAAGCCAGTCCATCCATCAGCAAGGCCCTCACGGCAAAGCTGCCGAATCTTCTCATCACTAAACCCGAACCAGCCAGCTGAAGTTGTATATGCTGGGTAACCGCGAGCTTCCAAGATGGACAAGCGCTCAGCTTGTTGATGCTTGCCTGCTCGTAGAATGTCGAGCGCTTCCGCGGGCGAGATTGCGTCGGCAATGTAACGAAAGTCGACAGCGGCTACGATTTGCTCCGGGGTCATCTCTGCAAGCAGTCGCCAAATCGGCTTGCCTTCGGCCTTGGCATATAGGTCCCAAACCGCGTTTATCAGAGCACCGCACGCGAGATGAATGACGCCCTTTTCTGGACCCAACCATCGAAATTGCATGTCTCCCGTCAATAGAAGGTAGAACCCATTGAGATCAGCGGTAATGGATTGCAGCGTGCGGTTCCGAACAAATCTCGAAAGATACTCAATTGCGCTGACGCAAAGTTCCGTCCCGCGACCAAGCGTGAATGTGAGAGCGTGGCCCTCGAGGTCTGTATCCGTCTCGAGGATGCAGTATGCGGCTGAGTAGTCAGGATCTTTGTTGACCGCGTCTGACCCGATAGACTCACGCGACGTTGGGAAGCGTAGATCGATGACTCGCACGTTGGTTATAGTGATTGGTTTCAAAGCTTCCTCGATGTTTCAAAGGCTTCGGATCGTTTTTTCTCAAACCGTTTTGCTCTCAATGTTTGACAGCAAAGCAAGTGTAGTTACGTCGTCATGTTTCGTCAATGAAACATTACGTGCATGGGGAAATATATGAAGTTGCCAGTCTACCTGGCTTTGTGTTGCATTCTTTTACAAGTGCCATACGAGTTTCATATTTGACAAGCGTATAATGAGGACGGTAAAACTCAGAACGATGGACCAAGCTGGTATAGGGGGGACTTTCGCTGGTGTTTGAACTGACAGGGAAGCGCGCAGTGGTGACCGGTGCCGCTAGCGGTATAGGGTTCGCTATAAGCGGGCTGTTCGCCTCTCAAGGAGCGAATGTTGTCTTGATTGATCTTGATTCAGAGAGATTGAACATTGCCGCGACAGCTATCAGGGAAAGAACGGGGGCGGCCACTTCAAGCCTCGCCTGCGATGTCGGTTCAGAAGAGAGCGTTGGAAAGGCATTTTCCCAAATTGTGGGGCCTGTCGATATCTTGGTCAATTGCGCAGGTCTGGCGCATGTCGGCAATCTGCAGTCTACCTCTCTTGAAGACTTCGAGCGGCTTTTTTCAGTCAATGTCCGGGGCACATACCTCTGTATGCGGGCTGCGATCAAGACGATGCTCGAAACGAGTCGTGGGACCATTCTTAATCTAGCGTCCATTGCAGCCACGGCGGGCCTTTCGGACCGCTTTGCCTACTCAATGACGAAGGGCGCCGTGCTTTCGATGACACTTTCAGTGGCCAAAGACTACCTCGCGCAAGGAATTCGATGCAATTGCATTTCACCAGCGCGCGTGCACACTCCATTCGTCGACGGCTTCCTCGCGAGGAACTATCCGGGCCAAGAAGCCGAGAAGATGAAGGCCCTCGCTCAGTCGCAGCCGATAGGACGTATGGGCACACCCGATGAAATTGCTATGCTGGCCCTGTATCTATGCTCCGATGCGTCCTCCTTCGTTACTGGAGTTGACTACCCAATCGATGGTGGATTTTTCAACCTGCGTTGAATTACTTTTGTGGAGAGACTGTGGATCTGGGACTCAAAGATCGTGTCATTGTCGTCACTGGCGGCGGTGCCGGTATTGGAGAGGCCATTACCCGCGCCTGCATTGACGAGGGGGCCGTTGTTGTCGTCGTGAGCCGAGCCTCAGAGAATGTTAAGCATTTTCTGAATGAGATGAAGGAAGAGAGCCGATGTGACTTCATCGAAGCACAACTTGCAGACGCAGAGCATTGTCGTCATGCAGTGGAACACATTCAACAAAAGCATGGTCGCATTGATGGACTTGTAAATAACGCTGGCGCAAATGATGGAGTTGGGCTTGCTGATGGCAATCCAGAGCGTTTCCTTGAAAGCCTGCGTCAGAACCTCGTTCACTACTATTCAATGGCGCACTATGCGTTGCCGATGTTGAAGGAAGCACGTGGAGTGATTGTCAATATCAGCTCTAAGGTCGCGCTTACAGGACAAGGCGGAACATCGGCCTATGCCGCGGCTAAGGGCGCTCAGCTCGCGCTGACACGAGAGTGGGCTGCTGAGCTTCTTCCGTTTGGCATCCGCGTCAACAGTATCTTACCCGCCGAAGTTCTCACCCCCCTCTATAAGAGGTGGCTGGAGAGCCGGGACGACCCGGCGGACGCCCTTAAGGCAATCACCGATCGGATTCCATTAGGTCGACGTATGACCGAGGGATCGGAGATCGCCGCGATGACAGTCTTCCTGCTTTCATCAAAACAGTCCGGACACACTACGGCACAACATCTTGTTGTCGACGGCGGATATACCCATCTCGATCGCACCCTCACGTAATCATGCGCGATTCTGATCGATAGAGGAAGGGTGCGATCTGCAAAACCTCCGTCGTTGGGAGGTGCGATATCAAAGGAGAGATCTTTGCGCATCGCGCTCTTTGTTGCCTGTTATAACGACACGCTCTTCCCGGAAACAGGTATAGCAGTGACGCGCGTATTGGAACGCCTCGGGCACACCGTCGAATTTCCTGTCGAACAAACTTGTTGCGGTCAGATGCATCACAACACCGGCTATCAGACGGAAGCTGTACCACTAGTGCGTCGCTTTGTTTCTATCTTCCGAGACGCAGAGATTGTCTGTGTGCCTTCGGCTTCATGCGTTGCGATGATTCGGGAGCACTACGAATTGATCGCGCAACAGGAGCATGATCCAGATTTCGCGCGTGAAGTTCGCAATCTGCTTCCACGCATCTTTGAGTTTTCCGAACTGCTGGTAGAGCGCCTTGGGGTTGATGATGTTGGAGCCACGTTCCCCCATAGCGTGACGTATCACCCCTCCTGCCATTCTTTGCGAATGTTGCATGTGGGCGATGGTCCTTATCGGCTCCTTCGGCGGGTGCGCAAACTTGAATTAGTCGGCTTGCCCAATCAGGAGCAATGTTGTGGATTTGGGGGCACCTTCGCCATTAAGAATGCGGACGTCTCGGTCGCCATGCTATCCGAAAAAAACAAAGAAGTCTTGGAGACTGGAGCAGAGGTCATCACGGCACTCGACAATTCCTGCCTGATGCAAATCTATGGAGGGCTCCATCGCCAGGGCTCTTCAGTGCGAGCCATGCATCTGGCTGAAATACTGTCGTCTTCTGAGGTGGATGGATGAGCATACGAGTTGGTAAGACCGACCGAGCTTCGTCATTTCCTGTGGCGGCCAAAGACGCACTCAGAAACGATCAGCTCCGCCGCAATGTAAGAAACGCTACGGACATCATCCGGGCGAAACGTGCCTTGCGTGTTGACGAGATGCCAGACTGGGAGCAGTTGCGACAAGCGGCAAGTGATATCAAGATGCACACACTCGCCCATCTCGATCACTACCTCGAGCAATTTGAACGAAACTGCGAGCAGGCTGGAGGAAAGGTTCACTGGGCGCGAGATGCCGATGAGGCCAACACAATCGCCGTTGCATTGATCAAGCAATACAGCGGAGATCAGCCGGCTGAGGTCATCAAGGTTAAGACGATGACCTCGGATGAGATCCAGATGAATGTGGCCCTCGAACACGCCGGCATTCGAGCCTATGAGACGGATCTCGCCGACATGATCGTCCAGATGAGCAACGACGAGCCTTCGCATATCGTTGTCCCTGCGCTGCATAGGAACCGTTTTGAAGTACGCGAGATATTCCGCGAGCACATGAGTCTTGTCGACCTTGGAGATCAACCCGCTGACTTAGCCGATGCTGCTCGTAACTATCTGCGCGAGAAGTTTCTGCGTATAAAGATCGGCATCAGCGGGGCAAACTTCGCCATTGCCGAAACCGGTTCTGTTTGTGTCGTTGAGTCAGAGGGCAACGGCCGCATGTGTGTCACGATGCCGGATGTTCTGATCAGCTTAATCGGCATAGAAAAGGTGATTCCCACCTTCCAGGATCTTGAAGTCTTTCTGCAGCTTCTCCCACGTTCCGCTACAGGAGAGCGCATGAACCCGTACAACTCTTTTTGGACCGGAGTCGAGCCCGGCGATGGGCCGAAGGCGTTCCATGTCATCTTGCTCGACAATGGGCGCACCGCTCTTCTCAAAGACGAGCGCGAACGCGAGACATTGGACTGCATACGCTGCGGCGCCTGCCTGAATGCGTGTCCCGTCTATCGAGAGACTGGAGGCCACGCCTATGGCAGCATCTACTCTGGCCCCATTGGTGCAATTCTTTCCCCGCAGTTGCAATCTTTAGAGCACTCTCGTTCACTTCCGTATGCCTCGACGCTTTGTGGCGCCTGTTATGAAGTTTGTCCGGTTAAGATCAATATTCCAGAAATCCTGATTCACTTGCGAGGCAAGATCGTTCGCGAAGACCAGGCGACCCTTCGTGGCAGCCTATCAGCGGAATGTTTAGCGATGCGGGCGATGAGTACGATCTTTTTTAGTCATCGTCGTTATGAGGCTGCACAGCGTCTTGCGAGGCTAGGGCAAAAGATTTTCGAGCGGAGAGGGCAGCTCACGAACCTCCCGGGGCTTGCAGGCGCATGGACGGAGTTTCGGGATCTCCGACCTATCCCCAAGCAAAGTTTTCGAGACTGGTGGAAGACTCGCGCTGAAGCTACCGCTTCCAGTGAGGAGCAATCATGAGCCCCCCTCTCACCGCGCGCGAGGATATTCTGGCGCGCATTCGCGCCGCACTTCCTGATCTCAAGGTTCCGGTCGAGGCGTCCCATGCAAGTATTACCCGCTCATACTGTCACTTCTCCGGCCTTGATCGAGCTGGTTGCCTGCAACTGTTTATCGACAAACTTATCGACTATGATACGGAGGTCATCGAGTTGACCGATGAGACCGAACTTCCCGCAGGCATCAAGCAGGCACTGCAGGATGCAGGTGAAGATCGTCTGCTGGTACCCTCCGGACCGCTGCGGACACTCGTTGCAGAAGACGTGGACGTCTGCGTTGATCACGGTCTCACCACTCCAGAGCTTGATTGCGCGCAGGCCGTATTGACGAGATGCGAAGCTGCGGTAGCTTCCACCGGAACCATCTTCCTGGTCCATGGCGGAGATCAGGGGCGTCGCGCTCTTACCCTGCTGCCCGATCATCACATCTGCATCGTACGTCGCGATCAGGTCTATGGATCGATCCCAGAGGCTCTCACTGCAATAGGATCGCAAAGTGCCAGACCGATCACCAGCATTAGTGGGCCCTCCGCTACGTCAGATATTGAGATGGTTCGCATTCGCGGAGTGCACGGTCCACGCCGGCTCACGGTTCTGCTGCATGGCGACTTGTAATTCCCTGAACCATAGCCAATGTGGAGTGCGCGATGAGCAAATGAAACGTTCTAATTGAATTCGAAGTGCGCAGCCTTTCAGGGCTGCTGGGCAATTCAGCTTAGTGGCGCGGAATCAGAGGATGTACTTGAAAACGAACGCGTTATGCTGGGTTGGAATTGGGTTGGAGAACCCAAAGGTCATGGGAACAGGCTGGGTCACTCATTCAACCGGTCGGATCGGCTATCTGTTGTGCTGTAGAAAGTTGCATTTGGCATCTAATCTATGCGGGTTTGAGCTAAGGACGGATGGGATAAGGCAAGAAATTGCTGAAAGAAGGTGGCGCGGAGGCTAGCGTCGCGGAAAGCCTCGGTGCCTCCGGGGCGAAGGGTGGAGAGAGCGCCGGTGACGTTGCCGAAGGCTGCGGCGCGGAGTGGGGTGTCACCGTTGAGGTAGGCATGGAGGAAGCCGGCGTTGAAGCTGTCGCCTGCGCCGATGGTGTCGATTGGGTTGACGAGGAGTGGGGCGACCAGGTCGCGCTGCATGCCATGCGCGGTCTCCTGCTGGACGAGCGCGCCACGACCTCCGCACTTGACGACGATGAGGGGGATGCGCGGGGCGAGAGCATCTAGGGCTTCGTCGAGCGTGGCCTTGCCGGCTATTTTTTTGATCTCAGCCTCGTTGGGTAGGAGGAGATCGATCTTGTCGAGCAGCGTATTGAGGATCCCGCCCCAGTTGCCGGAAGGATCGTCGTTGGTGTCGAGCGAAAGAGTGAGCCCTGCACGTCGGAGTTGATCTAACAGTTCGGGAAGTCCCGGCTGGAGCCCTGTTTGGAGGAACAGGGACGAGAGGTGGAAGTGGCGGGCGGAGGTAAGGTAGGGCAAATCGAGATCGGCGACGGTCATCTCTGCCATCACACCGGGGTAGGTGAGGATGTGACGCTCGGAGCCGTGTGGGAGCAGGATGGTTACGCCTGTGGTCGCTCCGTCTTTGCGGGCAATATGTGTCGTATCGAGACCAGCTTCGGTGAGGCGAACGCGGGCGATGTTGCCCATCTCATCGGCGCCGACCTGTGAGGTGAATCCAACCCGGGTGCCGAGGAGCGAGAGATTATGGGCCAGGATGGAGGATGATCCGCCGAGTGTCAGGCTGAGCCCAGAGCCGATCAGCTCGCGCTCAACCGGCATCTCACGGGGCAGGCCGTAGAGGATGAGGTCGAGGTTGGTTTCGCCGACGATGACGATGTCGAGAGCTTTGGCCAAAGGAGCGGAATCTGGGGAGTTCACCGAAGACCTCGTATTCTTTTGTTGCGTAAAATAGATGATGATGCTTATTATTACTTATCTTTAGTTTCTGTTTCAAATTTCACTTCGCTGAGTAGAGCGGATGACTTTCCGTGAATGAGGACCATGATCGTGACATCCCTTTCGAGTTTCGTAGAGTTGCCAGAAGATGAGCAGAAGGCGAGGGGTCTTGTCTTTACGCCGCGAGAGATTGCTCAGCAGCCGAAGACGTGGGAGGGGACACTCAAGATTTTCAAGCAGCATCAACAACGAATCTGTGACTTTCTGGATCTGGTGGGGGTGCGGGAGGAGCTGGAGCAGCGGCCGGTGGTGATGCTGATCGGGGCGGGGACGTCGGATTATATTGGGCAGGCGCTGGAGTTATTGATTCGGCAGAAGTGGGGCTGCGAAGTCTGGACGGTGGCGAGCACGGAGTTGCTGCCGAATCTTGCAGAGTATGTCGTACCTGGGCGGAAATATCTGTGGATCTCGTTCTCACGGTCGGGGGATTCTCCGGAAGGGGTTGCGGTGCTGGAGCAGGCGATTCAACTGTATCCCGAGGTGGCACATCTTGTCGTGACGTGTAATGCGAAGGCGCGGATGACAGAGGTATGCGAGGCATCGAAGCGCGCATGCGTAGTGGTGCTGGATGACATAGTGAATGATCGAAGCCTGGCGATGACGAGTTCCTTTACGAACATGGTGGTGATGGGACAATGCCTGGCGAACGCGTGGTCGATCGAAGAGTACACGGGTGTGGTAGAGCAACTGGTGCGCGCGGGGGAGCACATGTTGATGCACGCGGCCGATGAGGCTGAACGCCTTGCGGCGCGTGGCTATACGCGTGTGTGTTTTATCGGTGGCGGAGCGCTGGCCAGCGTGGCGAAGGAGTCGGCGCTGAAGGTGCTCGAGATGACGGCGGGGCAGGTGCAGGCGATGTCGGAGACGGTGCTGGGGCTGCGCCACGGACCGATGGCCGCGCTCGACACGCAGACGCTGTTTGTGTGTTTCGTATCGGGTGATGAACGGCGGGCGAAGTATGCCAGCGATCTGCTACGCGAGATTGGCGAGAAAGGGATTGTTGGCGAGCGCGTTGCTGTGGGAACGGCGGCGGCGAAGAGCGAGATTGCGCCGTATTGCAATTCGTATGTGGCTGTGGATGTCGCGAGCGAGGCTGCGGGAGAGGATCCAGTTGGTGATTCCTACCGACCGGTGGTCGATGTGATCTTTGGGCAGATGCTGGGCCTGTACTGCTCGGTGGCGCACGAGCTGAAGCCGGACTCCCCGAGCCCAGACGGCGTGATCAACCGCGTAGTGCAGAAGTTCAGGATTTATTGAGACCTATGGCCTCCGTTCTACAGCGATATCTTTCGAAGCGCACGCAGGGCGTGGCTGCCGGGATTTATTCCGTGTGCTCGGCCCATCCTTGGGTTATTCGAGCGGCGGCAGAACAGGCAGCGGAAGACGGGTCGCTGCTCCTGATCGAGGCGACGAGCAACCAAGTGAATCAGTTTGGTGGATACACCGGGATGCGGCCTGCAGAGTTTCGCCGCTTCGTGCTCGAGCATGTAGCGGTGGCGGGGGTTGGGGCCGAGCGATTGATCCTCGGGGGCGATCACCTGGGGCCCAATCCGTGGCGTTCGCTGCCGGCTGTAGAGGCGATGGAACTCGCCGAGGCGATGGTGGCGGACTATGCGCACGCCGGATTCGGAAAGATTCACCTGGATGCAAGCATGGCGTGCGCAGGC
>Ga0302180_10001137_pt1 | contig 21381 bp, 13 predicted proteins | sample I_Palsa_E3_2_FD_200575 | JGI IMG/M metagenome (GOLD analysis project Ga0302180, IMG submission 200575) | Peat permafrost microbial communities from Stordalen Mire near Abisko, Sweden - I_Palsa_E3_2 | ecosystem: Environmental > Terrestrial > Soil > Palsa > Peat permafrost | place: Sweden... | reverse complement strand
CTCGTATGCCCCCTCCACCATGCTTCGCATGGTCCCCCTCCCCCGCTGCGCTTCGCGGGGCGGATAGCAGAAGAAGACGGAAGGAAAAATGCAGCAAGTCGCAACTAAACGCGGGCCGCTGGTGTGGCGCGATTTCGACCAGGAGGCGCTCGATGACGCCTATGATCAACTGGTCTACGCGCCGAACCGCGACATCATCCTCGGGCGGATGCGCGCCGCGAGCGAGCGCACGCGCGAACGCCTTGGCAAGCCCGAGCGCCTCCCTTACGGCGCGAGCGAGTACGAGTGGTTCGATCTGTTCCGCGCCAAGACTTCCGCGCCGGCCGGCCGCGGGCTTGCGCCGATCAACGTGTTCATCCACGGCGGCGGCTGGCGCGTGGGTGGCGCCGCCGAAAGCGCGCTCAACGCCGAGCCGATCGTGAATGCCGGGGCGCATGCCTTCATCCTCGACTTCATTAATGTCGATCAAGCCGGCGGCGACCTTGTGTCGATGCACCGGCAGGTGAGCGGCGCGCTCGCCTTTATCTGGAATAACGCCGCAGGCTTCGGCGGCGATCGTAGCCGCTTCTACGTGTCGGCTGCCTCGTCCGGCGCCCATCTTGCGGCTTGTGCGCTTTCAACCGGCTGGCGCGAACAAAAACTGCCGGCCGATTTCTGCAAGGGCGCGGTGCTGGTCAGCGGCATGTATGACCTCGCGCCAGTGCGGCTGTCGAAACGCTCGGCTTACGTGAAGTTCACCGACCCGATGGAGCGCGACTTAAGCCCCGAGCGCCACATCGACCAAATAAACACGCCGATTGTTCTGGTTTACGGCAGCGGCGACACGCCGGAGTTCCAGCGTCAGACCCGGGATTTTTTGGGGGCGCTGCGAAACGCGCAAAAGCCGGCCGAAGCCGTTTTCGCCGAAGGCTACAATCATTTCGAGCTAATCGAGACCATCGCCAATCCGTATGGCGTCGCCGGCCACGCACGGCTCCAACAGATGGGGCTTGTCTGAGGTTGCGACCGCCTTAGGCGGCGCGGGCGTTCTTGGTCCGCATCGGCGCGGTCTGACACACGGTGGTGCGGATCAGTTCGGTGCCGCATTGCCGGCAGGCGTAGACGGTGTCTTCGACTTCGGCGGTGATGGGGCGGCAGATTTTGTAGACCATGCGGCCGGCGCAAACCGGGCAGGGCATCATCAGGGAGGGCAGACTTGACGGTGTTACGACCGTGGGGTGGCCCATATGGGAACTGCCAATCTTCACAATTTGGTAATGTTCCGAGTCCGCGACGCCTTGTCAATGATTATTGTGCGTTGCACACAACGCACCGTTGCGCTGCCGTAAGTCGAGCCCCAGCAACGGCTTTTTTGAGCTTTCCAGGGCCGATCGGCGCCCAAGCCGCGGCCAAACCGGACAGACAGTTAACGCCCAGCTCGGCAAGAGTTTCCCGCGTTGCGGCAGCCGATCCGCCCTGCTTTTATTTGGAACCGCGGTCAGGAGGTTGGCGCGAGCTTTTCCTTGATGCGGCGATCGACATCCGCGGCCAGCGCGTCAAGTTCGCCGGCGACTTCGACCGGATAAATCGCCGCCGGCAGCACCGCGCGCAACGCTTCGGGCACGCGCTCGAGTTGTTGCTTGGCGTGGCGCCTGATGTCGTCGAGCGTCGGCGCTGCCTTTATCCGCCGGCCGTTTTGCATCATGGGTTCGAGGAGCGGCTCGCCGTCGTGGTTATCGCCGTCGCGGGCGACAACATCGCCGGCCATCCGGCCGTCGGCGCCGTAGCGCCGCCACACCTGCTTTCGTCCCGGCCAGGTGGCTTTCTTTTCCGAGCGCTTGCGTCGCGGCAAGCCGGCATATTCCTGCAGCTTGTAGACGCAGTCGAGCGTCGGCACGTCCGACGACGTCGTCAGGCTTGTGCCGACGCCAAATCCGTCGATCGGCGCCTGATCTTTTGTCAGCGCCGCAAGCCGATCTTCGTCGAGGCCGCCGCTGACGAAGATGGTGACGTCGTTGAGCCCGCCGGCGTCGAGAATGCGGCGGACTTTGCGCGACAGCATGGCGAGATCGCCGGAATCGAGCCGCACACCGCGGATCGTTATTCCCTTCGCCTTGAGCCGCGGCGCCAGCGCCACGACTTTATGCGCCGCCGCTTCGATGTCGTAGGTGTCGATGAGCAAAACCAGATTGTCCGGCCGCGATTGCGCGAAGGCGGCAAACGCCGCCGTCTCGTCGTCGAAGGCCTCGACGAACGAATGCGCCATGGTGCCGAAAATCGGAATGCCGAATTCCTTGCCGGCGAGCACGGTTGCCGTGCCGGCGAAACCGGCGATGTAGCTTGCGCGCGCCGCCATCACGCCCGCTTCCGCGCCGTGCGCGCGGCGCATGCCGAAATCGACAATGGTCTTGCCGGGCGCGGCAAACATCATACGCGCCGCCTTCGAGGCGATCAGCGTCTGAAAATGCAGAATGTTGATCAGCCGCGATTCGGCGAGCTGCGCTTGCGGCATCGGCGCGGTGACGCGCACGATCGGCTCGTTGGCGAAGAACACTGTGCCTTCGGGCATGGCATGGATGTCGCCGGAGAAACGAAAGCCGGTGAGATAGTCGAGCAAGTCTTTGCCGAAGCGGCCGGTGTCTTTCAGCCACGCGATCTCTTCGGCGCTAAAGCGCAAGTTCTCGAGAAAGTCGAGCGTCTGCTCAAGCCCGGCGGCGAGCAGAAAGCCGCGCCGCGCTGGCAGATTGCGCACGAAAAACTCGAACACCGCGGTCGCGGTCTCGCCATGCTCCAGATAGGCCTGGTCCATGTTGAGTTGGTAGAGATCCGTCAGCAGCGCGCTCGGACGCTTCGTCACCATCACTCGTCTCCGCGATCGCTTCCCATCATATCGACGATGCGCAGCCGCGGCCGCGCGCCAATTCAGTATGCCAGACCCGTGAATTTTCGCGAAAGCGCCACCCGCGATCCAGGGTTTTTGCGCGCGCCGCCGACGGATCGGTTATTGCAAGCCGTAGCGCGCGAATTGCTCGGCGATTTTTTGATCGCCGCGCTTGGCCGCCGCGATGTCGGCTCGGCCGGCGGCTTGACTGCCGGTCTTCAGCCGCGCCAGGCCGCGCCCATAAAGCGCGCTCGGCAGGTCGTGGTCGAGCCGCAGTGCGGCGTTGTAGTCGGCGATGGCCAAATCCCAGTGGCCCAGTTTCATGTGCGTGAGCCCGCGCGAATCGAATCCGGCGGCGAGGTTCGGCTCGAGCCGGATCGCTTCGTTGCAGTCGGTCAGCGCGCCTTGCAATTCGCCGGTCACCGCACGCACCCAGCAGCGCTCGTTCCAGACGACGCCAAGGTCCGGCGCGAGCTTCAGCGCCGCGTCGAAATCCTTCAACGCGCGCGGGTAATCTCCTTGCTTGAGAAAAACTTCGCCGCGATTGGCAATAGCGCTGGAATAGTTCGGCTCGACGTTGATCGCCGCCTCGAAATCCTTCATCGCGAGATCGAAGTCGCCTTTCTTCTGGTAGGCGACGCCGCGATTGTTGAGCGGTTTGGCATAACTCGGGTTGAGTTTGATCGATTCCGAATAATCGCGAATGGCGAGCTCGTATTCGCCGGCGGCGGCGAGAGCGTTGCCGCGATTGTTGAAAGCCACCGCCAGGACTTGCGGGTTCTTGTCGGACTTGATGAGCGCGGTGCAGCCCCTGATCTGCGGATCGGGCGAGGAGCGATCTTTACCGTTGCACAGGTCGAGATTGGTCAGTTTCGAGATTTGCGCTGGCGCCGGCAGCGCAAGCGCCAGCACGATCAGTACGGCCGTTCCGGCCGCCGCAAAGCTTCGCGAAGCGTGCCGTCTCATGCGCTCTCGCCCGCGAACTATTTCTCTTCGACCAGCGTCGAGAATTTGACCGTGCCGTCCTCGAGAATCTCGACGCGCGGCGCGGTGCCGCGAATGCCCATGGTGCCTAACGGCGTGTCGACTTTCATGTCGCCGGTATGGGCGACGTTGCCGGCGATGAAAGTGAACGTTCCCTTGCTCAAACTCATCAGGCTGGAATTGGCGTGGCCTTTCGGATCGTAGACGAACTCGTTGACTTCCATGCGGGCGTTGCTGGAGACGTTGAAGGCGGTACCGTCGGCGAAGCTGATGCTGAGCTTGCCGTCGGCTCCGGTCGAAATGAGATCGCCGCGATAAACCAGATCGCCGGCCTTAGCCAAATCGACACCGCCGGCGGACAAGTTCGCCTGCACCACGACGTTGGCTGCGTGTTCGATACGTGCGGTTCCGTCCGCGCTCATCACCTTGCCGATGGCACTGGCGCAAGCGTCGCGGGCTGTGGCGATGACGAATTGGTTTGTGCCCAGCTGGAACCGGCCGGCACGCCCGTGGCGATGCACAGCGCGGCCAGCAATGTGGCCGTCCTAAAGAGGTTCATGGCTTTTCTCGACCCCAAAAAGCCTAAAGCCCAATAAGGATAACGCGTTTGCGGCTTCGGAGCAATGCGCCGCCCGTCGCCGGCTCCAAGGCGTGGGCTCGCGGTCCGGCGGCTTAGCCCGATTCGAGACAATTTCGGGAATTTAGGCCTATGGGCCGTTGGCCTAGAACCCGGCCGTGCCGGTGAGCGGCCAGCGGGTAAAATGGCCCGGGAAATATTCACCTTTTATTTACGATATCCTTGCTGTTCCGCGCCAAATAGCGCATTCTCGGCCTTGCCGCTGGCCGCTGGGGGGCCTTTTGCAAAGCGTGACGGCGGAAGCCGCGAAATGGGGTCGCTAACTCGTTCGCGCTCGACGAGCGTGACGCGGAGTTGTGAATGGCCTACGGGTCCGCGAATGAGGGCGGTTACGGGGCAGATATGCCCGATACCCGCCGCGAACAATCCGATCACAGCGGCGGCGCCGATTCCGTTTCCGGTGGGTCCGCTCTCGGCCGAGTCCACGGCGCCGACGGTGAGGTAAGCATCACACGGTCGGGTGGTAGCGTGGTGCGTGTTCGCGCCGGCGATCGTGTTTTCCACGGCGATGTCATCGAGACCGGCGCCGACGGCTTTGTCACGATCGCGTTTGCCGACGGCTCGCGGTTTCGCCTTGCGCCCAACACGGCGTTCGCGCTCGACCAAACCTTCAGCGCCGAGACCGCGCGGAGCACGGCGCTGGTGCGCGTGCTCAAAGGCGTCTTTGCCTTCGTCACCGGGCGGTCCGCTATCGGCCGCTTTGTCATCGACACTCCGGTCGGACGCATTCAAGGCAGCAGCCAGGCGATCGGCATCGGCAGTCTTGCTTTCGGCGCGCTCACGTTGGGTCTCATTCACGACCTGAAGGCCGCGAGCGCCGACCTCGGTCTCCTTGACGACGGCACCATCGACTACCGCGACCTCAAGCACGGCGTCTTCGAGATTCGCACCAAGGAGGCCCATCCGCGAATCATTGTCGTCGACGATCCGAGCGTCACGGTTGAGCTGCGGCCGCGCGGCGGCGGCACGGTCGGCGTCGACGAGGTCGCCAACACGCCGGCGCAGATGGCGCAACTGCAAAGCGCCTTCCAGGGCGCCTACTCGACCTTCACCCAAGGGCAGCAAGATCCTTTCATTCAGCAGCTGCAGCAGGGCGGCCCCAACGATCACGCCAACGCCCAGCCGAACACGACCACGGGCTCGGTCGGCAGTTCGACTGCAGTGAACGAGCTCAACAGCGGTGCAGTAGGGCAGGGACAAATCGGCGGCACGCAACTGGGACTGAACCTCGGCGGCGGCGCGCCGCCGGGCACGCTGCCCGCCGGTGGAGCGCCGATCGGCGGTACGGTGCCTCCCAGCTTGCCCCCCGTCGGCGGAGCGAGCGCGATCGTGCAATGGGTTTCGCTGTCCGGCGGCAATTGGGAATCGGCGCCGAGTTGGAGCGACGGCCTCGTCCCCGGATCCGGCACCACGGTGCAAATTTTAACGCCAATCACGGTCACGCTGAACAGCGGTGAATCGATCTCCGGCCTGGTCATCGTCGCCGGCGCCACCCTCGACATCGTCGTCGGCGGCTCGCTGACAATTGCCGGCAATGTCGACAATGGCGGCACTATCATTCTCGACGATCCGCCGCTGACATACAGCGGGTCGGTCAGCCTCACCGGCGGTGGCGTGATTCAGATGATCGGCGCGTCGTCGGCGAACCTGATCAGCGGTACGCCTGGCACGACGCTGACCAACGTCGACAACACCATCGTCGGCAGCGCTTTCATTGGCACGGGCGACGGCCATTTGACCTTCATCAATCAGGGCATCGTCGACGCGACGCCGCTTAACGCCGGCGATTCCGGGCTGATTGTCATCAACACCGGCAACCAAGTGACCAATGCCGGCGTGTTCGAAGCCACCGGCGGCGGCACACTGACAATCGACGACGCGCTGTTGAATTCCGGCAAGCTCGAGGCCAATGGCGGCATTGTCGATGTCGCCGGCGCGGTCAGCGGCTCCGGATCGGCTTTGGTCAGCGGCGGCGGCACGTTCGAAATTGGCTCGACCGACGCGCAGGCGTTTGCGTTCAACGGTGCCGGCACGCTCAAGCTCGACGCCGGCTCGGATTTTACCGGCGCCATTACGCTTGCGGCCGGCGCCGTCATTGATCTTGCCGGCACTATTGTCAACTCCGCCGAGATCAGCGGTTTCACAGTTTTCATTAACGGCAATCCGGAGACCTTCACCATTGCCGGGCTGCCCGTTGGCGATACGCTCGCCTTCAAGAGCGACGGCGGAGCGGGCAGCGATCTCGCGGTGCTGCCGCAGATTCTCAGTCTCTCCACGACGCCGGTCTCCGGCGCCGCAGGGTCCGCCATCACGCTTAAGGTGCAGGATACGCTGTCGAGCGGCGCGACGCTGACGTCGTTCACGCTCAGCGATATTCCGAGCGGCGCGACGCTGACCAACAGCCATGGCGACACCTTCACCGTCACCAACGGCACCATCACTTTCACTGCCGCCCAGATCGCCGACGGCGTGCTCAACGGCCTTTCAATTACCCTGGCGAACAGCGACGCGTTCATCCTCTCCGTGTTGGCTTTGGCCGTCGACGGCAACGGCTACGAGTACACGGTTGAAGCGAACGAGAACGTGATCGTCACCAACTCGACCGTCGACACCTGGCAAGGCCCGGCAAACGGCGCGTGGTCGACCGGCGCCAATTGGAGCAACGGTTCGCCGCCGAGTTCGGGCCAGGAAGCGATTATCAATAGTGGCGCCACGCCCGATGTCACGACCAACGTCACGGTCGACCAGGTCTTGTTGCAAAACGCCGGCACCATCACCGTTGCGTCGGGCGTGACGTTCACGCTCGACGACGGCACGGAAGTGACGGGCGGCACCATCGCTCTGAACTCAAGCGCCACGCTGGCGCTCGATACGGTGACCTTGGACGCGGTGACACTGGACGGCGGCACCGAGTCGCTATCCGGCGGCGTGACTATCGGCGCGGATGGCGCCACCATCGAGAACGCCACGGTCGACGGCAACGGCAATACCATTTCGGCCAGCGGCGCAACGCTGACGCTATCGGCGGTGACACTCGACGATGTGACGCTGTCGGGCGGCACCGACGCCCTGACCGGCGGCGTGACCATCGGCGCGGACGGCGCGACCATCGAGAGCGCCACGGTCGACGGCAACGGGAACACCATCACCGTCAGCGGCACGACGCTGACGCTCAACGGCGACACCTTCAAGGACGTGACGCTGTCGGGCGGCACCGACGACCTGACCGGCGCTCTGACCATTGCCGCCAGCAGCGAGATCGACAGCGCGACCGTCGAAGGCAGCGGTGCCAGTACCAAGATCACGGTCAACAGCGGGCAGACGCTGACGCTGAACGGCGACACCTTCAAGGACGTGACGCTGTCGGGCGGCACCGACGACCTGACCGGCACTCTGACCATCGCCGCCAGCAGCGAGATCGAGAATGCCACGGTGTCGGGCGGCACGATCGCCTTGGACCCCGGCGTGACGTTGACGCTCGATAATGTGACACTCGACTCCGGGACGGTGCAATTCTCCGGTTCCGGCGCCGCCACGTTGCAGCTCGAAGGTACGATTACCGGGCAAGTGACCGCGATCTCCATCGGCAGCGCTCCGATCACCATCACCGGTGACGGCGACGTCACGGCGACTGCCAGCGGCGCCGATGGCATCTATGCCGGCTCGGCCGGCGGCGACATCATCATCACAGCGGACGGCTCGGTGAGCGGCGCAAGTAGCGCAATCGTCGCCGAGCAAGGCGGCGCCGGCAACATCACGATCAGTGCGGGCCCCGGCGTCACCGTCAGCGGCGCGGCGTTGTATGGCATCGCTGCCGTCACCGAGGGATCGGGTTCCTTGTCAATCTCGACCGCGGCCGGCGATGTGATCGACTCCGCCAGCACGGCGATTGTTGCGGAGAATCAAGCGGGCGCGATTGCGGCGGGCGCCGGCAGCAGCATCGTGGTGACCGCTTACGGCACAATCGAGTCTGGAGCGCAGACGACGTCGCTCGGCCATCCTGCCGATGGGATCGCCGCCGGTTATCTCCCGGACAGGAACGAAGCGGCGGACCTCAATGTGACCGGGACGGTCACCGTCAACAACTTCGCCAACATCACCGCCTTGGGCGAAGCCGCTATCAACGCTTTCAATTACGGCAACGGCGACGTCACCGTGAACGACAATTACGGCGCCGGCGCGATCGGTAGCACCGACATCAGCGGCCTGGATTACGGCATTGATGCCTTGGCGCTCAGCGGCGGCACCGGCAATGTCACGGTCAATCTCGGATTGAACGCCATCATTTCAACGTCCACCGGAGCGGACGGATTGTTTGGTATTTTCGCTCTGAACGAAGATACCGGCAACATCACGGTGACAATGTCGGCCGGCGATAAGATCACCTCCGGCAGCGCCGGTATTCTTGCGGTCAGTTGGGCGGCTGCCTCGGCCAGCACCATCACGGTGACGGCAGCGGGCACGATCAATTCCGGCACCAATTTGGAAGACGGCGGAGCGCCTCCAGCCGGCATCATCGCCGGCTTTAATCCCGGGAACGCCGAAGCTCCAGATGGGGCGGTGACCGGGAACGTCTTTGTCACTAGCGACGCAACCATCCAGGCGGCCGCCGGCTTCGGCATTTAGGCGTTCAACTTCGGTACCGGCAACGTCAGCGTTACGACGCGGGCGGATTCGAACATCACGGCGTCCGGGACTTATGATATCGACGGCTTCCCGACGATCGGCATCGGCGCTTACGCCTACGGCGGCGGCAATGTCACCATCGACAATGCCGGCCGCGTGAGCGCGCCGGACGGCGTCGCGCTTGGCGCTTTGGCGACCGGCGGCAACCACACCGGCACCGTCACCATCGTAAATTCGGGCGATGTGACCGGCATTGGAAGTTTCACTATCGATCATCAGACCGGTCTGGCGGATCCCGTGGTCGGGATCATCACCGACGGTGGCGCGGCGACCGTCACCAATACCAGCACCGGAACGATTGCGGCGCCGTCCGCGGCCGGGCTCGCCATTGCCAACATTGGCGGCTCGGTTACCGTCAACAATTACGGCACCATCACCGGCGACGTCTCGTTCGTCAACAACGACACGTTTAACAACGAGAGCCACGGCACCTGGAATATCTCCGGCACCAATTACTTCGGCATCGGCAGCATCGTCAACAATGCCGGCACCATCAATTCCAGCGGCACGACGATCATCGGCGCGACGTTCGATAATACCGGCACGGTGAATATCAACAGCGGCTCGCTCGAACTCACGGCCGGCGGCACCGATAGCGATGCCAGGTATCAAGGTGCGGGCACCCTTGAATTCGACGGCACCCACAGCTTTGACAACGTCGTCCTGACCGGCCTCGGCGGAACACTGACCATCCAGAATTTTGGCACGCTCGATTTTGTCAACGACGCCAGCTCCATCAATTTTGTCGATCTAAGTGAAGGCAGCGCTGAGTGCCTGTACATCAACAATGTGCTTGTCACGCTCGACGACACCACGGTGACCGGCGGAAAAATCACTGAAAGCGGCGCCAACGCCCAGATCAACATCGACGCCGGCTACTACGCGATAGTTGGTGACAACACGACCCTAACGCTTTCTAACGACGCTGACGGGTCGGTCCTGGTTAGCGGTACGCTGTATGTCGACCGCGCCGTGACTCTCGCGGGCTCCGGCACATTCATTATCGAAGACGCCAACAACGCCAGCGGAACACTGAACTTCGCCGGCTTAGTCGGGGCTGCTTTTACGGTGGACTTCGCTGGCAACGCCGGCACACTTGCGCTCGGAGATGCATCGGCGGGCGATCCATCGGCTTTCCAGGCAACGATCTCCGGCTTCACCGGCAGCGACATCATCGATCTGGGCGCAATCACCTACGCGGCCGGCGAGTATGTCGTCTGGCACTCGGACACCGGCATACTCGACGTCTATAGCGCCAACAACACGCTTGAAGCAGCGCTGCACCTCGACGGCACCTACACCACCGCCAACTTCTCGCTGGCGCCGGATTCAGGCGCCGACACAGAGATTTTGTGGAACGCTGTCACCGGCCCCGATACTTGGACCAATGCCGCCGGTGATAACGATTGGACCAACAATGGCAATTGGAGCAACGACGCACCGCCGGGGCGGGGCGATCAAGCGGTCGTCACCAGCGATGGCACGCCCAATATCACATCCGACGTTACGCTCGACGGCGTTGCTCTGACCGACGAGGGCGTCATTACCGTCGGCTCGGGCGCTTCCGAAGCTCTCGCCTTGGCGGCGAGCGAAAACACCGCGTCGGGAACCGTTCTCACTCTCGACGACGGCACCACGATTGTCGGCGACGGCGGCACCGGGACGTTGACCATCAACGCCACCGTTGATGTCGAGGCCGGGGTCAACGGCCACGGCGCCACGCTCGATGGCGTCTATGTCAACGACTTCGGCGCGCTCGATGTCGGCGACGTGACCTCCGGCGCGGTCCTCACGCTCCAAGATGGCACGACTGTGTTCGGCGATGCCGGCACGCTCACGATTCATACCGGCAACACGCTTCAGGTCGAATATGGTTCAGACGGTCCTGGGGCTACGCTCGACGGCGTCCGCGTAACAGATGATGGCGCCATCGATATCGACTTGAATGCCTTGGGCGCGATCCTCACGCTTGACGACGGCACGACAGTGACCGGCGGTGGTAGTGGCACGCTCACGATCAGCGCGACCGGCGAACTCGACGTGGAATACGGGTCCAACGGTCCTGGCGCGACGCTCGACGGCGTCATGGTGACCGACAACGACGCCATCGAAGTCGGGGAGTCGAGCACGAGCACCGCGACGCTGCTGCTTGACGACGACACGACGGTGACCGGCGGCGGCACTGGCACGCTGACGATCGGCAACTACGGCACGCTTGATGTCGAGCACGGGCCGCACGGCGTCACCGGCCCCGACGCCACGCTGGACGGCGTCCTGGTGAGCATCCCGTACAACTATGGCGGCGACGGCATCGAGGTCGGCGCGACCAGCGCGGCGACGCTGCTGCTTGAAGACGGGACGGTTGTGACCGGCAACGACTACTATACAACGTTGACCATCGGCTCCTTGGGCACGCTCGATGTCGAGCTTGGGCCGAGCGGCGTCACCAGCCCCGACGCTACGCTGGACGGCGTCCTGGTGACCGATAACGGCGCCATCGATATCGCCACGATGGCGCCGGCGAGCGCGGCGACGCTGCTGCTTGACGACGGCACGGTCGTGACCGGCGGCGACATCGGCGCGCTGACCATCGGCGCCTTGGGCACGCTTGATGTCGAGTACGGTCCCAACGGCGGCCCCGGCGCCACGCTCGACGGCGTCAGCGTGACCGACAACGGATTGATCCACGTTGACAGTGTCGCGTCAGGAGCCACGCTGACGCTCGACGACGGCACCACCATCAGCGGCACCGGTACGCTGACGATTGGCTCCTCCGGCGTCGTCGACATCGAGGCGGGTGGGAACGGCCTGGGCGCGATCTTCGACGACGTGAGCCTCAGCAATAGTGGCGCGATCGATGTCGGCGACATCACGTCCGGCGCAATCCTTGCGCTGGAGAGCTACACGTCTGCGATCAGTGTCGGTACACTTAATGACACCGGCGATGGCAGTGCCGTCTATATCGTTGGTAACGAGACGCTCGACAACGGCACGCTGGATATAGGCGGCAGCAGCGGCACCGGCTATCTGTGGAATGAGGCCCTCAACGCCAGCGGCGCCGTTTTGACTTTGGATGCTGGTCTCACGATTGACCAAACCGGTACCGCCGCGATCTACAGCGTGGACAATTCGGGCCTGCTGAGCGACTCGGTCGTGAGCTACGCCGCCATCAACGCCGACGCGGCTGACACTTTCTACATCCAGCCCGCCACCTTCATTAATCACGGGCAGATCACAGCCGATACGGACGGCGGTACGCTCGATATCATCCCGACGGTTTCGTTTCAGAATTACGGTACCGTGGACGTCGAGAACGGCGAGACTGCGACGATAGGCAACGGTTACAATGGCGCCGATCAGCCCGGCAACGTCAGCAACGAAACGGGCGGCGTCATTTCGGTGGCCAGCGGCTCTTCCGTCACCATCGAGGCTAATTCCGGAAGTGATTTTACCAATTCCGGCACGCTCGAGGTGAATGGCGGCACCATGTATGTGGATGACGCTGTTAACGGCACCGGCAATTCGACGATTGCCGGCTACGGCATTTTGGACTTCCAGTCCGGAGTGAGCAGCGGCCAGACAATTACGTTCGAGGACGGGACCGGCACGCTGGCGCTCGGCGACCCGGGGGATTTCCACGGCACGCTCGCTGGGCTTGTTGTCGGCGACACCATCGACCTCACCGGTCTCAATTCCGGGGAAATCGAATCGGTCACCATCAACCAAGGCGCCGGCGGCGGAACGATTGTCGTAACCACAAGCGGCGAGACGTTAACACTCGACTACACCGGCAACCTCACCGGCGACCACTTCACTTGGAGTCCGGACGGCGGCGGCACCGGCAGCGGCGCCGATCTTGTGCTTAACGCACAAAACCTGGTTGTGAACGGCGGATTCGAGACCGGAGATTTGACCGGCTGGACGGAGAGCGGAAACACTGGATATACCGGTGTTTCAACGGCGAATGCGCACAGTGGGAACTATGCCGCCTATTTGGGCCCCGTAGGCTCCGATGTTTATCTTGACCAAGACATCGCCACTACGCCGGGCGACACTTATCAGGTCACATTCTGGCTGATGAATCCCGGCGGCACGCCGAGTGATTTCACCGCAAAATTTGGCGACGCGACGCTCATGAGTCTTGTCGATTCGTCCGCGCAGGGCTACACGGAATATGTTTTCGATGTGACGGCGACGTCCTCGTTGACCGATCTCGACTTTGCCGCGCGGCAGGATCCGTCCTATTGGTATCTGGACGATGTTTCCGTTGTCGATACCAACGCCCCTGTTTCCTGGTCCAATCCGACAAGCGGTTCGTGGGTCGATACCGCAGATTGGAGAAGCGGCGCGGTTCCGACAAGCGCCGATGATGTGAGTGTCACCGTAACTGGCGCAACGGTCTACACGATCACGATAGGCCCTGGCGAAAACGCCTACGCCAACTCGCTGACGGTGAACAGCACGCAAGCGACCGTGCTTGACGAAGGAACATTGACACTTGCGGGCGCTTTGACGGTCGACGCGGGCCATTTTGAAATCGCCGGCGGTGCAACATTGACGGCTGGCACCGTCGCCAATGGCACGACCGTAGCATTCCTCGATGACACGGGTCTTTTGGATTTGACTGCGCCGGCTGGCGCCGACTTCAATATTTCCGGATTTACCGGCAGTGCGGCCAATGCAGGGCAGTCGGATGAGATTGAACTGACCGGCGTCTGGCACATCGAGTCGGAAACCACCGGCAGTACCGTCACGTTGGATCTGCAAAACGCTAGCGGGCAGACGGTAACACTTGCGTTTGATGACTTAAGCCCGCGTAGTCTTGCCGTCTCGAATAACGGAACCGACACATTCATCTACGACCCGCCGGGCACCGGAAGGTCACCGGCAGCGCCAAACACCAACAGCGGCTCCGTCTCCATCGGCGGCGCCGGCAACGACAGCTTCGTGTTTCATCCGGGCATGGGCGCCGAGACGATCAGCAACTTCAATCCGCAAGCCGACACCATCGAGCTCGATCATTTCGCTAACGTCCAAAATCTGCAGCAATTGGCGGCCGACATTACCAGCAACGCGCATGGCGATGCCTTGATCGAGCTCGGGCACAACGACAGCCTCACCGTTGCCGGGATGACGGCGGCGCAGTTGCAGGCGCATCTGCAAAGCTTCGTGCACCTGCATTAGCGTGCCGCCACTTCGACGCCTTGCGGGAAGGGCACAAAAATAACAATATCGATGGTTCGCCTTCCCTTGGAGAATCCCGCTGAGAACGCAATCTGCGCCCGCGGAACTTGCCGCGGATCTTTGGCGCGAGCATGAACATCGTCGAACCCATCCTGTTCCAAGCGAGGTATCAGCCGGGAGCGCCGGCACTTTGCGTGTTGGGCAAGCACGTCGTCAGCTACGCCGTCCTTCGTACGCAGATGAACAACGTTGCGCGCCGTGCGCTCGCCTGCGGCCTCAAGCGCGGCAGCATCGCGGCCTTGTCGACCGACCAGCCGCTGGTGGAAGCGGCGCTCATTCTCGGCCTCACCCAGGTCGGGATCGTCCCGGTGTCGGTCGGGATGCTGCCGCCGGCCGGGCTGAAGATCGACGCCGTGATCGGCGCTAGCAAACATCAATTTGCTGCAGCCGTGCAACAGCTGCCGCTGGATGATTCCTGGATCATGGGCGACGGCGCGCCGGTCGAGACCACGCGGCACGCGGTATCGGAGAACGACGAGGTCTGCCGGATCGTTATGACCTCGGGAACCACCGGCGATGCGAAGACCGTGGCGCTGACCCACAAGCTGGTCACGGCGAGAATTGCGCGACTTGAATACGTTTTGGGCAACAGTCTTCCGACTTATTCTCGCGTCTACTTCCAGATGAGTCTCGCGGCGGCTCGCGGTTATCAGTTTCTCATCTATATTTTGTCGCGCGGCGGCACGATTTACTTTCTCGGCGCGAGCATCGAGAACGCGTTGCGCATGTTCGAAGTATTTCGCATCCAGGCCATGCTGTCATCGCCGTCCGCGCTAGGCCAGCTGCTCGCGATTTGCGATCAACATCCATCGAGCGAGGTTCACTTCGATACGATCCTGTCGAGTGGGGGCCTGCTGCCGCGATCGCTGGTGGAGCGCATCAGGCCGCGGCTGTGCCGGCACCTGATCACCAGCTACGGCGCGACTGAAACCGCAACGAGCGCAACCGCGCAGGCGCACCGGATCGCGCACATAGAGGGCGCGGTCGGCCATGTCACGCCGGGCGCACGGGTCGAGATCGTCGATGAGGCGGATCGCCCCGTGCCGGCCGGCACAGAAGGGATCGTCCGTATTGCCAGCGAAGTCGCCGTCGACCGTTACGTCGACGACCCGATCGAATCGGCGCAGGTTTTTCGCCAAGGCTGGTTCTACCCGGGCGACCTCGGATCGCTCACCGCCGACAATCTGCTGATCATTTCGGGCCGCCAGAATAACATCTTGAATGTTGGCGGCGAGAAGATCGCCGCCGAAAGGGTCGAGGCCGTGCTGGTCTCGTTCGATGGCGTGGGCGAGGCCGCTGCCTTCGTCGCGACCAGCAAGGTCGGGGTCCAGGAAGTCTGGGCGGCCATCGTCTGCCGAAAAAACATCGACGCCGAGAATCTGCGGGCGCATTGCCGGTCGCGAATGCCTCCCTACTTTGTTCCGGCGCACATCGTAACCCTCGACGCGCTGCCGATGAGCGCGATGGGCAAGGTCATCCGGCCGCGCCTCAAGGAAATGGTCACGGGCGCTGTGCATGCCTCTTGATCTCATGGCACCGGACCTTGCACTTCAGCTGGCTTTAATCGCGCGGCGCGACTGCTCGATCAAGCCATCCAAAACGGCTTGGAGGTTTCAAACGCCGACGTGCAGCGGGATACACCGATATCCTGCAAGCTCCGGTCGTTCAAACTCATCAGCTCTTGGCGTGTTACGTAAATGTTCCGGGCCATGCACGTCTTTAGATGTGTCTCGCGCCAATAAGACGTGGATGCGCGGGTCAAGCCCGCGCATGACGAGGCGGGCGGATTTGGCTCGCTACAGCACGCGCGGAATGCCGAGCTTTTCCGCTTCGGCGCGGACCGCGGCGATGTTCTGATGACCGGCACCGAAATGGCTTTGCGGATCGGTGAGCGCAACCGTGTGCACGCCGGGTAGCCGATAATGTTTATCGTGGACCAGGCAGCGGTCGCGGATGATCGGCCACAACAGGCGGCCGAGCATGAACTGGTCGTGGCCGTAGCGCGCGTTCGGCGCGGCGCCGAAATAACGGTGCATCAGCGCGACAATGTCGATGCCGCAATCGGTGCGGCCGCCCCACAGGCAGCCGATCATTAATTCGTTGTGCAGCACGTGGTCGCGCACCACGTGGAACGGATAACCGGATTCGATCCATTGCCGGACGAGGTCGGCCTCGGCGGGCGAGACGCGCGCGTCGCAATCGCGCACCAGGAAATGGCCGACCGAGCGGTCGTTCATCACCAAAAAGCGCTGGAACAGCCCGACGCCGGGATATTCGTCCTCGATTTTGCGCACGTCGGCGCCGTTGTCGGCGAGAAAAGCGACGACCGCGCGCGGCACGTCGGCGCCGACATAGAAGCGGCAGCTCCAGCCCGGATAAATGCTGCGGCTGAGCTTAAGGTTGATCATGGCGCCATAGCTGTAGAACGGCTGTGCGCCCCAGAGCGAAAAGGCGATCACATTGTCGCCCGCGGGCGGCGAGCTCGGTTCGCCCAAGGTCGTGTCGCGCGGCAACCGGCAGGCTTCGGCGTCGCGTATTTCGATGCCGCGCTGGCCGTAGCGGACCGCCTCGTCGACCTTCCCGGTATAAAAGTTTGCGACTTTGAGGACGTCGAGAATGGTGAGACTTTCACCGTGCTGCTCGGCAAATCGCGCCGCCAGCGGAATCGCCTCCTGGTAGCGCTTCATATTGTTGAGCGTGACTATCATGTGCCGCTGCAGGCGGACATTGTCCGGCTGGCCGCGGACCAATTCGTTGATCAGCGCGAAAGCCGGCGGATAATCGCGCTTCTGAAAGAAAGCGTCGAACAACAATTCCTTGGCGACGAGGTCGTCCGGCCGCGTCACCGTCAGGGCGCAGAGCCGGACGATCGCCTCGTCGTTTCTGCCGGCGCGCAGCAGCGCGCGCAGGCCGGCATACGGGTCTGTTTGCTGCGGCGCCGCCAGCGCTGGCGCCGGTCGCGAAGTGGTGTCCGACATGAATCGATCTGGGCTCGGCTAGTGTGGCAAGCATAGCATTTGCGCCGCGCTGGCCCGCGCCAAACGAGAGAGGAGAAAGTGATCAGCCGACTGCGGGAAGAAGCGCCGCCGCGCGGTCGCGGTTCCGGCGCGAGGTCTCACCCTTGCTGTCGTCGATGACCACGAGCGGCGCGCGGGCGACGCGGTTGCGCCCTTCGGCCTTGGCGCGGTAGAGCGCGCGGTCGGCGGTCGCCAGCAGCGCCGGCAAGGTGCGGCCGGCTTCGCCGGCCATGGCGACGCCGACGCTGACGGTCGGCTGCGCGTCGATGCCCGGCATGCGAAGCGCCGCGAACGCGCCGCGCAACCGTTCGGCAAACTGCAGCGCTTGCGCCATGCTGGCGTCCGCCAGCAGGCAGCCAAATTCTTCGCCGCCGAGCCGGCCAAACAGATCGCGCGGCCCGATGGCCCCACCGACCAGATCGCAAAAGGCTTTGAGCACGCGATCGCCGCCTTGATGGCCGGCGGTATCGTTGACCTCCTTGAAACGGTCGAGGTCGAACAGCAACAGCGCGGCGGACCGGCGATCGGCCTGCGCCCACGCCAGCAATGGCGCGCCGCGATCGAAGAAAGCGCGGCGATTGGCGATGCCGGTCAACGGATCGGTCAGCGCCGCTTTACGCTGCTCGAGCTCGGCACGTTCCTTCGACATGGCGACGCGCAAGAAGGGCAGGCAAAGCGTGACGAACAGGGCCTGGAAGGCGATCACCGGAACAAACGCGCTTTGCGGGTGGCCGGTTGCGGCCGAAGCCGCCAGCACATCGGCGAACGGTATGCGCGACAGCAAAAACCCCGCATGGAGGAGCACCATCGCCAAGGTCGGCCAGCGTGAGATCAGCTCGCGATCCTTGGCGTGCCAAATCTCGCGGGCAGCCAACAGCGCGTAGGCCGCGAGAATGGCGGACACGAGCTCAATGCAGGCCGGCGCCGAGCGCGCGAAGCTGTCGAACTGAAAGGCTGCGATCCAGATGATCGGGCCTGCGGCGACAAGAAGGAGTGGAACGCGCCGGCCTTCGAATGAGCGCGCGCCGGCCCACATGATCGCATATGCGGTGCAGAGCAGCGTATTGCCCGCCCAAAGCCCCATGGCATTGGGCAGCAGCGCCGGAGCAGCCAGCAGCGCCGCGGCGGCCGCGCCGAGAAGGTAGCCGACGCCCCACAAAGCGAGCGCCGTCGTCCGGCGATTCTGCATCCAGGCGAAGATCAGCAGCAGGCCTGCCGTCGCCGAAATGAAAACGGTCACGACAAACAACGTGTGCAAATCGATGACGAAATGTGACGTGGCAACCGTCGGCACTTACGTCCCCCCGAATGTCCGATCCCCGAATGCCGGACTGGCGAACAACGTAGGTGTAATTACCAGCCGATTCCTGCGGGCCAGTTTCCGCGTTCCTTCAAATTGGAGACTTTGCCGCGAATGCTTAACGCGAAGTGGCGGGCCTCCGGACGCAGGCGTCGCAGACGGCACTTAAAGAAAAATTTAACCGCCTATTTGCTCCAGCCGAAGTGATAATTCACGCCGGCGCGAAATACGTTTTCCTGGAGCGATACATTGTCGGGCGGAAAAGCCGTACAACCGGTGCAGTCGAAATGGCCGAGACCGACGTGAAGATATTCCGCCTTGGCCGTCCAATTGCCGGGCAGGGCGAATTCGACACCGCCGCCGGCGGTCCATCCGGGATTAGTGGCGTCACCGCCGGCAAAGCCCGGCATTGCCGCGCGGATGTCGCCGACCGCAAGACCGCCGGTGACGTAGGGCATCACGCGGCCGAACGAATAGCCGACGCGGCCGCGCACCGTCGAGAGCCAGCTGTCGCTCGTGCTGCAGCCCGTGGGACAGCCGGGCGTCGTGACGTCGCCCTTAAAACCAGACCAGTCGAGATCGCCTTCAACGCCCAACACGACGCCGCCGAGCTGCCAATTGTAACCGGCTGTGCCGCCGGCCTGTCCGCCTGAAACAGGAAATCCGGTGGCGTTCGTGTTCCACCAGGAATGGCCCCAGCCGCCGCCGCCGTTAACGCCGGCATAGAACCCGCTCCAGTTATAAGCCGGAGCCGGCGCGGGCGGCGCCTTGTAGAGCGGCGCAACGGAAAGATCGGCCGCATTCGCGCACGATGCGGACAGCAGCAGGCTTAGAGCGATCCATCCGGCTGACGCTCTTTTCATAACGTCCTTTCCAGTCGCGGCGTTTTAGCCGCTGCGGCGTTACCGCCGCCTTAGGGGTAACGCCCAGGCAGCGTCACGCTTACCAATAAGGTTAAGGCCGCAGAGTTCCGCGTGGCCTTGCGGGGCGGACTCTACCGGGCAGGGCGGCAAAATTGAGCCGACGTCAAGGCTTTAGCGCGGCCTGGAAAGGGCTCGCCCGGCGGTAACTTTCCCGGCGTGAAATATGGCTTCGTCGAGATAATCGGCGAGCAAAGGAAAAGTGCCGGCCGAGTGCTTCGCGGCGGCGCCGTTACTTTATTGAGGGGCGGCGACGCAGATCGCGACCAGCGGCACGTTGGCCGCGTTGGCCTCTACGCCGCAGGAGACGCCACGTTCGCCGACCAACGTCGCGGGATTACGCGCAGGCCCGCAATAGGCGCTGACTAGGATTTCGTCGCCGCGGCAGGATGCCGAGCAGCCGCCGCCGCTCAGGCAATCTTTGCGGACGACCCGGACGGTCGGGCTGGGCGGCCCTTGTTCGCCCTGCGGTCCCGGAGGACCGGGCGGGCCGACCGGCCCGGTCGGACCGGCAGCGCCAGTATCGCCTTTCGGGCCCTGCGGACCGGGCGGTCCCGCATCGCCTTTCGGCCCTTGCCCGCAACCGGCAAGCAACGCGATTAACGCCGCGGCGACGATGAAACGCGCTGTGCGCATATTTGGACCCTTTGTTTAGTGCTTGGACGGCGCCGAACGCGCCCTATGTAAATGTGCGGGAAGTCATAGGTAGAGAATAACAAACTTCAGCCGCCGTTCCAGTTTCGGGGGCGGACAAGTGGTGGAATTGTAGCTCCTTGCCGGCGAAATACGATATAGGAGCGTGGGCAGCTGGCGGAATTTCAAGTTGTCGAAACAGATTAGATGAATTGGATCTCAAACGTAGTGCGGCCGAAAATCCGCGGCATGCTCCGGCGCGAGGTGCCGGAGAATCTCTGGATCAAATGTCCGGAGACCGGTCAGCTTGTTTTCTACAAAGACGTGGAGGCCAATCAATTCGTCATCCCCGGCTCGAACTACCACATGCGCATGTCGGCGCCGGCGCGGCTCAAATCCATGTTCGACAACGAGACCTGGATCGACATCCAGCTCCCAGAAGTGCCGACCGACCCGCTGCGCTTCCGCGACGAGCGGCGCTATGTCGATCGCCTCAAGGATGCGCGCGCCAAGACCGGACTCCGTGATGCGGTGAAACTGGGTTACGGCCGGCTCGATGGGCTGGCGATGGTGATCGCCGTGCAGGACTTCGACTTCATGGGCGGTTCGCTCGGCATGGCGGCGGGCGATGCCGTCATCAAGGGCCTCGACACCGCGGTGGAAAAGGCTTGTCCGTTCGTGCTGTTTGCCGCCTCGGGTGGCGCGCGCATGCAGGAGGGCATTCTCTCGCTGATGCAAATGCCGCGCACCACCATCGCCGTGCAGCGGCTGCGGGATACTCGAAAGCCTTATATCGTCGTCCTCACCAATCCGACCACCGGCGGCGTCACCGCCTCTTACGCGATGCTCGGCGACGTTCACATCGCCGAGCCCGGCGCGTTGATCGGCTTTGCCGGTCCGCGGGTCATCGAACAAACCATCCGCGAGAAGTTGCCGGACGGCTTTCAAAAATCCGAATATCTCCGCGACCACGGGATGGTCGACATGGTGGTCCCCCGTCACGCTTTGCGCTCGACCATTGCGCGGCTTTGCCGGGTTTTGCTGAAGGCGCCCGCGAACTCGGTGTCACCAAGCCTCAGCTTGCCGGCGCCGGCGTGAAC
>Ga0302180_10001133_pt1 | contig 21488 bp, 14 predicted proteins | sample I_Palsa_E3_2_FD_200575 | JGI IMG/M metagenome (GOLD analysis project Ga0302180, IMG submission 200575) | Peat permafrost microbial communities from Stordalen Mire near Abisko, Sweden - I_Palsa_E3_2 | ecosystem: Environmental > Terrestrial > Soil > Palsa > Peat permafrost | place: Sweden... | reverse complement strand
GCCGCCGGCCGAGCAGGTCAGCCGCCCGGCCGCCGAGAATGAGCAGGCCGCCGAACGAGATGGCGTACCCCGTCACGATCCACTGCACCGCGTCGGCCGGCATGTGGAGTTCGCGCTCGATCGACGGCAGCGCGACGTTCACGATGCTGAAATCAAGGACCACCATGAACGCGGCGACGAGGATCAGGGCGAGCTGGAGGGGACGGCGGCTGGCAGGGCCGGTTGCGTGTGGGCCGGGTGGGGTGGGTGGGGTAGTAGCTAGCCGGGATTCACGACGGTTGAGAGGCGTGGCGGTGGGCATGATACCAATCAGATACGTAACGGATCGTTTCGAAATTCTAGAAGGTAGAACAGGGCGATGAGCCGGGATATTCCGGGGGCAGGGGAATCGGCGGAGGCGGGCGGCGGGGCGGGCGGCGGGGCGCAGCGGGGGCGGCCGCGCAGCCAGGAGGCGGACCGCGCGATCTTGACGGCGACCGTGGAACTGCTCGCCGACCGGGGCCTATCGGCGATGTCGATCGAGGAGGTGGCCGCGCGCGCCGGGGTGGGCAAGACCACCATCTACCGGCGCTGGCCGTCCAAAGGCCTGCTGGCGCTGGATGCCTTCGTCGCCTCGTTCCGCGAAGAACAGCCGCCGAACGACACCGGGACGTTGCGCGGCGACCTGCTCGCCGCGCTGCGCGCGTGGGTCCGCGCGGTGACGCAGACCCCGATGGGACCGATGCTTACCGGCCTGATCGCCGAGGCTCAGCACGACCCCGAACTGCGCGGGGCGTGGCGGGATCGTGTGCTCGAGCCACTGCGCGTTCAGCATCGGATCATGCTGGACCGGGCCATCGAGCGCGGTGAGATACCGGCGTCGGTCGACCGGGACGTGGTCCTTGACCTGTTCTTCGGCGCGGCCGAGCACCGCCTGCTGCTCGGCCATCTGCCGATAACGGACGTCTTCATCGGCAAGGTCGTGGACGTGATCCTGGCCGGCATCCAGCCCGCCGGGTCCGCGCCCAGCTGAGCCAGGGTGATTCACGCCAGGGTCCAGGTCCCCCGGGTTGGCTGGAAGGGCGTTTGCGTTATATCTTGTTAGTGGGTGTGGGCTATCGAGTGCCATCGCCCGGAGCGCGAAGGAGAATCCGCGATGGCCGAGATCGAGCATCAAGTTAGGGGCTGGTGGGCCAAGGTGATCGCCTGGCTGCGGGGTGGGCAGCGCACCGACGCGGGCCGCAAGGCCAAGGCCGCCCTGCAGGACCTGCGCACCAGCGAGACCGGGCGCAAGGCCGAGGCAGCGATCAAGGACCTGCGCGAGGGCGAGGTCGGCCGCAAGGCCGAGGCGGCGATCAAGGACCTGCGCGAGGGCGAGACGGGCCGCAAGGCCAAGGCCGCCCTGCAGGACCTGCGGGACAGCGACGTCGTGGGCAAGGCGCGCGACACGGCGCGCGAGGCGATCCGCGACCTGCGGGACAGCGACGCCGGGCGCAAGGCGAAAGCCGCGATCCGCGACCTGCGGGATAGTCCTGGGACAGGCGACAAGTCCTGAGGCGCTCCTGACCACAGTCTTGACCATGCGGCGGCGGGTTCCTGGAAGGCGTTCCGGGTCTTCGGGGGTTCGTCAGGGAGCACCTCGGGGTACCGCCGCTGCGGCCGGACGACTAGGCTGACGTCAGGAAATCCGACGGCGGAGCGACGACGCCTTTGGGCAGCCGGAGTTCGTGATGATAGGCACCGCCAGTTAATCTGCAGGAATGTTAGCGCTAACGTCGGCCCCCGCTGAGCGCATGGCTGCGCAGCGCGCGGCAGAGGGAGGCAGGACGTGACGTCGTCACCGGGGGAAAAAGCCGAAAGACAGGTGCGAAGCTCAGTCGTCCGCGGGCTGGGCAACCTGTCCCGGCCGCCGGTCATGGCGGACGTGGCGCGGCTGGCCGGCGTTTCGCATCAGACGGTCTCTCGGGTACTGAACGAGCACCCGAACGTTCGCCCGCTGACCCGGGACAAGGTGCTGGCCGCGATCCGCGAGCTCGCCTACCGGCCGAACGCCGCGGCCAGGACGCTGGTCACCCGGCGTACCCACACCCTGGGCGTGATCAGCTTCGACAATATGCTGTACGGCCCGGCCTCCATGCTTTACGGGTTCGAGCGGGCGGCCCACGACGCCTACTTCGTGTCCATCGCCAGCCTGCCCGCGCTTGACCGCGGGTCGATGCTGGACGCGGTGGAGCGGTTCCTCGGCCAGGGGATCGAGGGCATCATCGTCATCGCGACGCAGGACACGGCCGTGGCCGCGCTAGCGCACGTCCCGCCCGAGGTGCCGCTGGTGGCGGTGGGCTGCGGCACCCGCGCGGCGGTCACGTCCGTGGCGATCGACAACGCGGCGGGCGCGGCCGCCGCGACGAGATACCTGCTCAGCCTGGGGCACCGGGCCGTGTACCATGTGGCAGGCCCGTCTTCCTGCCTCGACGCGGCCGAACGCGTCGACGGCTGGCGGCAGGCGCTGCGCGAGGCCGGGGCGCCCGCGCCGTCCGTGCTCGCGGGCGACTGGTCATCGGCCTCCGGTTACGAGCTTGGCTGCCAGCTGGCTAACGATCCTGAGCTCACCGCCATCTTCTGCGGCAACGACACGATGGCGCTCGGCGTGATGCGGGCGCTGGCCGAACGCAGGCTCCGGGTTCCGGACGACGTCAGCGTCGTCGGCTTCGATGACGTTCCCGAGGCGGGGTACTACTTGCCACCGCTCACCACGGTGCGGCAGGATTTCGGCGAAGTCGGCCGGCAAGCACTGAGCGCGCTCGTCGACCGGATGTCCGGGGCGATCCCGCCCGGGCCGCGGATCCGGGTGGCCCCCGAGCTGATCGTGCGGGCGAGCGCCGCGCCGCCGCGGAATCGCCGACGCAGTGGTTTAGCCGCCGACGCAGTGGTTTAGCCGCCGACGGAAGGCAAGAATGCGGATAGGAACCGGACGATAGGCGGACAAATGGATGTGAGCGCTAACAAAGAAGTCAGCGGCGATCAGTTCGTCGTGGGCGTGGACTTCGGGACGCTGTCGGCGCGCGCCCTGGTGGTCCGGGTCAGCGATGGCACCGAGGTCGGCACCGCCGTCAGCGAGTACGCCCACGGCGTGATCGACCACGAGCTGCCCGGATACGGTGAGCTGCCGCCGGACTGGGCGCTGCAGGACCCGGGCGACTTCACCGACGCGCTGGGCGCCGCCGTGCGGGCCGCGATCAGGGAGGCGGGCCTGCCGCCCGATCAGGTGATCGGCATCGCCACCGACTTCACCGCGTCTACCTGCCTGCCTGCGCTCGCCGACGGGACACCGCTGTGCCAGCTGCCGGGCCTGGCCGCGCGCCCGCACGCCTATCCCAAGCTGTGGAAGCACCACGCCGCCCAGCCGCAGGCGGACCGGATCAACGCCGCCGCCCACGAGCGCGGCGAGAAGTGGATCAACCGCTACGGCGGGAAGATCTCCTCGGAGTGGCAGTTCGCCAAGGCGCTTCAGCTGCTGGAGGAGGACGTCGAGCTGTACCAGCGCGCCGACCGGTGGATCGAGGCCGCCGACTGGATCATCTGGCAGCTGTGCGGGACCGAGACCAGGAACGCGTGCACGGCCGGGTATAAGGGCATCTTCCAGGACGGCCAGTACCCGTCGCGCGACTTCCTGGCCGCACTCGACCCGCGCTTCGCCGGCTTCGCCTCCGACAAGCTCGCCCATCCCATATCCCCGCTCGGCGCCCAGGCCGGCCGGCTGCGACCCGCCGCGGCCGCGCTGACCGGCCTGCCCGCGGGGATCGCGGTCGCGATCGGCAACGTGGACGCGCACGTCTCCGTGCCCGCGGCCGGCCCGGTGGCGGCCGGCAAGATGGTGGCGATCATGGGCACCTCAACCTGTCACGTGATGAACGGTGCCGATCTCGCCGAGGTCCCCGGCATGTGCGGCGCGGTCGACGGCGGGATCGTCGCCGGGCTGTGGGGATACGAGGCGGGGCAGAGCGGGGTCGGTGACATCTTCGCCTGGTTCACCCGCAACGGGATCCCCGGCGAGTTCGCCGACGAGGCGAGGCGGCGCGGCATGCCGCTGCCGGCGCTGCTTGATGAGAAGGCCTGCGAACCGCCACCCGGCGCGAGCGGGCTGGTCGCGCTGGACTGGGAGGGCGGCAATCGCTCGGTTCTGGTGGACGGCCGCCTGTCCGGCGCCATCGTAGGGCTGACGCTGGCCACCACCACGTCGGAGATCTACCGGGCGCTGCTCGAGTCGACCGCGTTCGGGACCAGGATGATCGTCGACACCTTCGGCTCCTCGGGCGTGCCGGTGACCGAGTTCGTAGTGGCCGGCGGCCTGGTCAAGAGCGCCCCGCTGATGCAGATCTACGCAGACGTGCTGCGGCGCCCGCTCAGCGTGATCGGCTCGGAGCAGGCGCCGGCCCTGGGCTCGGCCATCCACGCGGCCGTCGCCGCGGGCGCCTACCCGGACGTGCCGGCCGCGGCCGCCGTCATGGGCCGTCTGGAACCAGACGTCTACCTGCCTGACGCGGCGCGCGCGGACGTGTACGACGAGCTATACGCCGAATATGTGCAGCTGCACGACTATTTCGGACGCGGGGAGAACGCGGTCATGCACCGGCTGCGGGCGATCCGCGACCGCGCTTATTTCAGCCGAACGGGCAGTGCTGCGTGATCAGCGACGACGTTAGGGAAGGTTGGGCCGGGTGAGCCCTGAGATCACCGCGCTGGCCGAAACGGTCTGCGCGCTGCACGCCGAGCTCGTGCGCAACGGGCTGGTCGCCTGGACGTCCGGCAACGTGTCCGCGCGGGTTCCCGGGTCGGACCTGATGGTGATCAAGCCGAGCGGGGTCTCCTACGACGAGCTGACTCCGTCCTCGATGGTGGTCTGCGACCTGGACGCCAAGCCGGTGGCGACGGGCGGGCTCAGCCCGTCCAGCGATACCGCCACGCACGCCTACATTTACCGGCACATGCCCGAGGTCGGCGGGGTCGTGCACACGCATTCGACCTACGCGACCGCGTGGGCGGCGCGCGGTGAGGCCATCCCGTGCGTGATCACGGCGATGGCGGACGAGTTCGGCGGTGAGGTCCCGGTCGGCCCGTTCGCGTTGATCGGGAGCGACGAGATCGGCCGGGGCGTGGTCGCCACGCTGACCGGCCACCGCTCCCCCGCCGTGCTGATGCGCAGCCACGGCGTCTTCACCATCGGCGGTACGGCCAAAGATGCGGTGAAGGCCGCCGTGATGTGCGAAGACGTGGCGCGCACGGTCCACCTCGCCCGGGCCTACGGAGAGCTGGCACCGCTGCCCGCCGACCAGGTAGACACCCTGCACGCTCGCTACAAGAACCAATACGGCCAGCGCTGACGTTGAAGGAGAGCTGCCTCAAATGACCGCTTGGAACGACCGTAAGCCGCGGATCGGGATTCTCGGGATCATGCAGGACCTGTACGACGACATGATCCCCGGGATCGCACAGCGGCAGGAAGGGTACGCCGCCGAGCTCGCCGGGCACCTGTCGGACGTGGGCGAGTTCATCCCGAGCAAGGCCGTCAAGTACCGCGAGGACGCCGAGCGCGCCATGCGCGAGTTCGAGAACGCGGACGTGGACGGCGTGCTCGTGGTCATGCTCACCTACGGCCCGGCGATGCGGGTGGCCCGGCTGCTCTCGGAGACCCGGCTCCCGGTCTGCCTGGCCAACATCCAGCCGGAACCCAGCGTGACGCCCGCCTGGGACATGGCGGACATGACCTACAACCAGGGCGTGCACGGCGCCCAGGACACGGCCAACGCCATGGTCCGGGCGGGCAGGCGGTTCACCGTGCTGACCGATGACTGGAGGAGCGCCTCGTTCCGCGCCGACGTCGGCCGCTGGGCCCGCGCGGCGGCCACGGCCACTGCGTGGAAACAGCTCAAGGTGGCGATCTTCGGCTACCCGATGAACGAGATGGGCGACATCCGCGTCGACGAGAGCGCGCTGGTCAGGAGCCTCGGCCCGGCGATCATCTCGGTCGCGCAGGGCGACTTGTGGCGCGAGATGAAGGATCTGAGCCCGGCCGCGATCGATGATGTCATCTCTTTCGAAGACTCGCATTTCGAGATCGACCCGCGGCTGTCTGCGGAGGAGCGCACCGATCATGCCCAGATGCAGGTCGCGATCGATCAGATCCTTGCCCGCCGGGGGTTCGGCGCCTACACCGCGCACTTCGATGCGATCGGCGAGGACGGCCGGTTCGCCCGGCTGCCGCTGGCCGCGGCCTCGTCACTGCTGGCCAAGGGCTACGGATACGCCGCCGAGGGCGACGTACTGACCGCGTGCCTGGTCTTCGCCGGGCACGTGCTGATCGGCAACGCGCACTTTACCGAGATGTACGCGATGGACTTCCCTTCGGACTCGATCCTGCAGAGCCACATGGGCGAGGGCAACTGGCAGATCGCCCGGTCCGACCGGCCGGTGAAGCTGATCAAGCGGCCGCTCGGCATCGGCCGCCTGGCCGACCCGCCAACGTTCCTGTTCCAGTTGCAGCCGGGTCCGGCCACCCTGGCTGCCCTGGTCTCGCTGGAAGGGGAGCGGTTCCGGCTGGTGGTCGCCGAGGGCGAGAACCTGGACAGCCAGGAACTGCCGGCCCTGGAGATGCCATACGGCCAGTTCCGGCCGGCCTCCGGCCTGCGCACGTGCCTGAACGGGTGGCTCTCGCACGGCGGACCGCACCACGAGGTGATGAACCTGGGTCACCGCGCCGCCGACTGGAAGGCCTTCTGCCAGGTCACCGGCATCGAGTTCGTCCAGGTATAGGGTCTGGGCTCAGGCACCTTCCTCGGAGGATTACTGGCCGGTGACCTGGCGCCAGTTGGAGACCGAGGGCTGGATGCGGGCGGCGGGGCCCTGGCCGAACAGCTTCATGATGTTACCGGTGATCCGCTGGACCATGGTGGCTTCGCAGACCCCGCCGGGGTAACAGCCGCTGTGGTCGTCGAGGGCCGGGATCCAGTTGTTGGTGCCGGTGTCGAGCACGCCCGCGCCGGTGGAGGAGTCCGTGTAGTACGTCATGTCGGAGTAGAACGCGCCGATGCTGGTCTGGCCCAGGTTGGCGGGGATCGGCGAGTGGCCGAAGACCTGGTCATCGGCCGGCTGGCCGTAGGCCAGGTCGAACTTGTCCACGTCCGAGGCGATGAGGCTGGGGATGATCTGGCCGTTGTGCAGGCCGGTGCCGTCGAAGACCCAGGCCGAGGCGTCCGCGACCTTGAAGCCCACGTACAGGCCGGGCTCCAGGAACCCGGCGTAGGTGTCGCCGACGAAGTCGTACTCCGGCCAACTGGACGGCGGGTTGGACCATTCGTTGCCAGTGACCTGGAGCGGGTTGCCGTTGCCATCGAGCGGATCGGCGGCCGAGTCCCGGTAGTCGACGAGCTCACGGTCCGAGCCTAGCGGGGACGCCTGGGTCCTGACGTGCCGCAGGACCGGGCTCGCGGCGAAGAAGACGGTGTTGATGCCCTGGTTATAGGCGGCGACGGCGGCCTGACGCTCGCCGAGCGACCAGCACTCGTCGTGGCCGAGGGAGAGCAGCACCTTGTGCCTGAGCAGGGAGCCGGGATGCTCCTGGACGGTCAGGTCGGTGGCGTAGGTGACGTCGAGGCCGTGCTGTTCGGCCCACTCGACCAGCGGGTATTCCAGGCCGAGGAAGTTGCCCGAGCCGTTCTCCGCGGCGTAGGGCCGGTCGTAGGACACCACTCGGGCCCGGTTGCAGATCGGATACACGTCCGGCGGGCAGTTGCCTAGGCCCTGGTAGTAGTCGTAGCCGCCGTAATAGTTCCAGGCCTGCCAGGTGAACACGTCGTTCTTGATCACGTACGTGGCGGTGCTGGCGGGGTCCCAGATCGTCAGCGGGACGTAGCTCTGCCGGTTGCCAGGACCGGTCAGCTTGATCAGGTAGTCACCCTGGACGAACGCCGGGGTAACGGTGAACGTCAGCGACGGGGACCAGTTGTCGCAGGCCACCATGTTGGTGCCGCGGCTGACCGGGCAGCCGGGCTGGTCCTTGCCGGTTTGCTGACCCGACGTCCAGATCAGGCGCGCGCCCTTGCCGTGGTAGTAGCCCATGCGGAAGGCCTCGGCGCGGAAGGACGGGCCGGTGGTGCTGACGTACAAGGTGACTTTCTGGCCCTGCTGCGCGTAGACCTGGTTGACGAAACCGCTGATGCCGCCGTGCGCGTCGTGGATCTCCCACGCGGTGCTGCCCGGCTTGTCGTTCTCCTGAATCACCCAGCTGGCCTCGACCCCGTCCGGACCGGAGAAGGTGGCCGGACCTGAGGCGGCCGCCGCGGTCCCGGAAGCGGTCCTGGCCTGGCCGGTGGCCGACGGCGCCCCGGCCTGCGACGACTTGTGCGCCAGCAGCAGCACCACCACCGCGATGGCGACCACCCCCGCGATCACGGTGGCGACCACCCCGCTGACGACTCGCCTGTCAGGCAACCGGTAACCTCCTCGCCGTCACCCAGATATCTAGCATGATCACCCCGGCCGGAAGGCGGACTCGCGGTCGCTGCGGGATCATAGGGACAAAACATATTAGATACACCCTGCGGACCATCCCCGGCGGCATGTCTGCGGGATGCGTCGCGGCACGCCGTTGGTACTCCCTGGGGCATATGACGGTGCGTCAAGCGTCCGGCGCCCTGCGGACCTAGCCGATCACGACGAGCCTGGTGATGTCCAGGGGGCTATCGAATTGTCGTGTGGCTGCCGAGGCACGCGGTGCGGGCGGTCCTGGGCGAGCCAGCTCACCCTTGTTGCTGGCTTGCCTGCTTTGGGTGCCAGGACCGTGACCGAGCAGCGCACTTGCCCGGCCCGCAGGTCAGCGGTGATCTCGATCGGGGCAACAGCGTGCGGTACGCATAGCCCACCGTGTAGGCGGCCTGTCTGGGTGAAGGTGACGACCGCGGCCTTCAGGCGGCGGCCCGGGTCTTTGGCGTCCGCTGGGGAGAGCACGGAGCTCCGGGATGCCCCCGGTGCCCTATGCATCGAGCCCATCACGGCAAGGATCATTCGTCAGCTCGGTCGTCAGCGCCATCGACCGCTTCTACGCCGAGGTCGTCCAGCACATCAAGCCATGGACCCAGGCCCCGCCGAAAGTCAAGGACGACGAACCATCCCCGGCCGGTCAGATCGCGGCAGCAGAGATAGCGGCGACCGACGCTTACGACATCGAAATAGGAAACGGGCTACCATCCAGGGAATCAACACTGGCGCCAACCCTGAGATTAACTGAATCGGGCCGAGATCGACAACCAGAGCCTCAGTAACGCGACCTGGGACGGCCAAGACGTTCAAGGCTTGCACCTCACTTCCCGCAGGGCCCTTGATCTTCTGCTTGCAAGGTCGTAGGTGTGGTTGCTTGGACTGGCGCGTTACAGGTGAGGATCAGGGATGCATGTCCGTGAGTGACCGCGATTTACCGTCGATCACCTTCCGATCGGGCACGCAGCGGGAACGGACGGGACATCTGATCCGTAGCAGGATCAGGCCCGTCCGGATCGCTCCGGATAAGTCCTTACGTCCTCAGGACACTTGCGTTATTCAAAACTCTCCTTACCTCAAGCTTCTGACCTGCGACGACGCTTGCGAGAGGCCGGGTTTTGAATAAGCCTCAATCTTCAGCCAGAAATTGCGGTGGTGGCTGGATTGCTGTCGATCGGCTGCCACGAGAAGGGTGTCCCTGTATACTGGAAAATTCCGCTGCCATCGTTATGCAGCAGATAGAGATCATTACTCTCATCAACAGCAATTGCGACGTTGGCCGGATTGCTGTCGAGCTGCTGCCACGACAAGGGTGTCCCTGTATACTGGAAAATGCTCCCATCGTTATGCAGTTGATAGAGGGCACCACCGGCAGCAATTGCGACGTTGGCTGGATTGATATCAAGCCGCTGCCACCCGCTGGAAGGCGTTGAAACGTCATTCTGGAAAATGCCGCCATCGTTACGTAGTTGATAGAGGGCAGCATCATCACCAGCATTAAGTGGAGCAGCAACAATTGCGATGGTGGATGGATTGTTGTCGATCTGCTGCCACTCGAGTGCCCCTGTAAATTGCCAAATTCCGCTGCCATCGTTATGCAGTTCATAGAGACCGAAACCAGGACCAATTATGCTGGTAGCAAGTGCCGTGGTGGCTGGATTGTTGTCGATCTGCTGCCACGCGAACGGTGTCCCTGTATACTGGAAAATTCCGCTGCCGTTACGTAGTATAAAAGGGCCAGGAACACCAAAAGCAGCAACAATTGCGGTGGTGGCTGGATTGTTGTCGAGCTGCTGCCACGAGAAGGGTGTCCCTGTATACTGGAAAATGCTGCCGTCGTTATGCAGTAGATAGTTACCAGAAAAAATTACGATGTTGGCTGGATTGTTGTCGATCTGCTGCCACGAGAAGGGTGTCCCTGTATACTGGAAAATGCTGCCGTCGTTGTGTAGTTGAAGAACCATTTTTTGTATTCCTACCCTGTTTATGCTAATAAACAGCTGACAATGGTAAACGGCGCGGCATCTATATTGACGTTACCATCGATATTTGTATCTGTCAATCGTGTAAATTGGCGACAAGTCACGGGTGCCTGATTAGCTGATCATGCGGCTTCGGTAAGTATTCGGAAATCGTGTGGCCACCCGGAGTATCTGCCCTGGTTAGCCCATGGATGCCGGGTCGGGAACCACAGTACTTCCGAATAGAAAGCGGGACTTCGCCCCAGCCCGACGAGGCATGCGTGTGCGCGGCTGGCGTCTGCACATGGGCGGGTAGAGGCCCCTAAAGGCCGCCGATCGGTTTGTGGTGGCTGCGACACCCCACCCGGCGGCCGGCCTCGATACCCGATGATTTATGACGCTGGGGATGAGTTGCTCGACGTCGGTGTCGGCCTCGGTGTCGGTGTCGGTGTCGGTGTCGGCGTCGGCGTCGGCGTCGGCGTCGGCGTCGGCCTGCGCGTGGGCGTGGGCGTGGGCGAGCTATGTAGCGGGGTGGGCGTCGGCGGGAGGGCGGATGCTGTCGGGCTTTGCACCGGGGACGTGGTCGACGTGCTCTTCGCTTGCTCCTGTGCCGCAGCCAGGCTGCTGGCGGCCTTACTTCTACCCTGGCCGTGTGCTGAGCTGGTCGCCGACGGTGCGGGGCTACTGGTGGATGAGCCAGCTCCTGACGCGCCTGTGCTGCGCGGCTTCGCACCAGTGAGGCCAGCCGACCGGCCGGGAGCTGGCGTGCTGCCCGCGCTCCGCGTCGTCCCCGGTGCCGCCGCGAAGTGACGGAGCTCGCCGGCGAGTTTAGGGGAACCCAGCCCGATCGCCACCCCCGCGGCGAGCAGCAGAACCAGGGCCGTGCCCAGTACCGCCTTGCGAGAGCGGTGCCGCATCGGCCCGGCCGTGCTGTCTTCGTCGCTGGAGAACATCCTGGACATCTGCGGTCGTTCCGGCGGTACGGCCGGCAGTCGGAAATCGGTGTCCATGCTGTCTTCGGAGGGCCCAGGGGCTGGTGCGAGAAAGCGCGCGGCACCTACGGCGACCGTGGTTTTGGGGTCGGTGTCAATCGCCGGTGCCTGGCCGAACTCGGCCGAGATCAGCTGGGAGACGAGCGGGATCCGGGACGAGCCCCCGACCAGCAGGATCGCATCAAGCTGCGCGCTGTCGACGGCTGCCGACTCCAGCGCCCGGTGCAGCGCCTTGATGGTCCGGTCCAGTTCTGGCCGGATCATTTCCTCGAACTCGGCCCGGGTCACCCGGACCCGCTGCCGCACCCCACCGAGCGCCACCGGGATGGTGGTGTCGGTGTCCACCGACAGGGCTTCCTTCGCCTCCGTGCACTCGCGGCGCAGCCGGGCGACCTCGGGAACGATGTACGGATCGTTCGGGTCGATCTGGGTCAGCGACACCCCGGCGGCGGCGCATACGTGCTCGAACAGCATCTCGTCAAAGGTGACCCCACCGAGCCCGTCGATCCCTTCGGGCCTGCCAAGGAGCGTGAATGCGGTCGGTGAGTCCTTGCGGACCACAGCGGCGTCGAAGGTCCCCCCGCCCAGGTCGTACACGGCCAGACGGGCGCCGACCTCGACCTGCTCCCGGCTGGCGCAGCCGATCGCGGCGGCCTGCGGTTCGCTCAGCAGTTGTGCGCGGCCCAGCCGCGTCATCTCACCGATGCGGGTGGCCTGGACGGCCTGCTCGAACAGGCTTAACTTGTGTGGTCCCCAGCTGGCCGGGCAGGTCAGCGTGACGCCTTCGGGCAGTTCACCTTCTCGCTGGTTGACCCGCTGCCATACCCAGTGGACGAGCACCGCGGCAAGCTCATGAGCCGGCCACTGCACCCCGCCCACCAGCAGCGGGATCTCATCACCGATCCGGCGCTTGAACTCCCGCACCACACGGTCAGGGTCGGTGAGCGCGCGGCGTTCCGCGCTCTCGCCGACCACCAGCGAGCCGTCTCCGGCCAGGAACAGCACCGACGGTACGGCGGGCGAGCGGCAGCCCAGCGGAACGACGTCGGTTTCCAGCTCGTCCACGGTCGGCCGGTACAGCGCCGCGGCCGTGTAGGTCGTGCCGAGGTCGATCCCCAGCCAGTACGCCATCCTCATCACCCTCCCCAAGCGGGCGCTCCCCAGCACCTTACGGATGTATCCAGGGAACCTTTCGGAAACGTCCTGAAAATAAGACGCGGATCCGGGCCATCGCGTTGGCGCTGGCAACCCCCTGCAAACCCCCTTTCCTAATTAGGGGATTAGGAGCGGGCTGAGGAGAAATCCCCTAATCCCCTATTAGGGGAACCGCCCGGATCCCCTATCGGTGCCCCAGAGATAGCGGGTTGTTCCCCGATTGCCGCGGGGCGATCGGTCCCTAGATTTATCGAAGCGCCCGGAAATCCGGTCCCTTCGCTCATCTGACGATATCGAGGAAATAGCAACGATGACCGCTGCGACCTCGTTGCTGGACTTCATCCTGAGACTGCTGAAAGATCCGCAGGCCCAGGCGGAGTTCCGCGCGAGTCCCGAGCAAGTGCTGGCCGCCAACGGCCTCACTGACGTGTCCGCTGCGGATATTCGCGACACACTGCCGCTGGTGACGGACAACCGCTTCGTCGATCTGAACAGGAGCCACGCCGTCTCGCCGTTGGTCGTGTCGGTCGCGGGAGGCAGTCACATTCACGCTGCCATCCAGTACCTGCACCACATCACCGGCACGTACCGGTACGACGACCACGGCGCCCACGCCCACGACCCCGGGCACGTGAACATCTGGGCCACCGGCGACGTGACGCCGACCTTCGATGACAGCCACGTGGTGGCGGGCGGCTCCCTTCCCGGCCCGGGCGGCGCACCGGGCACCGGCAACTGGGCGGGCGACGGTCACGGGAACTCAGGCCACAACAGCAACCTCATTTACGGTGACCACAACAATGGCCTGATCTACGGCGACGCGCAGGACGGCCCGGCCGGAAGCTCGCCCAGCAGCACTTTCCGCCACCCAAGCCACGACCACGGCGGCGGCCTGCACCGCTTCGGCTCCGGGGCCGCCACGACCTCGGCGGGCGGTACCGGCAGCCCGGCCGCTTACTCCGGTGACACCGTCGGCTCGCACGACAGCACCGGCTTTCGTCCCCTGGACTCCGGCGGAGCCGCCAGCCCTGCGGGCCCGGACAACTATCACACGCACGACGCTCACGGCAGCTTCGGCGACAGTTACTACGGCCAGGACAGCTACTACGGCCAAGACACCGAGCACGGCACTAACGACGTCCAGGAGCCGCACATATATCTGGACCTGCACTGAGTTGGTGACCGCGGCGGCCCGGATCAACTGCCGACCGGGACCGTGGCCGCCTCAGAACTGGCACGACGAAGCGGCACGCCGCTTTACGTGTTGATCTGTCTGGCTGCGTCCGCAGCCGGACAGCTCCCTTCAGAAAGAGAGAAAGAGCAAAGATGCCACCAACACCACATAACCCGTCCGGCCCCACGCCGCCCTGCCCCACCCGCGGCGGCGACAAGAACAACGGTCACCACGACCAGCACTGGAATTTCGGTGGCGGGGCTGCCCCCGAACAGTCTGGCTGGGGCAAGGACTCCCACCACGACGACCAGCACTGGCACTCCGGCGGCGGGGCTGCCGCCGCTCGGTCGGGCTGGGGCAAGGACTCCCACCACGACGACCAGCACTGGAATTTCGGTGGCGGGGCTGCCCCCGCTCGGTCGGGCTGGGGCAAGGACTCCCAACACGACGACCAGCACGGGCACTCCGGCGGCGGGGCTGCCCCCGCTCCGTGTGCTCCCAAGCCCGACGCCTGGGAGCACGACCAACACGGCCACCAAGAGCACGAGGTCAAGCTCTACGACCACCACGAGCACTACGACCATCACGTCGACCACTGCGCGGGCTTTGACGGGCACGACGCCGCCGTTCTGGGTCTTTTGTTCTGAGCAGCTGACATAGCAGCGTTACCCTTCTTTGGCCCACCCGGGATACCCGGGTGGGCCAAAGGCGTGAGGAGGCAACAATGCCGAGTGACACCGCGAGCGAGCACGCCGTCGCCACGGGCACCCAGTCGGCCGCCAGCGGCGGGCAATTCGCCGTGGCCGAAGCCGCATCCCCGGCCATCCAGACCGTCGAGCTCACGCTACGGGCCTCGACCGCATACCAGCGGCCCGATCTCGCGGTGCGGGCCCGCCAGGCGCTGCAGCGCCTGCACAACCCGCGGGTGCGCGTCCTAGTGGTGGGCGAGTTCAAGCAGGGCAAGAGCATGCTGGTGAACGCCCTGGTCAACGCCCCGATCTGCCCGATCGACGATGACATCTCGACCTCGGTGCCGACCGTAGTCCGGTACGCGCACCATCCGTCGGCGACGCTGGTCCGCGGCGCCTGGGGCGGCGGCGACGGCGACGAGCAAGAAGAACGCTATCAGGTGCCGATCGAGCAGCTCGCCAGCCACGTCTCCGAAGCCGACAATCCGGGCAACCATGCGGGCCTGAAGTACGCGGAGGCCGGGATTCCCAGGGACATCCTCGCCGACGGCCTGGAGCTGGTGGACACGCCAGGCGTCGGTGGCCTCGGCTCGGTGCAGGGCTCCGCCACGATGGCCATGCTGCCCAGCGCGGACGCGATCCTGCTGGTGTCCGATGCAGCGGCCGAGTACAGCCGCCCCGAGCTTGAGTTTCTGCGTCAGGCGAAACTGGTCTGCCCGAACGTCGCCTGCGTGCTCACCAAGATCGACCTGTACCCGCGGTGGCAGTGGATCGCCGAACTAGACCGCAGACACCTGCGCACCGCCGGCATCGACGCAGAGCTGCTGGCCGCCTCCTCGATGCTGCGGCTGCACGCATCGCGGGCCAGGGACAACGCGCTCAACGCTGAATCGGGTTTCCCCGCCCTCGTCACATTCCTGCGCGAGCGCGTGCTCGGACAGTCCGAGCGGATGGCCAATCGGGCCGCGGCCAACGATGTCGTGACGATCACCGCCCAGCTGGCCTCCGGTATGCGCGCCGAGCTGGCCGCCTGCGAAGATCCGGAGCGGGCCGCCCAGCTGGTCGCCGAGCTGGAGCAGGCCAGGCAACGAGCCGACGGCCTGAGGGACCGCGGCTCGCGCTGGGCCCAGGCACTGAATGACGGGATCGCCGACCTCAACGTCGACGTCGACTACGACCTGCGGGACCGGATGCGGGTCATCGTCCGGGAAGCGGAGAAGGCGCTGGACGGTGCCGACCCCAAGAAGATCTGGGACCAGTTCGCCGCGCAGCTGGAGGAGCAGGCCGCCGCGGCCGTGGCGGCGAACTTCCTATGGGCCACCAAGCGAGCGCGCTGGCTGGCCGCCCAGGTGGGCGACCTATTCGAGGAGGACGGTGCCCAGGCGCTGCCCCGGTTGCGCACGGCCAGGGCCGCGGCGCCGGAGGTGATCGCTGAGATAGAGCGTCCGGACGGAGAGAAGTTCGGTGTCGGCCAGCAGGCATTTGTCGGGCTGCGCGGTGGTTACATGGGCACCCTGATGGCGGGTATGGCTTCCACGTTCATGGGCCTGAGCTTGCTGAATCCGTTTTCGGCCGCGGCCGGGCTGCTCATGGGCGGTAAAATGGTCCGCGACGAGAGCCGGCGTCTACTCGACCGGCGCCGGATGGAGGCCAAGAACACAGTGCGCCGCTACGTGGATGATGTTTCGTTCCAGGTGGGCAAGCAATCACGGGACATGCTCCGCTACGTGCAACGTGATCTGCGGGATCACTTCATGGCCCGCAGCGATGAGCTGGTCTGCTCGGCGCAGGAGTCGCTGATCGCGGCGGAACGAGCCCTGCAGGCCGGTGAGGCGGAGCGGCAGCAGCGAATAGCCGACCTGTACGCGGAACTCGAGCGGATCGCCGCGCTGGAACACGAAGGGCAGGCGCTGGCGCTTGCGGCCGAATAGGTCGGGCCTCTGGGTACGGTGACCAGCGCGTCGGACCTCTCGTCGATCGCCCGCCGGCTGCTGCAGCGCACCATGGAGGCGTACCGGGGTTCGCCCGAGACCCAGCGGTGGCTGCGCGGGGAACTGGACCGCATCGACGCCCCGCTGCAGGTCGCCATCGCGGGCAAGGTGAAGGCGGGCAAGTCGACGTTGCTCAACGCCATGGTCGGCGAGATGGTCGCTGCGACGGACGCGGCGGAGTGCACCACGCTAGTCACCTGGTACCAGTACGGGAACGTGCCGCGGCTGACGCTGTACCCGAAGCTGGGCGCGCCGCGGCAGCTGCCGGCCAGTCGGCGCGACGGAAGGCTGATCATCGACCTGGGCGCCACCCCGGCCGCCGACGTCGAGCGGCTCGTGGTGGACTGGCCGTCGCGGCAGCTGAAGGCCACCACGCTGATCGACACCCCCGGGATCGGGTCGCTCACGACCGAGAACTCGGAGCGGTCGGCGGCCTTCCTGCTGCTGGAGGACGAGCCGACCGCCGCCGACGCGGTCGTCTACCTGATGCGGCATCTGCATGCCACGGACTTCGAATTCCTCGAGGCGTTCAGCGAATACGGCGCGGCCAGCGCCAGCGGGCTGAACGCGATCGCGGTGCTTTCGCGGGCAGACGAGATCGGCGGCGGGAGGCTGGACGCGCTGATGTCGGCCCGTCGTGTCGCCGCCCGATACCGATCCGATCCCCGCCTTGTCGGCCTGTGCCAGGACGTCGTGCCGGTGGCCGGACTGCTCGCACAGGCCGGCCGCTCGCTGCGGCAGGACGAGTTCCAGGCCTTCTCGACGCTGGCCGGCGCCCCCCGCGATGACACGGAGGCCATGCTGCTCTCCGTCGGCCGCTTCCTGCACTCGGGCCCGCGTGAGGACGCCCTGCTCTCACTCGGCAGGAGGCGCGTCCTCCTTGACCGCTTCGGCCTATTCGGGGTGCGACTGGCCACCACGCTGGTCCGACAGGGCAGTATCAGCCCGGACCTGCTCGCCGCCGAGCTGGTGCGGCGCAGCGGTCTCGACGAGTTGCGCAGTTCGCTGGCCAGCCGGTTCACGGAACGCCGCGACCTGCTCAAGGCGCGGTCAGCGCTGCTCACCGTGGATTTCGTGCTCAGGCGCGAGCCCTCACCGCAGGGCCGCAGCCTGCTCGCCGAGGTCGAGCGGATCCTGGCCGGCAGTCACGAGTTTGCCGAGATGCGGCTGCTGGCCGCGATCCGCTCGTCGGCGGTGACGTTCCCCGACGCCTACCGCGCGGAAGCGGAGCGGCTGCTCGGCGCGAACGGGACGGTCCCGGGCCGGCGGCTTGGGCTTGTCGACGATACCGATCCCGGGACGCTTCGCGCGGTGGCGCTGGAGGCGCTGGAGCGATGGCGGCGGCTCAGCGAGAATCCGGTCTTCCCGCGTGCTTTCGCCGACGCGGCCCGGACAGTGGTGCGCAGCTGTGAGGGGATCCTGCACGCGCTGCCCGGCCGGTGAGCGCAGCCCGCCGTTAGTCCGCTCCGTTCTCCGGGGCGAGCATGACCTGCAGGTGCCCGAACAGCTCGCGACGGCTCGACGCGCCCAGCCGCCGGCGAATCCGGGCCACATGGTGTTCCACAGTCTTGGCGGAGATGAACAGCTGGGCGCCGATCTCCTTGTAGGTCAGGCCGGTCAGCACCCGCCGCGCGATCTCCTGTTCCCTGGTGCTCAGCGTGACGGCGGGCGAGACGCCGGTGTGCTGGCTCCCGGTCGGCCGCGGGCTTCCGCCAGGCCGGGGGGGAACCTCAGCCTGCCGCGGCGGATCCCCGCCCGGGACGGCCGGTTCCTGTTCCGCTACCGGTGCCGGGTGGCCGGCTTGCGCGGAGCCGTCCGGCCGCACCAGGCGGGCGCATTCCAGCAGGGTGGTCATCGCCTTGCGGTCGGTGGCGCGGATCGCAGCCTGTCCCGCCAGCCGGGCGCCCTCCGCGCCGAGGCCCGCTGCGGCAAGCTGGCGCGCGATTGCGACGACGGCGTCCACGTCTGCCGTGCCGGCCAGCACCCGCATCCAGCACCCGGCGGCCCCGGCGAGCATGGCGGCGTACGGGTCGGCCGCCCCCAGTTCGGCCAGCACGGACACGTGCCGCCTGGCTTCCTCCGGTGATTCGCCGGCTATCGCGGCGTGCGTGCCATACCAGTGCAGCGGTACCCGCCACAGAACGGGCTGGCCGAGTCCCGCCAGCAGCACCTCCGCCTGGTGCAGGTGCGGCTCAATCCACCACTGCTCGCACAGCCGGGCCGCGGCGACCGCCAGCTCGCCGAGTGGCAGCAGCACATACAGATCGACCGGGTGGCGGAGCAGCGCCTCACGTGCCCGCAACCAGCCGCGCCGCAGCGCAGCCAGATCGCCTTCACGCCGGGCCAGGGCCATGGCCGCGGCCGCAGCGAACAGCTCGTCGCGGGGTTCCAGCGGCAGCCGGCCCACGCCCGCCGAGCCGAGTAGCGCATGCGCGTCCCTGGTATGCCCGCGCATGGTAGCGAGGAAGGCCAGCAGAAGGGTGTGCCGCGCCGCGGCTGCTTTGCCGCCCAGCCCAGCCGATATGGCCCGCCGCAGCACCGAGTGGGCCGTGCCGAACTCCCCGGCATGCATGGCCACCAGTGCGGCCAGCGCCGCGGGGGTGTCGGGCAGCAGCGGCGTGCTGCCCGCCGACTCCAGCAAGGTCGCGGCCCGGGTGAGCTGGGAAAGCGCCGTAACAGGCGAACCGCTTATCGTCTCTTCGATGCCGTGAGCCATCAGCGACTCTACGCCGCCGAGCAGGGTCGGTGCCCTCTCGACCTGCCGGTCAGCGGCCAGCACCTGCCGGGCCTCGCCGATAGCGCCGATACCGGCCAGCACCGGAACGGCGATCATCGGGTAATCGGCCCCGCCTGCCGACCCGGCCACCCGGTACAGTTCGGCCGCGCGGGACAGCAGCCCGCGATGGGCGAGGACGGCAGCGGTGATGCCCAGCGCGCGGGCTCGTCCGGCGGCATGCTCGTTGCTCAACGCCTTGTCCGCTAGCCGCAGCGCTTCGTCGAGTCGGCCGCTGCGCGCGGCGGCGTCGGCCCGGCAGACGAGCAGGGAAGGGGCCTGCGTTCCGGCCGCACTGGCCGCGGTGAAAAGCTTGTCAGCCAGCTCGGGCGCCGAGCCGAGCGCCTCGTTGCCCGCGGCCAGCAACGCAGTGGCCACTTGGGGGCCTTGAGCGCCGGCCGTCATCAGGGCCTGGCCCACCGGCAGCATGGAGCCACCGCGCCGTAGCTGCAGGCCGGCCAGCATCTCGCAGACGCGGTTCGTGTGTACCGCCGGAGCCAGCCGCAGCAGCAACCGCCCGACCAGCGGCACGACCGCGCCGTCATCGGTCATGAGCCCGGTGGCCTGAGCCTCCCGCAGTGCCGCATTGATAGTCGGCCCGTCGGTCTCCAGCAGCTGAGTGAGTTTCTCGGTGTCGCCGCCCGCGCCCAGCGTCGCGGCGAAAAGCACATGCCGCACCTCTGCAGGCAACGCCTCGATGACATACCGCAATTGCTCCTGAACACCGGCGGGAACGTCGAGTCTGATACGCGGCGCAAGATGGCTGAGGACCTCCGTGCTGAGCTGGCCGCTGTCCCTCAGGCCGACCATCAGCTGTTCGAGCAGAACGGGCAGACCGGCGGTTTGTTCGAACAACAGCCGGGTCAGCGGTTCCGGGCACGGAGCGCCCAGTAGATCGCAGACCCGGTCAGCGAGGGCCGCCCGGTCTAAATGGCCGAGCACGATCGGCGGACGATGCGCGGTGAGGACCGAGCCGAGCACGGTAAGCGCCGGGCTCGCGGGCCATCGGCGATGCGCCACGAGCAGTCGCTGACCGGGGGAGCGGGCGAGCTGCCGTAGCCGGTCGAGGTCGGCCTCATCGAGCAGGTGCGCGTCGTCGATCAGCACTGACGCCCCGCTAAGGTCCCCGCTCGCGTGGCAGTCCCTGATGACCGGCACGCCGACCTTGACGTAATGCCGGGCTGCCGCCTCGATCAGTGCCGTTTTACCGCAGCCACCAGGACCGATGATGTCGATCAGCAGCCCGGAACCCGGTTCGGCGTCGATCTCGTCGCACAATGTGCTCGCCTCTGCGGATATGCCCGCACGGTGATCCGGCGCGATCTGCGTCATCTACCGGCTTACCCGGAGGCTGTGCCGTCCGAGCTGTCCCGCCTGCCGGTCACGGCTGGGCGCGAAGCGCAGGCGGCACGCGCCACACCGCGCCGTCGCGACGGTAAGAACACGCCCACTCGGGGCGAAAGGCGGTACCATCGCTGCTCCTCGGTCGCTTGGCGAACAGATCGCTGCACGGGGTGAGCGCAGACGGTACGCCAGGACCCCTGAGCCAGGATGGCAGGCACGGTGCGGGGGGTCGAGCCGCGCCGCGGCCGCCCGTTCTCCGCTCTCCCCCAGCAGTACGTTAGACCTTGCCCTGTACAGATGTCCGGCATATTTCTCTATCTATGAGACCAGCCCGCGCTGGTTCCGTCCCCGTCGTCATGGTGACCTGTGCGCTCACGCCTCCTCTTATGGGCAGGGTGTCACATTTATGCACTTACGGAGCCGGGATCGAGGTCGGAGGACGAGGGATCGGACACTGGCAGTTCGGCGGTCTGGGAACGGGCGGTCTGGGAACGGGCGGTCTGGGAACGGGCAGACTGGGAACGGGCAGACTGGGAACGGGCAGACTGCTTGAAGTTGAGACGGCCGTTCTTCATCACGCCGATCCGCTGGCCGCGGCGGGCGACGGTACTGTCGTGGGTGACGAACACCATGGTCAGGCCGCGTTCCCGCCACATGGTGTCGAGCAGGTCGATGATCTCGTCCCTGGTGTCCTCGTCGAGGTTTCCGGTCGGCTCGTCGGCCAGCAGGACCTTCGGCTCCTTGACCAGGGCTCGCGCGATCGCGACCCGCTGCTGCTGGCCGCCGGACAGCTCACCTGGCACGTGGCGCAGCCGGTCGGCGAGGCCGACCGCCTCGAGGGCGACCGCGGCCCGCTGCCGACGGGCCGTCGCCGACACGTGCAGCGGCACCAGCGCAG
>Ga0302180_10001131_pt1 | contig 21503 bp, 19 predicted proteins | sample I_Palsa_E3_2_FD_200575 | JGI IMG/M metagenome (GOLD analysis project Ga0302180, IMG submission 200575) | Peat permafrost microbial communities from Stordalen Mire near Abisko, Sweden - I_Palsa_E3_2 | ecosystem: Environmental > Terrestrial > Soil > Palsa > Peat permafrost | place: Sweden... | reverse complement strand
CCGAGCCCGGCCAGAGCGCCCAAGCTCGTCGAGCCGACATCGCCGGAGAAGGCCCACGTGCTGGTCGGAGGTGCAACGCCGAGCAGCCCGTCCAAGGTCGCGTCGCCGGCCGTAAGTCCCGATGCGAGGTCTCCCGTGAGACCGGAGCTAACGAGCTCCGCCACATCTAGGGGGAGGTCCGTGCCCGGGAGCAGCTCATCGCCAGAAGCCACGGCCTGGCGGAGGTGAGCGACAGCAGCCCGCTCTCGCGCCGTCCCACCGGCCAGAGCCTCGATAGCGGGGACCTCAGCCCTGATGGTCACCGGGACGGGCGAGCGTGCCAAAACAGCAGCGTCGGCTTCGAACTGTCCTGCTGTCGAGGCGGCCATGGGACCAATGGAGCCGGCCGGGCTGATGGGGACCGCGCCACCAAATGGGGCTACGAGCGCCACGTCAAGGTGCAGCAAGTTGCTCGCATCATTTCCTGCATAAACGATGAACGTGGTGAGCGGCTGCCCTTTGCGGACGTTCGCCACCTCCAGGTACGCCTGGAGCGGGTAGACGCCCGTGGTCGGTATGGGCAGGGCTCCGTCGGCATCGGGCCCCGTCGCCTGGTTGACCGGGATGTCCACGTCCAGCCCGCCGCGCGGGTCGTTGGCCAGCTTGGCGAGCGACACCGTCTCGTGCCAGAACTGCCCCGACACGTCGCCACCGAGGGCGGCATCGAATTGCGACCGGGCGGTCAGCCTGCCGTAGGCGACCACCTCAACCCCTTCATCTGCCGGATAGTCCGTGGAAACTTTCAGGTCCATCTGGAACTGCCTCGGGCCTGGCCCCAGCCAGGAAGTTTCGTTGAGCAGTTGCAGCGCGTCCGGGCCGTGCGAGATGTTCGTCCGGGGGGGCGTGAGCGCGATGACCACGGGCTGTGCACCTGTCGGGTGAGTGGGCGTTACCGCAATCGCAGACGCTTTGGTCGGTGAAAAACACAAGGCAGCGGAGCTGCCGGCCAGCAACAGGCACGCAAGGGCCCCACGACCAAGCGCTGCCGGCACCGGCCTCAGGCCCCCGGTGGGACTGGCAACGCCGCCGACAGGACCGACAGGCCAGCAGGGTCGTCACGGAACCCGACGCGGCGGTACAAGGCGAGCGCAGCGTCGTTGCCAAGCTGGGTGTTGACCGCGATTTCGCCTGCTTTCAGATCTCGCAACCAATGGAGACCGTCGAGGAGCAACCTTCTGCCGATGCCATGGCCTTGCGCTTCAGGGCGGACCGCGAGCCGTTGGACAAAGCCGCGGCCGCCCGAAGCCCCACAGATCGCGTACCCGACCACGCCGTGCCGGGCCCCAAGGACTACCCGCAGGCGCCGGTGCTGTGTCGCCTTCATCGCCTCTCGTAAACCTGTGCGGTCCAAGCGCCAGAACGGCGTGAACGCGGTGGCGTCCACCTCGAGGACGCCTCGCTGGCGAAGAGGGCCGGCGCGGCGCAGCGCAGGGCCAGAAGGGACCGGCGGCAGCACAACGGACCTGTCAAGCACGAGAAGGTGCAGGCGTTCCTGCACTTCAAAACCCGCTTCCAGAAAGCCGCGCTGTTCGTCGGGCGATAGCGCGCCCGTAATGACCCGTTGGAAACCTTGCACTGCCAACATCTCGAGGCAACGCCGGACGAACGCTGCGGACGGTGGTGCGCCGTCCGCCACGGGGACGAAGAAAGCAACGGAACCATCAGCTCTCCAGGGCCCGATCCGGGCGCTCTCCCTGCCCCAGCGGACGATCTTGCATAAGCGCCTGGCACTTGAGGGCATTTGGGGGGCGTCTGTGGTCATCGCGAGGGCTCTGGCCGCCCGTTTACGGCTTTAGAAGCCTAGCGTCCGCACCAAGCCTGGCAGAACTTCGCCGCAGCTTCTGCCTCACCCTCCGGACGGCTCAGGGAAAGACAGAGACCTGCCGATAAGGATCGTGGTGATCGACCTCCCGGCAGTATTGCGTCACGTCGTCGAACAAGGGGCATCCGACCTGCACATCAAGGTCGGTTCCGCCCCGAGGGTGCGCGTGAACGGCGACCTGCGGATGACCCCGTTCCCGGCCGTGGGTGCCGAGGAGTGCGAAGAGCTGGTACAAGTGGTCCTGCCCCCCGAACGGCTCGAGGAGTTCAGGTCCACGGGAGAGGCCGACTTTTCGCTTTCGGTGAGCGGCCTCGGGCGCTTCCGCGCCAACGCCTTCCGCCAGCGCGGCACGCCTGGCCTCGTGCTACGCAGAGTCCTGCCGAGCGCATTATCGGCGACCGACCTCGGCTTGCCGCCGGTCGTCACACGCTTGGCCGAAGAAAACCGGGGCCTCGTCCTGGTGACCGGGCCGACCGGGTCGGGTAAGACCACGACCCTGGCCGCAATGATCGACTACATAAACACGAACCGTGCAGGGAACATCGTCACGATCGAGGACCCGATCGAGGTCCTCCACCGGGACAAGATGTCGATCATCAGCCAGCGCGAGATCGGTACGGACACCAAGGACTGGTCGCAGGCGATGCGTAGGGTGCTCCGCCAAGACCCCGACGTCATCCTCATCGGTGAGATGCGCGACCCCGAGACCATCCAGGCGGCGCTGTCAGCCAGCGAGACCGGCCACCTCGTGCTGTCGACGCTCCACACGACCAACGCGACCGAGACCATCAACCGGATCATCGACTTCTTCCCTCCCTACCAGCATCGCCAGGTGCGCATAAGCCTTGCCGCCGTCCTACGGGGAGTGATCAGCCAGCGGCTCGTACCAAGGGCCGACGGCATCGGGCGCGTCGTTGCAGTCGAGGCCATGGTCATGACGGGCCGGATCTCGGACCGCATCCTCGACCCGAACGGCGGCTCTGGAGAGACGATCGAGGACGTGATCGCGGACGGCGAGTACCACGGCATGGTCACGTTCGACCAGAGCCTTTTCAACCTGTTCAAGGCCGGTGAAATCTCCCTACGTGCCGCCCTCCAGGCTGCCACCAACCCGCACGACTTCCGCGTGGCGTTGCAGACGGCCGGCTTGCTGCCGTCCGTATAAACGCCCCGAAGGTTTCCCGGGATCCCTAGGCTCTCTCGCTGTGGTCCCCGAACGTCTGCGACCGGTGCTCGATGAAGCGAACGAACCGGCGCGTCTCTTTGCCGACGCCGGGTTCCACCTGTACCTGGTCGGCGGTGTCGTCCGCGACGCCCTCTTAGACCGGCTCAACCCGGACGGCGACTTCGATTTCACTACCGACGCGCTGCCAGACCAAACCGAAGCGGTCCTGGCTCCCTGGGCAGATGCCATTTGGACGCAAGGCAAGCGTTTTGGCACTATCGGCGCCGCCAAGGGGTCGCGGCGCCTCGAGATAACGACTCACCGGGCCGAGGAGTACGACAGCAGTTCACGCAAGCCCGACGTGGTCTTCTCCACGGCCCTGGAGGCCGACCTGGCGCGACGGGACTTCACCGTCAACGCAATGGCCCTTTCACTTCCCGACTTGGTCCTCGTCGACCCCTTCGACGGCGTGGCGGACCTCGCCGCGAAGAGGTTGCGCACCCCCCTGTCCCCAGAGGTTTCCTTCACAGACGACCCCCTGCGCATGATGCGGGCGGCCCGCTTTATTGCGGGCTATGGCCTCCAGCCCGAACCGCAGCTGCGAGAGGCCGTCGGCCGCCTCAGGGGCCGGCTCGACATAGTCTCCGACGAGCGCGTACGGGACGAGCTCGACAAGTTGCTCGTGGTGGAAGACCCCTCAGAGGGCCTGTGGTTCCTCGTTAGGACCGGCTTAGCCGAAGAGTTCCTCCCTGAGCTGCCGGCCCTCGCCCTCGAAGAGGACCCGGTCCACCGCCACAAGGACGTGCTCGCGCACACCATTGCCGTCGTGCAACGGGCCAGGCCCAGCCGGATAGTCCGCCTTGCCGCGCTCTTCCACGACATCGGGAAGCCCAAGACCCGGTCTTTCGGGCCGGGAGGCACGGTCAGCTTCCACCACCACGAGCTCGTGGGCGCCAGGATGACCCGCGACCGGATGCGAGCCCTCCGCTACCCCGCAGATGACATCGAAAAGGTGAGCGGGCTCGTCGAACTGCACCTCCGCTTCCACACCTACGGCATGGGGTGGACTGACAGCGCCGTCCGCCGCTACGTGCGCGACGCCGGTGACCTCCTAGACGAGCTCAACGAGTTAACCCGGGCGGACTGCACTACCCGCAACCCGGCCCGTACGGCCGCCCTGTCGCAACGCATGGACGAGCTCGAAGCGCGCATAGCCGAGCTCCGAGAGATAGAGGAACTCGCTTCGATCCGGCCAGACCTGGACGGCCGTGAGGTCATGGACCACCTGGGCCTCGCACCCAGCCCTTTGGTCGGTCGGGCCCTCACTCACCTGCTCGAGCTTCGCCTCGAAGACGGCCCGCATTCCCGAGAGGACGCCCTCAGGCTCCTCGATGACTGGTGGGCTCTCCAAACCGGATCAGCGCGCCCCGGGGAGTGAAGAAGGCCGGGCTGGGGTGGAAGGGGCCCTTCCCTAAACGGAGGTGCTGAGAGTCGTCCCTGCCGCGAAGTCCTCCACCATCTGTCGAGCCACATCGTCGTGGTACTGGACCGGCGGTGACTTCATGAAATAAGCAGATGGCCCGAAGAGCGGGCCACCGGTACCCCGGTCGAGAGCGAGCTTGGCACAGCGGACGGCGTCAATAACTACACCCGCTGAATTCGGTGAGTCCCACACCTCGATCTTGAGCTCGATTGAAAGCGGGACGTCACCGAAATTACGGCCTTCCAGGCGGATATAGGCCCATTTACGGTCCTCGAGCCAATCGACGTGGTCCGAGGGCCCAACGTGGACGTCGCGAGATGAGATGCCGCGCTCTATCTGGCTCGTCACCGCCTGGGTTTTGGAAATCTTCTTCGATTCGAGGCGCTCTCTTTCGAGCATGTTCTTGAAGTCCATATTGCCGCCGAAGTTGAGCTGGTACGTGCGGTCCAGCACGAGGCCCCTGTCCTCGAACAGGCGGGCCAGGACCCGGTGGGCGATTGTCGAACCCAGTTGGCTCTTGATGTCGTCACCGACGATGGGCACGCCGGCTTCAGCGAACTTGTCCGCCCAAACCGGGTCGCTCGCGATGAACACAGGTATCGCGTTGACAAAGCCCACCTTTGCGTCAAGGCAGGCCTGCGCGTAGTACTTCTGGGCGGCCTCGGAGCCGACGGGGAGATAGGAGACGAGCACGTCGGCCTTGGCCGCCGCCAGTGCGGCGGCGACGTCAACGACTGGAGCGGGCGATTCCTCGATCACTTCCCGGTAGTACTTGCCGAGGCCGTCGAGAGCCGGGCCACGCTGCACGGCGACACCGAGGTCGCCAACATTGGCAAAGCGGACCGTATTGTTCTGGCCCGCCCAGATCGCTTTCCCAACATCTTCGCCGACCTTGGTGGTGTCAACGTCGAAAGCGGCGACGACCTCAATATCGCTGACGTGATATCCCCCCAAGTCGACGTGCATTAGGCCGGGTACTTTGTCCGCCGGCGTCGCATTACGGTAATACTCAAGGCCCTGGAGGAGGGAGCTGGCGCAGTTGCCGATGCCCGCTATAGCCAATCGCATTTTTGCCATTACATGCCGTCCTTTACAGATGAGGAATTATCAATTTGAGACGAGGTAGCCGCCGCCAGCCCAGGGGTGGTGCGCTGCAGCTGCGACGCACTGGCAAGCGGGACGAGCCTGACCGGTGCGGTACCGGCCGGGGGCTGTGACGCCTGACCTTCCGAGCCGTGCGCTGCCGCTAGCCGGCCCGCTGGCGGGGCGCCGATCGACTTCCCGGCACGCTCCTCCTGGATCAGATGGTCCAACCAGGAGACGTCACGCGACAGAGAGTCTTGCTGACGCTCGCACAGGATCCGCATGTAGCGGTCGTCCCTCCTGGCGCGAGCGCGGGCTGCCACCTGGGCCAACCGTTCTCCGAGCACGGCGCGGCGCTGCTCCAGCAGACCGAGGCGGCCCTCCGGAGCGAGATAACGGGCAAAGGCCAGACGCAGGTTGAAGGAGCGTTCATCCTCTCCGCCGCCCTGGCTGTCTGTCAGCAGCTCTTCGAACGCTGCGGCTCCAAGAGGCGTGATGCCGTAAACCTTCCGACGTCGGCTCTCCCGCCGTTCCAAGGCCGCTGCGTCGCCACTTGGAGCCGATTGGCCGCTCTGGGACGTGACCACCCGTACGGCGCCGCCCGCTGCCAACCTCGCCAGCGCCGGGTACAACGAGCCGAACGACACTGCGCTCGACAAGCCGAAGACATCCGACAGCCTCTTCTTGAGCTCATAGCCGTGCATGTCCTGCTCCTTCAGCAAACCGAGCACGGCCATCTCGAGCACCTCCGTATCATAGCGACTCGATGTATCGGACCGTTACATCGAGCCGCGATTAGCTTTGTACGAAGGTCAACGCTTGTCCGGCCAAGTAACCTGGGGACCCGTGGTTGCTGTATGGCAATGAGGTTCCTGCCCAACACGGCGCTGAGCGCCGCCTCACCGTTACGGGTGCTCGGCAACGTTGATTACCGCCTGGCCCGCAACGTGGTGGTAAGTGAGTACCGCAAGGGCCGTTTGTCGCGCCTGGACATCTGTGATGCCCATCCGGAGCTTCTCCGGGCCGCCCTCGAGGCCGAGGACTCCCAGGAGGACTGTCCTATCTGCGAAGACGACAAGCTTCGGTTGGTTTCTTACGTCTTCGGCAACAAGTTGCCGCCCTCGGGGCGCTGCGTAGTGTCAAAGAGAGAGCTGACCAAGTTGGCGCGCCCGGGCAAGGACCTCGCCTGTTACGTCGTAGAGGTCTGCCCCCGTTGCTCGTGGAACCATCTCTCCCAGGCCTTCTCGTTGACCACGAAAAGCAAGTCCAGCTGAAACGCTAGGGGCCTTACCCAGCCGGCTCGTCCAGGCGGCCGCTAGCATTGGCCGGGTGGCCGGTAGCCCCAAGGCACTGGACCACGGAGGAGATGAATATGAGCTCTTCGGACAAGCTGCCGAAGTTGGGCGCGCCGGCGGTCCGTGCCCGTAAAGGCGGCTCAGAGCCGCTCGTAATGGTGACCGCTTACGACGCTCCAAGCGCCCGTGCCGCCGCCGCGGCGGGAGTGGACGTCATCCTTGTAGGCGACTCTTTGGGAATGGTCGTGCTCGGATATCAGGACACGCTCCAGGTCACCATGGAGGACATGGTCACCCACACGGCCGCAGTGGCTAGGGCGCAACCGCCGCAGCTCGTCGTCGCCGACATGCCCTGGACCAGCTACCACCTCGGACGTACCAAAGCTGTAGCTAACGCCGCTCGGCTTGTCCGCGCCGGCGCTGGCGCAGTGAAGTTGGAGGGGGGCGTCAAGCGCCTCGGTGTGCTGAACGCCATCCTCGACGCCGAGATCCCCGTTGTCGGGCATCTGGGCCTCACCCCTCAGTCCGTGCATGCCATGGGCGGCTATCGCGTCCAGGGACGCCAGCCGGGGGGCGCCAAGCTGCTGGTCGAGGACGCTATCGCCATATCCGAAGCGGGGTGCTTCGCGATCGTGCTCGAAGGAGTCCCCGACGAGGTGGCCGCCGAGATCACCCGTGAAGTCTCGGTGCCGACCTTCGGGATCGGAGCGGGGCCTGCATGTGATGGCCAGGTGCTCGTCTTTCATGACATCGTCGGCATGGCAGGCCCGCGGGTACCTCGTTTTGCCCGCCAGTACGCCGACCTCGAGACCTTGGCCGGCGAAGCTCTCGCCAGGTGGGCCGCCGACGTCCGGGGAGGACGGTTCCCGTCGGCCAGCGAGACCTACACGTTGTAACGGTTCCCCACGGTGGGCCGGACGTCGCGGCCCGTTCCGCCCACTGGGGCCCAAGTGGCCGGTAACGGTCACCGGCTCATGGGAACATTGTCGGCGATGGCACAATCGCATACGTCAGCTACCATGGGTCTCCAACAAGTAGGCCCTGCTCCGGATTGCCCGGAGCCCAGGTGGCGGGCAGAGCCGTTGCTCCTGGCCCATAGGGAAAGGTAGGTGACCGCTCGTGCGGCCCTATGAAGTTATGGTCATTTTCGACGCCGGCCTCGAAGAGGACGCCGTCCGCGCATTGGTCGACCGCTTCACCCGCCAGCTGACGGCTGCGGGCGCCAAGTCGGTCACCACAGACAACTGGGGCAAGCGTCGCTTGGCCTACCCGGTCCGCCACCGCAACGAGGGCTATTACGTGGTGATCCAGGCCAACGCCGAGCCAGCGGCGTTATCGGAGCTCGACCGCTCCCTCACCCTCACTGACGAGGTCATCCGGCACAAAGCGATGAGGCTCCCCGAGCGTTCCCCCGGCCGCACGCGCCCGGGGACATCCCACGAACCCGCCGCTGCAGTGAGCACGAACACGAACGGAGCATGAAATGGCACAAGATAATACGGTCAGCATCGTCGGGAACCTCACCAGGGAGCCTGAACTGCGCTTCACTCCTACCGGCCAGGCAACAGCCACTTTCGGAATTGCCGTCAACCGCACCTGGACGGACCGCCAAAGCCAGGAACGGCGCGAATCGACATCGTTCTTCGACGTTGTTTGTTGGGGGACGCTCGCCGAGAACGCCGCCACCTCCTTGTCGCGCGGTACCCGCGTGATCGTGACGGGCCGGCTCGACCAGCGGTCCTGGGAGACACAGGAGGGCGACAAGCGGTCGAAGGTGGAGATCACCGCCGACGAGATAGCCCCCAGCTTGCGCTGGGCGACGGTGCATGTGACAAGGAACGAGAGGCGGAGCCCAGAGAGCTCCAATGGGGAGTCACACGCGGTCCATGAGCCGGCCCTCCAACGGCCTGCTGGCGATGCCGGCGCGGCAGCGAGCTACAGCGCTGGCCACGAGGATGAGGAGCCGTTCTAACAGCGATGGCACGTTCTAACGATCGAGACCGCAACCCCAAACGAGCTCCCAAGGAAGCTCGCCCCCGCGGAAAGAGGAAGGTCTGCGTTTTTTGCAAGGAACGCACGGAGTGGGTCGACTACAAAGACGTCAACCTCCTCCGGCGGTTCATGAGCGAGCGCGGAAAGATCCGCTCCCGTCGGGTCACGGGCAACTGCACACAACACCAGCGTGACGTCCAAGTAGCTATCAAGACGGCTCGGGAGGTAGCTCTCCTGCCCTACGTGCAACGGACCGCCAGCGAACGCGGCCCAGGCAGGCCGCGACCCGCCCCCGGACGTGAGGATGCGGTCGAGGTCGAAGACGGCGTAGGTGCCGAAGAGGCAATGGCCTACGACATCGACGCCGACCTCGGGCCTGAACTGGCAGAAGCGGAGGCGTGATGAAGATCGTCCTCCGCGCGGACGTGCCCAACCTCGGCAAGAGGGGTGACATTTGTGATGTCGCCGATGGCTACGCCCGTAACTTCTTGCTCCCAAAGGGCCGGGCCATCGCTGCCAGCTCTGGTATCGCTCAACAGGCGGCGACCATGCGCCGCGCAAGAGAGACCAAGGACGCCCATGACCGCCAGCTCGCTGAAGGGGTAGCCCGCAGCCTGGTCCAGCATGTGATACGCCTCCCAATGCGCGCCGGCCCCGAAGGCAAGTTGTTCGGGTCGGTCACAACAACCAACATCGCCGAAGCCATCGCTGAGCAGGCCGGTATCGAGATCGATCGCCACAGGCTTCAGCTCGATGAGCCCATCAAGGCACTCGGCACTCACCAAGTACCGCTACGGCTCCATCCCGAGGTCGAATTCCCCGTGACCGTCGAGATCGTAAAGGCTTAGCGACTTACCTTTCCACCGAGCGAAGGCCACGACGTCGACCACTCGGGGCCAGTCAAACTTTGGTACTCAGTGAGACCAGCCGGGCCACGCAGGCGAAGACCGGGCGTGGAGCCGATCTTCCCTCATCGTTCTTTTCGGCGTGAGGGAAGAGCGGTCCACGTCTTGGCCTTCGTAGGCGGAACATACAGCGGTTAGACGCGGGCCATGTTGGCAAAGCGCGTGAAGTGATCCAGGAAGGCGAGCTGGGTCATACCGGTCGGGCCATTGCGGTGCTTCGAGATGATTACCTCCGCCGTGCCCTTGTCGGCCGAGTCCTTGTTGTAGACCTCGTCCCGATAAATGAACAACACGACGTCGGCGTCCTGCTCGAGGCTTCCCGACTCCCTCAGGTCCGCCAGGACTGGCCGCTTGTCCGCTCGCGCCTCGAGGCTGCGTGATAGCTGCGAAAGCGCGACGACTGGTACAGACAACTCCCTCGCGAGGATCTTCAGACCTCGGCTTATCTCCGAGACCTCCACCTGGCGGTTCTCGGCCGGCCCGTGGCCAGACATCAGCTGCAAATAGTCGACAACAATGAGGCCTAAGCCTTCCCTGCTCTTCAAACGTCGAGCTTTAGCCCTTATCTCCATCACGGTGAGGTTCGGGTTGTCGTCTATGAAAAGAGGTGCTTCGCCAAGTTTGCCGATCGCGTGGACGACCTTTGGCCAGTCCGACTCATGGAGCTTGCCATTGCGCATGCGCGAAGAGTCGACCCGTGCCTCTGAGCACAACAACCTCTGGGTGAGCTCGAGATGGCTCATCTCGAGCGAGAAAAACAGCACGGGTAGGTTCTTTTCGATCGCAGCGTGAGCAGCGACCCCCAGAGCGAAGGACGTCTTGCCCATCGATGGCCTGGCTCCGACGATCACAAGAGCGCTCGGCTGAAGACCAGAAAGCCGTTCGTCCAGGTCGGCGTACCCCGTTGGCACCCCTGTGATGGTGTCGCCACGGTTATAGAGAGCCTCCAGGTGGTCCAGGCTCGCCGCCAACAGCTCCCGCAACGGTTTCAACGAGTCCGTCACGCGGCGCTCAACGACCTCGAAGACCATCGCCTCGGCCCTGTCCATCGTGGCCACCACGTCTTCAGGAAGGGAGTAACCCATCTCGGCTATCTCTCCGGCAACGGTTATAAGCCGGCGGAGCAGCGCATGCTCTTCAACTATCCGTGCGTAGCGAGCAGCATTTGCAATCGCTGGAGTGTTGGCCTGCAAGGCAATGAGGTTGCCAGTGCCGCCAGCCGCTTCCAACAGGTCGGCTCGCTTCAGTTCGTCGGCGACGGTGACCGGGTCAGCGGGTTCACCTTGCGCATACAGCGAACAGATCGCATCAAAGATGTGGCCGTGCGCGGGCCGGTAAAAATCCCCGGTTTTACATAGCTCGACGGCGGCGGCGATGGCGTCACGCGAAAGCAACATGGCCCCGAGCAGTGACTCTTCGGCCTGCAGGTCGTGGGGTGGCACCCGGTCGAGGCGAGGTCTCGCGCTCTGGGCGCGTTCACGGATGTCGGCGATTACTTGAGCCATGGGGTCCTACCCTTGTCGGCAACGCCTGTGGAGCAAAAGACTGGAAAAGTTGTTCATTCTTGTGTGGATCATGTCCGCTCGCTGTGGGCCCGGCCCGCTGTGGGCGGCCCGCTATCGGCCGTCACTACCACCCATAATAGCGAACTTACGTTCGACGCGGGGCGATGCCCCACGGCCCCTCCCGCCCCTCCCGCGAGGTGCTAGCCTCGACTCCCTACAAGCTGCGTTCTGGTGGCAGCAGAACAACCTATAAAAACCCAGTTTGAGAGACCGGCTCCTTCCCCCCGGGACCATGGGCAACCGCTGGTAACGGCGCTAGCCCAGGGCCTGGCTCGATCTCCACAATTTGCGACAGGATTGTGGGTGAGATGAGGCTTATGGCCGTGAGCGGAAGATGAGCGACCTCCCGGAGCTCTGGGCGATTTGTGCGACGAGCTTGCGAGCGCAGGTGCCCGAGCCTACGTACAATGCCTGGCTGGCCTCACTGGTCCTCGTCGAGGTTTCGGGCTCTAGAGGCGTTGTCGCCGCACCTAGCTCTATCGTCCGAGAACAGGCGGCGGCGCGTTTTCAGGCCATGATCGAGCAGGCGCTTGCCGATGCAACCGGTCTCCCTTCGTTCGAAGTCGAACTAGTCGTCCAAGCCGCCGGTTCAGACGGGGTACTGGACCTAGAGGATGCACGGGCGCCAGAGACCGTCACCGCCTCGATGCGGTCGTCCTCGACGGATGCCCGCTCCATCCGCCACCGCCCCTCACCTGGTGGCGTCGGAGCACCCGGGTCGTCGCGGAACGACCGCCGGCCGCAGACCCTTCTGAACCCGCGCTATACCTTTGAGAACTTTGTCATCGGCGCTTCGAACCGGTTTGCCCATGCCGCCGCACAGCGTGTCGCTGAAGAGCCGGCCAAAGCCTACAACCCGCTCTTTATCTATGGACCGTCCGGCCTCGGTAAAACGCACATACTCCATGCGATAGGGCACTACGTCTACCAGAACTTCAGCAACCTCAACGTCTGCTATGTCTCGACTGAGACTTTTCTCAACGAGTTCATCGACTCAATACGAACCCGCGGCCAGACCGCGTTTAAACGCCGCTATCGCGCCTACGACGTGCTCCTCGTTGACGACATCCAGTTGTTGGAGGGTAAAAAAGAGACTCAGGAGGAGTTCTTCTACACCTTCAACTCTTTCTACGAAGCCGAAAAACAGATCGTCATCTCCTCTGACCGGCACCCACGCTCAATTGCAACCTTGGAGAACCGCCTTCGCAGCAGGTTCGAATCGGGTTTGATCACCGATATTCAACCTCCGGAGCTAGAAACACGCCTTGCGATCCTTCGCAAAAAATCAGAAGGCGAAAAGGTAACAGTGCCGGAGGACGTCCTCGAGCTCATTGCGACCCACGTCAAAGACAACATCCGCGAGCTCGAAGGCGCGCTCACTCGGCTCTCCGCCTACGCGAGCATCCATCGGGTCCCCGTTACCAACCAGCTCGCCTCAGTGGTCCTCTCTGACGTGATAGCGGCAAGCGCCCCGCGCCAAGTCACCGCCAAGCAGATCCTCGAGGCGACGGCTTTGGCCTTCGACCTCACCGTCGCCGAGATATGCGGCCCCAGCCGCCGCCGGCCTCTTGTTGCCGCCCGCCAGACCGCGATGTACCTGTTCCGCGACCTGACCGAGTACAGCTACCCAGCCATCGCACGCGAGTTCGGCGACCGGGACCACACGACCGTGATGCACGCCCAGAAGAAGGTGGCCCGCCTGATGGCAGAGAAGCGACAGGTCTACGAGCAGGTCACCGACCTCATCCATAAGATCAAGTCCACCGACTGAGCCGGGCGCCACTTCTTATGGACGATCGTGTGCCGGGGCGTTGTAATTCGGGGGATAGTCAGGCCGTAGTCCACAGCCATGCGCTCGCGGCGTTCCGGGATCCAGATCCGCCGTGCACACGGGCCGACGACAAGACTGCCGCCCTCACCAGGTCGGTGGCTCGGCCATGCACAATCCACAGCACTACTACTACAGCCCTTTAAAGTTTAAACTTCTTAGTAGAGGAGCACCCAGACAGTGAAACTGCGATGCGAGCGTGACATCCTCCTCGAGGCGTTGACGACAGCCGGCCGTGCCGGCTCGGGACGCTCCGGGGCGACGGCCGTGCTACCAGGAATACGGATGAGCCTGGCCGGGGACCACTTGGAGGTCACGGGGACCGATCAGGATCTCACCATCGCGACCGAAGTCGCGGTCGCTGGGTTGTCAGACGGGGTGGTCGTTGCACCCGCCAGGTTGCTGACCGACATCGTGCGTGCTCTGGAGCCCGGAGCGGTGATGCTGCAGGGGGACGAGGAAGAGCTCCAGGTCTCGGCTGGTCGCTCGCAGTTCACGCTACGCCCGTATAGGCCCGGTGATTTCCCCCACCTGCCAACACCCAGTGGCGCGAGTGTCTCCCTGTCGACAGCGGGCCTGGCTGAAGCGTTGCGCCAGGTCGTGAGGGCCGCTTCCTCAGAGGACACGCGCCCGGTGCTCACCGGGGTGCTCATGGCCGCCGAGGCTGAAGGACTGCGCCTGGTCGCCACCGATTCGTACAGGTTGGCGGTGAAGGATCTTCCCCGCGCCAAAGGGGTGCTCGGCGAAGGGCAAAAGGTACTGGTGCCGTCCAGAGCCTTGGCTGAGTTGCAGAGGCTTTTAGGTAGCGAGGCCGAGGCTGTCGAGCTGCGGTTGGGTGCCCATGACGTAAGGTTCGAAGTCGGGCGAGTCAAGCTCACCACCAGGCTAATTGAAGGCGAGTTCCCGCCGTACCGGCAACTGATCCCCTTCAACTACCCGAACCGGTTGGTAATCACCCGTGAGCCGTTCCTGGACGCGATCCGCCGCGTGCGGCTGGTGGCCCGCGACGCAACGACGCCCGCGCGCATCTCGCTGCGGACCGACACTGTGCAATTGAGCGTTATAACCAACGACTGGGGCCAGGCCGTCGAAGAAGTAGATGCGAAGTACGAAGGTACGGAAATGACAATCGCGTTCAATCCCCAGTACCTAGCCGAAGGCGTGGAAGCCGTGACGGGCGACGAAGTGGTCTTGGAGACGATTGACGCTTTGAAGCCCGCCACGCTCAAGCCAACCGACAAATCGGACTACGTCTACCTGCTAATGCCCGTGCGCGTAGCTTAAATACCGGTTTCACCGAGCATCGAGCGGTGTACCTAGAGCACCTGAGCATAAGCAACTTCCGCAACTACGTAGCGGCGGAGCTTCAACCCGCGCCACAAGGGGTGACGTTGCTCCAGGGCGACAACGGTGCCGGGAAGACCAACCTGCTGGAAGCGGTCGGCTACTTCGCGACTCTCCGGAGTTTTCGCGGGGCACCAACAACTTCTCTCGTGCGCAGCGGTTCGGAGCAGGCGGTGTTGCGCGCCAGGGCGAACAGACAGGGCCGGGCCCTTCTCATTGAAGCCGAAGTGAACGTCTCTGGCAGGGACAAGGTGCAGCTAAACCGCCAACCCTTGCGGCGCAACGACGAGCTCCTCGGAGCTGTACTCGTAACAGTTTTTTCTCCCGACGACATTGAGGTTGTCAAAGGGGGCCCTCAGAGCAGGCGCCAGTACCTCGATGAGATCCTTGTCGCGTTGCACCCTAAGCACCACGCGGCACATGCCGAGATAGAGCGCGTCCTCAAGCAACGCAATGCTTTGTTGCGCTCTGCCGCCGGCACGCTTCGAGGGAGCATGGCGAGCACGCTCGAGGTCTGGGATACAAAACTGGCTGAGGTCGGAGAAACTATCGCTGACGCAAGGGAGGCCCTCGTGACATCACTACAAGACGAATCTGACCAGGCGTACCTCAAGTTAAGCGCGGAGCCAGGCGCGCAACGCGGCGCGGTGGGCCTGCGCTACGAACGCAGTTGGGAAGGTCCGCTCGTTGCCGCCCTCGCAGCCGCGAGGGCCGAGGACGTGCGCCGAGGTGTTACGTCCGTGGGCCCGCAACGAGATGACCTTTTCATGTCGATCGAAGGCTTGGCTGCACGTACTCAGGCTTCGCAGGGCGAGCAACGGAGCCTCGCCTTAGCGCTGCGTCTCGGAGGTCATTCACTCGTGACAGAGCGCCAGAGCTCAAGCCCGGTGCTGCTATTGGACGACGTCTTCTCCGAGCTCGACCCCCACCGCAGCGCCGCCTTGGCTGCGTGCCTGCCGGACGGCCAAACGCTGCTGACTTCGGCTGGGCCGGTACCGGAAGGTCTGCCGGTCGCTCAACACGCATTGGTTCGTGACGGCGTCCTGTTCCTGGCCTCTAGCGCTGCCGACGAGCAATAGCACACCCCTGTCGGCCCCGAGGACGGTGCCTTTGTGGCACTAGGTTGTCAACCGGTGAGCACCGATGGCCGCCAAGGCGGGGTTGGAGGGCGTGGGGGTGGTGGGCGCAGAGGCGCTCGTGGTGACAGCGCGGGCCCGCGGCCGGTCGTAGCGTCCCTCGCTGAGGCCACACGCATGATGGGTTTGGAGGGGGCGGTCGAGCTGGCAGAAGTGCAGGCACACTGGGTAGAGGTGGCGGGCGAAGCGGTGGCCGTTCACGCGTGGCCGACGGCGCTTCGCCAGGGCCTGCTTACGATAGCCGTCGACCACCATGCGTGGGCTGCCCAGCTCCGTCTGCTCTCGTCGCACATCCTCCGCGGGCTGCAGGTACCTTGCCCAACAGTCCAAGCCGTTGCCATCCAGGTCAGCCTTACTCCGGTCCCAAGACCCGAGTAATGGCGGGCTCAGCTGGTAGAATGTACTAGGCCGTTGGGTTGGTGAGGAGCGCTTGCAACCCGAGCGAAACCATAAAGCCATCTACCGTCGCGCACACAGAACGGCGCTTCCAGTGCCACTAAACCAAGAAGTGAAGGCTGAGTGATGACCAAAGTCGAAGACGAGCAATTGGGGGCCTTCGATGGCACGTACTCCGCCAAGGACATGTCCGTGCTCGAGGGTCTGGAGCCGGTCCGCAAGCGCCCGGGTATGTTCATCGGGTCGACCGGGGCGTCCGGGTTGCACCACCTCGTATGGGAGGTTGTAGACAACTCGGTCGACGAGGCGATGGCTGGCTACTGCACCCGGATCGACGTGACGCTCTTAGCTGACGGTGGCTGCAGAGTCGTCGACAATGGGCGGGGCATCCCAACCGACGTGAACCCTCAGTACAAGCTCTCCGGAGTCGAGATCGCCCTCACCCGGCTCCACGGCGGCGGCAAGTTCGGTGGGTCGGGTTATAAGGTCTCAGGCGGGCTTCACGGGGTAGGCGTGTCGGTGGTCAACGCTTTGTCGCGCCGGCTCATCGTAGAAGTCGACTACGACGGCCAGCGGCACAGGATGGAGTTTGTCAATGGTGGCAAACCTCTTGGCAAACTGGAAGCCCTGGGCCCGTCCCCTCGCAACAGGCGGGGGACCTCGGTCACATTTTGGCCGGACGCGTCGATCCTTGAAGATGTGGTGTTTGTTGCGCGAACCGTGCTCGAACGCCTCCAGATCTATGCCTTTTTGAACGCGGGTCTCGAGATCAGTTTCCGCGACGAGCGCGAAGGCGGCGGGATCCCCGTCACCTATTCCTACAAGGGCGGGATCATTGATTTCGTCAAGCACCTCAACTCGACCAAGGATCCCCTCTTCAAGAAGGTCGCTTACTTCAGGGTTTCCGAGGACGACGCTGAGGTAGAGGTCGCCTTGCAATGGAACACCGCCTATAACGAGGGCCTGCATGGGTTCGCCAACGGGATCGCCACCATCGAGGGCGGCACGCACGTCGAGGGATTGAAAAAGGGCCTGACCAACGTCGTCAACAAGTACGCCCGCACGCGGGGCGTACTGAAGGAAAAAGATGAGAACCTGCTCGGCGAGGACATCCGCGAGGGGATGTGCGCCATAGTCTCGGTGAAGCTACGAGAGCCCCAGTTCGAGGGCCAGACGAAGGCGAAGCTCGGGAACACCTCGATGCGGTCCCTTGTCGAGCGAGCGACGAACGAGAAATTGGCTGAATGGCTCGAGGAAAACCCGGTGGAGGCGCGCCTGATCGTCACGAAAGCCATACAGGCTTCACGTGCGCGCGTCGCAGCCCGAGACGCACGGGAAGCCACCCGGCGCAAGTCCCCCCTGGAGGGGGCCGGCATGCCCGGCAAGCTAACCGACTGCCGCACACGCGACGCCCGGGAGGCTGAACTGTTCATAGTCGAGGGTGATTCGGCCGGCGGCTCAGCAGTCCGGGCAAGGAACCCCGAGAACCAGGCGATCTTGCCGATCCGAGGGAAGATCCTGAACGTCGAGCGCGCGCGGGTCGACAAAATGTTGAAGAACAACGAGATCCAGACCCTCGTCGCAGCCATCGGTGCAGGGGTTGGAGAAGATTTCGATATTTCAAAGGCGCGTTACCACAAGGTAATTATCCTGGCTGACGCCGATGTAGACGGTAGTCACATCCGGACCTTGCTGCTCACCTTCTTCTTCAGGCAAATGACACCCCTTGTCGAAGAGGGCTTCGTTTACTGCGCCCAGCCCCCGCTGTTTTCGACCACCGTTGGAAAAGACAAGATCTATCTGAAGGATGAGCCAGCACGACTACGTTTCTTGGCGGAACGCCCGGCTCATAAATCGGAGTTCCAACGGTTGAAGGGCCTTGGCGAGATGGACTACGACGAGCTCGGTGGTACGACCATGGCCGCGGCCCAGCGAACTCTTCTGAGGGTGGAGATCGAGCAGGCGGCCATCGCCGATGAGGCTTGCAGCATTCTTATGGGCGACGACGTGGAGCAGCGCAAGCAGTTTATTGTCGATAATGCCGGCGAAGTAAGGTTCTTGGACATCTAAATGACAGACGTTCTGCTACCCGGTGGCGCCGGGGACGACGGTGGCGACGGGGGGCGCACCGGGATCGAGCCGGTCGAGATAAACGTAGAGATGGAGCGCTCCTTCTTGGAGTACGCCATGTCCGTCATCGTGCAGCGCGCTCTTCCCGACGCACGGGACGGGCTGAAGCCGGTGCACCGCCGGATCCTCTATGCGATGCACGTCCAGAACTATCGCCCCGACCGGCCCCATGTCAAATGCGCCAAGGTTGTAGGCGAGACGATGGCCAGGTTCCACCCGCACGGGGATATGGCCATTTATGACGCCCTGGTCAGGATGGCCCAGCCGTTCAGCCTGCGTGACCCCCTGATCGACTTCCACGGTAACTACGGCTCGCAAGATTTTTCGGCAGCCGCAGCACGCTACACGGAGTGCCGGCTCTCACCTTTGGCGATGCACATGCTCGAGAGCATCGACGAGGAAACCGTCGACATGGGCCGCAATTACCTGAACGAAGACGACGAGCCAACGGTGTTGCCTTCACGGTTCCCGAACCTTTTGGTGAACGGGAGCCAGGGGATCGCAGTCGGTATGGCGACCAACATTCCTCCCCACAACCTGGGTGAGGTTATCGACGCCGTCACCCACCTGATCGACAACCCCGAGGCGACGGTCGAGGACCTCATGAGGTTCGTGAAAGGGCCAGATTTCCCAACCGGTGGCCTTATTCTTGGCCGCCAAGGGATCCTCGACGCCTATCGGACTGGTCGCGGCTCGATACGTATGCGTGCGAAGGCCACAATCGAAGAGACCCGTAACGGTGCCCAGATCGTCGTGAGCGAGCTGCCTTACCAGGCCAGTCCGCGTGCTGTACAGGAACGCATTGCCGAACTGGTCAACAACCGGGAACTCGAAGGTATCAGGGACATACAGGATCTCTCCGCCGGCGTCGAGACAAAGATTGTCATCCCTCTGAAAAGGGACGCCAACGCCAATGTCGTCCTCAATAACCTGTTCAAGCTGACGCCGCTGCAGACGAGTTTCGGGGTCAACATGGTGGCGCTCGTCAACGGCGGGCCACGGACGCTCAACTTGAAGTCGGCGCTCGAAGCCTACGTGGCCCACCAGGTCGACGTCGTAAGGCGCCGGTCCGAGTACAGGCTGCGCCGGGCGCAGGCCAGGGCGCACATCGTCGAAGGGCTGCTCAAAGCCCTGGACATGATCGACGCGATCATCGTGGCCATCCGGAGGTCCGAGAGCCGAGGTGAGGCTCGCGAGGCTCTGATGGCGGCACCGTTCGAGTTCAGCGAGGTGCAGGCCGAGCACATCTTGGATATGCAGCTCTCCCGGCTTACCCGTTTGGGGAGGGCGGATCTAGAAGAAGAGATGGCGAAGTTGCGCCAGACCATTTCGGAGCTCGAAGCCATTCTCGGCGACCAGGGCCTGCTGAACGGGGTTGTCAAAACCGAGCTCGGTGAGATAAGGGCGCGCTTTGACTCCCCGCGGCGCGCTGTCATAACCGTCGACCCCGGCGAAATGGCGGCCGAGGACCTGATCGACGACGAAGAGCTTGTGATCACGATGACCCGGGCGGGTTATATAAAGGCGGTGGCTGCATCCACGTACAGGACGCAGGGCCGGGGTACGCGCGGCATGCGCGGCACCAACCTGCGTGAGGCAGACATCGTGGCCAAAGTGATACACACGACGGCGCACGCCTACCTGTTGTTCTTTTCCAACCTGGGCCGCGTTTACCGCCTGCGCGCCTTCGAGGTGCCGCTCCAGGAACGCACCGCTCGTGGTACGGCCATCGTCAACCTCCTCCCGTTGGCACCCAATGAGCGCATCCAGGCCCTTGTCGACACTCGCGAGTTCCAGTCCGACAGGTACCTGTTGTTCGCGACAAAACAGGGCCACGTGAAGAAGACGGCCTTCTCTGAGTATGACAAGAGCCGCCGCGACGGCCTGATAGCGCTCAACTTGCGCGAGAGTGATGAACTAGTGGCGGTGATAGTCACCGCCGGGCAAGACGACATTTTCATGGTGAGCCGGGCCGGCATGACGATCAGGTTCTCGGAGCAAGATGTCCGGGCCATGGGCCGCGACGCAGCAGGCGTGCGCGGGATGGGGATGCGTACGGGAGACGAAGTGGTTGCCGCCGACATAGCGCGCGACGAAACGAGCATCCTCATGGTCACAAGCGCGGGCTACGGCAAGAGGACCCAATTGCACCACTTCCACCGCCAGAACCGGGGAGGTTTGGGTGTTAGGGGCATCCGCCTTACCACCAAGCGCGGCGGCGTCGTGTCCGCGTTCACTGTGGGCCTCGACGACGAGATCCTTATCATCTCCTCCTCGGGCGTCGTGGTGCGCCTGGCGGCCCGGGACATTTCGAGCCAGGGTAGGGATGCGACAGGCGTCAGGGTAGTGAGCATCGACCCGGGCCAGGAAGTGGCCTCGGTAGCCCCAGTTCTCGCCGTCGAGGAAGATTGATGGCCGACCCCGTCCCGCGGCAGCCAAGTCGTCGCGAGAGGTCGCCGGCCGGCGGTCCGCCGACCGAGGCTGCGCCAGCTGTCACTGGCTGGGGCCCGCCAGCAACCCGGGCACCTCGCGACGTAGGCCAACCCCCCAAGGCGCCTTATTTCCCTCCCTGGGACGTGGCGGGTGCGGCGCCGACGAGGGCGGGCGGCCCTCCCCGAGGAGCGCGAGGGAGTGCCCCTGCTGGGGCGCCAAGTCGTCCCGCTGGGCCCGCCCCGGCTGCGGGGGGGCAAAGGCCCCGTTCCCCGGCGGGCGCAGGCGCGCCAGGAGGCCGCTCAGGGCCTCCCAGTGCGACGGCGGTGCGTAGCCAGGGCCGGGCGGTGAGCCGCGATACGCGCAACCGGCTGGTGGTGCGCCGGGTCAACGCCGTGAGCGTGCTCAAGGTCTCTGCCGTCTTCTACTTCGGGGTTCTCGTAGTGATGCTCATCGCTGGGGTCGTGTTGTGGAACGTAGCCGCTGCTCTCGGGGTCATTGACGACCTCGACAAGGCGATCCGGTCCCTGTTCGCTCTTTCTACGTTCAAGCTGCACCCGCTGGTCGCACTCGGGTGGGCGGCGGTCATCGGGGGAGCGCTCTGTTTCCTCGGAGTCGTGGTCAATGTCTTCGCCGCAATCATGTACAACCTGATCAGCGATACGGTCGGCGGCGTCCAAGTGACCCTCGCCGCCGACAAGCACGCCTGATCCCACCGTGTAATCTTGAGTGCCCGGCAGGGCCGCCGGCGTTGCGGCTGCACGTGCCAGGGGCTATAGCTCAGCCGGTTAGAGCGCAGCACTGATAATGCTGAGGTCGGTGGTTCGATTCCACCTAGCCCCACCGAGCACGGCCAGCTGATTTGGCATCCTAGCTGGTGGTTTGTGATT
>Ga0302180_10001118_pt1 | contig 21616 bp, 16 predicted proteins | sample I_Palsa_E3_2_FD_200575 | JGI IMG/M metagenome (GOLD analysis project Ga0302180, IMG submission 200575) | Peat permafrost microbial communities from Stordalen Mire near Abisko, Sweden - I_Palsa_E3_2 | ecosystem: Environmental > Terrestrial > Soil > Palsa > Peat permafrost | place: Sweden... | reverse complement strand
GCGAAGGAAGATCATCTCGGCCACTTCGCGAACCTGCTCGATCACCTCGGGCGTGCGTTTCCACATCAGTGCGCCGAAGACATCGCGGCCGCGCGGCACGGAGAGTTCGAGGTTTTCGAAGACGGTAAGGTCCTCGTAGATGGTCGGGGTCTGAAACTTGCGTCCAATGCCGCGGCGGACGATCTCCTGCTCGTTCCAGGAAGTGATCTCTTGATTCTTGAACTTGATAGAACCCTCGGAGGTCCTTGTACGCCCGCAGATTAGGTCCAGCACGGTTGTTTTGCCGGCGCCGTTTGGGCCGATGATGACACGCAGTTCGCCATAGTCGACATAGAGGTTGAGGCCATCGACTGCGCGAAAGCCGTCGAACGACACAGCCACGCTCTCCAGCGCGAGCAGGAAGTCGGTGTTGGAGGCCATAATTTCCGTCCTTCCGTCATTCGGCCGGCGTCGGCGCCGGGCTCGGCTCGGCGCCGCGGCCAAGCGTCGTCCACGAACCAAGCCTTGGCAGGATTTGGTCGGTCATGATTCCAGCGAGTCCGCGCGGGAACGCGACCACCACCGCGATGAATAGTCCGCCCATGGCGAAAAGCCACAGCTCGGGAAACGCTTCCGAGAACAAAGTCTTCGCCCAATTGACCAGCAACGTTCCCGCGACCGCGCCGACAATCGATTGGCGACCGCCGACTGCGCAGAAGATCACGAGCTCGATGGAGGGAACGATGCCGACAAAGGACGGCGACATAAACCCGACTTGCAAGGTGAACATCGCGCCGCCGATCCCGGCCATCGCCGATGCCAGGCAGAAAATGAAAATCTTGTAGTTGGCGACGTCGTACCCGGAGGACCGCACGCGGTCTTCCTTGTCGCGGACGGCGACCAGGATGCGGCCGAGCTTGCTGGCGAGCACGAACCGTGCGGTGAACATGGTGCCAAGCAACAGCAAACAGCAGACGAAGTAGAGAACGTACTTGGCGCTGTCGGTGCGGATATCCCAGCCAAGCAGCGTCCGTAGATCGGTGATGCCGTTGATGCCGCCGGTGTAGCCTTGCTGGCCCACGATCAAGATCGTCATCACCGCCGCCAGCGCTTGCGTAATGATGGCGAAATAGACGCCGCCGACGCGACGCTTGAACAAGGCGGCGCCGAGGATGAACGACAAAAGGGTAGGTACCGCAATCACGGCGAACAGCGCGAATGGAAGCGACTTGAGCGGTACCCAGAAGAACGGCAGCGCGGTGATCTGATTCCAATCCATAAAATCGGGGATGCCCGGCGTCGATTGGATTTTGGTGTTGGCGACGCTCGACGCCTCGAGCTTGAGGAACGCAGCCATGGCGTAGCCGCCGAGCCCGAAGAATAGCCCTTGCCCCAGACTGAGAATCCCGGTGTGACCCCAGCAGAGCACGAGACCGATCGCGACGAATGCGTAGGTCAGATATTTGCCGAACAGATTAAGCCGGAAGATATCGAGAACCGACGGCAACAAGACGAGGATGACGAGGGCGATCAGCGCGAAGCCGATGAGTTCAAGCCGGCGGTTGTCGAGCCGAAACGAGGGTACGGCGGACATCTCTTATTACCTTCTGACCTTGAGGGCAAAGAGGCCCTGCGGTCGCAGCATCAGGATGCCAATGACGATGAGCAGCGTGAGCACTTTCGCCATCGATCCGGTGAGAAAGAATTCCAGTGTCGATTGCGATTGCGAGATGGTGAACGCGGAAGCAATGGTACCGAGGAGGCTTTGGGCGCCGCCGAACACGACCACCAGGAACGTGTCGACGATATAAAGCTGCCCGGCAGTCGGGCCGGTTGACCCGATCATCGTAAAGGCGCTGCCGGCGACACCGGCAATGCCGCAGCCCAAACCGAACGTGTATCGGTCGATGCGCCGCGTATCGATACCAACGGCGCCGGCCATCGAACGATTGGCGACGACGCTGCGCACCTGCAGTCCCCAGCGCGAGCGAAACAAAAGGACTGCCACTGCGGCGGTGATGAGCAGCGTAAGCCCCATGACAAAAAGACCGTTGATCTGCACCTCAATCGAATCGGTGACTTGCAGCGATCCCATCATCCAGCTGGGCAGTTCGACGCCGACCTCGCGGGCGCCAAACCCGGAGCGGAAGGCCTGCTGCATGATCAGGCTCAGGCCCCAAGTCGCCAGCAGCGTGTCGAGCGGGCGCGCGTATAAGCGCTGGATCAGCGCCCATTCAACAAACAGCCCAGCTATTCCGGAGGTGATAAACGCCACCACCATCGCGACGAAGAAATAGCCGGCGTAAAGGCCCGGGAGGTAACTTTGGAAAAGGTGCGAGCAGAAATAGGTCATATAGGCGCCGAGGATCATGAACTCGCCGTGCGCCATGTTGATTACGCCCATCTGGCCGAAGATGATCGCGAGGCCGAGCGCCATCAGCAGGTAGACCGAGAACAGGATGAGGCCGGAAAAACCCTGCATCACCAGGATCGAACCGAGATCGCCGAGGGAATAGCCAAACATTGCGTGGTCCCTGGAGAGGGAAAATGATTGCGGCGTAACAGGAACGAGCGCACCCCGGCTTCGCGCCGGGGTGCGCCGGTCCTTTACTGGTACCCCTTCGGGAACGGATCCGGCTCCATGAGCTCGGCGGTCTCGTAGATCACGTCATACTGACCATCGTTGCGGGCGCGGCCGACGCGCGTTTTGCTCCAGAGGTGATGGTTCTCGTGGATACGCACGTAGCCTTCCGGCGCGCCTTTGAATTCAACGCCGGGCGAAGCCGCCGCGATTTTGTCGATGTCGAAGCTGCCGGCTTTCTCCGCCGTGAGCTTCCACAGCCAAGGCCCGAGATAAGCGGCTTGGGTAACGTCGCCGATGACCGTCTTGTCTCCCCACATTTTCTGGAATGCCGGGACGAATGCTTTGTTGTTTGGATTGTCGAGTGATTCGAAGTATTTCATGCAGGCATAGGCGCCGACGATATTTTCGCCGCCGATGCCGAGGATTTCGTCCTCCGTGACCGAGATGGTCATCAGCGTTTGTTTGGTGAGATCGACGCCGGCCGCCTTCAGTTGTTTGTAGAAGGCGACGTTGGAGCCGCCGACAATGATCGCGTAGATCACGTCCGGCTTCACCAATTTCATCTTGTTGATAACGGAGTTGAATTGCGTGCTGCCGAGCGGGAAGTATTCCTCGCCGGCGACCTTGAGTTTGAGGACATTCTCGATGTGCTTGCGCGCGATCTTGTTAGAGGTGCGCGGCCAAATGTAGTCGGAGCCGAGAAGGTAGAACGTCTTGGCTCCTTTCTCCTTGGTGACCCAATTCAGACCGGCGAGGATCTGTTGCGTGGCTTCCTGGCCGGTGTAGATGACGTTCTTCGACTGCTCGAGGCCCTCATAAAAGGTCGGATAGTAGAGCATGCCGTTATATTGTTCGAACACCGGAAGCACCGCTTTGCGCGAAGCAGATGTCCAGCAGCCCATCACCGCGGCACACTTGTCCTGCACCAGAAGCTTCTTCGCTTTTTCCGCAAAGGTCGGCCAATCGCTGGCACCGTCCTCCTGAATGAATTTGATCTTGCGGCCGAGCACGCCGCCTTGCGCGTTGATCTGATCGATGGCGAGCTTCTCGGCTTCCACCGAACCGGTTTCGCTGATCGCCATCGTGCCGGTCACGGAATGCAAGATACCGACGGTGACATCGGTGTCGGTGACCGCCAGTCCCGTCGCGTTGACGGCCGACGTCGCCGGTGCCTCGGCGCGCGCCGAAGGCGGCAGCATAGCCCCGGCAGTCAGAGCGGCGGCGCCGGTCAGCAGGCCACGGCGTGTCGGGGTGAGAAGACTTCCAGGGAGTTTTTGGGAAGACATAAGACGCCTCGATTCAGCAATGGTTGTCGCCCATCGGAGCCCGCGAGAGCGGCTCCTTGAATCGAAGCTTGGGCTGAATTATTGCAGTGCAGCATACGTCGATTGACGTATATGCCTACGTAAAATGGCGTAGCAGAATGCGAATTACCAAGGGAAAATCACTTAAGCGGCCTAAAGCGTGAACGTTGCCTGCAGTTTATTCTTTTGCACTGCAAACTGCCTGCACTTTACTCAACGCCGCCGGGCTGGCCGGCTTTAAAAAGGGATGTGCCCGGCGCACCGCAAGTGGCGTCGGGACACAGGGAGAAGAAACGCAGTTCGAGGCGGGAGGCCAGCGGTAATTCGGTCGGCACGGTAACTGCCCATGACAGCGCAGCAACGCATCGTTCGCGTTCGCCGTAATTACAACAAGTGGGTCGCTAATCAGACCCTGGAAGACTACGCTCTTCGCTTTACCGCCAAAACCGCGCGACGTTGGTCGAGCCTGCGCGTCGCCAACACCGCGATCGGCGCGGTTTCGTTCCTTGCCCTGGAGGCGATCGGCGGATCGATCACCGTCAATTACGGCTTCGTCAACAGCACCGCGGCCATTCTCGTCGTCGGCGTCCTGATCCTACTCACCAGCCTGCCGATCGCGTATTACGCATCGAGCCATGGCGTCGACATCGACCTGCTGACGCGCGGCGCCGGATTTGGCTATCTCGGATCGACGATCACGTCGCTGATCTATGCATCCTTCACTTTTCTATTCTTCGCCATTGAAGCGGCGATCATGTCGCTCGCGTTCGAAATGTGCTTGGGAATACCGCTATTCCTTGGATATCTGCTGAGCTCGCTCGTCGTCATACCGCTGGTCACTCACGGCATTACTTTTATCAGCCGCTTTCAATCCTGGACCCAGCCGTTTTGGATCGTCCTGCACCTCGTTCCATTCGCGTTCATCGCCGCCGCCGACCCTGCCTCATTCGAGCGGTGGACGAATTTCTCCGGAATGGCCGGCACTGAAGGCGGCTCATTTAATCTTTTCTTGTTTGGAACAGCAGCGACGGTCGTGTTCTCGCTCATCGCGCAAATAGGCGAGCAAGTCGACTTCCTGCGATTTTTGCCGGCGCGGGAAGGTCGCCGCAGGGCCGGCTGGTGGTTCGCCTATTTGGCGGCAGGTCCCGGCTGGATCGTGCCCGGCATGTTGAAACTGCTCGCAGGCTCCTTCTTGGCATTTCTTGCGGTTGAGCACTTCGTGCCGCTGGCCGCAGCGACCGAACCGACGCAGATGTATCTCGTGGCCTTCGGGTATGTCTTCTCCTCGCCGCAAATGGCATTGGCTTTTACCGGCGCTTTCGTCGTCATCTCCCAGCTCAAAATCAACGTCACCAATGCCTATGCGGGCTCGATCGCCTGGTCGAATTTCTTTTCGCGTTTGACGCATAGCCATCCCGGCCGCGTGGTATGGCTGGTCTTCAACGTCACTATCGCGCTCGTCTTGATGGAGCTCGGCATATTCAAAATGCTCGAGCACGCGCTTGGTCTCTATTCGATAGTGGCGGTGTCCTGGGTCGGTGCGCTGGTTGCCGACCTCACCATCAACAAACCGCTCGGGCTCAGTCCTCCCGGAATCGAATTCCGCCGCGCGCACCTCTACGACATCAACCCGGTCGGTGTCATTGCGATGCTTGCCGCGGTTGCCGCCGGCATTGCCGCGTTTTGCGGCGTGTTCGGTGCCATAGCGCAATCGCTGTCCGCCTTCCTGGCCTTGGCCGTCGCTTTTGTGATGGCGCCGCTGATCGCCTGGGCGACGAGCGGGCGCTACTACGTCGCTCGCGAGCCGCGGCAAAACTGGGGCGGTCAACAGGTGATCTGCTGCTCGATCTGCGAGCATCATTTTGAGACCGAAGACATGGCGCATTGCCCCGCTTATTCCGGGGCGATTTGCTCGCTCTGCTGCTCGCTGGAGACGCGCTGCCGCGATTGTTGCAAGCCGCAAGGCCGCATCTCCAATCAGCTTATCGGCTGGTTCGGGCAAAAGCTGCCCGCGCGCGTCATCTCCCTGCTCGATACTCAGGTCGGCCGTTACCTCGCCGTGCTTGGCGTCTTCGCCGCCGTGATCGGCGCCGTTCTTTGCGTCGTCTATTTGCTGGTGTCCCGCGATATCGACGGACCCCGGGAACTGCTCCGAGAAACGCTGTGGACGGTGTTTTTCATCCTCACCATTATCGCCGGCGTCGTCGCCTGGTTCTTCGTATTGGCACAGGAAAGCCGCCGTGTGGCCGAGGAGGAAACGCGGCGCCAGACCGATTTGTTGATAAACGAAATCGACGCCCACAGACGCACCGACGCCGAGCTGCAAAAAGCCAAGGAGGCGGCGGAAGCGGCCAACAACGCCAAAAGCCGGCATGTCGTGGGACTCAGCCACGAATTGCGTACGCCGCTCAACGCTATCCTTGGCTACGCCCAACTCCTCGAGCGCGATAACGCGATACCGAGGGCGCGAAGGAACGCGATCAAGGTGGTGCGTCGAAGCGCCGAGCATCTCTCTGGCTTGATCGACGGCTTGCTCGACATATCGAAGATCGAAGCCGGCCGCTTTCATCTCAGCCGTAACGAGGTTCAGATCGCCGATTTCCTTGATGAGATCGTAGCGATGTTCCGCCTGCAAGCGACCGCTAAGGGTATCGAGTTTCGCCACGTGCGCACCGGGCGGCTGCCGGCCGCCGTGCAGACCGATGAAAACCGCTTGCGGCAAATCCTGATCAATCTTCTCTCCAACGCGATCAAATTCACCGAGAACGGGCACGTGACGTTTGCCGTCCGCTATCGGCATCAGATCGCCGAATTCACCGTCGAAGACACCGGCATCGGCATTCGTCAGAGCGACCTTGAGCGCATCTTCCAGCCGTTTGAGCGCGCCGACACGGCTGGGTCGCTGGTTACCACCGGAACCGGCCTCGGACTAACGATTACCAGCCTGCTGACCAAGATCATGGGCGGCGACATCGCGGTGAGTAGTGAAGTCGGGAAGGGCAGCACCTTCCGCGTCAAGCTGTTTTTGTCGGAGGTATCGAATCCGCGCACCGCCTCGACCATGGAATATAATGTTCGCGGCTACACCGGGCGGCGTCAGACGGTTATCGTCGTTGACGATTATGAAATACAGCGCAATTTGATCCGCGATTTGTTGGAGCCGCTAGGCTTTATCGTGATCGGCGCGGCTGGCGGACGCGAATGTCTCAATATCGTCGAACACGTCAGCCCTGACATCATTCTCCTCGACATTGCGATGCCGGAAATGGACGGCTGGGAGGTCGCGCAGCGCATTCGCCGGCATCCCGGTAAGCGGATCGCGATCCTCATGCTTTCAGCCAACGCCATCGACCCGCATCACTTGGTGGATGCGGAGCGGCTCTATGACGACACGTTGATGAAGCCAATCGATCTGCGCCAGCTGCTGAAGAAAATCCATGCGCTGGTCGACATCGAATGGATTTACGAAACGCAACCCTCGGCGGGCGAGGGGCCAACGGCCGCGCCGCGAACCGCATCCGCGTTGCCAAACAGTGGCGATCTAGACGAGCTGTTCCGGCTTGGCGAGATCGGTCACGTGACCGGGATTCTCGCCAAGCTCGACCAAATCGATGCGAGCGCTCCGGATTGCCTGGCCTTCACGAACAGAATGCGCCTGTTCGTGAACGCATTCGATTTTAACCGTTATGCGTCCGCATTGCAGCAGGTTCGAGGCGCTCATGCATAAGCGCGAGACGAGAACGCTCGTGCTCGTGGTTGATGATTCCCCCGGAACGTTGCGACTGTTGACCGACGCGCTGGAAGAAGCGGGCATGACCGTGCTCGTGGCGCGCGCCGGCGAGCATGCGTTATCGATCGTGGAAAAAGTCATTCCCGACATGATCCTCATGGACGCGGTCATGCCTGGCACCGACGGCTTTTCGACGTGTCGTAAACTCAAGCAGAACCGTTCGCTCGCCCACGTGCCGGTTATTTTCATGACCGGGCTGAGCGACACCGAACACATTATAGAAGGACTGGAGGCCGGCGGCGTCGATTACGTCACCAAACCGATTGTGCCCGGCGAACTCCTGGCCAGAATTCGCGTTCATCTTTCCAACGCTCGCATAGCGCAAAGCGCCCACATTGCCCTCGATGCGTTCGGGCGTTTTCTGCTGGCCACGAGCCGTGGCGGACATGTGCTTTGGTATACGCCGCAGGCGGCGAAGTTACTCAGAACGGCTTTTATCGATTTCGATCGGGAGAATTACGCTCTGCCGGACGAGGTCCAGCTTTGGCTCGGTCAGTGTGCCGCCGCGCCCGCCGGCGCAGAGCCGGTGCCACTCACCGTCAGTCAACGCAACGCCCCCGCCGGAATGCTGCTGATCTATATCGCACAGATCGGAGCGGACGAATATTTGCTGCGGTTGGTCGAAGGCTCAATCGATGATGGCCGCACATTGCTGAAGCAGAAGCTCGCGGTGACCGAGCGGGAAGCCGAAGTCCTGCTATGGGTCGCTCGCGGAAAATCCAATCGCGATATCGCCGAAATTCTCGACCTCAGCCCACGCACCGTCAACAAGCATCTCGAACAGATTTACGCCAAGCTAGGAGTCGAGAACCGCGCTTCGGCCGCGGCGCTCGCCGTGCGCACCATTGGCGTTCGCTAATATCTCTTTCTATCCCGCGCTTGCGGCGACTCGCATTTTTGCCGCGTGAATCGCAGGGAGAATGCAAGAAAATGGCGCGCCCGAAGAGATTCGAACTCCTGACCCCCAGATTCGTAGTCTGGTGCTCTATCCAGCTGAGCTACGGGCGCGGTTAGATCGCGAAAAACGCGACCCGCGGGGCGACCCGCGGCGCGCGCCATAGCTATAGCCTTGGCTTCGCGTTGGCAAGCAGGCGGGGTCGAAACGCGAGCGGAACAAAATTACCACGCACAGCTATTATTGTTATAAATTTGCGGCCTGATCCGGCCCTTAGAGAAAGCACAGCAAGCCGTGTGGCGACCCCCGCAGCGTATCCGCTATACCGCCGCCGCTGGCCGTGTGCCGTCCGCGGCCGAGGCGGCCGCATCGGTGCTGTTTTCCCCGATCGACATCGGCCCGGTACGACTCGAACAACGCACCTGGGTGCCGGCCATGGTGCCATGGCGCGCGACGGAAGAGGGCGACGCGACCGACGAAGTCATCGACTGGTACGAGCGGTTCGCGCGCGGCATGCCGGGCGCCATTGTGGTCGAGGCCACCGGCATTCGCGACGTGCCAAGCGGGCCATTATTGCGCATCGGTCATGACCGTTTCCTGCCCGGCTTGCGGCGTCTCGTGGAAACAGTGCGGCGCGCGAGCGGCGGCCGCACGCGTCTCTTGGTCCAGCTGATCGACTTTCTGGCCGTGCGCCGCCGGCCGGAGCCGAAAAAATTCTTCGACCGGTTTCTCAGCATCACCGATAGGCACCGCGCGGCTTTGGGCGATCCTCATCTCGCCGACGCTGCGGTGCGCGAGCGCCTAAGCGCCATGAGCGAAGATGAGCTAAAGGGCGTGCTGGCGCCAGAGGAATGGGAAGCGCTGCGCTTCGGTTATCGCGAACGCGTGACTGACGTGCAGCTCCCGCATATCCGCGATCTGCCGAAAACGCTGCCGCGGCTATTTGCCGAAGCCGCGGCGCGCGCCGAGGCCGCAGGTTTCGACGGAGTCGAGCTTCACTACGCCCACGCCTATACCATGGCCTCGTTTCTATCCCGCACCAATACGCGCGCGGACGGCTATGGCGGCCCCTTGGAAAATCGCGGGCGGCTGCCGCTCGAAGTGCTCGCCGCAGTGCGTCGCGCCGTGGGCAAGAATTTCGCCGTCGGCCTTCGTTTTCTCGCCGAAGAATGCATCAGCGGCGGCAGCACGGCCGAGGACGCGACGTTCTTCGGCGCAGCCTTTGCCAGGGCCGGCGCCGATTTTATTTCGCTGTCCCGCGGCGGCAAGTTCGATGACGCCAAGCAACCGGGGGTCGGAGACGCGGTTTATCCTTATACCGGCCCGAGCGGCTACGAGTGCATGCCGCAGTATATTTCCGACGAGCGCGGGCCATTCGGGCGCAACGCCGCGCCGACCGCGGCGGTGCGCCGAGCGGTGCGCGACGCCGGATGCCAGGCGCCGGTGGTGTGTGCCGGCGGCATCCACAACTTCGAAATGGCCGAGGACTATTTGGCGCGCGGCGTTTGCGACATCATCGGGGCGGCGCGCCAATCATTGGCCGATCCCGATTGGTTTTACAAAATCCGTCTCGGCTTGGGCGATCAGGTGCGGGTCTGCGAATACACCAATTATTGCGAAGGCCTCGACCAGAAACACAAGCAGGTCACCTGTAAGCTGTGGGACAAGCTGCCTTCGTTGCCTGGCGAACGGCCCGCGCGTGACGGCAAACGAAGACTCACGGCGCCGGTGTGGCAACCGCCGGAATAGGCGACGCGCGTTACGCCCGCATGACCTGCGCGCCCGGCAAAGCCTCCGGGCTTTCTTCGGCGCGGCCAACCACGCGATTTCGCCCCGCCGATTTGGCGAGATAGAGCCGCCGATCGGCGCATTCGAACAGGCCGTCGTAGTCGGAGGCGTCCTCGGCGCAGGTGGCAAGCCCGATGGAGACAGTGACCAGCGGCGTCCCGGCGTCGGCGTCCATGTGGCTTGCGACATCGCGGCGGATGCGCTCGCCGAGCGTGTGCGCCGCGGCACGGGAAAGGTCCGGCACGATCACCACGAACTCCTCGCCGCCAAAGCGGAACACCGCGTCCTCGACGCCGACCGTACGCATGACAATGCGGGCGATGCGCAGCAGTACGACGTCACCCGCGGTGTGGCCGAAGCGGTCGTTGAAACTTTTGAAGTGGTCGATGTCGAGAATGAGCAGGCTCAATGGCCGCCCGGAAAAGGCCGCCGCGGCGACCCGATTTCGGCCTTCGCGTTCGAGCCGGCCTCGGTCGAGCGCGCCGGTGAGCGCGTCGCGGCCGGAGCGCGCCATCAACTCTTCGTAGCGTTCGCGGTAGGTGAGAAGATCGAACACGTCGCGTACACGCGGCGCCGTCTTGTCGCGCCGGCGCGCGAGCTCGACGTAGCGCAAATACACGGCGCCGAGTACGGCATAGATCGCTACCGCGGCCATCTTCGCGGCCCAGCCGCCGAACAAAACCGACAGCGGCGCGCCGGTGAGATAGTGCAGGCCGCAATAGAACGCGCCCTGGTCGAAGCTCAGGATCAGTGCGCCGGTCACGAAAAGCCGTAACAGCAAGCGCCGGCCCGTCGCCGCACGCAGCTTTTCGTAGAGCAAGATCATCATAATGCAGTCGACGAACAGAATGAGCGTGCCCCACACCATCAGGGCGCCCATCTCGTCGAGGAATCCGAAATCGGCGGCGTGGCCTTCGAGCACGCCGGTGCCGTGCCAGCGCATCAGCGCGGCGAGCGCAAGCAGCAGCACATTACCAAGGAAGAGGCCGTAGATCGGCTGGCGCACCACCACCGCATCTTCGCGGATGTAGACGAGAAGAAGGAGCATCAGCTTGCCGGTGAACAACACTGTCGAGCCCGGCGAGGCGACGATTCCGAATGGCAGCGACACATAAAGAATGCCGGCGAGATAGGTCTCGAGAAAATGCATGACGCCGAGCGCGCAGAAGAACGTGCCGATGCCGAGCCGGGTGCGGGCGCGGAACAGGCCCGAGAGGACGGCGAAATAGACGGCCGCTTCCGCCGCCATCAGCAGCGCGTTGACCGCGGTCGGGCTCAGAATGGATGTTTCGGCGGCGAGGAAGTTCGACATGGCGGGCCCGCGCGGTCGCGCGCCCAACGGCGCGCGACCTTCGCCGCCACCCGATACCAGCCATCGGTTAACGAGTCGGAAACCAATTCGGGTGGGCTTCATCCGCCCCCGCGAAGTGAAACGGAGCGGGGGAGGGGGACCATGCGAGCAAAGCCATGCATGGTGGAGGGGGCGCGCCCCCCCTCGCTCGCTCGCTTCGCGAGCTTCGGATGGTCCCCCTCCCCGCTATCGCGGCGCGGGGCGGGAGGGGAGCATTATGCCGCTTCGGCGAGCACGCCGTTGAACTTGAGGCCCTGCTTGCCGGCGGCGATGTCGACTTTTTCGCCGTCCTTGATGCGGCCGGAGAGGATCAATTCCGCGAGCGGATCCTGCACCGACTTTTGGATGACGCGCTTGAGCGGCCGCGCGCCATAGGCCGGGTCCCAACCCTTGTCGGCCAGCCACGTGCGCGCGCTCGGCTCGAGCGCGATGGTGATTTTGCGCTCTTCCAGAAGCTTCGCCAGCCGCTTCATCTGAATGTCGACAATGTGCGCCATCTCCGACTTTTGCAGCCGGTGGAACAGAATGATCTCGTCGATCCGGTTGAGGAATTCCGGCCGGAAGCTTGCTCGCACAATCGCCATCACTTGGTCGCGCACCTTGTCGGTGTCCTCGCCTTCCGGCTGATTGACCAGAAGTTCGGCGCCGAGATTGGAGGTCATCACAATCAGCGTGTTGCGGAAATCGACGGTGTGGCCCTGGCCGTCGGTCAGCCGGCCGTCGTCAAGCACTTGCAGGAGGATGTTGAACACGTCCGGATGTGCCTTTTCGATTTCGTCGAACAGCACCACCTGATAGGGCCGCCGCCGCACCGCTTCGGTAAGTGTGCCGCCTTCTTCGTAACCGACATAGCCGGGCGGCGCACCGATCAAGCGGGCGACCGAATGCCTTTCCATGAACTCGGACATGTCGATGCGCAGCAGCGCGTTTTCGTCGTCGAACAAAAATTCGGCGAGCGCCTTCGTCAGCTCGGTCTTGCCGACGCCGGTCGGCCCCAGAAACATGAACGAGCCGATCGGCCGGTTCGGATCCTGCAAGCCGGCACGCGCTCGGCGCACCGCAGTGGAGACCGCCTTTACCGCGTCGGCCTGGCCGACCACGCGTTTGCCGATTTGCTCCTCCATGCGCAGGAGCTTTTCCTTTTCGCCTTCGAGCATGCGATCGACCGGAATGCCGGTCCAGCGCGAGACCACTTGCGCGATGTGATTGGCGGTGACCGCCTCTTCAGCGAGGACGCCGCCACTGCTCGCGGCGGCTTCGACGTCTTTCAGTTTCTTCTCGATTGCGGGAATGACACTGTACTGCAACTCGCCAGCGCGCTGATAATCGCCGCGCCCCGGACGAACAGCCTCGGCGAGATCATTTTTGGCTTTGTCCAACTGCTTTTGCAACTCGGCCGCGGAGTTGAGCTTTTCCTTCTCCGATTTCCATCGCGCGGTCAGATCCGCCGACTGCTTTTCGAGCGCCACGAGCTCGGTTTCGAGACCGCCGAGGCGCGAGCGCGAACCCGGATCGCTTTCCTTCTTCAAAGCTTCCTGCTCGATCTTGAGCCGGACGATTTCGCGGTCGAGATTGTCGAGCTCTTCGGGTTTGGAATCGACCTGCATGCGCAGCCGCGCGGCGGCCTCGTCGATCAGGTCGATCGCCTTGTCGGGCAGGAAACGATCGGTGATGTAGCGGTTCGACATCGTGGCGGCTGCGACGATCGCGCCGTCGGTGATGCGCACGCCGTGGTGCGCTTCATACTTGTCCTTCAAGCCGCGCAGAATGGAGATGGTGTCCTCGACGCTCGGCTCGTTGACAAAGATCGGCTGGAAGCGGCGCGCCAGCGCGGCGTCCTTTTCCACGTGCTTCTTGTATTCGTCGAGCGTGGTGGCGCCGATGCAGTGCAATTCGCCGCGGGCGAGCGCGGGCTTGAGCAGGTTCGACGCATCCATGGCGCCGTCGGCCTTGCCGGCGCCGATGATGGTGTGCATTTCGTCGATAAACAGAATGTAGGCGCCGGCGGAAGACGTAACTTCCTGCAGCACCCCCTTGAGCCTTTCCTCGAATTCGCCGCGATATTTGGCGCCGGCGATCATCGCGCCCATGTCGAGCGCGAGGAGCTTTTTGTCTGCCAGGCTTTCGGGCACGTCGCCGTTGATAATGCGCAGCGCCAAGCCTTCGACGATCGCGGTCTTGCCGACGCCGGGTTCGCCGATCAGCACCGGGTTGTTCTTGGTGCGCCGCGACAGCACCTGAATGGTGCGGCGGATTTCCTCGTCGCGGCCGATCACCGGGTCGAGCTTGCCGTCGCGGGCCGCCTGGGTGAGGTCGCGCGCGTATTTCTTCAGCGCGTCGTAGGCGTTTTCCGCCGAAGCCGAATCGGCGGTGCGGCCCTTGCGCAAAGCCTCAATGGCGGCGTTGAGATTTTGCGGTGTGACGCCTGCTTGCGCGAGGATTTTTCCGGCTTCGCCGTTTTTTTCCAGCGCCAGCGCAAGGAGCAAGCGCTCGACGGTGACGAAGCTGTCGCCAGCCTTTTCACCGGCCTTCTCGGCGGTCTCGAACACCCGCGCCAAGGCCGGGTCGAGATAGACCTGACCGGCGCCGCCGCCGGAGACTTTCGGACGTTTGGCAAGCGCCGCGTCGACGGCCGCCAAAGCCTGACGCGAATTGCCTCCGGAACGGTCGATCAGCCCTGCCGCCAACCCTTCTGGGTCGTCGAGCAGCACCTTAAGCAAGTGCTCGGGCGCAAATTGCTGATGTCCCTCGCGGGTCGCGAGCGACTGGGCAGATTGGATAAAACCGCGGCTGCGGTCGGTATACTTATCGAAATTCATAGCGTTGCCCTCGGCCTATTCCGAACGCCCTTACGGCGCGAGCGGAACATCGTCATGGGGAAATTTGACTTTAACCCGGCGCCGCCGACCCGGAAAAAGCCGGCCAACCCTCGGGCGGGCGGACCCTGTAAGGCATCCGCCTCCAGGAAATATGGGGATTGGGAGCGCTGGCGGAAGGGCGCCGCGAATGGAGCGAATGCAAAATCTTCAAGCCGGGAACGCCGGTGGTGCCGAAGAGGCTGCTAGGCCAGTAACCCTTGCGGTAAGGCGCCCTTAACGGTGATGGCCGTAACTTTCGGACCGCCCGGCACGGGCAGGGAGAGGATCATGGCCGAACGCCGCGTCGCCCCGAGGCAGAAGAGTTTTCTGCGCGGCTGCATCTATTTCAACAACCGGCGCAGCGTGCTCGATTGTCTGGTTCGCGATCTGACCGACGATGGGGCGCGGATCATTTTCTCGCACGCCGTGAACGTGCCCGACATTGTCGAACTTTACATTCCGCAGAAGGAGCAGACGCTACGCGCTCATGTGAAATGGCGCCGCGGCGATGACGTCGGTCTCGATTTTACTAACCGCGAAACCGCCGCGTCTCCCGAAGAGGCCGAACTCGCCAAACGGGTCGCGCAACTTGAAGCCGAAGTCTTAGCGCTCAAGAAAACGGTGCGCCAGATCAAGCGCGAGCTTCCGAACGCAAACGACGCCGAGGTCGCTTAGCAGCGGCACTGGCGGAGCGACCTACGCCCAGGCGCGGTGTGACGGGAAGGCTTTCAGCCGAACATCCGCTCGCCCTGCAGATCAATCATCTGCCTCGCCTTGCCGAGCGTGAAGGTCACGGCGTCTTCGTAAGTCGCGAAGGCGTCGGCGCGAACGAAACGATGCTCCTTGAGCGCGCCCGCTAGTTCCCGCTCGATGCTGCCGGCGGTCTGATATTGACCTTCGTGCCTGAACGGCGCGGCGCGGATGACGAAGCCCTTATATTCGACGGGCTCGGGGGCGTTTTCGCCGGCCCCGCCGCCGCGGTGGCCGCCGCCGAACAGAGCGCTTAGAAACGACATGGGTCGTCACTCCCTATAAATTCGCGACCGCGCCAGGACTATAGCATTCTTTCTGCTCGGTTCGCGGCGATGACGCGGCCAGCGATGCGCACCGCGTCGGCTATCCGGCACGCCTCCGCCGTGGTCTACTCGCCGGCGCATGAAGTTCGATGGAGTGTCATGAATGCCGAAAGCCTTGTGGATAGTTTTCTATCACTCGATCTCCGATCCGAAAAAGCTGGAGGCCTACGCAAAGCTCGCGCCCGCGGCTACTACACCCTTCGGCTCGCGTTATCTTGCCCGCGGTACGGCGGCCGCCGTCTTTGAATCCGGGTTGAAGGATCGTGTGGTGGTCACCGAATTTCCGAGCGTCGAACAGGCCGTCGCCGCGTATAATTGCCCGGCGTATCAGGAAGCGCTGCGCGTTCTTGGTGACGGCGCGGTGCGCGACGTGCGCATTGTCGAAACGCTGGAATAGAGGCGGCCGCCCGGCGCAAACTACGCCGAGCGGCGCAAAGCACGCTTAATTCACTTATTCAGGACGCGTGCCGGTGACGCCGCGCTGGACCCGCGGCATAGCCGAAGTCTCCACGCCTTGCGTCGCCGGACCATTGCGACGCGTCTTCATCGGCGTATGCAAAGGACGGTCCTCTCGCCGCCGGAGCCCACGTTTGCTGCGACGCCTCTTGCACGCGCGGCGCGTTGTAGCCGCGCGCGTAGAGTGCGACCGCGCGGCCTTCGTTGCCGCCTGCGGCGCGGTAAGCGCCGGCAAGGTAGCGGACCGCGTAGGTCATGTTGGTTTCGGCATCGAGCAGTCCGGCCGCCGAACCGCTATAGCCCATGGCGCGAGCCGTCCCGAGCCTGATCTGCATCAGCCCGTAATTGCCGCTGCTGACGGCGTGCGGATTGTAGCCGCTCTCGCGCATGATGACGCGGTGAACCAGCGAGGCCGGCACGCCGTTGGCGCTCGCCTGCTGCTCGACCAACCCTTCCAACTGCGATCGCCGCCCGGCCGTGCTGTCGAAATCACTCGCGCGATTATTTTGCCATGCGAGCCGTTCGGTGGTGACGCCATTGTCCGCGCCGAACGGTGCAAAGCCGTTGGTATCTCGCCATTGTGGCGCGCGCGCAAAATAGCCGGTCGAAGCAGACGCAAAATGATGGCGATATGTCAGCGCAGCGTGATGGCGATGGGCGTGAGCCTGCGCCAGGGCCGGCTGCACCAATAAAATAGCAGCGCTGGCCGCGGAAGCGACGAAATGGGAAATACGCAACATCAATACTCCACGGTTTGGTATGAAGCCCTTCACCGCGTGCATTCTCGCCGGCGAATCCGACTTCGATTCGGCGTCAGGATGCGCGCGGAAAGGCGATGTCGTGACGATGGAACAGATGAGTGGGAATACCGACGCAGCCGAGCGGAGGCCTATTCCCTGCCGTGGTAACCGCTCGAATAGAGCGCGACGGCCCGATCTTCGTCGCCGTGCGCGGCGCGATAAGCGCCGGCCAAATAGCGAACCGCGTAGGCCATATTGGTTTCCGGATCGAGCAAGCCCTTGGCGGTGCCGCCATACCCCAATGCGCGCGCGGTCCCCAGCCTGATCTGCATCAAGCCGTAGTTGCCGCTGTTGACGGCGCGTTCATTGTAGCCACTCTCGCGCACGATCACGCGATGAACGAGCGACGGTGGCACGCCGTTGGCGCGGGCAAGGAGCGCAATCATCAACCGATATTTTTCAGCTTGTTCGCTCACTCGTGCCGACGAGTGCGCCGACAAACTTGGGGCGGGATTGCGGTTGAACTCGGCGGATGGTTGTGCGGATGCATGAGAAGGCGCGCGGCGGCCGATTTGATCTAAAAATCCCCCGAGCGCCGGCGGCAGCCTTACCGCCGCGTCGCGGTGATGACGTGAGCCTTGTTCATACGGCCAATCCGCGCGCGCGGGTTGCGCCAACGCCGACAGCGCGAACAAACAAACAGCCGCTACGCGCAGCATCAGCAGTAATTCCCCCGTTCGCCCGGAATGGTAAGGCGCCATTCCATCGCCAACCGCAGCGTAGTGCCCAACCGTGGCGCCGCACGGCCGACGTTAGTGTTAATTCAGCAGCGAGCGTCACGCCGGACGGAATTGCCAAATCACCCACGCACCCCTATATAGCATGCAAATCACGGCAAAAATCACGCCAAAGCAGAATGCGCGCGCCACATTGGCGCCCGTTTCGTTTTGTCTATCCGCCGCGCGAAGACGCAAAAACAAAAGAGAAAAACCATGCCGAGAAAGCCGGGACTGAACTCCGAATTCGTCATGTTTGACGTGGTGTACGAGGACGGAACGTTGCGCTCGAACCGCAAGGTGCCGCGCGAACTTACCGGCGGAATCGACGGCGACAAGCCGGCCCACGGCTTTCTGATCGAACAAGACCGCGATATAGCCGAAAAATCGGGCAGGCCGCTGGCCAAGATCAAAAGCATCACCCGTTCGGGATCGCGAAAAAAAGAACGCGACTACTCCGAGCGGCAATTTCAGTAATAGTTAGCCGCGCCGAGTTCCTAAAGCCCCGGACCTTTGTTCGGAATTTCGTTCAGGACGCGTTGGCTGTCACGTGGAGCCGCTCGCGCACGCGATCGACAAACAACTGCGCCGGCCCCTTCGGCAAGCCGGCGACGACCAGCGGATTGAGCCCGCCCGAACTCTCGATGCTGATGCGGTCCCAGATCAGGCCGCGCATGTGGGCGACTTCGGCGATGTGCGACAGCGGCAGGTGTTCGTCGGTGCGCCGCCACGGTGTGAGCCAAAATTCAACGAGGGTGGTCGAGATGCCGACATGGTCGGCCACCAGGCGAGCGGGAAACAAGAGCCGGGTGAATCGCCCGGTCAGCAATGCCCAAAGCCGGCTCGATCGTACTTCAACGTGATCGGCGCCCGAGGCGGCGTAGGACACAGCTAGCGTACTTGAGCGACGCGGCCGGGCACATGCGCCATCAACCCGTCGAGCTGCTCGCGGTTCTTTTCAAATTGAGCGAGCGTAGTCCCCTCGAGCACGCGTCCGCGCGGCAATTTGATGGTCATCGGATTGACGAAGCGGTCGTTGATCAAGATCTCAAAGTGGACGTGGGGGCCGGTCGAAAGCCCGGTTGATCCGACGAAGCCGATGATTTGTCCCTGACGCACGTGGCTGCCGACCTCGAGCCCGCGCGCAAAAGCGGTCATATGGCCGTAGGCGGTCTGATAACCGTTGGCGTGATTGATCCGCACGTATTTTCCGTAGCCGCCCTTAATGCCAATTTCGTCGATCGCGCCGTTGCCGGCGGCGAAGATCGGCGTGCCGTAGGGTGCCGCCCAATCAACCCCGGTATGCATCTTCATATAGCGCAACAGCGGGTGATTTCGCTCGCCGAAACCCGACCGCATGATGCCGAGCGCCACTGGCTTTCGCACCAGGAACTTTTTAGCGCTCTTTCCCGCCTCGTCGTAATAGTCGTAAGTGCCGTCGTCCGCGGTCTGATAGTGGTAGTATTTCTTGGTTTCGCCGCCGACCGTGAGCGAGGCATAGCGGACTTCGTTGCGCCCTTCGTTGTTCTCGTCCTCTGAATAAAGAACATCGATTGAATCGCTGGGCGCCGCCTTTCGCTGAAAGTCGACATCGTAGGAGTAGATGCGAATGAGCTCGTCGATCACTTTCTGCGGAACGTTGTTGCGCAGCGCCGTCTCGTAGACGCTCTGATAAAGCCGCACCCCGCCGTCGTCTTCGCTGTCCTCCTCCTCGCTCTGTTCGGCGACGTCGGCAGCGATGTTGCGCACGTCGACCGAAACATAAGCGCCGTGATCGGAAAGCGCCGCCGCCGCGACCACTCCGCTATCGTCGGATAAGATGACTCGCAGGGGCTGCAAGTGACCGAGTCCGGCGGCGGTGGTCAGCACCCGCAGCTTCGAGCCGTCTTTCAGTCCGAGGTTGGCGCGCCCGAGCACCGTCAGAACGCCCTTGATGTCGTCGGCCGTCGCGCCGAGCTCCCGCAGAATCGAGCCGATTGTCTCGCCCTTTTTGGCAACGACGACGTGTTCACTCCCATCGCTGGCGGCAGTGGTTTTTGCCAACAGCGTGACGTTCTCGGGCACCACGCGCGCCTCGAACCCGACATAGGGATCGGTTTCCCCTTCCGCGGCGTAATTCAGTTTGAAGTTGTCCGGTGTCGCCGCCTCGGCGCTGGCAAACAGCGGCACATTGGCTAACGCTCTGGTGGCGACGTCGCGGACACGCGCCACAACTTCGTCGACCGGCAAGAACGTCGAAGGTTTGACCCGCGACAGCAATGAAGTGAGGTCACAGGTCGAAGGCGTTGCCTTGCTTTTTCCTCCGGGCGGCAGGAAATCACAGGTGACGAATGAAACTTCGGCATCGGGTTCCGCTGCCGGTGCCTCGTCGACACTGGCGACGCTATCGGTCAACAGCTTTTGCGGGTTGAAAGCTGGAATGTCGGCCGAGATTTCCGAAACCGACAAAGACAGATTGCCGGAGACCCGGACGAAGGAGCGCGAGCGGACGAAGTCGCGATCGCGCACGCGAGTCGTGATGGGTACGCGGACGATCTGACGCGCCACGCTGATCTCACTGAGCGCGGCAAGCCGATCCGTCTTGCGGATGCCGCTCAGACGGTTGCCGAGATTGGCCAGCGCGCCGCGCACCGCCATCTCGACCCGCTCTGGCGCCGACGCGAAGTTCGTTTCACCATCAAGCGAAGCAAAGACGGCGCCGCCCATGAGCGCCGCGCCGCACAGTCCAGTCAGTATGGTGCCGCAGAACCATTGTATTGAGAGGCGGCGCCTGTCGATCAAACCGCCGTTGCCGCCGTCGGCGGAAAGCGGCGGCTCGTTGCCGAGGTTGATTGTCTCGGCTTCGAACCTCCGTGGGCCGTGTGGCTTCAATTGGTCCAAAACCGCCGTTCCCCCGCACTCGCGATCACGCGCGTCCCGCGCCGCACCTTCCCAAGCTCGTCAAAAGTCCGGCCGACTGTTATGGCCGGGCAGCGGGCGGAAGAACAATGCCGGCGCATCGCCCGATCGATCCGTCCGAAGTTTAAGCAAATCTAAAGCTGGCGTTCCCCCGGATTGCGGCATTCCCCGACACGAATGTGCAAGAACGGCGGAGGAATGTGGCTCAAGTGCGGCGCAAGCCGGCACAGGTCGGCGGGCAGGGCGCTGAAGTCTTGCCCTTGCTCGGTTGTATCGCGGAAACCGCGCGGGCGGGGTCTTCACACGCGCTTCTTCGGTTCGTCCACAGGCCGTATTTTCGCACCTGAACCGTTGACAATACTGGAGGCCGAAGACTATATACCTCCTCTTGGCGCGCCGCCGCTTGGCGCGATGGCGCGTCTACGAGCCCCTCACTGTTTTCGCGGTGATCGAGCATCCGGCCATGATCGTATGGCCATGTCGGATGCGCGGGGCTTCGGCGGCTCCGGTGCTTACCGGGGACGGGGCTCTCGCCCCGGGTTGTTTGATAGGTGAATAGGAAGAAAGAGAAACGTGGACGGCGGAGTCCTTGCGGGCCGCTTTCGCGAACGGGAAACCTTTCGCGTTGCGGTCATGAAGAGACTTCGGCGGTCTTACGTTTCAAGGTTTTCTACATCGGCCGATCGCGCAAGTGATCGGACGTGTAGGGACCTCGTCAAACGTGTGATCAGCCGAGATCAAATATCTCTTCAACTTGAGAGTTTGATCCTGGCTCAGAGCGAACGCTGGCGGCAGGCCTAACACATGCAAGTCGAGCGCCCCGCAAGGGGAGCGGCAGACGGGAGAGTAACACGTGGGAACGTGCCCTTCAGTTCGGAACAACCCAGGGAAACTTGGGCTAATACCGGATACGTCCGTAAGGAGAAAGATTTATCGCTGAAGGATCGGCCCGCGTCTGATTAGCTAGTTGGTGAGGTAACGGCTCACCAAGGCGACGATCAGTAGCTGGTCTGAGAGGATGATCAGCCTCACTGGGACTGAGACACGGCCCAGACTCCTACGGGAGGCAGCAGTGGGGAATATTGGACAATGGGCGCAAGCCTGATCCAGCCATGCCGCGT
>Ga0302180_10001115_pt1 | contig 21666 bp, 13 predicted proteins | sample I_Palsa_E3_2_FD_200575 | JGI IMG/M metagenome (GOLD analysis project Ga0302180, IMG submission 200575) | Peat permafrost microbial communities from Stordalen Mire near Abisko, Sweden - I_Palsa_E3_2 | ecosystem: Environmental > Terrestrial > Soil > Palsa > Peat permafrost | place: Sweden... | reverse complement strand
GCTTCGCAGGCCTTCCAGAATGGCAAGGTGCTGCTGTACTGCCGCGATCCGCTCACTGATTGCCTTCGAATTACCGGGCCACCGGTCAACTACGGAAAAGACAAATAAGCGAAAAGTGACTGCCTCCAGGGTATCCCTCAGGTAGTCGTTGCCGGCCAGTTCCCAGATCTTTCGGTGAAATGCAACGTCACAATCGTGAAAGTTTTTCACGTCGCCTGCGGCCATGCCCGTACCTGACATGGACGCAACAAGAGTCGTCAGTTCCTCGTCCGCCGCCGCCGTAAAATTCTCTGCCGCTTTCCCAATTGCAATCGCCTCCAGAGGAATGCGAACTTCTTGAATGAGACGATAATCCTCTGGACTCAGTTGCGCGACATAGGTGCCACGTTGGGGAAGCTTGCGCAGAAGGCCCTGATGAGTCAATTCATTCAACGCTTCACGCAAAGTGGGTTGACCGATTCCCAGACGCGCAGCCCATTTTTGCTCGATGATGCGGTCCCCGCCATGCAACTCGCCGGAGATGATAGATTCGCGAATGGCCTGAGCGGCGGCCTGCGGAGCCGTCTGTAACCTGATATGACCAACAGTTGCCTTGCCGAAACGGCCGTCCATGTAGTTTCCCGCCTAAGAGCTGGTGCAATCTATAACATATACTCTATAGGCATTTCGACGGATCGCCAAAACCTAACCGTCGTTTCCAGAATTCCTTCCCCGGCAAGCTTGACAGTGCCAACCGTCCCATACCTGGCCTGAGCAACTGTGTCCTTCACGGTGTTTCCTTCTGTTTGCCTTTACACTTAATCGTTCGGCGCTCCAGCCGCGCTTCTCTGTGCTGGCATGGTGGTGTTTTCTGCGTCGTGTGGCTCATTCGAAATCGGGTTGTCAGCGGCCTTCTGTAAGTTGCGAGTCTTATCGAACTCAGCTTTTGCCTTGTCTTTCATTCCAGCGGCCTGATAGAGCCGTCCCAGCCGCCAGTGCACATCCACATCGTTGGGGCTTAACGCGGCGGCCTCCCGCAGTTCTCGAAAGGCGTCGTCTCGACGGCCCGCATCGGAATACAGGATGCCCAGATCAAGATGCGCCAGTTTCATTCCAGGGTCGATGCGGACAGCCTCAAGAAGATGTGGTGTAGCCTGTGGATCTTGCAATCGCATCTCGGCGTCCCCCAGGTACGCCAGAGCCTGGACATGATTGGGAACGTTTGCGAGTTCAGCTTCGAACTCATGAGTAGCCTCCCTGTATTGCTTCAATTTCCATAAGAGATAGCCAAGGCTAAAGTGCACGTTTGGCTCTTTGTCGTTGGCATTTACGGCTGCTCGAAACTGCTGAATGGCGGCGGGATCGTCCTTCATCTCCTCTAACGCCTCGCCGGCCAGCATGTCCGCCTCGGCTGACTCTGCATTCAACATCAGAATCTCCTGGTAGACGTCGAGGACGCACGGAAACTGCTTGGACTTCATGCAACTTTGCGCCAGAGTAAGCCGCAACTGTAAACTTTGCGCATCGCGGGCGGCGGCCGCCCGCAGATAAGGAACCGCGGCTGCATATTCCCCCAACCCATAATGGGCCATCCCGATCAGCACGTTCAGGCGCTGCACCTCGGGTGAGGATGGGGGTTCGCTCGAGAGCAGCGGGAGTAGCGTTTCAATGGCCTCCTTCAGAGCGTCGGATTTAAACAGGGATAATCCGAGATTCAAACGCAGGCTCGGCATTGCCGGATCGAGCACCAAAGCCTTGCGATAAAGCGGCACCGCCTCTGCGTAATGCCCCTGGCGAGCTTCCAGGAAGCCCAAATGAGCGTACGCTTCTGCGCTTCCGGGATCAGCTTTCAACAAGCCGCGCCACGCGATTTCGGCCTCGGCGTTGTCGCCTTGTTGTTCCAACGCAATTGCTGTTTGGCGATCTGCCCTGGAGGATGCAATCTGACCAGGGCAACTCGCTGCCACTGCCGCCAGCATGATCGCAAGCACGATTTTCCATCGCCACTGGCCTTGCCCGAGAAAACTACGCGCCATCAGCAGGCAGCCATCGTACGAGCGAAAACGCGCGACAGGTATGACCCTGTCGCGCGTTGGTTGGAAGTTAGAAGTGGAACTTCGCGCCAAGCTGCAGCGTTCGAGGATCATAAGCAGAGGTCACTTCTCCAAAGTTCGAATCAGTAGAATTCGCATCGATGGCGTTAAATTGCGTGTGGTTGAAAGTATTGAACGTCTCGAATCGCACTTCAAGACTTGGACCCTCACCGGAAGTGAGCGCGAACGTCTTAAACAGAGATAGGTTGAAGTTCAATCGTGCGGGTAAGACAATCGCGTCTTTTCCGGCACTTCCAAAGCCCTGGTTTGCCCCGCCGTTCCACGGTGCCGTTGGGCTCGAGAATGAGCTGGTATTAAACCAGGCCGTTCTTGTCTTCGGGTAAGAAACATTTCCCACCTGATCCGGACGATTGGTAATGTCGCCGCCGCCCAGACCCAGAACATCGGCGCCGTTATAGGTGAGGGGTTTCGGAGTTCCTGATTGAGCGATCGTGATCCCGGAGAATTCCCAGCCTCCAAGAACCGTTCGTTCTGCTACGTTGGAACTGTGGGCAAAGAACGGCAAGCTATAGATGTAACTGGCGTTAAAGATATGGCGCCGGTCAAGTGCTCCTGAGCCACGGTCATATTGCGGGTTGAACGGATTGGAGAGGGAGCTCAAGTCGCCGCTTACTTCATCGATTTCGTGCGACCAGGTGTAGGCGAGTTGCACGGTAACCCCGTGCCGGTTCTCCATGCGAAGGCCCGCCTGTAGCGAGTCGTAGCTAAAGTTTGTTTCGTTCTCCTCCTGCTGAATCGAGCTGAAACCAGGATAGATTCGATACAGGTTCGCGTTCAGTGATCCATTCGCAACACCCTGTCTTAGATCGTAAGGATTGGCCTGATTGTTGGGATCCGTCAAGGGTAACGTGTTGACCGCCCGATCATCGTTTTGGTCCCATCCCAACGACCCGGCATACTGCAGGACCGCAACCACGGAAGGTGCGAGCTCGCGCTGAACTCCCAGGCTGAACATCGCCGTCCCGGGAGGTGAATATTTGTACTCCAGGTTGGTAAGTGTGGAGGGAAACGTCTGCGACGTGGTTATCCCGGTTAACGCGCTGGTGTTCGGGTTGGAGAAATAAACATTAGTCGCCGAAGGCTGATATGCAAAAGGCGGATTTAAGGCAGCGTTGTATACATCGTTGCCCTGAACACGCTCGAAGAACATCCCAAAGCCGCCCCTGATTACCGTCTTTCCATCTCCCCTGAGACTATAGGCAAAGCCGACGCGTGGTTCGAAGGTATTATATTTGTTCTGCACCACGCCACGCGGAAAGCCATTGACGCCGGCTTCCTTGATACCGTTGAGATAAAACGCCTGACCGTTAACATTTGTCAGCGCAGCTGGGTTCAAGGTACCGTCCGCGGTGACAGGATTACCCAACGTTCTGTCATAGTCCCCGGCAACGAAATTGGCAAACTGGTTAAAACGCTCATAGGCATGCGGCAACGCGTCGTAACGCAGCCCAAGGTTGAGGGTCAGCCGCGGAGTGACATGCCAATTGTCATTGCCATAAAAATTGTAGTTATTGTTGACCCAATGCTTGTCCGCCAGAAATTGCAGCTGGGTAAAGCTCGCAGCGTCTCCCAGCAGGAAATTGATATAGGAATCTCCGGAATACGTTCCCGAGTTGAACACGTCAGTTCCTTGCGTGTTTGCCTGCAGTTGCTGGTTCTTGACCACACGCAGATAGCCGGCGCCAAACTTGAACTGGTGCCTTCCCCGGGTGAAAGATACATCGTCGCGAATCTGGTAGGCCGCATAGAAGTTCTTCCAGGGGAAGTAACTCGACGTCCAGTTTGTACCATAGGGCGAACCCAGATCGATTTCTGGCAGCCGGCTACCCACGTTGTCAGCGAGCGGAAAGAACGTGCTAGCTGACCACCCGGACGGCTGAGCGGCTACGCCGACAGGAGTAATCTTGACTGTATTGTCGCTGTAATTAAATGCGGTTTCGTTGAGCAACGAAGGGGAATACGTTTGCGTCAACTTGAACACCGCCATCCAGGCGGGATTGAGCATCGTCGAGCCTGAGGTTGGATAATTGCCGTCGCTCCACTGCGGCGGGTACGTTGTTTGCGTGACCCCGTCATGGACATAGTGACCCATCAACTGCAGCTTGCCATTGATGGCGTGGTCAATGCGAACCACATCCTCACGGACGTTGGTCGGTTGAGGGATGGACGAGATGTATTGACTGGCGCCATAGTTCGGTTTGGGGAAGGTTCCCGCGTTCAGTTCAAGCACTACGTTCGGATCGATCAGGTTGGCCGGAATCGTATTGTTTGGGAAGGGCTTACCGGGCGTCAACCCATCAGCCTGGTAGAGTGCCAGTTTGGCTGGGTCCTTGGTAGCAGGGACCACCGGAACTGTGCCGTTGGAGGGAGTGGTATAGGCCAATGACTGCCCGGCAACGGGGAAATTGCCGGCTGCGATGGTATTTACAATCGAAGGTGTACTGCCTACGTTGAGCCTTCGCCACTCTTCGTTCACAAAGAAGAACGTCCTCTTGCGGGCGTCGTTATACACATGCGGAATCCATAGTGGCCCACCGATGTTACCGCCAGGTTCGTTCAGCCGAAGCACTGGCCGGCCTTGCCCGGCAAGGTTGGTGAAATAGTTGTTGGCGTCATAGTCTTCGTTGCGATTGAAATACCACACTCCTCCATGAAAGTCATGGGTGCCGGACTTGACGACCATCACGATCGATCCGCCTGAGCCGATGCCGTAGTCGGGACTGTAGTTGCTGTCAAGAGTCTGAAACTCGGCCAGCGAATCGAGTGAGGGCAGGATGTCGAAGCAGCCTCCGCAGCCGCGATCGTTCAGTTCGCCTCCATCTAACAGGTAGACGTTATGGTTGGCGCGCGTTCCATTGAAACTGATGGTGTTGCCGGAGGTATTGGCGTTCACCGTGTTGAAATCCGGTAGCGTGTTGGATACGCCCATACCCAGGGCGGCGAGTGCTGTCAGGTTGCGGCCATTCGTCGCCAACTGGGTGACCTGCTGGCCGCTGATGAGCGTGCTAAGCTCGCTGGTTTCCGACTGGATCTGAAGGGCGTCAGCTTGTACGGTGACAGTCTGTCCTGTGGTGCCAACCTCGAGGTTAACGTTTTCCTCCAGAGTTTGAGCAACGTTCACGACAATGTCTGTTTTGGTGTATTTCTCAAAGCCTGCGGAGGAAGCACTCAGCGTGTAATGGCCCACACCCACGTTGGCAAAGCGATAAGCTCCCGCTTCGTTCGAAGTGACTTGCCTTACCTGGTCGGTTGCCGTGTTGGTAAGAGTAATCTCGGCTTTCGCAACCACTGCTCCCGTGGAATCCTGTACGGTTCCATTGATGGTTGCATTGTCTTGCGCCTTCGCGAGTGGGATTAAGAGAAAGCCCAGCAGCAGTAGGCTGAGCAGGCGAAAACGAGCGTAGTTCATGATTTCCTCCTGAAGCGATGCGATCACCCCAACTGGTTCACCCCCAGGACAGTAGTTGGACCTGCCTCTATCGAAGAGTCCATTCCGGACGTTTGCGTGTTCAGCGGTTTATCGAGCTCTGACATTCGGTTGAAGGTATGGGCTCTCTGCAAAAGGTCGGCACGAAACGGTTCCGGTTACGGACAAAACGAGCTGGGTTGGGTGTTTCGGCCAATCGTGACTGGACCGGAACAATGAGTACCTCCCAATTTCAGCGATAATCTATAATTTATCTTCTGAACACCTGTCAACCGGTATTTTGCTCATGGCTCCGGCTTTTACCCAATCTTCCTTGCTGTACTCAGGCAGATGAGGCTCGTTTTGAGCAACGGAGACAATCTCCTGCTATCGAGAAGGTCTCTCCTCAACGATGGGGCTTGCGCAGAAAAACTATAATCTATAATCTTAAGGCCGCTCCCGAACCGGACTGGGATGCCGGCTTTTCTACCATGAAACATTACGGACCTTGGCTTACACGTGCAGCGAATCAAACACCGTTGAACTCAGGCAGGACATTGGCTGATCCATGCAAATATCGCTCGCGAGCAAAGTAATCGTCGTCACCGGCGCGTCTTCCGGCATTGGGCTGGCAGTTACTCGTACCTATCTTGACTGTGGCGCCGCAGGAATCATTGCCGTCTTTCGCAGGAAAGAGATACCAGCAGAACTATTGGAGGCGCAGAGACTCTATCCAGGAAAACTCCACATCGTTCACGGCGATGTCGCGGAAGAACAAACCGCTATCGACTTCACCAAATCCGCTTTAGAGCAATTCGGGCGGCTCGACATTCTGGTCAGCAACGCTGCCGTCAGCATCGTGAAAGCCATCCACCTTCATTCGCCTGAGGAGTGGGACTTGGTCATGAACGCGAACGTGAAAAGTCTCTACTGGGCCGCGCGCCATGTGATCCCCGTCATGATGAAGCAGGGTGGTGGGCTGGTCCTGATCAGCGGCTCCATTTCGGGAGAGGCGGGTATCCGGACCCAGGGTGCGTATGCTCCTTCAAAAGGAGCCCTCCACCAGATGACACGTCAGATGGCTATCGAGTATGCCCGGTTTGGAATCAGGGTCAACACCATAGCCTGCGGCACCGTTGATACGCCCATCGTGCACCAGTCCGCGCAGGCCTCCGGCGATCCTGAAGCCTACTGGATGATGTTGCGCAACGCCCACCCCATCGGCCGCATTGCTAACGCGGAGGAAGTGGCCAGTTTCTACGCGTACATGGCCTCAGACCTGGCGACATTTTTTACAGGAGCGGTCGTCATGATGGACGGCGGCTATACCGCGCAGTAACGGAGACGTAATGAAAATGATGCTTGCTGCCCGATATCTTGGCCCCAACCGTCTGGAACCTGAGGAGATTCCTCTGCCCGTGATCGGGAATGAAGAAGCGCTGGTCCAGGTGGAAGCGTGCGGCTTTTGTGGTTCCGATATTTCGATTGTTGCTGGAACTCACCCGCGGGCCACCGCGCCGCTTACCCTGGGTCACGAACTCTCCGGTCGAGTGGTGCAGATTCGAAGTTCCACCGGCGCCTTTGTACCCGGCGACCGGGTGACCACCTATCCCCTCATTTCCTGCGGGGAATGTCAGGCGTGCAGACACGGCAATCCTCACGTGTGCAGCCGCCTCCGTCTCTTCGGCTTTGACGTGGACGGAGGGATGGCCGAGTACGTGAAACTGCCGGTCTCGTCGCTCATGAAGCTTCCCGAGGAGATGCCAGGGCAGATCGGTGCGTTGATCGAACCGTTGGCAGTTGCCGTGCACGGGGTGGCGCGGACGAGTCTCGATGATGTGCACGTCGCGGCAGTTCTGGGCGCAGGCCCGATAGGACTTTTAACCGCTCTGGTGGCGCAGGCCCGCGGAGTTCCCCATGTGGTTGTCAGCGATATTCTGCCATCTCGTCTCGCATTGGCTGCGAGCCTGGGTTTGCGTGTGGTCACGGCGGGCGAGAATCTGCGGAACCTGGTGATGGAGCTGTCGGACTGGAACGGAGCGGATGTGCTTTTCGAGTGTGCAGGGGCCGCCTCCTCGGCCAGGGAAATGACTTCCCTGGTGCGTCCGCGTGGGGTGATCGTCAACCTGGGAGTCTTCAAAAAGCCAGTTGAGGTTGATATGCAGGCCATCAATTTCAAAGAGATTGAACTGCTCGGCTCCAGGGTCTATGAACGCAAGGACTTCAAGACGGCGATCGATCTCGCGATGCGCCTTCCGCTCAATCCAATCGTGACTCATGCGTTCTCGTTGCACGATGTGGCCACCGCATTCAAGCAGTTCCGTTTGGGTCAGGTCTGCAAAGCCCTCATTCTTCCCATGGGTGTTATGAGGAATGGATAATGCCCTTCTTCGCCTTGATGAGCTCTATATCTCCGAGTTTTTTTACAAATTTCACCGGTGAGGCTTTTCGTGGATCTTGCTAATGTCGTGATCGCGCCCGGCGGCGCCGCAAAGGTCCCTCTCAACAGAACCGTCGTAGAGAGCACAATGACCGCTTCTCTGGGCGGCCTTCTCTTCGGGTTCGATACCGCCGTGATCGCCGGTGTAACCCGGGCCCTCACTCAAAAATTCCATCTTTCACCCACTTCTCTTGGATTCACCGTGGCGATTGCCCTCTGGGGAACAATCGTAGGGGCCGCGTGCGGCGGTTACGCTGGTGGCCGGTTTGGCCGCCGCGACAGTCTGCGTGCATTGGCGCTTCTTTTTATCGCCTCCGCGCTGGGCTGCGCATTTGCCTGGGATTGGGTCTCCTTTCTAATATTTCGCTGTGTCGCGGGCGTTGCCATCGGCGCCTCGTCCGTTTTGGGACCTATGTATATCGCCGAGATTGCGCCGGCGCATTGGCGGGGGCGCATGGTCGGTTCCTTTCAACTCAACATTGTCTTCGGAATTCTGGTCGCGTACTTTTCCAATTACGTGATCGGCACCCTTAATCTTGGCCCGGCCGAGTGGCGTTGGAAAATCGGAGTTTCGGCTGTGCCCGCGTTTTTGTTCCTGTTTATGCTGTTCCGCATTCCGCGCAGTCCGCGATGGCTGGTCGAAAAAGGCCGAGTGATGGAAGCAGAGCGTGCGCTCAATAAGACCGCAGGAAGGGCGGCATCTTCAGAACTCGCCGCGATCGAGGAATCGCTTGCCGGCGATCGTATTGCCGGCAGCCAGCCACTGTTTTCGCGGCGCTATCGCGTTCCCGTGATGTTGGCAATTGCGCTTGCGCTCTTCAATCAGTTTTCAGGTATCAATCCAATCCTGTATTACCTGAACGACATTTTTGAGAAGGCTGGGTTTACCAAGGTCTCTGGTGATCTGCAGGCGGTCGCCATCGGCGCGACCAACCTGGTGTTCACCCTGGTCGCCATGTCCATCATCGACAAAGTAGGACGCAAGAAGCTCCTGATTGTCGGCTCGGTAGGGACGTGTGCATGCCTCACGGTGATCAGTGTTCTGTTCCAAACAGGAAAGCACCAGGATCTTTTACTCTGGCCTCTGGTGGGCTTCGTCGCCTTCTTCGCCGTGTCGCAAGGTTCTGTGATTTGGGTCTACATCAGCGAGATCTTCCCCAATTCGGTGCGCGCCCGCGGCCAGAGCCTCGGTAGTTTCACCCATTGGCTGGCGTGTGCAGTCCTCTCGAACTTCTTTCCCATTGTCGCTGTCCATACTGCGGCTGCTCCATTCATCTTTTTCGCCTCGATGATGGTGCTCCAATTTGTGGTGGTGCTTTGGTTTTTCCCGGAAACCAAGGGTTTCACCCTCGAGGAACTGCAGCGTCGTCTGGAAACGAAATGAATCTACATCAGTGTGGGAGTTGACATGCAACGGAGACAGTTTCTTAAGGAGTCGGCGATGGCGGGCGCGATGCTCGCATTTTCCGGCGCAAAGGTTTGGGCGAAGGACGCCGATGCTCGCATTGAGGTTCTTCTGGACGAGCCTCTAGGGGAGATCTCACCAAACATCTACGGCCAGTTTACGGAACACATCGGGGGAGTGATTTACGACGGCGTTTGGGTTGGAGAGGGATCGAAGATTCCCAACGACCACGGCATTCGTTCTCAACTGGTGGCCATGATGAAGCAGATCCATGTTCCTGTCATTCGTTGGCCCGGGGGTTGCTTCGCCGACAGCTATGACTGGAAAGATGGTATCGGTGAGCCCTCGAAGCGGCCGCGGCGCACTAACTTTTGGGAGGTTGATCGTGATGCGGTAAGACTGCATGAGAAAGGCCTGCAAATCTTCGAATCCAACGCTTTCGGCACCAATGAATTCGTCCGCTTTTGCCGGCTCACCGAAGCACAACCGTACCTTGCGGCGAATCTGCGCAGTCTCTCCGCGCTTGATTTTGATCGCTGGGTGGAGTACTGCAACTCTCCTGCGGGAAGCACAACCCTGGCCGAGCTGCGCGCCAACGCCGGCTATCCAGAACCCTTTAATGTGCGCTACTGGGGTGTGGGTAACGAGAGCTGGGGCTGCGGCGGAAACTTCACCCCCGAGCAATATGCGTCTGAGTTCCGCCGCTACACCGACTGGATTCCGAGCTACGGAATCGACCTGCAGTTGATAGGCTCCGGACCGAACGGCAACGATATCGATTGGACACATCGCTTCTTCGAACAGATCTACTCCGGCCACACCTACAACAACCCGAGCTTCACAGGCTGGTCCGTGCATCATTATGCATCGAACCTGAGCCGCGGCAAGACGACGGACTGGATCGCCGCCAAGGGCGACGCCCTGCAGTTTGATTCCGTGGATTGGTATGAGCTGTTGCGAGAGTGCAATCGTATAGAGCAGATCATTCAGGATCAGTGGAGCGTTATGGGGCAGTACGACACGCATCATCGCGTGAAGTTGGTGGTGGATGAGTATGGTCCGTGGTATCGCGAAGGAACGGAACTCGATCCCACGCACATTTTTGGTCAGCAGGTTACGGTGCGCGATGCGCTTGCTACTGCGCTGACATTAGACACCTTCAACCGCAATCCGGAGAAGGTGCGCATGGCCACCTGCGCACAGCTGATCAACAACCTGAATGCGCTCTTTCTGGCGCATGAAGAGCACTTCATCGCCACCCCGAACTTCCATGTCTTCGCGATGTATGCCGCGCACCAGGGAGGCCACGCATTGCGGACAGAGTTTTCTGCTCCGGATGTGCAGTACACGCGCGATGACAAACCGGCGCGATTCTGGGGGCTTAACGGCTCTGCATCGCGCAAGGGCGAGATTGTGACACTCACCATCGTGAATCCCGGCCTTTCCAGGACGATGGAGACACAGATCGCACTGCGAGGCAGCACGATAGCCCGTGTCTCTGGCACCGTTCTGGCAAGCAGTGACATGCACGCCCACAACTCCTTCGATCAGCCGAATGCCGTGATGCCCGCAACTCTTCCGGTAGCTTTGGGTGGTGGCCTGATTAACGTTAGTATTCCACCCGCATCCGTCGCCAGACTCGACGTGTTTCTTGGGTAGGGCGACTCTCTTGGAATGGAGGCTTTGATCTTCTTGTCCAATGACGCGTCGGCAAGGTCGGCGTTCCGAGACCTGGCGCTCTGGAAGAGCCCCCTGTTCCCCCGTGAATCTCCAGCGCTAGTCGGGGTCGGAGTCCAGTCCCCGGATCGCCTGATAGAATTCTGACAATGCCGAGGCCACTCACTGCCGACGACATAATGCCGCTGGTGGCATCGCTAACGGACAGCGAGCGCACTCGCCTGCTCCGGTGGATTACCTCGCCCGGCGGCGCGGATGCACTTGCTTACAGCGCTGCGCCACCACCGCGAGACGAGTTCTCGATCGAGGACGAATCGATCGCGTGGGACGCAGATGGATGGGAGAAGTTCCATTGATTCGCGGCGAGATCCGCTGGTACACTTTTCGATTACCCGACAAACGTCGTCCAGTTCTGGTACTCACGCGAGATGAAGTTCTCGAACATCTAAACGAGATTATCGTCGCGCCCGTGACGCGCACGATTCGTGGATTGAAGACCGAGGTGCTCCTGACGGAGGAAGACGGCGTGCCTGCGGCGTGTGCTGTGAACTTCGATCACCTCTCGTTGGGCCAGCGGGACCGCTTCGGTGCTGTTTTGTGTACCCTGGCTGCGCAGCGCTGGCCTGAGGTACGCCGCGCATTGCTGATTGCCTGTGGCTTTGATCAAGAGTGAGCCGCCAAGCCACCCCGGTCCTCACCTTTTGCTATGCCGGCATTCCGGCGTCCGTTTGAGGCCCACTGCAGCCCGTAAGAAAACGATGGGAGGCTGGGGGTGCGGAGACATAAGCAATGCCTGGCGCTTCGCAACTCTCCGGCTAAAAACTGCCAAAATCAACGATTACTGCCACCCACCGCCTAGGGCACTATACAACTGCACCAGGCCGAGGGCTTCGCCCTGTTGCGCGGTTGCCAGGTTCAGCTGCGCCGAGAAGAGATTGGTGTCGGTCGTAAGCACCTCGAGGTATGCCGTCGATCCACCCTCGTAGCGCAGACGGGCCAGCCGAGTGGCATCCTGTGCGGCCGCCACCAGCTTCTCCTGCTGCTCGCGGTACACCCGCTGTTTGTTCAGCGCGATCAACGCATTCGAAACATCGCGAAACGCTCCGGCGATCGTCTTCTGGTACGTGATCACCATCTCCTGATCGGCAGCCTTCGCCTGATTTAATTGCCCGCGCAGCTTGCCCCCTTCAAACAGAGGCTGGGCCAGCGAGCCGAGGCCGTAAATGGTCCGAGAGCTGCTGTCGAAGATATTGGAAAAACTGTTTCCCCCGACACCCGCGGAAGCACTGATCGATAGCTGGGGAAAGAACTGCGCACGCGCTACGCCGATGTTCGCGTTGGCCGCTTTGAGCTGTGCCTCTGACTGCTGGATATCCGGACGGCGTTCCAGCAATTGCGAGGGGATGCCGGTTGGCAAATCCTGTGGTGGAGGCGTGAGCGCATTCGGATCCGTGTGGGCAACTGGTCCAGGATTCTCGCCCAGCAAGAGCCGCAGCGCGTTCTCCTGCTGCTGCACCTGCTCCTCCAACTGCGGCAGTTCCGAGGTTGCCGTGTAAAGCAACTGCTCGGCCTGGCGCAGATCAGAGAGGGGAACAGACCCGCCACTCTCCAGTCGCCTCGTCAGGTCGACCGAGTCCTGCCGGGCCTTCAATGTTTGCCTGGTGACCTCCACCTGGCGATCGAGGGCGCGAAGTTGGATGTAGGTTGTCGCCACTTCCTGCACCAGGGTCAGGCGCACCGCACGCTGGGCCCACGTTTGGGCCAGGAGAGTGGCACGGGCGGCTTCCGTCTGCCTGCGATAAAGCCCCCAGAAGTCAGGGTTCCATGCAGCGGAGAGGCTAAACGATCCAGCAACGATTGGGCTGCTGATCGAATTGGATCCAGTGATTTGGTTCAGCGCGGGGATGTCCGCGCCCAGACCAGTGCCGCCAACGCTGAGGGTAGGAAACTGCTGCGACCGGGTGATCTGTACCTGTGCCTGTTGTTCAAGGATGCGCTGAGCCGCGATGCGTAAATCGTAATTGTTAATGAGCGCCTTACGAATCAAGTCCTGCAGCTCAGGCTCGCGGAAGACCTGGGCCCACTGCTCATCGCCGAGAGAACCCTGGGCGTCACTGATGACCGCGGCATCGTCCGCCCCACGGAAGGCGGGCGGCGTGGGAACTGCGGGTCGCGTGTACTTCGGCCCAACCGTGCAGCCCGCTGCAAAGGCCAGCAGCACTACTGTAAACGTCACCGCGAAAACGCGCTTGAACCATACCGGAGAATTGTTCATGCCCCCCCTCCTCGGCTCGAACGGCCGGGGCCGCCGGCAGCCGCGCCCACGGCCACGGGATCCAGATCAGCCTTCGAGTCCATCGTCGTGCCTTTCCCACCCCGCGCGTAGCGATGCGACAGGTACTCGACGACGGAGAAGGTTACGGGAATAAAGATCAGGCCGATTGCGGTCGATAGGAACATCCCGCCAACGACCACGGTGCCCAGGATGCGACGCGACGCGCCGCCCGCGCCGGACGCTACCCAGAGCGGAAGACAGCCGAAGACGAAAGCCAGCGCCGTCATGACGATGGGGCGGAAGCGCAACCGGGCAGCGCCCAGCGCCGCCTGCGCAATGCTCTGGCCGGCCTCGTAATTAGTCTTCGCGAACTCGACGATCAGGATGGCGTTCTTGGCCGACAGACCGATCAGCATGACCAGACCGATGGTGGCAAAAATGTCATTCTCAAAGGAACGAATATGCAGAGCCAGGTAGCCGCCCAGGATCGCGACTGGGGTGCTCAGCAGGACGCTGAATGGGAGCGTCCAGCTTTCATACAAAGCAGCCAGAATGAGGAAGACGAAGAGGAGCGATAGACCGAAGACAGCCCACGACGGCACACCCTTCTCTGCCTGCTGCTCCTGGTACGACATACCCGAATAATCGAAGCCTGCGCCCGCGGGCATGGTCTCCTTGAAGACCTCTTCCAGAGCGTGACGAAGCTGGCCCGAGCTGTACCCGGGGCTGCCGGTAATGTTCAGCTGTGCGGCGTTGTACTCGTTGAAGCGGTAGATGAATTCGGCGCCGGTGGTCTGCTTTACCTTGACTAACGAGGCAAGCGGAACCTGGCTTCCGTTGGCACTGCGCACATAGAACTGGCTAATGTTCGCGATGTTCTGCCGCGACGTGCCTTCGGCTTCTACGTAGGTTTGCCACTGCCGTCCGAAGCGATTGAAGTAGTTGACCAGGTAGCCGCCCATGAACGTCGACATGGTGGTGTAGACATCGGAAAGCTGCACCTGTTGCTGCAGGACCTTTGCCGTATCGACAGCGGCGTAGAGCTGCGGTACAGCGGGCTGATACGACGGGATAACGGCCGCGACTTCAGGCCGCTTGCTCGCAGCGCCGAGGAAGGCAAAAACATTCTTGGCAAGGACGGTGGGGTCGTCGCCGCCGGAGCGATCTTCAAGGATCATGGTCACACCGCCGGAGGTTCCAATACCGGGGATCGATGGCGGCGGAAAGGCAAAGGCGATGCCCGCAGGATTGGCCATCAGTTGCTGCTGCAAATGGCTCTGAATGTATTCAATTTGCTGCTTTTTGGTCTTGCGCTTATCCCATGGTTTGAGCGCGACGAAGAAGAAGCCCGCGTTCGTGCTTTGCACCTGGGTGAGGAGAGAGAAATCGTTGACCGCAATCACGCCCTGCACGCCATCGGTTTTAAGCAATGCATCCGTAATCTTTTGCTCCGCGAGATCGGTGCGTTGGGCAGATGCCGCATCTGGCAGCTGCAGGGCAAGGAACATGTAGCCCTGGTCTTCCGTGGGAATGAAGCCGCCTGGCAGGCCCTTGCCGAGGAAGACAGCTAACACCGCAACCAGGGCCAGACCAACCATGGCGATGGCGGACTTATGAATCAGAACATCCGACGTGTGTACAAAGCTGTCTGTGGTGCGGCCGAAAAATTTATTGAACAGCCCGAAGCCCTTGCCCAGAAGGCCGGTCTTGCGTTCCTCGTCCTTGGGCTTGAGCAGCAGGGACGCGAGCGCGGGAGAAAGAGTCAGCGCGTTAAAGGCGGAAATGAGCACCGAGATCGCAATGGTGACGGCAAATTGCTGATACATGCGCCCGGTGATGCCGGGAATGAATGCCGTCGGGATGAATACAGCGGCGAGGATGAGAGCGATGGCGACCACCGGTCCCCCCACCTCCTCCATGGCCTTGATGGTCGCGGCAGTCGGATCCATGCCTTCGTCAATGTGGTGTTCAACCGCCTCCACCACGATGATGGCGTCATCGACCACCAGGCCAATGGCAAGCACCAGGCCGAACAGCGACAGAGTGTTAATGGAAAAGCCGAGCGCCGGAAAGATGATAAAGGTTCCGACGAGCGAGACCGGAACGGCCAGCAAAGGGATCAGGGTGGCCCGCCATCCCTGCAGGAAGATGAAGACGACAATAACGACCAGGCCTAGAGCTTCCAGCAGCGTGAGCACGATTTCGTGGATACCTGCAGTGACGGCCTTGGTGGTGTCGAGCGGTACATCGTAGGTGATGCCGGCGGGAAACGTCGCCGACAGTTCTTTCATGCGGGCATTGACGGCGGCGGCGGTCGCGACAGCATTTGATCCGGGTAACTGATAGATGGCCATGACGCCCGAGGGCGCCTGGTTGTAGCGGGCAGAAATGGAGTAAGCCTGCTGGCCCAACTCGACCCGGGCGATGTCACTGAGGCGAACGATGGAGCCATCGGGGTTAGCGCGGATGACGATAGCCCCAAACTCCTCTGGCTTGACCAGGCGCCCCTGCGTACGCACGGTGTACGTAAACTGCTGCCCCTGCGGGATCGGCTCAGCGCCAATCTGGCCGGCAGGGTTTACGTTGTTCTGGGTCTGGATAGCCTGGATAACGTCGGGCGCCGTAATGCCCAGCTTGGCCATCTGGTCGGGTCGCACCCACACGCGGAGTGCGTACTGTCCGCCGAACACCTGCACGCGCGACACGCCTTTGACGCGGGCAAGCTGGTCCTGCAGGTTGATGATGGCGTAGTTGGTGAGGAATTCCTGGCCCAGTTTGCCGCCGGGAGAGTTGACGGAGACCAGCATCAGCGGCGAGGTGAGTGCCTTCTGCACCGTGAGGCCGGCGGTGGTGACCTGTGCCGGCAACTGTGACTGTGCCTGATCGACACGCAGCTGGGCAAGCACCTGGTCGATGTTGGGGTCGGTCTTGACATCGAAGTCTACGAACAGCTGCACCACGCCGTTGTTGGCGCTGACCGAGTCCATGTAGATCATGTTGTCGACGCCGTTCATCTGCTGCTCGATCGGCGTCGATACTGCTTCTGACACAGTCTTTGAATCCGCGCCGGGGTAGGTGGCGGTAACAAGAATTTCCGGCGGAACAATATCAGGATATTGCGCCGTAGGGAGGCTTGCCAGCGACACCGTACCCAGGATCACGGTCACAATGGCGATAACAATGGCGACAATCGGCCGGCGAATGAAAAATTTCGACATCGGTTATCTCCCTGTCGCGTTGCTGGCGGAGGCGACTGTAGCCGCCGCCGGGTGCGGGTTGACGGGAGCGCCCTCGCGGAGTTTTTGCAGGTTGTCGACGATGACTTTATCGCCTGCACTGATCCCGCCCTCTACCAGCCAGCTGGTGCCGACCTGGGGGCCAAGTTCAACCGTGGTGAGATGGGCCTTATTGTCGCTGCCGGCGACGTAAACCTGCTGCATACCCTGCAGTTCCTGCACCGCAACCTGGGGTATGAGCAAAGCATTGTGATGCAGTTGCGTCTCGCCTCTTACACGGCCGAACTGCCCGGGGCGGAGAACGTTGTTGGGATTGGGGAACACGGCAGCGATACGGATGGCGCCGGTCTGTGGGTTCATCTGGCGATCGACGAACTCGATGTGGCCCTTCACGGGATAGACCTCGCTGTTGGCGAGTGTCAACGTAAGAGGAATGGCGTTTTCACTTTTCAGCAGGTCGCCGCCGGCGCTCCGAGCGCGTTGGATCAGGGCCAGATATTCAGCGTCGCTGATGGAAAAGTAGACTTTGATGGGATTGAGCTGGGAGACGGAGGTCAGCACCGACTGCGTGTTGACGAGATTGCCTACCTGCGTGGTGGCTTGCCCGGCGACGCCGGTAATCAACGACCGCACATGAGTAAAGCCAAGGTTTAGCTGAGCGTTTTCGACGGCAGCTTCCGCGGCAGCTACAGAAGCCTTTGCCGACTGCACGGAGGCCTCGGTTTGCGCTTTCTGCTGAACATCGTTGTCGAGCTGGCTCTGGGAGATGGCGCGGGCCTGGGCCAACGGGGTATCCCGCTTGACGTTGATCTCGGCGAGGCCGAGTTGCGCCTGGGCCTGCAGCACTTGTCCTTGTGCCTGGGCCAGCTGGCCTTTGGTCTGATCGAGCGCAGCCTGGAAGGGACGAGGATCGATCTCGAACAGGATCTGCCCTTTGGCTACCTGGGCGCCTTCCCGGTAATTCTGTTTGATCAAATAGCCGTTGGCCTGGGGCTGGATCTGCGCATTGACATAGCCGTCCAGCGTTCCCACCCACTCATTGGAGACGGGCACGTCGGACGCCTCAATCTGGACCACCGAGACGGGCATGGCCGGCGGCGGGCCTGCCGCGGCGGGTGCTTTTCCACAGCCGGTGAGGAGCGCAACCCCGAGGAGCAACATGCTTGCCGTGGGAATACAGTTCATTCTTTTGCGGCCAGTCGCTTCTGCCGCTCGTCTAAGCCACTGGATCATTTGCGGTTTCCCCTCAAAGGCTTCAGAAGTGCATCGTTCAAAACATTCACACACGTATGTTCTATGATCAGACTCCGGTAAGCCTATGGCGGATGCAAAAAGAGTTGTAAAACGTGAGCAGGGGCGATTGCAGAGGCAGCACCGCGGCATCGTCACACGCAGCGAACTCATTCGTTCCGCAAGGCATGTTTTTGCCCGGGACGGGTTCGAACATGCTCGAATCGAGGACATAGCGTCTCGCGCGCGTAAAACGCGTGGCGCGTTTTACGACAATTTCAAGGATAAAGAGGATGTGTTTCTTGCCATCTTTGAAGAGGATGTGGCTCGCGATTTGACCGAGCTCGGTTCGCTCCTCCTTCCTTTGCCCACAATCAAGGAACGGATAGAAGCTCTGGCCCAGTATCTCGCTCATTTGAGCAAAGATCTTGAGCGCATGCTATTGAATGTGGAATTCAAACTTTACGCGATACGTCATCCTCACAAGCGCAAGCGGCTGGCTGACCTGTTGCGGGCCATGCGTCTGCGCACCTCGATCCCGGAGATCAGCCGATTGCTTCCGCAATTGGAGGGGAAGACCACCAGCACAAAGCTGATTGACTGCCAAGCGATTTGCGGAGTAGTGGACGGACTCGCATTGAATCATTTATTTGATCCAGATGGTTTGGATCACTGGGCTCTGGTGCGCTACCTGCGGCTCTGCCTGCAGGAGACAATTCCGGAGCCTGCCTTACCCTGAGGATCCCAGGCAGCGCGTTATAGGCTGTGTAAGCTGGGCTGCCTTCTTTGCCAAGTCATCACGCACCCTTTGATTGCGTCCTGCCGTGGAATAATCGAGCCATCCCGAATTGGCTTTCATCAAATGATGCTAGAATCCCGCACATGCCTTTAATTCTCATTCTTGTGATTCTGTTGCTCGTTTTCGGCGGCGGCGGCTACTACATGGGTCCCGGAGTTGGCTACTATGGCGGCGGCGGACTTAGTATTGTCGTGCTCATTGTGATTCTTTTTCTGCTTTTTGGCAGAGGCCGCAGTCGGCTTTAACTTACTTGCCCCATGGGTTGTTCCGACCGATTGCGTGTGAGCGGGGCCATGACCACCCGATGCTTCAGCACATAGGGTCCGATTTCGAGCGGTGTGAAGAGCTTGCGTTCCCTGGTTGCAGTCATCCCCGATTGTGGCCTGCCGGCACCGCGGGTGTATGGCGCAATCTTGCTGTTAATTGAAGAATTGCGCTGTGATTTTCTTCTGAAATATCTGTAAAAGCTACTGTCCGGCAGCAGCGGCGCTCGTCCGGCTGACTTGTTTGGCGGGGTGTTTGTGGTGCTTGTGGACGGTGGCGTCGCGCACCGGCACGTCAGAGTGATGCTCGGCAGCGGCCAGTTCTATGGAATCCTCCAACACAGGAGAGAGACCCGCGAGATATGTAAGCACTTCATTGCTCCCGCGGAAAATCTCCGGCCCCTCATGTCTACCGTCAGTGGCAGCGACAAATATGCCAATCTTGCGCCCCGGGTTGAGCGCGATATAGGTGTTATAGCCAGCGCCGCCGCCGGTCTTCTCAATGATCATGGCAGGATCATCCGGCTCGTTGAGGTGAACCCACCCCAGGCCGATGCCGGTGGGAATACCGGCGCGGCCCATGCCCTGGGTCCAGCGGAGTTGCCGGGCCGGGATATACGTCGCCGTCGCGGATGGGTCCTGGTGCACGGGGACGCCGGGTAGATTGAGAAGGTATTTGAGCCAGCGCGTCATATCATTGGCGGTCGAATACATACCTCCCGATCCGGCGGCGGCCGTCGTATCGGTGCATCGGCCCTCATTCCTGGCTCCGATGAGAAGGCGAGCGCACTCGCCGGCGGTCGGGCTCACCGTCGTATCCCGCAGGCCAAGGGGTTTCGCGATGCGCTCGGCAAGGAGCTGCGGGTAGGGCTTGCCGGCAGCGGCGGACAAGGCATCCGCGAGCAGATCGAACCCAATGTTGGAATAGTGCGCGGCGGTTCCGGGAGGAAAGCGCAGGCGATAGCCAGGAAGCCATTGCCAGCGAAAACTGTAGTCGGGAAACGTGAAATGGCCGCTGTCGCCGGCGGGATAGGCGATCTCGCGCGGAAAGCCGGCGGTGTGCGTGGCCAGATCGAGCAAGGTGATGGGGCGGGCTCTCTCGCCACGCACCGTGAGGACCGGAACGGTGACGTTGCGGGGAGCGTATTTCTGCAAGGGATCGGAAAGGGACGCGCGTCCGTCGGCAACCAGCTTCACCAGCACGTCTGTCGTCATGATCTTGGACAGCGAGCAAAGACGGATGAGGGAGTCAGCGTTGGGCTTCTGGTGGGAACCAGGGTAGGTTTGCCCGTAGCTTTGCATCCACGTCTCATTACCACGGACAACCACGACTACCATTCCTGTGGATCCGCTGCGGTGGAACAAATCAGCCAGGAAGGGGTCGGCGGATTGGAGTTGAGGGAGAAGTGCGGTCTGGGCCTGCACCCGGTGCACGGAGAAGGTCAGGAAGAGAATGAGGGATGCTAGCAAGTGAAGCCTGAGCGTCCATCGATCCGAAGAAACCATCATCGCCAAATCTGTCCCCACCATCTATATGAGAAACACGACGATGGCCCTGCGTCCAGCAGATTCGACTCGGGCGACAAACCAGTTGCGGAGCGTCTGAGTACCTGTAAAACAGAACTGTCGAAAAACGTTCCCACGAAGGGACCGCTGAACCGCAGGTCCCTCCACTGCGCTGCGCTCCGGTCGGGATGACAAGGGGAGGGTGGCGTTTCCCGGGAGAGTAGTTGCTGAACGGGAGCCGTTTTTCATTACCTTTGGTGGGCCGAAGGCCCATGACTCCTCTGTCGAAAATGAAACCGCAACCGCCAGACTTTGAGTGGGTGGCCCAGGTCTCGCTTTTGAGACCTGGGTGTTTCGGCCGGTCCCAATTACGAGGAGAAACCCGATTTACTTAATTGTCCTGATCATCCGTTAGGATTTATGTTCACGGAGATGCGAGATAGCATGAACCAGAATCGCAGCAGAACGAGGCAAGCCGGATGACGATGGACGAGGTTCCTGTTCCGCAAGAAGTGCTGGGGCCACTCACGCGCGCAGCGATCTTCCTGGTTGTCACCATCAAGCCGGAGGGTTACGCAACCCTGCGCTCGTTTTGCGGTGACCTCTCCGGGCTGATTCGCGCCGTCGAGTTCCGCGACATCGATGCCGGCCTCACGTGTATCGCGAGCTTCGGATCCGATGCCTGGGACCAGCTCTTCGGCAAGCTCCGCCCGGCTGAATTGCATCCCTTCCGGGAATTCCGCTCGGGCAATCGCTATGCGCCCGCTACTCCTGGCGACGTGTTGTTTCACATCCGTGCCTCACGAATGGACATCTGTTTTGAGTTGGCAACCCAGATCATGGATCGCATCGGCGACGCAGTTTCAGTTGCCGACGAGGTGCAAAGCTTCCGCTACTTTGAGGATCGCGACCTGATCGGCTTCGTCGATGGCACGGAGAATCCAAGAGGCTCGCTGGCTCTCGCGTCTGCGCTGGTGGGCGAAGAGGATGCTTCATTTGCCGGCGGCAGCTATGTCATGGTGCAGAAATACCTGCACGATATGAAGGCGTGGAACGCCCTCTCCACGGAGGCACAGGAGAACATTATCGGCCGCAGGAAGCTTACGGATATCGAACTGGAGGATGGGGTAAAACCTACCTCGGCCCATAGCGCCCTGACGGTCATCGAAGAGAATGGGAAAGAGGTCAAGATTCTGCGGGACAACATGCCTTTTGGGCAGCCGGGCCGCGGCGAATTTGGTACCTACTTCGTCGGCTACTGCCGTACGCCGCGGATCACCGAGCAGATGCTTGAGAACATGGTTGTCGGTCGTCCGCCAGGTAACTACGACCGGCT
>Ga0302180_10001113_pt1 | contig 21682 bp, 21 predicted proteins | sample I_Palsa_E3_2_FD_200575 | JGI IMG/M metagenome (GOLD analysis project Ga0302180, IMG submission 200575) | Peat permafrost microbial communities from Stordalen Mire near Abisko, Sweden - I_Palsa_E3_2 | ecosystem: Environmental > Terrestrial > Soil > Palsa > Peat permafrost | place: Sweden... | reverse complement strand
TGTCGGCGCTGGGCGTGTAGGGGAGCTTGCGGGGGTCGGGGAAGCCGAGGCTGGTGTAGCCGGGGGCGCGCTTGGCGAGGGATGAGGCGAGGACGCCGGTGAGTTCATCGTGGTAGTCGTGGACCTCGCCGGTGGCCTTGCCGGTACGTTAGCCGACCTTCTCCCGGATCCGGAAGCCAGTGACGAACCAAGTGACAACGATCTCGGGCAACACCAGACGGGGCGCGACGCGCCCAGACACCGATATCTGCCTAGCCTACGGTAATCCGGCTTAACGCAATGCCACCAGACAAAACCGCCATGCATGGCAAGGAAAAGGTCTACGATTCGATTCTGTAACGAGTCTCCAGTTCAAAGAAATAATTCGAACTTATCGAGCAGCACCGCGGGTCATTCCGGGGCCAATCGGCTCCAGCTCCGGCCAGACTCCTGATGCCGGGTTCGCTGTCCTGTCCCATCTGATCTGAGTCAGCCGTCGTGGATCCGGGTCATTAGCTCGTTGGTCCCGTTGACCTCCCGCTGATACATGGCGAGCTTTGCATTACGCGGGACCAGTGACGAAAGACCTGGCCGCGGCCCTGACGAACCTCGGGTTCGCGTGCACGGTGTACGCAGAGAATGATCTGCCCACAGCGCAGGAACTCGGTTCTCGCGTCAGTGAGTCGGTCGTAGCCTCAACGTCATCAGGGGCTCATGTCGTTCATATCCTCAGTCACGGACACCCGGCTAGAGCGGCGTTTACTTGGTCGGAGCCGACGGGAGGTGGACCGCCTCCACCAGCGTGGAGGCCTGGGTTGCCTCGATCGAGGACGCCTCCGACCCGCAGCGGCCGCACACGCTGTTCTTGATCGACACGCAACGGAAAGCGAGCATCGACCGTGTATAACGATACGGAACGCTACGACGTAATCATCGTCGGGGGCGGATCCGCAGGTTGTGTCATGGCGGCGCGACTGTCTGAAAATTCGGCGCGTCGAGTCCTGCTTCTGGAAGCAGGACCGGACTTCGCAAGCGCCGACGAGACTCCAGACGTTCTTCGGTTCGGCAACTTCGCCGAGGCCCATGTCACCACGACCGATTACCTCCGGCGATGGCGCTCCCGCGGCACGACGACCGGAACCCCGTACGAAATCCTGAGCGGCAAGGTCATTGGCGGTGGCAGCTCAGTCAACGGCCAGGTCTGGCTGCGCGGACTCAAGGAAGACTTCGACGGCTGGGCGTCGCTCGGCCTCGACAGCTGGTCTTGGGCGGCTGTCGAGCCATTCTTCCGCGCGATCGAGAACGACCTCGACTACGGCCACCAGCCCTATCACGGCTCAGCCGGACCGATCGCCGTCAAGCGGTTCCTGCCGGGCGAGTGGACCAAGCCGCAGGTAGCCTTCAGCTCCGCCTGCAAGCAGCTGGGTTTCCCCTACGCCGAAGACCTCAACGCACCGGAAGCCACGGGATTCGGCCCTCAACCGTTCAATACCGTGGACGGCGTCCGCCTGAGCACGGCGCTTACCTTCTTGGCGCCGGCGAGGAGCCGCCGCAACCTTACAGTGCGCGGGGATCATGAGGTACAGCGAATCGAGTTCCGCAGTACTTGCGCGGTAGGTGTAGTGGCAACAGACAGGTCAGGGGCAAGCTGTCGGTACCAGGCACCGCAGATCGTGCTATCTGCCGGCACTCTCGGCTCAGCGCGGCTGCTGCTGCTGTCGGGAATCGGCCCTGCGCAACAATTGGAGGCGGCGGGCGTCACGCCAACGCTCGATTTGCCAGGCGTTGGGGCCCGGCTAGAGGACCATCCTTGCGTGCGCCTTTCAGCTAGCGGCCGGATGGACGCCTCGATCTCCCCCTACCAGCTATGCCTGCGAACGACGGCGCGCGGGTCCGACCTGAGGAACGACGTCAAGCTCTCCATGGGGTCGTACCGGACAGACAACGGCGAGACCGGCGTCGACATGTTCGTGACCCTGCAGATGGCACGCGGCTTCGGCAGCGTGAAGCTGGACCCCTCAGTCCGCGGGCAGAAGCTCCGCATCGACAGCCGCCTTCTGGATCTGGAGGTCGATCGGAGTCGGCTCCGCTACGCCGTGCGCCTGGCGTACGAACTCTCGCGGACCGACGCCCTCGCCGACGTGTTGCACCCTGCCGAGTCCGACGCCGCGCTCGACGACGACGCGAACTTGAACGGGTGGCTTTTGGAAAATACCCGCGGCACCTTCCACCCGACCTCGACGTGCCGTATGGGACCGTCGGCCGATGCGCTGGCGGTAACTGACCAAACAGGGAAAGTCCACGGGCTGGACGGGCTGCGAATCGTCGACGCCTCCATCTTCCCGACGTGCGTTCGCGCGAACATCAACGCAACGGTGGTGATGACCGCTGAGCGCATTGCATCCACTCTTTAGCGGCCGCCTCGGTGACCGCCCGGAAGCTTTTAGTATTCGGGCTCGGGCCGTGGAACCGGCTGGATGCGGAAGAGGTCCGTGCGGGCGATGGCCGCGTCTCGCTCGGCTGCCATGGCGAGGCGCCGGGGGTCGTTCATGTAGGCGTTCAGGCTCGCCTCGGAGGGCATCTCGAGGAACTGCACCTCTGCGGGCGGCTCGCCGTCGTGCCGGGAGCCAGGCAGGACGGTCCCGCGCTCCAGGACACGGCCACCGTGCCTGGCGACCAGGCGCAGCACCTTGTCCTCGTAGGCGCTGAGCGCGGCTTCCATTCCCGGTCTGGCCCAGAGCAGGACACAGTTCACCACTGGGGTCTCAGGCATCCCGTTAGCGTGACGCATCCCGGCCTCTGACGGCAACCAGCTCCAGGACACAGCCGCGTCGGCATCGTCCTCGCCGTCACCACAAGCACTTCGCGGTGTCCTGACCGGCAGCGGGTAACCGTGACGGCTTCGTCCAACTCGCCTGGGCTGCCTTCTCAGCGGTGTCTCCTTGCTCACCTCAGGGTGAGACGATCCCGTCAACTCCGATAACGGGCCTCGGCGGTGCTCACCAGCACGGCCGACGGGTTCGTGGCGGCAGGCAGCGCGAAGGCAGCCGACGGCACCACGCAGGCGGTGCTCTGGACATCGCGTGACGGGGCCGGCCAGAGCGTGCTGGGCATCTACTACGCCGCCGCCAGCGGCGAGGACACGGTGATCTCCGGCGCGCTCGGCCGGGGCGGGTCCGGGACGTGGCTGAGCACCGACGGCGGCTCGACGTGGACGCAGGTGACCTTCCCGGCCGGTCACGGCGCTGAGAACACCATCAGCGGCCTGGGGTCCGACGGCTCGGGCCTGAGCCAGGCAGTTCCGGCGACGGCATCTCCTATTTTTCTCGGAACGGGCAGTCCTGGCAGTACTCGGCCACCATCGGAGCTGCGGGCGGCTTCCGCCCCGGCGTGGTCAAGGGCAGCGCCTACGGCTTCGTCGTGACCGGCACCGACGCCGCCGGGGACTACCTGGCCTACACCAGCACCGGGGACGGCACCAGCTGGCTGCCGCCGCCGGAGGCCAGCGGATCGCCGTAGGCAGCGCAGACGGCTACCCAGCGATCTGGCGCAAGGAAGCCGACACCTGAACCCTGGTCTGCTCCGCCTCGCTGGTGTGCAGTGGCCGGTAGTCGCGCAGGTTATTAGTGACGATGGCTCTGCGCTCCGTCTTCCTTGCCTGACATTGTCCGGCTCGCGGCCACCGCGTCTAGCACGCCCTGCGGGACGACGGCACCAGCCTCGCGGGACTACGCTGGCTCTATACGGCATCCCATGCAGGAATGACTGTGTGAGCACATGCAGTGCCGCGGAGAGGAAGGCGGGCGTGTTCGAGGCAGGCGATATCCGGGAGTGGCGGGGCTACGACGTTGTTGACTCCGACGGTCACAAGATCGGGGAGCTGGAGGCCGTCTACGTCGACACGAGCACAGACCTGCCATCGTTCGGCACCGTCAGGGTCGGGATACCGACCCGGCACCGGCTAGTGTTCGTTCCCCTGGCCCAGGCGACCGTGGGTCCTGGATACCTCAAGGTTGCCCACGACAGAAAGCAAGTGAAGGATTCTCCCTCGATCAGCACCGACGGCGAGCTGCCAGCGGCCGACGAAGAGGCCATCTTCAAGCACTACGGCCTGGCGTATCAGCCAGGCACCGGCGGTGAACGGCAACTGGCCCGCCGCTGACCAGCACGACTGAGCGGAGCATCAAATGCTTGCCTTCTTCCTCTTCCTCGTGATCGTGGCCATCGTGCTCGGCATCGTGGGTGTCGTCGTCAAGGGCCTGCTGTATTTGCTGATCATCGGCATTGTCGTGTTTCTCGGCGCCCTTCTCCTGGGTGCCTTGCGAATGCGGCGGCGGCCCGGGAAATCCCCGGCCCGGTAATCCCTCATCAACTCGGATACTGCCACGGTCCAAGCCTGATCGGTGACGATGATCGGATCGAGAACGACCGGGTGGGCCAGTCGGTCCTGACGGCGCGGCCGATCTTGACGACTGCGGTACGCCGGGCGCGGACCGGATTACCTTGGGTGTGGAGTAAACCGTCGGGAAGAATAAGGAACGCGGACCGCGACGGGCAGGGCAGGCCGCGCTATGCCGGGCGATCGGAAGGAAGCGAATGCACCTTGACGGGTACGCGGCCAGGTACCCGAACGCGAAGCTGGAGCGCCGCGACGGCATCTTGGAGGTGACGCTGCATGATGGTCATGGCGGCCCGCTGAAATGGAGCGGGAGCGCGCATGCGGACCTGTCGCTGCTTTTCCGGGACATCGCGGCGGACACCGAGAACAGCGTGCTGGTCATCACCGGGGCGGGCGGGCATTTCATCGACGGCGGAGAGCCTGGCAGCTTCCAGTTCGATCAGACGGTCCCGTCTCCCGGCGCCGACCAGATCTACCGGGAGGGCAAGGACCTGCTGGCGAGCCTGCTCGACGTCAACGTGCCGGTCGTCGCGGCCATCGCCGGGAACGTGTGCCCGCACGCGGAGCTGGCCCTGCTGTCCGACATCGTGATCGCGGCCGACGACGCGGTCATCAGGGATTACCACTACGAGCACTGCGTCGTTCCCGGTGACGGGGTTCACATCGTGTGGACCATGCTGCTCGGCATGAACCGGGGCCGATACTACCTGCTCACCGGCGAGCCGATATCAGCCGCCGAGGCCCTGGCGTGGGGGCTGGTCGGCGAGGTAGTCCCGGCCGGCTCGGAGCTTGACCGGGCCCGGGAGGTCGCCCGGCGCCTCGCGGCCCAGCCTGCGCTGGTGCGCAGGTACACGCGCGAGGTGATCACCCTGGAGATCAAGAGGCGTCTCCGCGACGAGCTGGGTTACGGCCTGGCGCTGGAAGGACTGGCCTCCGGATACGGGAACTGGCGCTAGCGCCAGGCGTTCCGGTCAGGCGCTTGCCTCCGGCCCTCCGCCCTCTACTTTCAGCCCCAAGAACTCCAGCGGGCGCTGACGGCCCTATGGCGCCTTTAGATTCCCATCCAGCTCTCAGGAAGCCGGAACCGAGGCTCACGGAGACCTGCTACATCCAAGGAAGTCCGGAATACGCCCCCGGCCTGAGGTTCCTCACTGACTACTGCAGCGGCAAACTGCCGGGAACTCGTGACATAAAGGTCTGAGAGCTCGGAACCACCGAATGCAACCATAGTAGGGTGACTAACAGGGGCCAGCAGCTCACGATCCAAGGTCCCATCCGGCAGAAAGCGCAATATTCGCCCTGCCCCGAACATAGCTATCCAGTAGCCTCCCTTGACATCTACGGCAGCCCCGTCGGGAATCTGACCCTCTGATACTGGGGCGAATCTTCTCCGATTGGTGACTTCCGCGGCATCGACATCGAAATCGAAGGCAAGCAGCTGCCAGTTAGGCCGGTCGGCGATGTACATCACACTGTCATCCGGGCTAAAGGCAGTACCGTTGGCGATGGTAACTCCGCCGAACTTCCGCGTCAGATTGGAACCATCAAGGCACCAGTAGCTTCCCGTGCCGTCAGGCTTGTCAGACTGCGGGAGCCTTGCAGTTCCGATCCAGAATCGTCCCTTACTATCACAGCGGCCATCGTTGAAGCGGAAATGCGTCTGGTCATAAGGCGCATTAAGTACCTGTCGAAGTCGCCCAGTACTTAGATCCATAAGAAAGATTCCAGTACTCAGAGCCATCAGGACCATATCGTCCCTGCCTTCGACAAGCGCATAGCTCCCGGCCGCAGCCGGCAAAGGCCACGTGACACTTAGAGACTCGGCCCCAAGGGTAGTGCGATGAAAGCTGGGAGAAAATAGATCGAGCCAGTACAGAGCACTTTTGGAGTCATCCCATATAGGTATTTCACCTAGAGCCGCCTTGCCATCGACTACGCACTCCCACTGGGGCTTCTCAGGACCCAGGACAGACACTTCCGAAACACCTCCCCTATGCGGTATCTACATCAGGATATTGGCCGGTCGCTGGCCATTCATCCAGGCGCGATACGACATTAAAGAACGCAGCCTCAACGTCGCCTGGATTCCGATAGATGTAAAACACATGAGCCGGTATGAAAATCTCATCGTATTGGTTCAACTCGTACACGTCGAGACCAATAAGGAAATCGATCTGACCCGACAACACGAAAATTATGTGCTCTGCGCTGTAGTCGTGCAGAGGCGTCATCTGCCCCGGTGGCATACGGATAAGGGTGCTGTAAGAATTCGTAGCGCGCAGGCCATACGAGTTGGAGCGAACGTATCCAGCTATGGCCGCCTTCGGGAGACGATATGATGGTTCGGAGAAAAGTTCCCGCTTCGATAGGTAACGAACCCGCGTGCGGTCAACGTCGGATAGCGGTGTCGAGCCGCGCATCTCCGCAAGACTGGCAGGCGCTGGGCGATAAATCATTTCGTCCTCCTCGATTTGTATTGTCGGCAACGATCTAAGTAAGATATCCCTGTTAGACGATCAGTCAGTAATGGCGTCTGACAAAGTGTAATAAGCAAGCATTAGAATTTACTCCGGTTCTTCGGCGGTACCAAGATATGCTGCCGCAAGGCGCTCTGGCGTCAATGCCTTGGCTGGGCCGGAAAACTCAACTTCACCCTTCGCCAAGACGTACGCCCAGTCAGCCATCTCGAGCGCCCTTTCGACGAATTGCTCGACGATCAGAACTGCTACTCCCGACACTCGCAGATCCTCAAGAGCACCCAGGATCTCCATAACCATGACTGGAGCTAGACCCATCGACGCTTCATCAACCATTACCAATTTTGGCTCGCTCAGAAACGCGCGGGAGAGCGCCAGCATCTGTTGCTCTCCACCCGAGAGCGATCCAGCGCGCTGGGACAATTTCTTGCCGAGGACCGGAAACCTGTCGATTGCCGGGTCGACGCCACGCTCTGAAGCTGCGCCTAGACAGTAAAGCCGGAGATTCTCACGCACCGTGAGCGACTTGTAAATACCCCGTCCCTCGGGGATCAGGCACAGCCCTGACCGTGCACGACGGCCCGCCGATGCCTTGGAAACATCGACCCCATCAAGAACCACTCGCCCTGCCCTTAGACCGACTAGGCCGGCAGCGACACGAAGAGTCGTCGTCTTCCCAGTGCCATTCGCGCCTATCAGAGCAACTACAGATCGCGCAGGCACCTCGATGGTAATGCCTCGGAGGACGGTAAACTCACCGTAGCCCGCTACTACTCCCTCCATGCTCAATACTGCACTCACACCGACTCCTTTCCGACTTTGCAGGCTCTACCGAATCCAAGTCTTGTGCTGGTAGCCGCGGCACCTACGACGCTTACACACCCCTACCTTGTCGAATCACCGACCCCTACCTGCTGAAGCCCTGTTCGGCAGCCAGTTTTTTAGCCCGCTCTCGGAGGTCACTCTTTCTCACCTTGCCACTATCGGTGACAGGAAAGCTGGCAAGCTGCACAACGACCTCTGGAGTCTTCTGCCGGGCAAGTCCTCGCATCTGCAGGAATCTCCCCAGCTCCTCTATAGTCGGAACTGTCTCGCCGCTCGGAATGATGAAAGCGCATACTCTCTCCCCCAGCTTAACATCCGGAATACCAACCAAGGCAACGTCGGCTATCGCGTTATGCTGCCTCAGAACATCTTCAACTTCAACTGAGCTAATATTCTGACCGCCGCGAATTATGATGTCCTTCTTGCGACCTTGGACGTGCAACCGACCGCTGTCGTCCAGGCTTCCCATGTCGCCTGTTCTTAGCCAGCCGTCCGGGTCGAACGGGGAACTATGTTGGCCCAGGTATCCGCTCATGAGTTGCGGTGCCCGGCAGCTGATCTCTCCGATGCTGCCAGCTGCTACTGGCTGACCATCTTCATCCACTATGCGTACTTCGCATCCGGTAACTGGATATCCGTCAGTCTCAGCGCGTGTCGTGAAATCCGCCAGCGGGCCTGATCCGGTGAGGTTAGGGCATTCGGTCGACCCGTAGTTCCGGCTGGCTATGCATTCGAGCACTTCCTCCGCGCGCGCAATCAATTGAGTTGACACGGCTGCCCCTCCGCACAGAAATGTCCGCAAGGAGCAGCCTTTGACGCCCCTCTTTGCGCCTTCATCGATCAAGCCTTGGAGGAACGTCGGGACCGCCACCATGAAGGTTGGGTGCCACTCCTGCATTGCATCGAATCCGTCGCTTGGATTCCATCTATCCTGCAGGACGACGCGAGACCCAAGTGCGAAGGGCAAGATGAGGCCGAATATCAGGCCACCTACGTGGGATACCGGTGACGGATTAAATACAGAATCTGTCCCGGTCAGACCAAATGTCTCCATCGTGCTAGAAAGACAGGCTCCCAAGGTCTTGTGTGTATGCAGCGCGCCCTTGGGATCTGCGCCCGTTCCCGATGTGAATATCACCGCTGCTGGATCATCCGGATCCCGGTGTGGAAACGCAACCCCTACGGGCTCAACGTCTGCGATGAATTCTTCGAATGCTTGAGCTCCAGCATCCAATGGGCGGCTAGCCTCTATGACGACTACTCTTTCCAGGCGGGGCAGTTCAGGACGCACCGAACTGATTACCTTAGGAAAGTCCGTCCCTCCGAACTCCTCTGGAACAAATACCACTCTCGTGCCTGACTGACCCAAGATGGACGCTAGTTCGTGGGTGCGATAGATTAGTGGGATCGGCCCGCTGATGGCACCGACACGCAGGATCGCGGTATGAATTATCGCAGCATCGACCGTATTTGGCAGCTGCCATGACACCACTTCGCCCTTTTGGATCCCGATGCGCACAAGCGCCGCTGCCAACGACTGCACACCTGATTCGACCTCACCGTAGGTATGCGGCCCGGCACGGTCTACCACAGCGATGCGGTCCGGATGAACATGGGCACCCGAGCTGAGGAAACTGTCGAGCAGCACCCCTCGTCCATTACTCAGAGTCCGGGCTTGTGTCATTTCAGTCGCTCCCTCGCTCACCACGGTGGTTGCTCATCGATGTTCTGTCCGGTGGCCCGTGCCGGGCTTGGCACCGACGCATGGGCCATCGCAGCCACCTCGCGGTTTCACCGTCCTGAGAACCGAGGGCGGCGCTTCTCGATGAAGCCCTGCAGCGCCGCCCGGTGATCATCGGTTCGCGACGATAGCGCCTCCATGGCCAGGCAGAAGTCCAGCGTGCTCTCCACTCGGCTGAGGAGGTCGCGATTGATCATCGCCTTCGTCGCTTGCAGCGCAAACGGAGGCACAGCCAGCAGGTCGGCGACGACCTTGTCTACCCCCGCATCGAACTCCTCAGGGGCATACACATGGTTAGCGAGCCCAAGCGCGTGAGCTTCCGCGGCACTGATCAGCCGCCCGGTCATGAGGAATTCCTTGGCCCGGTTTACTCCCACGAGGAGCGGCCAGATGACAGCGCCTCCATCTCCGGCCGCAAGACCGACCCTCACGTGAGTGTCCCCGATGCGGGCCCCTTCCCTCATGACTACGACGTCCGAGAAGAGGGCTATGGTCGCCCCGACACCGACGGCGTCACCCTGAACAGCGGCCACGACCGGCTGCGGTATCTGCAGCAAGCGTCTAATCAGCCGCATCGCGTTCCTCGGTGAGAAGCCGCCTATCGCGTCTGGACGACCCGGCCTATTGGCCGCCGCTTCCTCAGCAAGGTGGCGGACATCACCGCCTGCGCTGAAGCATTTACCCTCTGCTGCAAGTACGACGGCACGCACATCATCTTCGGCACTAATCGCACCGAACAACTCCTCAAGCTCGTCGTGCAGGGTAGGTGACATCGAATTCAGTTCGTCAGGCCGGTTCAAAGTACAACGTAGAACATCGCCATCCTGCAGCACCCGAACGGCAGAGTAATCCGTGCTGTCTATCATGGTTCTCCTCCTGCCTCGCCCCTACTTGACTAGCTATGTCACCTCAGCCGATAGGCTAAGGAAGAATTCGACCACAGTTACCTTTAAGCACGGGCCTCAGAGCCGAAACCGGTCTCCTGATGCCATCGCACGTCCGACGTCCACTGTTATGCAACGGTCACTTCTCCTTTCGGAAGCGGGCAATACGTCTCAGATTCTCTTCCGATCCTTCCAGACCGGTATTTACTATGCGGTCCAGGTGCCGCTGACTCGTCCGATCCAGATCGGTCGCCATATCCACCGTCAGTTTGGCCAGCCCAAGCGTTTCAGCAGGGATCTTCATAAGTCGATCGCAGAATGCGCGGACGTCCGCCGCCAAACTGTCCTCCGAAAGTATCTGGTGAACTAGACCTATTGCCAGTGCTTGCTCTGCTCCCACGCGCATCCCGGCCATACCCAGCCATTTTCCCCAGGCTGGTCCCACTAGCCTTGTCAGCCTAGTAGTGCCACCGCTGCCTGCCACAACTCCGATGTCCAGCTCGGGAAGAGCGAACTCGGCATTCACCGTGCAGAAACGGAAGTCGCATGACATTGCCATCTCCAAACCCGCGCCGAGACACACCCCCTGTATTACCTGAATTATCGGCTTCTCCACATTCTCGAACTCATCATAGAGCAGGTGGTGGCTCCTATAGTTCCTCCGATAGTTCCAGCCGGGATGCAGGTGCGCTGTTTCAGGGTCGGCCGGCCGATTTCCGATCGGAACTGAGAGATCTATTCCTGCAGCGAAATAGCGGCCCTTCGCCATAATCACCATACAGCGCAAGTCATCGCGATCCCCGAGCTTAGTCACTGCTTCCCATAGGACTTGTGTCATCCCGGGGCTTATCGCATTTAGCTTATTCTGCCGGTCAAACGTTACGGTGATGACGCCGTCCTTTTCCTCTACATTCGCGTCTGCCATTCGCTTTGCCTCCCAGTGGTCATATAATCTCTGTCGCTGGATGCTCGCCCCAGTCCAAGGGCGCGTCATATCATCTACAGACGTTCGACTTCACAAGCGCATACACACATCAAGTCGGCACTCCTGTAACGCCTAGATACGCGGCACGCACTGCCGGTGAAGCTCGAACTTCCTCCGGAGCACCATCGAAGATCGATCGGCCGAAATCCAAGACGTGTACATGTTGGCAAACTCGCATTACGAGATCCACATCGTGTTCGATCAGGAGGATGCCAGTACCGCGTTCTTCAACGATACGTCCCAAGGCTTCCCCGAACTCGGCGCTCTCCGTCGAGTCGAGACCCGCCGATGGTTCATCTAGCAGCAGGATCTCGAACGAACCCGCCAGGCACCTCGCGAGCTCTACGAGGCGGCGCTGCCCGGTCGATAGCTCGTCTACGGCTCGATCTCGCAGATCCTCGACCCCGCAGAGCCTCATAGCATCCTTGGCCGACTCCTCGATGAGTGACCGGTCGCCACGGGCTGAGACAAGCAGTCTTCGGACGCTTGAACCAGCCAGCTCGGCCTCGCGACCCATCCGAACATTCTCGCCGACAGTAAGGGACTCGAATAGCTCCATATGCTGGAAGGTCCGGCCCATCCCACGCCGGGCTCGCCAACCGACGCTGCGATCTGAGATCTCGTCGCCGCGGTACCACACCCTTCCGGACCGCTGTCTTACAAGTCCAGAACAGACGTTAAACGCTGTCGTTTTCCCGGCGCCATTCGGGCCTATCAAGCCGACAATCCGGTGACTGTATGCCGATAGGCTCACGCTGTCCAGTGCTAGCACGCCTCCAAACGTGACAGTCACATCCTCGAGCCGGAGAAGTGGGACCTCAGCACTGGTATGAGGATTTCCTTCGTTCGCCGTTCTGCCTTCAGAACGCGCAGTAACGTTCAATGCTTGCTTCGCGACCGCTGGCCGCCTTTCCTGTGGTACTTCCTCCGATTGACCATTGCGGACCAGCAGATGGCGAGTTGCCCATCGTGGCGGACGCAGACGCACGCCTAGGCCCAGCAACACTGCCGCTACGCCGAAGAGCATCTGAACGTAGTAAGACACATCACCCTGGTAATAGGTCGGAATCACAGCAACTCCAATGGCGGCGAAAAGCGCATACCAAGGCGCGCGGCCGAGCACCACTACGAGGACAGTGACAAACAAGATGGACGTATCTGGAGAAAACGTTAGGCCGTTGACCCCTGTATACGCTACCCCCATCAGAGCCCCGCCGACACCGGCGAGGAAAGCTGAGATAGCAAAGACGCTTAGCCGCATGGTAATTACGCTGCCGCCAAGCGACTCTAGACCGAGAGTACTGTCTGCCATACTGCGTAGCAGACGTCCGCACCGACTTCTCTCTAGGACTACGACCAGCGCAGCCGACAAGACGGCGAAACCGCAGAGAAGATAATAGACTCCGTAGCCGCTCTGGGCATCAAACGGCCATACTTGCGGCGGCAGCAGCGTGATACCAGCATTTCCTGTGCCAAACATCAATCCGGTCTGATAGAACATGTTCTGCAGCGCATATCCGAAAGCGAACGTTGCGAGTGCAAGGTAAAGCCCCGACAATCTGATTGCCGGAATGGCGAGCAGCAGTCCGACCGGAACCGTGATGAGCCCGGCCATAGCCAGGGCAAGGAGCCACGGGAAATGCCAGTGGCTCGCAGAGATCGCAAAGGCGGATGCTCCGATCGCCGCGAACCCCAGCTGGCAAAGTGACAGTTGGCCTGACAGCCTCACAATGAGCCCAAGCGACAGCAGAACGACACATACTCCCATGGTAGATGTCCATGCGGTCAGGCGCACCCCGGCGAAGAATGGCACGGCTATCAGGAATATGACAACCGCGGCGCCCGCGACATATTCGCTGGATCTTTTTAGCACCATCGTCGGTAGCGGGCGCCGGCTCTCCTGACGGGTTGCGGCCCTCAGCCTGCGTTTCGGGTAGAGAAGAATGACTATAAAGAGCGCCAGAAATGGAACGTTTCCGGCGATCGAGCCGAGGATGGACGTCGAGCTAACATAACGCGTTAGGAGGGCCTGAGGAAGCGCTATTGCGATCCCACCGAGCCAGGCAATGTTCATGTTGCGCAAGCCGCCGATAGCGGCCGCGCCGAACGATAGCAAGGCGAGCGAACTTAGGTCGCTCGGACTTAGGCCAATACTCGGCGCAAGGAATAGGCCAGACACCACTACGAACAGGCATCCGATCATCCAGGCGGCCCTGCGGATGATCCGGGGCTCGCCTCCGCCTAGCGCGACTAGGTCTGCATTGTCAACCACGGCAAGCATACGCAAGCCAGCGCGTGAGCGCCGGAGCAAGACATTGAGTGCCAGGACCGCTATTAGCGAAGCGCCGAAAGTAATGATCTGATTGATTCCCACCTGCGTTACGCCGATACTAACTGAGGACTGCGGGAGAATCGACGGCACTGCAAGCGTATTAACCCCGAATAGCACGGACACTATAGCTTCAATCAAAAGATAAAGACCCAGCAGCGCGGCGACCTGCACCGTAATATGCTGGGCGTTCAGGCGCTCCCCGAGCGGTTCCATCATAAAGCCCATGAGAATTGGAACAGCTAGCACCACTATCGTCAGGGCGATCGGTAGCGGAAGTTTCTCATCGACACGAAGGAAATAAAATGCATAGACCCCCACGGTTGCAATAGCCCCGTAGGCGAAATTAAATACCCCAGTCGTGTTGTACGTGAGCACCAGGCCGGTACCGATAAGGCCGTAGACGGATCCCGTCACTATTCCTGCGATCAAGATCGCGAGCATCGGTATACGCCTCCCTTTCTCGCGGCCGTGTCGGGGCTGCGATTGAAGTTGCTCTGGAGTACCAGCATTCGACGCTCACCTGATGGATTGTGTAACCGATAGTTGGAGTCGCTCGGACGTCCGCCCCCAAAGACATGTCTGCTTACCGAATGTCAGCCAGCGATCCAGGCTATCTCTCCCTGGCGCCGGTTCGACGGCGCCAGGGAGAGATAATTACCTTGGATCTCCTTGACTGCTTAGACACACGAAAGCGTCAGGCCATCGGGTGCTGTGAATTGCTGATTAGCGATGGTCTGCGTGAACCAGCAGTTGATTTTAGTGTTCTCGTTAGCTTGCTGTGTGAATGTCAGTGGTGGGGAGAGGCCATCAAGCGTATCTCCATTCATAGCGAACAGGCCATTCAGGATAGTTGCAGAGGTAATCGGGCTGTCGCTGTTGACGTGGGCAAGTTCGAGTGCACTCGCAGCCTCCTGGCCCATGGTCCAAGCCACTGCATCGGGCTCGCCGTAGCCGGTTGACTTGACTGTCGAAGGCGCATACTGTGCCATGGCCGCGTGAAATGCCTTAGTGGCTGGCGTTGTGTCGACTGGAGTCGGGAAGTCTGGCGAGTCTTCAATCGCGCCATTGAGTTGCGAATAAGCGAGCCAGGCGTTTGTGAAGTTGGCAGACGATGATACGAGAATGAACTTATATCCGACTTGGACGCATGAGCGGGCTACCTCGATCTGATCCGCTGGCGAACCAAACACGTTGATGACATTTGCCTTTGCCGCGCGCGCGGCTATGCATTGCGAGGTATAGTTCGGCTCGGAATCTGAGTAGGAGCCGGCGTATGCAAATTGCATTCCAGCCTGCTTAGCATCGGATTTCGCCGACGGGACGGCCTGGCTGCATTGTGCGATTTCGTTGCAGTAAAAGAACGCTACGGATTTCCCGCCTGATTTCTTAGCTTCCGCATATGCCCCGTAACTCCCAGTCGGATCGAGTGGGGTTCCAGACGCGAAGAAATATTTGTTGAGGGACAGGGACTCCAGGTCAATCACCGGAACCTTTTCCGCCGCTGCGTATGGTGCCCAGCTGATCTCGGCCGTGGAAGAGCTGAGCAGAACCGCTGCGTGGTCCTGCGATATTAGCTCATGCGCATCCGTGATTGAGGTCGCCGTCACGAGACCGTCGTCTTTCACGATCAGATCCACAGGGTGACCGGCGACTCCGCCGTGAGCGTTGGTCCAGGATGCCCATGCCTGTATGGCCTGCGGGAAAGTCCCGAAGACTGAGGCGTCGGCACCAGTGAAGGATCCTATAACTCCGACGACAAAGGGCGAGGCCTTGCCGTTTGTCGTAGTGCTAGTGCTAGTGCTAGTGCTAGTGCCACCAGAACTGCATGCGGTTACCAGCGCTGCTAGTGAGAGCAGTGTCAGAAAACTAATCTTTCTTCGGCCGAAAGCTCGAAATCCTATCATCCGTGTCTCCTTCGCGGAATACTGGTGGTTGCTCAAGCTAATATGAAACTCGGCTCGGCTTGTGAAGCTGACTGCCTGCCGATCTGTAGGCCTAGCGGCTAGCTGAGAACCGCTCGAGTGATAAGGCGGCGCTGGTGAAGCGTTGATAGATCTCACGCATCAGCGGTCGCGTACTTGCTGTAGTTGCGATTTTCGATCTCGGCATCCGCCAGAGTCGCCGGGAAGTTGTTATTGCTACACGGGGTCATGGCGATATGCGTCCGCGCTTCGGCTTGGCGCAGCGCGACGGCATGATCGCTGATAGCCATTACGATTTTGGGCACGCTCAAGGTCGGACGCCTCCCCGGTCATCTGCTCGCTGCAGATCGAGCGACGGACTGACGCATCGGTCAGCCGCAGTCTGGCACAAGGTCTAAAGTCGCGTCAAGGAAAGCAACGAGAGTGATCCGGACCCCTCGGGACGGACAAGGCGGCCCGGCCCTAGGCTCGGTCTGCCGCGGAATCGCTGTGTCTGGGCAAGTCGAGGGGAAGGTGCGCCCTGAACTGGGACGATGGGAGTTGCTTGAGCTTCCGCGTGCCTAGCGGAGAGGACGGCTCGCAAGTGCGGCTGTTGCGCGGCTGACGAAGGCCTCCGCTACCCGAAAGTGCTGTTCCTGGCCGCCGGGATGATCGCCGAGATGGACAGCATCGATGTCATGGACCTGCGGCAGCTGGGCGAGGCCAGCCGGTTCGGCAGGATCTGGGCCTGATGGACGCTGGGGTCGTTCCTGTGGGTCGTTCACCCGGGGGGAACGTGCTCCAGCAGGAGAAGGTGAGCCGACTGCGCTAGGACCAGGGGGTGCCACCCGGCGCCACGACCTCACCTTGTGGCGGCGGAGGTGAGAGCGGCCCCGAAAGTGAGCGGACCGGAGGACCCAGTTCTCGGCCGGGATGCCATCTACCGGCCAGTCCACGAGGACAACGTACGGTGGCGACGGCAGCGGATCTTCAGGGCGGCCCAGGCAGGTGACCTGGCCGAGGCCAGGAGGCTGCAGAATCTCATGCTGCGGGCTGGAGCAACACGCCAGCAAGCGTGCGGGAGGCGGACGCGAGCGCAAGGCTGGCCGGAAGACGGCGGGAGTCGACGGGGAGGTCGCCATGACGGGCAACAGTCGGGCCCGACGTCTCGGGCACGTGAAGCTCTGGTCGGCCAGTCCTACGCTACGCGACAACCACACCGGAGGCGGCTTGGTATTGTGTCCGAATCTGATCAGCGGATGACAGTTCATATACGATAGGGCTTATATAAATTAGGGAGACAGTATGCAACCGTGCACGCGGACGAGTGAGCGCCGATGAGCGGCCCAGTGTCACGCGAGTCGCGACCGGCAGGGACGAATGGCCCTCCGCGGTATCTTGAGCCGAATGTCCGGCGCCAGCAGATCCTTAACGCTGCTGCGATCGTCTTTTCCAAGAAAGGCTTCCCTGCCACCCGGATGCTAGACATAGCTACCGAAGCTGGTGTCGCTCAGGGAACACTGTACCGGTTCTATAACTCGAAAGAGGATATCGCTCTCGCTATATTCGAGCTCGGCGAAATAGAGTGTCAAGCCAAGCTCGAAGGAATTGTCGCCCAGGGTGCCACCGCGCCTCCGCTCAAGGTCGTGCACGACTATGTCGTCTGGTACGCACGATACCTGGTACGGCGGCGGAAGGTAGTCGTCGCGCTCTTCTCCTGGGAGCTGGATCCAGCGGGTCGTCACGGAAGAGATATAGGCAGCCATCGATGGGTAGCCGAAACGCTCGCTGGTCTTCTGTCAAGAGCAGAGCTGCCAAGTAGCCCAGAACGAGTTGATCTAGGAAGGCTCGTTCCGCTCATCGTTTACAGTCTAACTGCATTGTCGCACCTATACGAGGTTCCGGGTAAGCGCCAAGCTGATGACGCACTGGCGGAGGCAGTCGCTGAACTCACGTGGCGCTTCCTGGGATCACCTGAGCTGGACTGACGGTCTGGCATGATTGGTCTATCAGGTCGGGCGTGCGTGGGAGCGGATGAATTAAGGGGTAGGTCGTAAGAAGTCAGCCCTTCTGTCAGATATCGATGGTATTGACTATGCGGCCATGCCCACTAGTATTGAACGACAGCCTGCACTATTGGCGCTCCGGTCGGTTGTGGCTCAGCCGTCTTTAAATCAACTACGCGAGCCGCCGGAGGCCTTAAATCTCAGCCCAAGCGCCGGAAGCACACGTATCGCGCAGGCATAAGTTAGATGGCTATAGGGCCATTGTGTAACGTTCTTGCCGCTACTGCTGTGGTAATAGTTATGGCAGCCGCCATCGTATGCGCTTCGGCGCTTGTGATTTGCGCGTTCGATCCATTGGTCATATCGGCGCATAGCCCACTGCCGTGTCTCAATCGTACGGCTTGGTCGACGACCCAATCGCCGTACTAGCCGCACAAGCAGTTCTGACTGACGTTCGAGTTGCGCGCAGATAGACCAGCCTCCATTGGTGTTTGGGCCGTACAGAATGAAGAAGTTTGGAAAGTCTGGAACTGTGACACCGAGGAAGCCGGACGGCTCACCGGCCCATGCATCGTGGAGCGATTGTCCGCTTCGACCAGTGACCGTGAGACCGGAGAGATAGTTCGTTGCCTCGAATCCTGTGGCCAGAACAACTATGTCTTCATCATGATGCAGGCCGTCCGCGTCAACTATGCCGTCCTCTGCTAGTCTTGCGACCTCAAGCGGAATTAGCCTGACGTTGGCCTGGTTGAAAATGGGATAATAGGCCGAGGTGAATACGGGGCGTTTACATCCATAGGGATAGACCGGCTGCAGGGCTGCGCGCATCTTAGGGTCGTTGACTATTCTGGCAAGATACCGCTCGTGGAAGCTGCGTATCCGCTCCTGCTGGCGGCTGGCGACATTGAACGATTTAGCATCTTTGCCAGCCTGATGCAAAAGGCGCCATCGTTCGATTTTCTGAGTCCAGGGGCGGCGCTGGAATCGCTCTTGCTCTGCGGAGGTAAAGTCGCGCGCTTTCTTCGGCAGCACGTAGCCTGGCTCTCGTTGGTACACATCGAGACGGCCCGCTTGTTGAGCGAGGACGGGTGCCAACTGACATGCGGTAGCTCCGGTGCCAACTATGGCGACGCGCTTGCCGGTAAAGTCAATGTCGTGCTCAAATGATGAAGAGTGAAATATAGAACCACGGAAGACACCACGCTTGGCCCAGTGCGGAATCTTCGGAGTTGACAGCATCCCAACACAGCTGACGACTACCTGAAACGTTCCGATCGGACCTTGGTCGCTCTCAACATGATACGCACCGATCGCGTCATCCCAACGGACCGCGGAAACCGCCGTCCCAAACCTGAACCTTGAACGGACGACGAAATGGTCTATGGTATCTTCAATGTATTGAAGCACCTGTGCCTGTGTGGCGTGGGTGCGGGGCCAAATGTATGGCATGAATGAGTATGAATAGGCTTGCGAGTTGACGTCGACCTCGCAGCCCGGATAATCGTTGTACCACCATACTCCGCCCGGCTCATCCGCCTTTTCGAAAACCGTATAGGTGTTAATCCCAGCACGTGTCAGATTGACCGCGCAGGCTACGCCGGCAAGCCCAGCTCCGATGATGGCGATGGTTGGGTAATCCTTACGTAGCATTCTCTAGTTACTCCTGCTCACAGTTCGCGCGTGCTACGTGCGGTGAATCGTGCGGAAGTGCCACCTGCCGTGAGGACAGCCGAAGAGGGAGGCGCCGGTCACCGGGAAGGACTGACTAATCACTCAGTGGGCTGAGTGTGACATACTCTCTGGCCGACGTCAAGATCACCGGTTAGGGTCAGCGGGTACCGTGCTCGGGGTACGAGGGTTCCAGCGAGACGCGTACTATGACCTGCCGGGCCGCTGGAGGAGGAGCTGTTCACGTTCCTGCCGGGTGGTTGTCAGGCCACCGGGGATGATCCTGCCATTGCGCAGAAAGTACGCCCCGGTGGCGCCAAGCCCCAACCAGCAGCAGCGCGGCGATCGCCACCCGTAGCCCCGGCGCGAGTACCGGGACGGTCGTCGGCAGGTGAACCATGGTGCCGCGCCATCCCGTAATCGCTGGCTACCGGCAATACTGGCAGGTCTGCGAGGCCATGCGCCATCGACTTCCCCGTTCGCTCCTGCCGCCTTCCTTGACGTGAGTTAGACAGTGTGCCAAGCTTCGGCTGACCGATGCGTCAGTCCGTCCCTCTAACCTGCGACGATCAGATGACCGGGGAGGCGTGCGACCTTGAGCGTGCCAAAAGTCGCGCTAATTACAGGCAGTAGCGGCGGAATCGGTCGTGCCATCGCACTACGCCTAGCTGAAGCCGGTATGCATGTCGCCGTGGCTGCGCGGAGTGATAGTAGATATCCGGCGACTCCTGAGGATGCCGTAAGGGAGATTCGTGAGTACGGCGGGCACGCGACTGCTTATGAGTGTGACCTGTCACTGCGACAGGACCGCCTCAGCCTGGTCCGACGGGTCGAGGAAGATATGGGTAACGTGGAGGTGCTCATAAACAATGCTGCCGTGTCAACCATGCAGGCGCTTGAGACGTTTCCTGAACGTCGTTTCACCCTAATGTTCGACGTGCAAGTGCGGGCGCCGCTTGAGCTGAGTCAAGCCGTCATACCTGGGATGCGCAGGCGTAGCCGGGGCTGGATCCTCAACATCACCTCACCGGCAGCAAGGCATCCGAAGCCACCAGAAACTGGCGTCGGGGAGGAAGCAAGCCGTACTACTGTATACGGAATGTGCAAGGCTGCGCTTGAGCGTCTATCTACCGGGTTGGCTGCGGAGGTTTATAGCAGCGGAATCAATGTCAACGCTCTGGCGCCAACTCATATTGTCCCGACGTTCGGGGCAAAAGCTTTTTTCGATCTATCGACTCGGGCAACAGAACCTCCCGAAGATATGGCAAATGCCGCATTCTTCCTGGTTAGCCCCACGTCTCCACGTATTACCGGGCAGATCCTTTATAGTCAGGATGTGCTCAAGTGGCTACCGGAATGCGCACCATAACATTCTTCGCGGCCAGCTGATAGAGAAGGTCCGAAAGATTGAGCATCACATTTGACGTTAACTCAGCGAGACTTGACGGCTGCTCTGACGGTAAAGGCCCCAAATTCATTTGGCTACATGCCCTGACAAGCTCTCGGGCGCGAGAACGACAGCGCGGGATTTACGATTGGACCCGGCTCACTGACGAGCTCACGGTCATAAGGTTCGACGCACGTGGGCATGGCAAGTCATCCGGGGAGCCCGATGAGCGGCACTACGTGTGGAAGCAACTCGCGATCGATCTCAGCGATGTTCTTGCTACGTATAGCCAGGAGCACGTCGCTGTCGGCGGCGCCTCGATGGGAGCCGCGACTGCTCTCTGGGCGGCTCTTGAATCACCGACAAACATGCGCGCCCTGGTGCTCGCTACGCCACCGGCAGCATGGGGGGACAGAACGCTTCAAGCCCAGGGCTGGCGGAAGGCGGCGCACATTATAGAGAAATACGGCCTAGCTGATCTGCATCGTCGGCTTGCCGGATCGGAAGCCAAGGCACCCCCGTTCTTCGAAGGCCACCCGGAGCTACTCGACACGGCGTATGACGTAGCTGAGGCTTTGCTTCCGGCCGTCCTGCGCGGGGCTGCCGCGTCGGACTTGCCAGAAAGAGAGTCTCTGGCGTCCATAACCGTGCCGACCCTAGTGCTGGCGTGGCCTAATGATCCAGACCATCCAGTGAAGACTGCACAAGCGGTAGCGGATGCGCTCCCCAACAGCCAGTTGCGAATTGCTGCTGATGTTTCTTCCGCTCGGGAATGGCCTCACATCGTCCGCAAGTTTCTAATCCAAGAAATGGGAGTTTACGACAGTGAACTACAAGGGTAGTGATCTCTTTGTTTCCGCCAGACAACTGATACTAGAGAATCTCAGACGTCGCGACCGTTGAGTTAGGAGAGTCTAGTATGACTGATTACCAGTTTATACAGGTCCATTCTTATGATGATGGTCAGATCCAACGAATAGTGCTGGATCGCCCGGAAGCTCGTAATGCGCAGCATCGCGGATTGCTCACCGAGCTCGACGATGCTATGCACTCTGCGGAGTCGGATGATCAATGCCGCGTAGTCATTCTAGCGGCAAA
>Ga0302180_10001096_pt1 | contig 21832 bp, 18 predicted proteins | sample I_Palsa_E3_2_FD_200575 | JGI IMG/M metagenome (GOLD analysis project Ga0302180, IMG submission 200575) | Peat permafrost microbial communities from Stordalen Mire near Abisko, Sweden - I_Palsa_E3_2 | ecosystem: Environmental > Terrestrial > Soil > Palsa > Peat permafrost | place: Sweden... | reverse complement strand
GTAGCGTCGCGAGCGACGTCTACACCCTGGTCTTCGCTCACGGGCGGCTTACCCTTACGCTGAGCGTGCGCGGTGGAGCCATCTCGGCGCTGACGCTGGAGAGCGGTCGCTAGACGATGCTCCGCGCGATTGCCGCGTCATTGCTGATCGCGCAAACCCTTATCATCCCAATGACCGGTGCGCGCACCCGCGACATTCAGCCCGAGTCGCTTTTCCATACGCTCTTTCACGATTTCTTTCTCGAAGACGACGGCACCACATACGTGCAGACCGGCGACATCCCGGCGATGTGGCTTCGGGACTCGTCAGCGCAGACGATCCCGTACGTGCGCTTTCAATCCGACTATCCACTGCTGCGAACCCGTTTCGCCGGCGTCATCGAGCGCAACGCGCGAGCCATCGACAAGGACGTCTACGCGAATGCGTTTCAGGATAACTATCACGCCTGGGAGCGCAAGTGGGAGGTGGACTCGATTGCGTGGCCGGTCGTGCTTACTCTGGCGTACTTCACTGCGACCCACGATCGAAGCGTCTTCACGCCGAACCTGCACGTCGCGCTTGCGCAGATCGTCTACACCTACAACTGCGAAGAACATCACCGCGAATGCAGCCGCTACGTCTACCCCTATCGCGTGCCGACACACCAGGAATTCGACGAAGGCACCGGGTTGATCTGGTGCGCCTTTCGGCCGTCCGACGATCCGGTCACCTATCGCTTCAACATCCCGCAGAACGTGCTTGCTGCCGTGGCGTTGCGTGACATCGCACAGCTCGCACGGGTCGGTTACGGCGACGCGCAGCTTGCCGCGCGGGCGATGGCGCTCGAGGAACGTGTCATGACCGGCATTCTGCGTTATGGGATTTTTTTCAACACGCAACGCGGCGTGTGGATGTACGCATACGAAACCGACGGCTACGGCAACGACAACGTCATGGACGACGCGAACTTGCCCGACCTCACCGGCCTTCCGACAATCGACTGGTCGTCAGCCTACGATCCCGTCTATCTAAACACACGCGCGTTTGCCTTGAGCATGGACAACCCGTGGTATTTCAGCGGACGCTACGCGCAGGGGCTCGGGAGCCCGCACACGCCGTACGGATACGTCTGGCCGCTGGGGATGATCGCGCGCGCGATCACCTCGACCGACAGACGCGAAATCGATACTACCATCACGACGCTGGCCGAAACCGACAGCGAAAATGGCCTTCTGCACGAGAGTTTCTATCCGGATGGGTATTGGCGCTTCACGCGCCCGGAGTTCGGATGGGCCAACGCGCTCTACGCGGAGCTGCTCTTTCGTACGCTAGCGGGTTACACGGCGCTCGACCACGTCGCGGGCGACGGCGTGATGCTGCCGTTCGAGCGGCGCTCGATAACGCCGGTACTCGTCTCGGAGATCGACCAGCTCGTCAATACGTCCGACGTCGTCGGCACCCTTGGGCGATTGCTCTATGAGGGACGCGAAGCCGCGATCAATCAGGCGCCGTAGCGTCGTTGCCGTTCGCCGTACACGGCGAGCGCCTGCGTGAAGGTCGTTTCATCAAAATCGGGCCACATCACGGGCAGCGTCAGCAGCTCGGTGTAGGCGAGTTGGTAGAGCAGGAAATTCGAGACGCGGTGCTCGGCGCCGGTACGGATCAACAGATCGGGATCGGGCGCGTGGGGCGCGTACATCTTCGCGCGCAGCGAGGATTCGTCGATGTCCTGCGGTGCGAGACGCCCCGCGGCAACCTCAACGGCGACGGCTTGCACCGCACGCACGATCTCGCTGCGTCCGCTGTAATTGAGCGCGAGCGCAAGGGTGATGCTCGTATTGCCTTTGGTTGACTCGACCAAATCGCGCAGCGCCGAGCGCGCGGGCAGTGCGAACGCATCCAATTCACCGATGATTTCGACGCGCACGCCTTGACGCAGGAGGTCGGGTTTTTCACTGCGCGCGCAGGCCGCGTAGAGCCCCATCAAGAGGCTCACCTCGGCCGATTCGCGTTGCCAGTTTTCCGTCGAAAAGCCGTATGCGGTCACGCGGCGCACGCCGGCGCGACCGGCGGAACGGACCGCCGCACGCAACGCAGCGACGCCACGGCGGTAGCCCTCGGCGATCGGCAATCCCCGTTCTCGCGCCCACCGGCGATTGCCGTCCATGATGACGGCGACGTGCTCGGGAGCGGTTTCCGGAAGACGGGCTTGCAACATATTTCACTTTGTACCACAAAGTAATGATCCCCCGCAAGAGCGCGCCCGCGCCTTCGCCAACTCACCCGAGCACCATGAGTCAAGGCTATTACCGGTACCCGACGATTTCGGGCGATCGCATCGTGTTCGTCTGCGAGGACGACCTCTGGAGCGTTGCCGCGACCGGTGGGGTCGCGACCCGCTTGACGGTGAGCTTTGGCACCTGTTCGACGCCCAGGCTCTCACCCGACGGCGCCACGATCGCCTTCATTTCGAACGATGACGGCAATCCCGAGGTGTATGTGATGCCGGCCGGTGGCGGCAAACCGCAGCGCTTGACGTTTTTGGGATCGACCATCGCGCAGGTCGTCGGCTGGAGCGCCGACGGGCGCGAGATTCATTTTGTGGCCAACGCTCGCGCTTGGTACGAGGGCGAAACGCGCCCGTTCACCGTCGCGCGCGAAGGCGGCGAACCGCGCGATCTCCATCTCGGACACGCGCGCTCGTATTCCGCGGGACCCAGCGGCGCGCTCGTGCTCGGACGCAACGCTGCAGATCCCGCACGCTGGAAGCGCTATCGCGGCGGCACGGCGGGTGAAGTATGGATCGACCCCTCGAGTCGCGGCGATTTCGAAAAACTGAAGCTGCCCGACGGCAATCCGGCATGGCCGATGTGGATCGGCGAACGCATCTTCTTCCTTGCCGATCACGAAGGCATTGGAAACATCTACTCCTGCGCGCTCGACGGCAGCGACGTGACACGCCATTCCAACGAGAGCGAATACTACGCGCGCTTTCCGTCGACCGACGGCACACGCATCGTCTATTCGAGCGGTGGCGCAATTAGCGTGATCGATCTCGCGAGCGACCGCGCCACGCAACTCGAGATCGAAGCGCCCTCGCCCGAGCCGCAAACCGTGCGGCGTTTCGAGCGTGCCTCAGAGGCGCTCGAACACTTTGCGCCGAGTCCCGACGGAACGCGCCTAGCCTTCGTTGCGCGCGGCCAAGCCTTCACGATGCCGCTCTTTGAGGGCGCCGTGTTGCAGCATGGCGGGAGCAGCCGCGTGCGCACGCGGCTGACGGAGTGGCTCAAGGACGGCAAGCGGTTTGCGTCCGTCACCGACCGCAGCGGCTTCGAGCAAATTGCCGTGCAACGCGCCGATGCTCCCGATGAAGCGAAGATCATCACCTCGGGCGACATCGGTCGCGTTACCGAGCTTGCGGTCTCCCCGGCGGCCGATGTGATCGCGTTCGCGAATCATCGCCACGAGCTGTGCGCGATTGATCTCGATGATGGAAAAGTGCGCGTGATCGATACGAGCCCGGCCGACCGGGTCAGGGATCTCGCGTTTTCGCCCGACGGCCGTTACATCGCCTACGTGTGGTCGCCCACACGCGGCGCATCGATCATTCGCGTGGCCAAAATCCGCTCGGGTAAGGTCCACGATGTAACCTCACCGATACGCGTCGATCATTCGCCCGCATGGGACCCGCAAGGAAAGTACCTGTACTTCATATCAACGCGGGACTTCCATCCGGTCTACGATGCACTGCAATTCGATCTGAGCTTTCCGCAAGCGCAGCGGCCCTTTGCGGTAACGCTCCGCAGCGACGTGCCCTCACCGTTTGTACCGCAGCCGCGTCCGGTCCACCGCGACCACGAGCACAATCACGATCACCACGATGACAAGAAAGCGGAGAAGCCCGAGGAGCTGCGCATCGACATCGACTTCGACGAAATCGCCGGGCGCGTTCTCGGCTTTCCGGTCGAGGAGGGTGAGTACGAGCAACTCGTGGCGGTGAAGGATCGCGTGCTCTACACGCGCTTTCCGGTCAAGGGCATTGCCAACGCGAGGGACGACGACGAGGACGAATCCACGAACGGCACGCTCCTCGCCTACGATTTCGAGAACCTGCGGCAAGCGACGGTTGCGAGTGACGTCAGCGAGATCCGCCTCGGTGCCGACGGGCGCACGCTGTTGTACCGCGCGCACGAGCGTCTGCGCGCAATCGACGCAACCGCCGATCTCGGCGACGAAGAGCCCGAAAAGCCGTCGAACGACCCGGGCCGCAAGAGCGGTTGGATCGATCTCGACCGCGCGAACGTCGAAATCGAACCACACGATGAATGGGCCCAGATGTATCGTGAGGCGTGGCGCCTGCAGACCGAACAGTTCTGGGTCGAGGATATGAGCGACATCGACTGGGACCGTGTCTACGACCGCTACGAAGCGATCCTGCCGCGCGTGCGCACGCGTACCGAGCTCTCCGATGTGATCTGGGAGATGCAAGGGGAACTAGGAACCTCGCATGCCTACGAATATGGCGGCGACCATCGCGTGCCGCCGCAGTACCAGCGTGGCTTCTTCGGCGCGGATCTTTCGTGGGACGAAGATCGCGGCGGCTATCGGATCACGCGTATCTATCGCGGCGATTCGTGGAATCGCAGCGAGGATTCACCGCTCGCCGAACCGGGCCTCGACATCCACGAGGGCGACGTGCTGGTCGCGCTCGGCGGCAAGCGACTCTCACGCAATGTCGCGCCGGATCATCTGCTCGTCAACGGCGCGGGCAAAGATATTTCCGTGACGATTCGCACGCGCAAGGACGAAGAACGCACGGTGCTCGTCAAGGCGCTCGCCAACGAGTCGCTGTTGCGGTATCGCGCCTGGGTCGAGGCCAACCGCCGCTACGTACACGGGAAGACGAGCGGTCGTGTGGGCTACGTGCACATTCCCGACATGGGCCCGTGGGGATTCGCGGAGTTTCACCGCGGCTATCTCAACGAATTCGACCGCAAGGGGCTGATCGTCGACGTGCGCTACAACCGTGGCGGCCACGTCTCGCCGCTGCTGCTCGAAAAGCTTGCTCGCAAGCGAGTCGGCTACGACGTGCCGCGCTACGGAACGGCGATTCCCTATCCACCCGAATCCGTCGCCGGACCGATGATGGCCATCACCAACCAATTTGCCGGCTCCGACGGCGACATCTTCAGTCACTGCTTTAAGCTCTACAAACTCGGACCGCTGGTCGGCAAACGCACGTGGGGCGGCGTGATCGGCATTAATCCTTACCACCATCTGGTCGACGGCACGCTGACGACGCAGCCCGAATATTCGTTCTGGTTCTCGGACGTCGGCTGGAAAGTGGAGAACTACGGAACCGATCCCGACTACGACGTGGATTACGCCCCGCAAGATTACCGCGACGGCCGCGATCCGCAGATGGATTTCGCGCTGCGCATGATGGATCGCGCCCTCGAGTACGCGACCGAACTGCGCCCCGATCTCTCAACGCGCCCATCGCTACCGCTACCAACGCTGGTGTAGACGGTCGGCCGGCCTACGGCCGGTCGCACATCGTGTGCTCCGAACCATCAGCCGCATCGTGCGGCTACCGCCTTGTCAAGGTGATCGCAGGCGCGCAGCGCCGTAGTCGAACCACCGACGCTACGTTACGCGCCGGTCCCTCGACTTCGTTCGCTGCGCTCATCACGCTCGGGATGACAAATGCCGCGCTAACGTCTAGATGATCACGCTCAAGCGCGGGATAGAGATGCGCTGGGGCGCATCGATGGTGTCGACCGTTGAACTGATACCTCAAACGGCTCCGGGTTCGATTCCCGGGCGCTCCAGCCGCGACGTCGCCACGCGGCGTTGCGAAGTCGACCGAGGTGTGCTACTGTCGGAGTGTTTGAGGTATCAGGTCCAACAGACACATCGAAGCGCACGAGGCGCCGCAGTAATGCGGCGCCTCGTTCTTTCTTTTAGTGTAAGTACTTGTCGAACCAGCCGACCATGCGTTGGAGAATGTCGATTTGATTCTTGGGTTGGCGCGGGCCGTGGCCTTCGTCGGCGTAGACGACGAGTTGTGAAGGGACGCCGAGCGTCTGCATCGCGTGATAGAACTCAAACGCTTGCGGTGCCGGAACTTCTTCGTCGCGCTCGCCTTGCAGAATTAAGATCGGCGTGTGCGAGTCCTTGATGAACGTGATCGGTGAACTCTTCGCGTAGACCGCGGGATCGTCGTACACCGACGCACCGAAGAACGGAATCATCCACTGGTCGATCTGGTTCTGGCCGTAGTACGATTGCCAGTTCACGATCCCAGCGCCGCCGACGATCGCCTTGAAGCGCGTCGTCTGCGTTTCCGCCCACATCGCCATGTAACCGCCGTAGCTCCAACCGAAGAGCCCAAGCCGATTCGGATCGATCGGCGCGGCCGCGATCGCTGCATCGATGCCGGCCAGATCGTCGCGCCAATCCCCGTACCCGAAATCCTTGACATTCGCCGCGGTAAACGCCTCGCCTTGACCGAAGCTGCCGCGCGGATTGGGCTCATACACGAAATATCCGCGAGCAGTCAACGCCGCGACGAAGCGGTAGTCATACGACGGCGTCCATTCCGACGATGGGCCGCCGTGTATGAGCGCGATCATCGGATACTTCTTGGACGAATCGAACTGCAGCGGGTAGATCAGCCAGCCTTGTACGTTGTACGGATCGCTCTTCCACGTCAGCGAAACCGCTTTGCCATAAAGCTTCGGTACGCCGGCGTTGGCGCGAGTGACTTGACGCAAGCTCTGCGCCGTTCCCGCCCAGACCTCGGACGGCGTTGCGAACGATGTGCGCACCAGCGCCATCTGCACCCCATTCTTCGCCAGCGAGAGGCTGCGCAGCGACTCTTCTCCGGCCAGCAGCGTGGTGGTTGCGCCGCTTCTCGGATCAAGGCTGAGCAAATGCAGCGCGCCGAGCACGTGCGCCACAAGGACGATCCGGTTGTTTTGCGTCCAATGCAGATCGGCAGCGTTAAACGTCGCGCCCGGCGTCACGTCGCGCGAGTTCCCGCTTTGCGCGTCGACAATGTAGACATCCCCACCAACCGGTCCAAAGTCGCTCATCAGCCCGCCGATGACCGCGATCTGCGTGCCGTCCGGCGACCACTGCGGATCGTTCATCTGAAATTTCGGGGCAAGCAGGTCGTGCATCACACTGCCGCTCGCGGGGACGCTCGCAAGCTTCGCGACCCACCAGTTGTTGTCGCCGTTGCCGCGCGCATACGTACAGGCGAAGTGCGATGAATCCGGCGACCACGCATATTCGTACACGTAGTCGACACTCGGCGTCACGAGCGACAGCACGCCGGTTGACGCATCCACGGTCGCGATCTGCTGCTCATCGGTAATCGTGCCGATCACCCCGACATCGCGCGCTCCAGCCGACGTTGCGCCGGCCAAACGGTGCGGATGCGCGATATAGAGCAGCGCGAGGTGTTTTCCGTCGGGAGACCACGTTAAGCGTTGCGGCAAGCCACCGAGCGCCGCCAGCAAATGGACGCCGCCGCCATTTGTATTGGCGACGTAAACCGACGCACGGCCCTTCGTGCGCGCGTCAGAGAGAAAGGCGAGTCGCGTTCCGTCCGGCGACCACACCGGGGACATCGCGTCCGCCGAGCGCGCGCCGGCAACGCTGACGCGTACCGCGACGCGCGTGGAGAGATTCTCGGTCCAAACAGCGCTCGCGTGATGAACGGTCTGTTGCCACGCGACGCGCGTAGCGTCGGGCGAGATCGCGACGTTGCTGAAATCACTCAGTCCGTCGGTAATACGCAAAACGTCATGCATCGATGGCGCCGCCTGTGCGAGCGGCGTGCACGAAAGAATTAACGCTGCAATGAGCGTTGCGAAACGAAGGCTTAACGTCATGCGCGGATCTTACGCGTGACGGCGGGCAATTGCATGCTAGAGTTGACAGAAGCGGGCAAGCTCGTACAGGCCTATAAATTTACCAATAGGCTGTATTGACATATGCTTGCTAAAGTTTGTATAAGGGTATATCAGTCCAAGGATCAAAAGCAAGCCATCCAATTGAACCGATCCAATGACCGAAATGCACGATCCAATCGCGAAGGAGCTTCCAGGTGAGCACGAACGAGCGCTGGGCCGGTATCGAACGCCCTTATTCTTCCGACGACGTCCGTAAGCTTCAGGGGAGCGTCGTGGTCGAACAGACGCTCGCACGTTTGGGCGCCGAGCGGTTCTGGGCTCTCCTCAAGGAGTCGCAGGCCACCGCCGGGCTCGGCACGATGACCGGCGGCCAAGCCGTGCAGGCCGCAAAGGCAGGGCTCAAGGTCATTTATTGCAGCGGCTGGCAAGTTGCCGCCGATGCGAACAGCTCGGGGAACGTGTATCCCGACCAGAGCCTCTATCCGGTCAACAGCGTGCCGCAACTCGTCAAACGGATAAACAGCGCACTGCAGCGCTACGATCAGGTCGAGACCGTTGAAGGCCGTGGGACGCCGGAGAATTTTCTGCCGATCATCGCAGACGCGGAAGCCGGATTCGGCGGACCGCTCAATGTTTTCGAGCTCACGAAAGCCATGATCGAAGCCGGCGCCGCAGGCGTGCACTTGGAAGACCAGCTCAGCTCAGAGAAAAAGTGCGGCCATCTCGGTGGTAAAGTGCTGATTCCGACGCAGCAAGCCGTGCGCCATTTGATCGCGGCGCGCCTTGCAGCCGACGTGCTCGACGTGCCGACGGTCATCATCGCCCGCACCGACGCGCAAGCGGCGACGTTGATCACCAGCGACGTCGACCCGATCGATCGCCAGTTCATCACCGGCGAGCGCACCCCTGAGGGCTTCTTCCGCACACGCGACGGCGTCGACCCCTGCATCGCCCGCGGCCTGGCCTACGCGCCGTACGCCGATCTGCTCTGGATGGAGACCTCCGAGCCGGACATCGAAGTCGCACGAGCCTTCGCCACGGCGATCCACGCGAAGTTCCCCGGTAAGCTGCTGGCCTACAACTGCTCGCCTTCGTTCAATTGGAAGAAGAAGCTCGATGACGCGTCGATCGCCGCCTATCGCGAACAGCTCAACGCGCTCGGCTATAAGTTCCAGTTCATCACGCTGGCCGGCTTCCACGCTCTGAACTACAGCTTCTTCGAGCTGGCCCGCGACTTCAAGGAGCGCGGGATGTCGGCCTACGCCGAGTTCCAGCAGCTCGAGTTCGCGGCCGAATCGGCCGGCTACACCGCCACGCGCCACCAGCGCGAGGTGGGAACGGGCTACTTCGACGAAGTGGCGCAGACGATCAGCGAGGGCCAATCCTCGACGACCGCGCTGCACGGTTCGACCGAAGCCGAGCAGTTCTACAGCAACGGTCATGCTAATGAGGTTTTGAGCGTCTGATATGAACGTCGCCCCAGCAGGTTTCGCCGTCGAGCGAGACCTGCCGGCTGGGTTCGCGGAGTTCTACCTACCGCTGCACGAACGGTTCACGCCGGAGCAGCAACGTCTAGCCCACGCGCGAGCCGAACGGCTCGCGCGCGCGCATAGTGGCGACCTCCCGAACTATCTGCCGGCATCAAAAGCCACCACCACGGACTGGCGCATCGAACTGCCCGCCTGGTGCCAAGACCAACGCAATCAAATGACCGGGCCCGCCGACGATGCGGAGCTCGTCGTCAAGCTGCTCAACTCGGGCGCGCCCGGAGTGATGCTCGATCTCGAAGATTCGATCGCCAACACCTGGGAGCACCTGATGCTCGGCCAAGACAATCTGGTGGCCGCGCTCTACGGCGAGTTGACCTACGACGACAAGAAGCGCGGCAAGACCGTCGGCATAAATCCGAGCACGACCGTGGTGTGGAATCGCGTGCGCGGACTACACATGGCGCAAGCCGGGCTTTTCCAAGGCGATGAACTGACCAGTGCGTCGCTCTTTGACACCGCGCTGCTCGCCTATCGTCTCGACTACGATCGTCTCAAGCATCCGCTCTCGATCTACATTCCGAAATCGGAATCGGCCGAAGAGGCGCTATGGTGGAAGGATCTCTTCGACGCGATCATCGCCGCGAAGGGCTGGAAACCAGGCTCGATCAAAGCCATGGCACTGATCGAAGCCTTTCCGATCGCGTACGAAATGGAAGAGTTTCTCTTCAATCTGCGCGACTATATTCTGGGCTTGAATCTCGGGCGCTGGGACTACATGGCGAGCCTCGCACACTTCAATCTCAACGATCCGAATTGGCTCCTGCCCGATCGCAACACCATTCCGTTCGACGTGCCGTTCTTCCAAAATCTGCGCACGCTGATGCCGGAGATCACGCACAAGCACGGCGCGCTTGCTATCGGCGGCATGACCGCGCTGTTTCCCGATCGCGCCAATCCCGAGCTCAACGCGCGCGCGCTCGAAGTCCTCGAACGCGACAAGAAAAATGAAGCCAGTTGCCTCATGGACGGCGCGTGGACGGGACATCCCGATCAGAACGAGATCGCGGTCGCGCAATTTCCGTTTCCGAATCAACTCGAGCGGCGTCCGAAACTCGCATCGTCGCACCCCGACTTGCGCCCCGCGCCCAAGGGCGTCGGAACGCTCACCCTCGATGGCACGCGAACCGCCGTGCGTACGGTGATTCGCTATCGGCACGGCGTGCTCAACGGGCTGGGCGCGAGTTTGCTCGACGGATATATGGAAGACCTCGCGACCGATCGGATCTATCGCGTGATGATCGCACAGCGCTTGCGCTTTCCGGGCCCATACACGCCGCCCTCGCTCTCGCAGATCTTCGATGAAGAGACCGCCAAGCTCGGGCCCGAATATCAGCGCGCGCGCGAACTCTCCGAACAGATGATTCTGACCGGAGCGTTCGACCCGACGTAACCGGGGTTAGTGCTTCGCGCCGAGTTCGTGCCACGACGATTCACTCACGTGAACGCCGTAGTGTTTTGCGGCCTTCTGGATATTCGCCCAAGCCAGATCACGGTCGCTGTCGGACACGCCTTCGACTTGATCGAAGCGCGCGATGGCGTTGCGCACGTGGCTCGCGTCGGAGAGTGGCTCTTTGTGCTGCTTAGGGAACGCGTATTCGTTTTCGGGCCAGGTTGTCTGCATCGATCATTTCCTCCTGACGTGAGGCGAGGTAGGCACGGACCGCCGGGTCGATCGTCAGCCCGAGCGCGCGCTCGTACGCGGCGCGTGCCAGCCCAGCTTCGCCGCATCGCGCGAGCATGTCGGCGCGTGCAGCCCAGTACGGTTGATAGTTTACCATCCGCGGGTCGCGTGCAAACACATCCAGAGCTTCGAGCCCCGCGCGCGCTCCACAACTTTGCCCGAAGGCCACCGCGCGATTGAGCGCAACGACGGGCGAGCCCGTGAGCCGGAGCAACGCCTCATAGAGCAGGACGATCGCGTCCCAGTCGGGCTCGCGCCCGAGCCTTCGAACCGCGTGGGCCGATTGAATCGCGGCTTCGAGCTGAAAGCGTCCCGGGCGATTGGCGCGCGCGGCGCGGGCGAGCAGCCCTTCCGCTTCCTCGATCATCGCGGCGTCCCACTGCCCGGCATCCTGAGCGTCGAGCGGGACGTAGGCCTGTGCTCGATTGCGCCGCGCATGGCGGCGCGCATGCGCGTGCAACATCAGTGCGAGCAATCCGCTCGCTTCCGGCTCCTCCGGGCGGGCGCCCGCGACCAGCCGGCCGAGCCAGATCGCTTCGCGTGCTAGACCGCGCGTGCGCGGATCCGTTTCGGTGGGGTCGTCCCAGCCTTGTCCAAAGGCCGCATAGATTGCCGCCAGCACCGCGTCGAGTCGTTCCGGAAACGACTCGGCCTGCGGAACGCGCAGCGGAATGCGCGCACTGACGATCTTGCGCTTCGCGCGTACCAGCCGCTGACCCATTGTCGCGGGCGCAATCAGAAACGCAGAGGCGATGCGCACCGCGTCGAGCCCGAGCACAATTTGCAACATCAGCGGCGCACGCACGGCCTGCGCGATCGCGGGATGCGCACAGGCGAAGAGCATACCGAGCCGGTCGTCCTGCGGCGGCGATTCAACCTCGAACGCGCGCTGCGCATCCTGCGTTGCACGGGCGACCCGCTCGAGCATGTTCGATTCGCGCCCACGGCGCCGCATCGCATCGAGCGCACGATTGCGCGCGGTAACGAGAAGCCACGCTTCCGGATTGCGCGGAACGCCATCGACCGGCCAACGTTCCAGCGCCGCGGCGAACGCGTCGGCTAACGCGTCCTCCGCGACGTCAAGACCGCACCGTGCGGCGAGATAGGCCAGGAGCTTGCCGTAGCTTTCCCGCGCCGCAAGCTCTACGCTGGGACCGGCAGTTCCCAAATTGCACGAACTTCAACGGTGCCGTGGCTGGCACCCGGACAACGCGCGGCCCATTTGATGGCCTCGTCGAGGTCAGGCACGTCGACGATGTAATAGCCCGCGAGCTGTTCTTTCGTGTCGGCGTACGGCCCGTCGAGCACGGTGGTCTTGCCATCGGTCCCGACGTGAATTTGCGTCGACTCCGAAACGGGCCGAAGGCGATCGCCGGCGACCCAGACGCCGGCATCCTTGAGCGCCTGGGTGTAGGCCATGTAAGCCCCGGACGCGGCCTGCCGCTGCGCCTCGGGTAACGCGGCATAGCCCTTTTCATCCGAAAACAAGTGGAAAATGTACTGCATGGTGGTTTCTCCTTTGCACCATGACGCGCGGGGCAGCTCCATTTCGACAATTCCGGCCGCTCGCCCGCGAAATCGTCCCGCTCGTCACCGGCCGGTTGACCGGCCCGGCAATCCCAAGGTATGAGGGGAGTATGACTTTCAGACGTCCGGTCGCGTGGCTCTGGCTCTTCCTCGTGTTCACCGCGATCGGGATCTTCTTCTCGCTGCATTCGTACTTGGACGACGTCACGTGGCACCACTACGGTACGGCGCGCGAGCGGTTTCTCGAGGAGATGACTGGGGCGTATAGCGCGATGGTGCTGGTGCCGTTCCTTGCATGGATCGCCACGCGCTTTCCGTTCAAACGCGGCCTAGTCATGCGGGCGCTGGCCGGTAACGTCGCCGGCTATCTCGTGTACACCATTGCCCACACGACCCTCAACGCGCTTGCACGCTCGGCGATATCGCCGCTCATCGGAAACGGCACGTACCACTACGGCGAATTGTTCTACCGGTATCAAATGGAAGCCGCGGGCGACGCCGTCTACTACGCGCTCTTGATCTCGATGATCTACCTCTTGCAGCACTTCATCGCGACCCGCGACCTCCAGACCAAACTCGCGCAGGCACAACTCGACAACCTCCGCCTGCAACTTCAGCCGCACTTTCTCTTCAATACCCTCAATGCGATCTCGTCAGTGATGTACGAAGACGTTGCCAAGGCCGACCGAATGCTGGCGCAGGTCAGCGATTACATGCGATTGGTGCTGGCCTCCGGCGGCGTCCAGGAGATTCCGCTCGACGAAGAGCTGCACATGGAGCGGATGTACGTCGACATCATGAAGACGCGCCTCGATCGTAATCTCGCGCTCGACGTTCACGTCGCCGATGACGCGCACGGCACGATCGTTCCCTTCATGCTGCTGCAACCGCTGCTCGAGAACAGCATCCGGCACGGCATGGGTTCGGCGCGCACGTCGATCGAGCTTGGAATCGACGTTTCGCGCTCGAACGGATCCGCGATCATTCGCGTCAGTGACAACGGGCTCGGGTTCGATCCTTCGCAACCGCGCGGTATCGGGCTCACAAACGTCGCGGCGCGCCTCTCGCACCTGTATGGCGAGCGCGCCCGCTTCGAGATCGGCGCGCGCGAAGGCGGCGGAACGCTGGCGGTGGTGAGCCTGCCATGCTAACCGTGATGATCGCCGACGACGAAACCCCGGCGCGTCGTAAGCTCGCGCGCTTCTTAGGCGAGCACGACGACGTTGCCGTTGTCGCAGAAGCTTCGAACGGTATCGACGCTCTGGACTTGATCTCTATGACCAAGCCGCAGCTCGTCTTTCTCGACATCCATATGCCCGATCTCGACGGCCTCGGCGTTGCTGAAACGCTGATTCGCAGCGAAGCGCCGCCCTCGATCGTCTTCGTAACCGCTTTCGATCAGTATGCCGTCAAGGCGTTCGAGGTCTCGGCGCTCGACTATCTGCTCAAGCCCTACGATCGCGAGCGCTTCGAAGTCGCGCTCGGCCGAGCCCGCGCGTCGCTCGATGCCAAGCCCGACACGACGCGACTCGCGGACACGCTTTCGCAACTGCGCAACGAGGACAAGTTCGTGCGCCGACTCTTGATTCCGAACGACGGCCGCTCGTTCTTTGTCGCGACGCGCGAGGTCACGCGTCTCGAAGCTAGCGGAAATAACGTTGCGGTCCACACCTCGCGCGGAGACCATGCGTTGCGCGCGACGCTCGAATCGCTCGAGGCGCGCCTCGACCCCGCACAATTCGCGCGCGTTCATCGCTCGCACATCGTGAACATCGACGAGATTGCCGAGATCCACTCGTGGTTCCACGGCGACTACAAGATCCTCATGCGCGACGGAACCGAGATCGGTTGGAGCCGACGCTACGCCGGCCAGCGACCGGACCTGCTGAAATAGGAGTACGGGACATGACCAAACGCGTGGCGTGGATTGCCGCCGCCGTCGTTTTCCTCGTGCACGCGCTGGCCAACGCGCACTACGGATTCTTCCGCGACGAGCTCTACTTCATCATCTGCGGCCGCCACCCGCAGTTCGGCTATGTGGATCAGCCGCCGGTGGTCCCGCTGCTTGCGGCGCTGACGCAAATCGGTGGACATTCGCTGTTCTTGCTGCGGCTCGTTCCGGCACTCTGCTCGGCCGCCGGTGCGTTCGTCATCGTGTTGCTTGCGGCCGAATTCGGCGGCGGCCTCTTCGCGCAGATATTCGCGGTCTTTGTGTACCTATGCACCGGCGTCTTGACCAACTTCGGCATGAAGGTCTCGCCCGATGAGATCGGTCTGTGGAGCTGGCCGCTGATCGCCTATCTCGTCGTGCGAATCACCAGGGGCGCGGATCCGCGCCTATGGCTCGCGGCCGGTGCCGTCGCGGGCATAACGATCCAGAGCAAATACAGCGTGCTTTTCTTCCTCGTCGCGCTGCTGGCGGGACTGTTGCTGACCGCGCAGCGTTCGTTCTTGTTCACTCGCTGGTTTGCGGCCGGTGGACTGCTCGCCGCGCTGATCGCGCTTCCGAATTTTCTGTGGCAGGCGCACTACGGTTTTCCGATGTGGGAGCTGCTTCGGGCTGGGCAAAACGGCAAGAACGAAATCGTCGGACCGCTGATCTACCTCGTTCAAGAAATACTGATCACCAATCTGTTCCTGTTCCCGGTGTGGGTCATCGGCGTGGTGTGGCTGTTCTTGCGCCCGTCGTTTCGGTTTCTCGGCTATACGTATGTGGTCTTGATCCTCGAAATGATCGCCTTGCATGGAAAGCATTACTACCCGGCCGATATCTATCCGGTCGCTATTGCAGCCGGCGCGGCCGCGATCGATCTGTGGACGAGGCGCGTTTCGTTTGCGCGGATTCCGATCGTCGCCTACGCGCTCGTGCTCGGCCCGTCGTTCATTCCGTTCGATTTGCCGATTCTGCCCGAGAGCACATTTGTCACCTACCGCACGCGATTGGGTGAGATTCTGCACTTCCCCAAGGGCGTGACCACCGAGACCGAGCACGGGCGCGATTCATCAGCACTGCCCGGCGACTGGGCCGACATGCACGGTTGGCCCGAGATGGCCGCAGCCGTGCAGGCCGTGTACGATGCGTTGCCGCCGCAAGATCGCGCACACGCGGTCGTGTTCGGCGATAACTACGGCGAAGCGTCGGCGGTCGCGTTCTTCACCCCGGACCTCCCGGTCATCAGCGTGCACAACCAATATTGGCTCTGGGGACCGGATGGGTACGATGGGCGCGTGCTGATTCAAATCGGCGGCACGTGCTGGGCCAAGGAGCGCTACTTCACCAAGCGCACGATTGCGACGACATTCACGTCGCAATGGGGCATTGGCTACGAAACGAACATTCCCATCAACGTCTGTCGCGGCCTCAAGATTCCTGTTGCGACGCTCTGGCCGCAGGCGAAGAGTTACAACTAAGCACAATAGGCGACCAATCCGTGCTATGCTTGCCCGGCATTGGAGACAGAATGAAACCTTTCTATTGGATTGTGGCGGCGATGGTACTCGTCGGCATCGGTTTGCCGCGCCAGGCCGACGCCTATCTGGACAGCATCAAGGCCATTAATAATTCGAACAAGTGCGCCATGTTCACGCTGTACCAGAGGCCCCGTGGGATCAACACGCAGGAGTACTACTCGGGCGAACATCACATCATTCTTCCGGGACAATCCGCGACGTTCAACTTTAGTATCTGGAAACAGGCGAGCTATGCCAAGATAAACGTCGACGTGTACCAAAGCCCCGACTGCAGCGGGAAGATTTGGGCGAATACGTACGACCGGTACGACATCGACAGCAGTACCAATCCACAAGGAATAACCGCAACACTTCATCTGACCGGCAACGGTTCGTATCGGTTCTGGTTCAACAAGTAACCTAGAGAGCCAGGACCTCGATCAGTTTAGGGTAGACGAGATCGGTGCGCGCCTGCGGGTTCTCGGGGTCGATGATGTCGTGGTTCTCCGGTAGATCGGTGAGCTGCACATACTCGATGCCGCTCGAACGCAGGCGCTGCCATCTACGCACCACCTGCAACGTCACCGCATTGCTTACCGCCGGATCGTGCGTGTTGACGACAGTCGCGATGCGCGCTGCGAGCGCGGGTTCGCGATTCGCGGCGTGATAGGCCTCGCTCCCGATCCGCACCGTCTGCATCAACGCGTGCGTCGGAAAGCGGGGGTAGGCCGTCTTCGGCAGTACATTTTCCTTATTTCGCGGATCCCACCAGAGAAAGACGTTCGGCAAGGCGAGCGCGACCGGGCACAGGATGTCTAGCACCCATCGCGGCAGATTCAGCAAACCAAAGTCCGGCGCAATCGGCATGCTGGTCGCGATGTCCGCGCGGTATTGTGCCAGGTACGCGCAGATCGATCCCCCCATAGAAAGGCCGGCGACCGCGACACGTTCGCCTAGGCCCACCGCGGCGTCAACCGCTTGATAAGAGCACTCTAGCAGCATTTCGGCGGTGAGCGACTTGAGCGCGTCGGTCATGCGGTCGGCGTAACCGTGCAGCGGCATGCGCGGCACGAGCACGTTAGCACCGAGCGCATACAGTTGCCCCGCGAATTCGGCGAACTGACCCGGGTGATTGGTGAAGCCATGATAGAGTACGACGCTCCATGGCGTGCGCGTTCCATGATCGAGCAGCAGCGTCTTAGCGGTCGGACCGATGCGCGCATCGTCGCGCTCCATCATGACGCGCGCCATCGCAATGCCGTCTGCGTAGCCGGCAGCGGGTGAACTAGCGGGAGGTGCGAGCATGCTGCGGGCAGCCGGCGATGTGATCGTTCACCAGGCCCGTAGCCTGCATGAACGCGTACATGATCGTTGGGCCAACAAACCGGAACCCGCGCTTGACGAGATCCTTGCTCAGCGCGCGCGATTCGTCGCTTTCGGCCGGGAGATCTTCACGCCGCTTGATGCGGTTGTTGATCGTCTTGCCGCCGACGAAGCCCCACACGTATTTGTCGAACGATCCGAACTCTTTCTGGATTTTCAGAAAGGCCTTGGCGTTGCTGACGGTCGATTCGACTTTTGCGCGGTTACGAACGATGCCGGGATCGGTGAGAAGCTTTTCGACGCGGGCCGGCGTGATGCGGGCCACGCGCTGCGGATCGAAATCGAGAAAGACCTTCCGGTAGTGCTCGCGCTTGCGCAAGATCGTCTCCCAACTCAAACCAGCCTGCGCCCCCTCGAGCGTGACGAACTCGAAGAACGTACGATCGTCGTGCACCGGACGCCCCCACTCCTTATCGTGATATTCGATCGACAACTCCGTCGTCGCCCACGAACAGCGTCCTGATTTGGTCTGGCTCTTCGTCATCTCAACCCTCATTTACCATAGTAAACTTCGGGTTTCGATTCCTCAATCCAGCCCAAACAAGGCATTGCTCAGAGTGTCTTGAGCGAAGATTCGAAGGCTTTGAGAAATTCCGACACGTCGTCGCTGCTGAAGATCAACGGCGGTTGGATGCGCAGCACGTTGCCGAAGCGTCCACCTTTGCCCAGGAGGACACCGCGCTCGCGCATCGCTTCGAGCATGCGATTGGCCGCGGGTGCATCATAGGCTTTGCTCTGGGGATCTTTGACCAGTTCGATGCCGATCATCAAACCGCGTCCGCGGACTTCACCCATGATCGGGTAGCGCTTCTGCAAGTCGCGCAGCCCGGCGAGCAATGCATCACCCTGCGTCTTCGCATTCGCAATCAAGTGCTTCTTCTCGATGACTTCGAGCGTGACGGTAGCGGCACGCGTCGAGAGCGGATTACCGCCAAACGTGTTGATGTGCGGACCTTTGAACACGTCGGCGAGTTCCGGTCGCGTGATCGTGATCCCGATCGGCAGTCCGCTGGCCAGGCCCTTGGCCGAGGTGATGATGTCGGGAACGACACCGTAGCTCGACACCATGCCGAACCAGCCGTCGCCCAAACGTCCCCAACCGGCCTGTACTTCGTCGGCGATCAAGAGCGTGCCGAACGGCGCCAGCGTTTCTTTGAGCACCTTATAGTACTCGGGCGGCGGCGTGATAATGCCCGCCACGCCTTCAATCGTCTCGGCGATCATCGCGGCGGGTGCACCATTGGTCGCCGTTTCGATGACGCGCTTGGCGGATTTGGCGCACGCAATTTCGCACGACGGATAGGTAAGATTCAGCGGACAGCGATAGCAATACGGATTGGGGACGAACGCCACGTGCGGCGTCTGCGGTCCGAAGTTGCGCCAATTCGAGAGCCCCGCGAGCGCCACCGTGAAGACCGTGCGACCATGATAGGCGTGCTCGAGCGCCAAAAAGTCCACCGAATTCTTTGCCGTGCGCGCAACCAGCGCCGCTGTTTCATTGGCTTCCGAGCCCGAGTTGCTGACGAACGATTTGGTCATGCCCGGCGGTGCGATCTCAGCGATCTTTTCGGCGAAGTCGAGTTGCTGCTCGGTGAGGTAGAGCGTTGAGACGTGGATCAACTCTTTGGCTTGGTCCGCGACCGCCTGCGCGACTTCGGTGTTGCCGTAGCCCAGCGTCGTCGTCGCGATGCCCGCAAAGGCGTCGAGATATTCGCGTCCCCGATCGTCACGCACCCGCGTGCCCTCACCGTTGACCAGCGTCAGCGGCTCTTCGTAATAGGGCTGCTGCGCCGCAAACAAGTACGCTTTCGCGCGCTCCACGTTTGACTTCTTGGCCACCGTATCCATCCTTATGCACCTCTGGCGAGCGTCTCGCCCGCATCTTCCGTTATTGCGTCGTATTCCGCCGCGGAGAGCACCGACGCCTCCGCGCGCATGAGCAGCCAATAGGCGATAAGGCCGCCAAGCAAACTAAAGATCCATCCGCCGCTCCAAAGGAAATGCAGCGGCGGCACCACGAGACCCAGCAACGCAAGTGCCCACCCGACCACCAGAGCGATGACCGCACGCGCGTTGACACCGCCGGCGTACGAATAGCGTCCCGCGGGTATATACAGCTGCGCGAGATCAAGTCGCGTGTGACGCACGAGCCAATAATCGGCGATCGCGATCCCGTCGAACGAACCCAGCATCGCGCCGTACGTGCCGAGCCAAGTGAACACGTACGTCGAAAAGGTCGACAGCACATACCACGGCTGCATTGCGAGACTGAGCAGACCCGTCAGCACGGCTCCGAGCGCAAAGCCGATACGCCGCGGCCATAGATTTTGAAACGCGCGCGCCGGCGCCATGACGTTTGCGCCCACATTGATCGTCACCGACGAAAGAATAATCAAGATACCGGCGACGATCACAACCGGTGTCGGAAAGGTGACGATCAGATCGACCGGATTCCAGAGTGCCTTGCCGTAGAGCGCCACCGTCGTCGACGTCACGGCGATACCGACGAACGAAAATGCTGCCATGGTGAGCGGCATCGAGGTGATCTGGCCGAGCATTTGGCCGCGTTGCGTACGCGCATAGCGCGTATAGTCGGGAATATTCAGCGCGAGCGTTGCCCAAAAGGCAATCACGCCGACCACCGACGGATAGAAGAGGGCCCAAAACGCGGGGCCGTGGATCGTCGCTGGCGCGGCCAGCATCGGCCCGAAGCCCCCTTCGCGTTGCAACGCCCACAGGAGCAGTGCGATCGCGCCGAGAGCCAGCGTCGGCGCGGAAAATTGTGCGAGCCTCCCGATCGCCTGAGGCCCGCGGGTCGCGACGATGACGTTGATGCCCCAGAACAGGGCAAACGCGATGCCGAGATGCACGCCGATCCCGCTCCAGAACGGAAGAATGCGCACGAGGATCGCGTCGAGCGCCTCCCCACCGAACCAGGAATTGATGCCGAACCACCCGGCACCGATGACCGCACGCGCAAGCGCCGGCAAGTGTGCACCGCTCGTGCCGAACCAAAGCCGAGCAAAGACCGGATAGGGGATGCCGTATTTGGTACCCGCATGCGAAACCAGGAGTATCGCCGCCATGACCACGATGCAGCCGGACAGAATCGTCGATACCGATTCCCACCAGTTCATGCCGAGTGCGATCATGCCGCTCGCGAGCGAATAGGTGGGGAGGCACAAGCACATCCCAACCCACAGCGCAGCGAACTTGGAGCCGGGCCACGAGTGCTCGGCGAGCGTGCAAGGACGCAGATCCTCGTTCCACATCGTCTGGTTACGCGCAAGCTGCGCTTGCGCCGCCGGCGTGAGCACCACGACGTCGCCGGCCCGTTCTTGCGTGAACGGCACTATTGCGCTACCAGCGAATCGTAACTATCGGGACGGCGATCGCGGAAGAACTGCCAGGTGTTGCGCACTTCGCGGATGAGGTCGCGATCCATCACGCCGATCACCACCTCGTCCTTGTCGCGGCTGCCCATCGCGACGAACGCGCCGCGCGGGTCGACCAGATACGACTGCCCGTAGAACTCGCCCATGTTCCAGGGTGCTTCGATGCCGACGCGATTGATAGCACCGACATAATAACCGTTCGCTACCGCATGCGCCGGCTGTTCGAGCTTCCAAAGGTATTCTGAAAGCCCCGCAACCGTCGCCGATGGATTGAAAACGATCTCCGCGCCGGCCAGCCCGAGCGCACGTGCGCCTTCGGGAAAATGACGGTCGTAACAAATGTAGACGCCGACTTTTGCAAAGGCTGTATCGAAAACCGGATAGCCGAGGTTGCCGGGACGAAAATAGTACTTCTCCCAAAAGCCGCAACCGGGCGGACCCGCCTGCACCTGCGGGATATGGTGTTTGCGATATTTTCCAAGGTAGGTGCCGTCAGCGTCGATCACCGCCGCCGTGTTGTAGTAGATCCCGGAGAATTCTTCTTCGTAGATCGGGACGACGAGCACGATGCCGAGCTCCTTGGCGAGCCCACACATCATCTGCGTCGTTGATCCGCCGGGAATCGCTTCGACCGCGTCGTACCACTTCGTCGTTTGCTCGGTACAGAAATACGGGCCGTAAAAGACTTCTTGCAGACAGACGATCTGCGCGCCGCGCTTCTTGGCTTCATGAATCAACCGCACGTGTTTGTCTATCGCCGCCGACTTGTGTTTTTCCACCGGCTCCGCGCCGTCGACGTCGTTGCGTGCCTGAATCAGTCCGATCGTAACTTTTGAATCCACGGTTCCTCGCTTAAACTTGAACGGGATAGAACTTATCGCTCGGCACGAACTTGCCGTGCCCCTTGCGCCCAGTGAACTCGTCGCCCTGCGCGACCTTAAGGCC